>Ga0206919_1041_pt1 | contig 30671 bp, 24 predicted proteins | sample Alteio_BWOrgHeat_67_FD_152962 | JGI IMG/M metagenome (GOLD analysis project Ga0206919, IMG submission 152962) | Enriched cells from forest soil in Barre Woods Harvard Forest LTER site, Petersham, Massachusetts, United States -... | ecosystem: Environmental > Terrestrial > Soil > Temperate forest >... | reverse complement strand
GGGGTGGCTGAATTCTCTGCGAACACTCCGCTGGTAACCCAGGTTTACCAGCAGTGTCGACCCATCGCCCAAAATGAAATTATTGGCAGAAAATACCCGGTAATGCTGCACGTGTTGATGCAAAGGTGTCATTTTATAGCTATTCAGGTCAGCATCTGAGACGATCTGGCGAACCGTGTCCGCCTCCGTTATCTGACGCGTAAATTTCCAGGTCGCGCTGTCACGGCTGCCATCCGGGATTTCCTGCAGGTCATCAAAGAGAACGAGGTTTAAATGCGAATAGCCCCATTTGCGATGGATGCCAACTGAGGCATTGGCATCCGTTTCATTAAATGAAGTACCGAATACGCGGCCGTCAACTTTGTTTTGATAATTGGTTGCTTGTTTATGCGAAACTCTTGCAAGCCATTCCAAACCGTTTTGGGTAGCACTAAGCATGGCAGAACCTCCAAACATCTTGTTATTCGTTTGATAGTCCGCAACGATATCGCCGATCATCTTTCCTTCAGGGGCATGCGGTGTCGGTATGAGGTTTACTACTCCTGCCAATGCATCGGAACCATAACTTAAGCTGGCAGGGCCTTTAATAATCTCAACCCGGTTGATGCTGTATTGATCCATCTCAATGCCATGTTCATCGCCCCATTGCTGGCCTTCCTGCCTTACACCATCATACAATGTCAGTATCCTGTTATACCCAAGACCCCGGATAAAAGGTTTGGAAACATTTGGCCCCGTTGTCACTGCACGAACGCCAGGAATTTTTGCAATCGCATCTATGGCATTTGTATTAAGATTAGTCACCAGATAATCATGACTGACTGATACAATCGGAACCGGGTTGCGCCTGATTTGGGTGGCTTTTGAAGTGCCGGTCACTACCACCTCGTTGATCTCTGTGGCGCTTTCCTCAAGATTGAAATCCTGACGAGCGGAACCGCTCAATAAAATATTCCTGGTAACGCTTCTATATCCTTCAAATTTTACTTCAGCAAGAAACGTTCCGGTAGGAAGATTTCTAAAGCTGAACCTGCCGAGCGAATCAGTTGCTGTGACCAGCTTGAGATCGGGAATGGTAACCGCGGCGCCATACAGTGGCTTAGAGGTTTTTGCATCCGTCACCACACCGGTTAAAGAGGCGTTTGCAGGTGAAAGCACGGGTAAAGCAATTGAATAGCAGGAAGATGCGCATGCCAATAACAATATGATTGAGTATAAACAATATTTCATAAAAAGAATTTGAACTTCAGTAGAAAATGAGACCGACACATGAAATAACTCATGCAACAGTATGTCTTCAAAAAGAAGAGCATACGGAAACAATCATAGCCCGGAGCTTACCTTCCGGAAAATGACTGTTATGCCTGATGGGCAGCGGGTGGTCCGCGAAGTCCAAAAACAAGATTTGCTGAAAAAAAGAAGGAGTGGAAAGCTTCGTCCTCCCAAGGAGAAACCGGACGAAGGATAAAAATTTGTGCGCCAGAATTTTCGGTTACAAACGGAGATACAACCACAAGATTATCAACCTGGCAGTTGTAACCTGATTTAGTAAGGTGGGCGACCTTGCAATCTCCTGAGCAGCCAGACGTCTGCGAATCCTTGTGATTCGCTACCAGATCATGCAACACTTTTTTGGGCGTGATACTGAAGGCGAAAAGCAATAGCAGCCACGCAGACAAAAAAGCTCGTATGGAGTGAGTTCTTAACAACCGATTATTATTGCAGTATTGCTGCAAATTATAATAATCTTTTGAAAAACCACATTCTTTATCGGGTTTTGCAACCATGTTTCAAACACCCGCCCTGGTGCAGGGGCTTTCATTTTATGGGCTCCCGCTCCAATTGCCGGCAGGTTTCAGCTGCTGAAACCGCACCCTAATCTTTAGGCTCCCACAATTGAATTTTATTCCCTTCCCCATCCAGAATATGAACAAATTTTCCGTACTCGGAATCCTCCACTTTGTCCACGATGGTTACACCTTCAGCTTTAAGTTGCGTTACAAGGGCTTCTAAATCCGCAACCCTGTAGTTGATCATAAAGTCCTTTGTTGAAGGATCGAAATATTTTGTATTTTCTGCAAAGGGGTTCCACTGTGTAAGGCCTTTTTTTGTACTGTCATCGATATCCCGCCATTCAAAGCTGGTTCCATATGGCGTGGTGTCAAACCCAAGGTGTGTTTTATACCATTCATTGACTGCTTTCGGGTCTTTACATTTGAAGAAAATACCGCCTATTCCTGTTACCTTTTTCATTTTTGCTTTTTTATTGTTGTTAGAGATGATTGTTTTACAGGTGAAACCCAATAAAAATGAGCTTGCAACCAGTGCTAAGATCAACGATATTCTTTTCATTATCAACTATTAATTGTTCATATTAATATTCTTTCAGTGCTGTAACCGGGATACATAGCTGCAGATCAAAGTGATCCCAATTGCAAACATTCTCATTGTCTAAAAACACCTCCAACCCATGCTGGGGCTCGGATTCATACGAACTGTTGATCAGCCAATGATCGAAAAGGTAATTTGTTGCTGCCACTACCAGGTTAAAATCACCAGATACCGATGTAACTGCGTACTTACATTTTGGTAAGGTCGTTGTTTCTATGGTACCATCCGGATCAATTTTAAAATTTTCCGGAATGGTAATGCATACCTCATATCGATATTTTTCTTTTGGTGTTACTTCGGGGTCGTCCATCGACATGCCAAAAATTGTTTCCGAATGGAACAGGTTCACTCTTTTTGCCCATGAAACCATATCTGCAAATGCATTCAATACCACGCCTTCCCTGAAAGCATCCACAACCCTTATATATGCAATCCTTCTTTCAGGAAACTGCCTTATTTCTACCGGAAATTTGCTTTTCAACTCCTCGGCAGTCAGGTTACAATGATAGTTACTAGTGCCAACCAATTCTTTGCGAATCTTGCTATTTTTTATTTTACCGCCATTCCTGTACTCACTTGGCGAAATTTCAAAATATTGTTTGAACAACCGGGAAAGGGTTGAAGTGGACGAAAAGCCACATTCCATTGAGATCTCTGAAATTGATTTTTTAGAGAATTTCAGGAGCCGTGCCGCTTTTTCATTTCGAATGCGGTTGGTGAAATTGTTGACCGTTTCTCCTGTAACGGCAACAAAGATCCGGTGAAAATGAAAAGGTGAAAAATAAGCAACAGCAGCCAGCTCTTCCAGCGAAATGGATTTGTTTACATTGTTATTGACATAATCAATTGCCCTATTGATACGGCTCCTGTATATTTCATTTGATTTGTTCACTGTATGTGCAGAATAGTCGAATTTATCAGGCCCCGACATTCACTTTGAAGTTTCATTTGGAGTATTAACAATAGAGCGGGCCTGCTTAAACCATTTTTTTATCTGCGTTGCCGGAATGTCTTTCCCCGTATATATTTTGATATGCCTCATCTGCTTACCGGTTCCTTCAAAAAGTTTGTTGGGGTCCGACAGGTGGACTGCCTTAAAAAATCCCAAATTCATATAATTAGCACCCTGATGAGTATAGATAAAGGCAATATTCTTGTTGTTCTTACTGAATGTAAGTTGCCCCCATTTGATGCTTTCTTCGATGTCAGTTTGCTTATCGAGAATTATTTCCCTAAGCTCCATCGCAAGTTGCCGCTTGAGGTCGGGCAACGCTAAGAAAAAGCGTTCGATATCTGTTTTCATATAAAATCAGTTTGCATTTTTTCTCTTCGAAAATTATGGGGCGGTAAGACCCCACCGCAAAAATCTACAGGTTTGTCAAAAATATCGTATTCGCGATAAAATCAAACTGGCGAATCCTCTGACAAATTTGCAAAATCCAGCCAAAAAGCCGCTGAAAAGTACTTTTTGCTAAGCATATTTAGTCCGACCTTTAAGCGGCTTTTTGCGGTAACGACCAATAAATCACCTCAATCAACACCATATGTTTCAAATGACGAACGGCTACATCAGGTCGGCAGCTGTTGCTTTGCTGATCATTTTACTTATTTGCCTCCCATCCGCTTTTTTTGCGCAAGCGAAAACGGTCCTGAACCCGCAGGGCGGTGCCAAAAAGGCAACCAATGTAATTGTTATTCACCAGGAAATTCACTTTAAGGCAAGCCCGAAGCGAGTCTATGAGGCTCTTTTGAGCTCAAGGCAGTTTAGCGAATCCACTAAAAAATCCTTCGCCAATTTCAGTGCTGCATCCGCGAAGATCGATCCTGTAGCCGGGGGCGCTTTTTCCGTATTCGACGGAGTGATCAGCGGAAGAATTTTAGAGCTGGTTCCTGACCAGAGAATAGTGGAGGCATGGCGCGTGGCCGACTGGCCTGCAGGCATATACTCGATTGCGAGGTTTGACCTAAGGGCCAATGGGACTGGAACGACGCTCATATTCGATCATACAGGGTTTCCGGAGGGCCTGAAAGAACACCTTGCAACCGGCTGGCAGCAACATTATTGGGATGCTCTAACGAAATACCTGCCATAAAATATTCAAAAGCGACTGCATTTTCAGGATAGATTTTCGTAACTTTTTAAAAAAGATATACCATGATCACAGGCGCACATTCCATCATTTATAGTTCCGATGCCAATGCCGACATGGAATTTTTTAAGAATGTTCTCAAGTTCCCGAATGTAGATGCCGGTCGCGGGTGGCTGATTTTTGGGCTGCCTCCATCCGAGGTTGCTGTTCATCCGGCAGCAGAAGGCGGAAAATGCGAGTTCTACCTGTTGTGCGATGACATCAATACATTCATCCAGGAAATGGCCGATCAGAAAATAGACTGCAGTGCCGTGGAGACACAACGCTGGGGAAGTATTACCCACTTGACCCTGCCGGGCGGCGGCAAATTGGGCGTGTATGAGCCGAAACATCCGAGGCCGTGATTTTATTGGTGCAGGACGCAGATAAGCTCCTCAATCTCCCAGCCCCTTCCCTTTCAATATCTGCTTCACACACTTTTCAATCCTTGCCTCCCTGGTCGCTGGTTGTTTCGCTGTTGAAAAATAAATGTTATAGCCTCTCTGCCGCCCCGGCGTCAATTTATAAAATGCAGTTTTCAGCGCAGGGTTCTTGCTCAGCCTGCTTTTGAATTCTTCGGGGAGATTTGTTACAGGCTCTTTTTGAACGCCCACTTTCAGGCCAGCCTTTTCGATATCGATGGCCTCCCTGATACAGGCCTTCAGTTGAGGCAATATTTTGGTGATCTGCTTCACATCGGTAAAACGCACCTGCCTCCCGACCCGGGTATGCTCGCCTGTTTTCATAAGAATTCCATTGGGATCCTTTAAGAGCATCCCCTTAAAGAACAGGATCGCACAATACTCTTTAAATCCCTGTATCACGGCCACATTGGAACCGTCGAACGTATAACAGGGTTTTCCCCACTTGAAGTCTTCGGCAAGTCCACTGGCCAGCAAAACGCTTCGCAGTCTTTCCATTTCCTCCAGCCAGTTCTTCGCCCTTGCCATAAAGGCATCCACTTTCGGATGTAATGCAGTTTTCTTCATGCTTATATTTTTTAAGAGATCAAAACAATCCGGCAAGATTTCATCAACCTAAAAAAAAGTCTAAAGGCTACATTAGCGGCCAGTTAGAACCATTTCCGGCGTGCCGATGTGTTCGGGCCGGATGCCCAATCCTACCAGGCGCGCCGGGATCCTCCGCAGCCATGGCACCCACCTGAACAGATGAAACGCAAAAGGCACCTGCTTACCCAGTTTTTCATTGCTCCTTCTCGCATGTATCCCCTTTTGGATAAATACCTGCAGCCGCTGTACCATCCTGGCCGGGAACTCTCTTCGTTTCTGAATGCGCTTCAATATATCTGTGGTGACCGGTTCCTTTTTCGCCAGCACCGGATATAAGATATTGGCAGTGGCCACCGCATCCTGCAATGCCAGGTTGATGCCCACGCCCCCGATGGGCGACATTGCATGCGCCGCATCGCCGATACAGATCAGTCCATCGCAATACCACACGTCCAGGTGATCGATCACTACACTCAGCAACCGGATCTCATCCCAGGATACCAGCTCCGCAACACGGTCCTTCAAAAAAGGCGTCGTTTCCGCGATCTCTTTTCTGAATTCCTCAATGCCGCGCTTGCGTAAGACATCATACCCTCCTTTTTCTATCACATATGCGCATTGCCAATAATCACCGCGCCCAAGCAATACCATGATCCGTCCGTTTTCAAAACGCCCGAGCACCTGGCCAGGGTCTGTTTCTTTGCGCGATAGCCGGAACCACAGGACATCGATCGGCGCACCCGTATCCGTCACATGGAGACCCGAGAGCCGCCGCACGTCAGAACTCCTCCCATCGGTGCCAACCACTATATCGCCATGTATGCGCAGGGTTCCGCCCGGCCCATCTGCCTCCACTCCCCTAACCCTCCCCTCCTCCTTCACTAAACCCGTCACCTTGGTTTCCATCAGCAAATGAAACCCCGGATAACGCGCAGCCTGGCGGGCAATGAAATTCAGGAAATCCCATTGCGGCATGATTCCCACGGCTTTTCTTGCAACAGGCAGGTGACTGAAATCAGCGAGATGGATATCCACCCCGTTCATATCGGCATGCAGGTCTGTTGCCTCCTGGTGCGGCAGTTTCAGGAATTCATCGAGCAGCCCGAGTTCGTGCATCAATTGAAAGGTGGAAGGATGGATCGTATCGCCCCTGAAATCGCGAAAGAAATCCTTATGCTTTTCCATTAGCACCACGTCGACGCCTGCCCTTGCAAGCAAGAAGCCCAGCATCATACCCGCAGGACCACCGCCGCAGATCACTGCCTGTGTTGTAAGAGGTGTTGATAGCATACGTATAAAGTTACATCTTACAAACATCATCCCCATAATAACCAAAGGGCACGAACGCCGAAAAATTTCGGCGTCTGTGCCCTGTTGGACAAGGTGCCTGGCACCCATCAGGTCTATTCTATTTTGTCTTCATCAGCTTCACCGTCACCTGCTGGCCGGCCTGCACCACCTGGGCATAATACATACCCGATGACAACTTGCCACCTACGCGCAGGATACTGCCCGCGCCGCCGCTGGTGCCGTCCACGAGGCGCCCGGAGGCATCCATCACACGAACAAACACCGTTGCATCGCTGCTACTGCTGATCTTCAATCCGAAATCAGCCGTAGACGGATTTGGCAACACCGTCACCTGCAGGGTCTGCGCCGGCTGGGTAAATTCGATCTTGTCGGTAACGATGATCGGGTCGGTTGTGCCGGTCACAGCCGGGCCGCCACCTGCTGCCGTGCAGCTGGCGCTGTTCCAGATCACGCCCCTGCTGTCTGCCACGATGCGCTGCGCGATAAACATGCCGGTCATATGGATGTCGGTCTGGCTGCAGCCGAGCACCCACAGTATTCCGTTCGGCATATATACGCTGGCCGATACCGAGCTTCCTTCACCTTTCACGATGAATTTCTCGACGTCCGGTTTCAGATCACCCATATAAAATACTGTGTTATTCGCACCATCGGGGTTGATCCGGCAGAACGCGCCGATGTTTACCACATCGCTCACTTTAACAACGGAACTGGCCGCAAACGAAACATCGGTGTATTTGGAAGTGGATTGGCCGTCATTGATCACCAGGTCGGCTATGCTCACCGTCGCGGACGTGAATTTCACTTTTGCGCCCTGGTTCACCACTACCGTACCATACGTATTGCCGCCCAGTGTTGCCGTAGCACCCTGGTTGACCGTCAGCTGGTTGTAATTGCCAGAGAGCGTTACCGTCACATTCTTATTCACCGAATAAGATGGCAAGGCGTTCAGCACCTGCTTCGTTACGGTATTGAACTGCATCACGGGCAACGTTACGTCTGCCGTGCCGAAGATCTTGTTCGGTATGTTCACGGGGTTCAGCGTATAGATCGCCGGTGCTTTTACAAAAGCCCCGGTTCCCGCCACGGAAGATCCGTTCAGGATGGTGGCTTCTCCATCCAGGATATCGAACCAGTTGTCCGGATTGTTCACCACACCGACACTTCCGCTCTGTACATTATTGGATACTCCCAGCAGCACACTCTTCAAGCCCAGTACCGTATAGCTGTTGAGCAGGGATTGTTTACTATAAGTATAGCTGGCGGGTACGGCGCTGCTGCAACCGTTCGCATCTGTTACGTTCACGGAGTATGCACCGTCTGCATTCGCGGCATTCAGGGTAATGGATGAGCTTGTTGCGCCATTGCTCCATTGGAAATTACCGGCACCCGTTGAAGACGAGGCAGTGAGCGTGATCGAATTACAGAAGCTGCCCGCGCCGTTCACTGAAATGTTCACCACGGGAACTGCGCTGACCTTCACTGATGAAGTGCAGGTGCTGATATTCCCATGTATATCGGTAACCGTCCATGTAATGGTGGTGGTGCCGGGAGAGAATGTGCCGCTTGCATTGTTGCCCGTGCCGCTTCTCGTAGTAGCCCCGCTGCACTGGTAAGTGATCGTGGCTATGCCGCAATTGTCCGTTGCTGTCAATGCAGGCACAGAGTAGCTACCCGTTGCATTCACACAGGTCGTAACCGGCGCCGGGCAGGTGATGACCGGTTTCTGGGTATCCGTTACCGTTACCGTTTGAGTCGCGGTGGCCTTGTTGCCGCTGGCATCCGTTGCCGTCCACGTTACTACCGTAGCACCATAAGGGAAGGATGCCGGTGCATTGTTCGACACGGAGGCTACCGCGCAATTGTCTGCTGTTGCTGGCGTTCCCAGTACCACACCGGTCGCTGAGCAGCCGGCAGCGTTTGCTGCGACTGAAATGTTTGCCGGCGGGGTGATCGTTGGGTTCTGTGTATCTGTCACCAGTATCTTCTGTATCGCTGTATTGGTATTTCCATGGATGTCGGTCACCGTCCAGGTAATGGTAGTGGTCCCGGTGGGATACAGTGCATTCAATGGTTGCCCATCGCTGCGGGTACCTACCGGAGTGCCTGCGCCGCAGTTGTCAGTAGCGGCGGCAACACCTGGATTCACAGTAGCGCCGCATTTGCCTGCATCGGCTGGCGCACTTCTATCGATCGGCGGAACGATCACCGGCTTCTCATTGTCGGTAACCGTGATCGTAAAGCTGGTTGTAGCTGTATTTCCACTCACGTCAGTCGCTGTTATTGCAACGGTAGTGACGCCTGTTGCAAAACTGCTGCCCGGTTGCTGGCTGTAAGAAATAGTCACAGGACTACCACAGGCACCTGTGGCTGTCGCGACGAAATTCGCTACCGCACCGCATTGTCCCGGGTCTGTTCCCACTGAAATGTTTGATGGTGCGTTAAGGGAAGGCGCCTGGGTATTTTTTACATAGATCGTCTGAGACTGGAAACGGGTATTGCCTGATGCATCGGCGGCGATCCAGGTACGCGTGATCGTATAGTTGTAGTGCGCGGCTGCGCTGGTATTGGGATCCTGCGTGCTGGTCTCTGTCATCGACACCGTTGGTGAAGGATCGCAGTTGTCGCTGGCCGTTACTGTTGCCGCGGCAGGAACTCCATCGCAGCTTACCGTTATGCCCGCCGGAACACCTGTGAGCGTAGGAGCGGTTACATCTTTTATGATCACTGTCTGCAGCTGAACGGTTGTATTTCCGTTTCCATCATTAAAGGTCCAATGGATCGTATAAGTGCCCTGACCTGTGTATGACAACGGATCAGTGGTGGTAGCGGTAAGAGCGCCAGCGCAATTATCCGTCGCGGTAGGCACAACTGTTACGGTTGCGGAACACTCGCCGCTGATCACGGCCAGGTTGGCCTGGTCTGGCACGGGTGCCGTTATATCCTGGATGGTCACCGTCTGCAACTGCGTTGTTGTATTGCCATTTCCATCGTTATACGTCCAGTGTATCGTGTAGGTTCCCTGGCCGGTGTATGTCAATGGATCCGTTGTAGTGGCCGTGATGGAGCCCGCGCAATTGTCCGTTGCGGTGGGCACTGCAGTTACCGTTGCAGCACACTCACCGCTAATGACCGGCAGGTTGGCCTGGTCAGGCACAGGTGCTGTATGGTCTTCGATCGTTACATTGACCGGGGCGGAAGCAAGTGAGCAATTATCTGCATTCGATACGGTCACGGAGTATGCGCCGCTGGCCACCGCACCAAATGACGCATTGGTAGCGCTATTGATCGGGCTGCCGTCTTTGTACCATTGGTAAGCGGAAACATCGCTGCTGCCCGAAGCCGTCAATGCCACCGTGCCGCCCGGACAGCCGGAGGTTCCGGCTACCGGCTGCACCGCTGCGGTAGTAGGGCTATTATGAATGGTGAGGTGAAGGGTTACGGTTGAATCACAACCGGCACTGGTATGCAGCACCTGCGTGGCAGTTCCGGTTGCAGTATAGGTATTTCCATACCAGGTAAAGCTGTCGCAGGCAACCGCGGTGGTGTCACCGGTGGCAGGCTGATTGATTGTGAGGTGCAGGGTTACCGTTGAATCACAACCACCTGTTGTAGTAAACGAATGTGTGTAGTTACCTGAAGTACTATAGGTAGTTCCTGCCCAGCTAAAGCTGCCGCAGGCCGATGCCGTTGTATCGCCGGTGGTGGCGCAGGTGCGCGTGTACCAGATCGGTGAAGTGATGATGCGCGCGCCGCCGTCGGTGATGTCAGCATAATAATACCCAGTGGCATTATTTGGCAGGTTCACGTCTACAAAATTGAGCGTGTTGCCGATCACCGAATCGATTTTCACTGCAGTGATGCCACTGCCCGGTATACCGAACATGATGCGGATCACTGCATTGGACGTTGGCGTGGTCGGATCGGTCAGCGTCACCGATATGGATGGCGCGTTCCGGTCTGTGAACACGGAGCCCATGATACGCGTATTGATCGTAAAGTCTACGTGCGCATCGATGTCTTCCGTAGCATAGAAGTGCATATTGCGCATGGCGTTGACGATCTCCGTGCGCGTGAGTGCGGGCGCCAGTACTGCCGTACGTGCATGCGTGGTCCTTCCGAAAGTAGTGTTGTGGTTGTCATGGTCGATGGTAGGTCCGAGGTGATAACCTTTCGACAATAACTTCTGGAAATACCACAGATAGAACATCGGCGAGGCCGGGTTCGAATACGATGTATTCGTGGAGGTAGCCGGCCCGCTTTCTACCGCACAGCCCGTGATCGCCTGGTCTGCCGTAGAATCATAGTCTATGTTGGCGATATTATTGTAATCAGTTGAGTTCGGGTGCGCAAGTGTTGCAAACGTATTGAAGCTTGCATGGTCGTTTATTACCTTGAACAGGCCCGTACTGCCGGTGTACACGCTCTTTGGTACAAATACGTCATAGTTAGGGCCGGGAACACCGCCGATATCAGACTCCCATCCAAACAAACTATCCATACCATCGCCATATACCACTACGTGGCCGCCGCCCGATATCACACCCCATTCCATTCCGTACAATGCGAGGAAGCCGGTATGTGTTGCATTGAAAGCATTCGCTTCCGCGGTGCCTTTGTGGTACAGTGACACGTAAGTGCCCGGATTGTTCACGGATGAGAAGTGATTGTGCTCGGAGATACCCAGGAAATCCATTCCCTGCGACCCCAGTGCGAAAGTATAGTCGTCGGTAGGCGTAAACCCGGGATGATCCTGGTTGCCGTCTGAATAGTCTGAATGCGAATGCAGGTTCCCGAAATAGATATGGTTGACCGGCGCATTCGTGGTGGTAACACTTCCCGTGAGCGGCGAAACAGCGAGGTATTTCGTGCCGCCCGTGCAATTCTTATTCGCAGTGAACACGAAGAAATAATAAGTGGTGGAAGGATTCAGTCCTGCTGCAGAAAAGCTGTTCGCCGCATCTGTGGACACCACTACCCCGCTGCCGAATACATCGCCCGGGTTATAGTCAGTATTGTCGGCCGGAACGGCACCCAGTGTCGGAGAGCTGCTTCTTATTACCAGGTAATTATAAGAGTCCCCTACCGCATTGAAGGCGCCGGAAACGGTATTGTTAGAGGCATTGAAAGAAAGATTGGATGGTTGCGCAGATGGTGTGGAACAAACCGGCAGTGGCGAAGTACTCTGGGTAATGTTCAACGGCGCGGTTGTATTATATACGGGTCCGTTAACGCAGGCCTGTGCATTCAGGCTATACACATAAAATGAGTAGGCAGTATTTGGCGTAAGCCCTGCCGCAGTGAAATCCGTGGAGCCGCTTCTTTGCAGTACGGTCGCATTGCCGAGCACATCCCCATCATTATACACCTGGCCGGTAGCCGGCAGCGTCGTGGGCGGAACGCCATTTGTCTTAAGAACAAGGTATTCAGACCCGGTACCTGCAGTAAATGTACCGCGGATCACATTCGTGTTGGCTTCCGTGATCACGAGTTGCGTTGCCTGGTCGGCAGGTGCCGCACATGGCGGTAAGCCCGCCGGTGTGGTTTCATCATCGTTCAGCACGGTGGTGGTCAGGTATTTCGGTCCGCCTACGCACACACTGTTAATGGAGAAAACAAAAAAGTTATAGGTGGTGGCGCCCGAAAGGCCCGTGGCCAGGAAGCTGGTGCCAAATCCGCGCGATACTACGGAGCCATCTCCCACATTATCTCCCACGTTGTACACCTGTCCATCCTGGGGCATGGAGGTGAGGCTGTTGTTCGCGCTGATCACTACCATGTATTCGTTTGCCGCAGGTGTGGCCGGGGTAAAGCTTCCCTGTATGGTACTGTCGGTAAGCGTACCAAAAACGAGGTTGGTCGGTGCCGCAGAAGGGGTGGCGCATGGCGTGGTAGACACGGCTGTGACCACCAGGTTGTCGATGCTGATCTTGGGCCTTGAGCCAGTAGCGCCGCCACTGCCGTTATGGTAGTAGAAACGCAGCCGTGCGGTCGCACTGTTGCTGAACGAAGGCGGCAGGTTTACATTCGTGACCGATCCGCTGGTGGATACATTGTTGATTACGTTGAGTACCGCGGCGCCTGTGAGTTCCGTAAAGCTGCTGCCATTGGTACTGGCATACACGCGCAGCGAGCCAGCCCTGTCGCCTGTTGAATTATTGATGGATGCCCAGTCGAAGCTGATCGTACCTGCATTCACGCCGGTAAAATCAAGCAGCAGGTCTACCGCCGTTGATGTGGTATTGTCGGGGGAGCCTGTCGACAGGAACACAAGATTGCCCGATCCTTTCTGCACACCGCCAGATGTACCCGACGAAAAACTGGCTGTGGATGTGGTGATCTTCACGCCATCGGGGATAGTTCCGGCAGTGCTTATCGGTGCAGGTGCGAAATGTGTGGCACCGATACCGCCTGCGAATCCGTTGGCCCAGTTGGCGACATCATCAAACCCTTCGGAATATACCAATCCCTGTTGCAGCGACATCACTACGGGAACGGCACCAGTCGTAAATGAAAGCTGGGTGCCTTCGGAAGTGCCCGCGCCGGTAGTGGCATATGCCTTATAGAAATAAGTAGTGTTCGGTTGAAGTCCGGTAATGGCTACGCTGAAACTGCCCCCCGCAAAAGAAGACGCAGAAATAGAGGTACCGGATCCATTGGCGAATCCGCTGGTAGTGCTGTATTCCACGCCCGCATCGGTTACGGTACCACAGCCGCTTGCCGTAATGGTGCCAGCCACTGTGGCGCCTCCGGAACTGATGTTGCTGCTGCTGCCGGTTGTTACCGATGCAACGGTATTGATACCGGCGCCTGTTGCAGGAACATTGTACGCTGCTACGCCACCGCCAGTCAGCGCGATATTCCCGTTATAGGATTGAATGGCCGAGGGCGAAAATTGCACAAATACCTGTTTACCTGAAAAGCCCCCGCCTGTATATGGAATAGAAAGCGTTGGGGTGAAGGGACCGGTGGCACTCAATGAATATGCAAAACCAGCGAGTGAGGTTACCGTAACGGGTGAGCCATCGAGGCTGGTTCCGCTAAGCGTAAATGAATTTATGGGACTGCTGCCCAGGCACACGTTTCCAAAGTCAGGCAAAGGCACAGTAGCCACGAGAGTCGGCTGCGTAACCAATGCCGCGCGGTTGATGGTAACGTTATATGTTTTGGAAGTGGTATGATCGGCTGAAGTGACGATGGTAGCAATAGTGTTGCTTCCCGTTGCCAGGGGAATAGACGGGGAAGTGGATCCGCTGCCAACAGCTGTTCCGTTGACCGTGATCGAACCCGTAGGATCCGCAGCAGTCGGCGTTACGGTAGTCGCGCTCACAGAATTATCTACCGAGATCGAATAGTTGATCGTTTGGGGGTCAAAAACGGGCACCAGGCTCCCAGCGCTTAAAAAGAGATTCGACAGGTTTACGTTGGCAGCGTTAGTTACAGATACCGTCAACGCGATATCATCGAGGCGCCAGTTGGCAGTACTTGCTCCGGCAGAGCCCGTACCTCCAAAGCCGTAAATACGGAATGTCACGGGTGTGCCCGCCGTACTGCTCACCGAAAATCCGTTATTGTTTTTCAGGGTCCAGGCACTGTTTGCAACGAGGCTTCCGGTTATAATATCGGTTCCGAAATTGTTGACCACGTTGGAACGGAGTGTATAAATCACCGGGCCGGTAGAAGTACTGCGCATACCGAATGTGACAGCTGTGAGCGTAACGATCTTCCCGTTATCGGGTGTGAGCGTAAACTCTACGTAAGCGCTGCCGGATGCAGCGGTATTCAGGGCACCCGTGCGTGCCGCAGCACCCGCATTAAATGTTCCCGAAACACCTGTATAGCCGGTCGAGGCAGAGGTAGTGGTGATAAAAGGAGTAGTCCCGTTGTTGTTTCCCTGCACCAGGTCGGCAGCGGTAACACCGGCCACAGTGGTAGACGGGCTGGCAGTGCCGGCACTGAAGTTCCAGGCAATCGTCTGTGCCCCACCCTGGGTGATTGCAGCAGTCATCAGCAGAATCGTACACAGCGATCTGAGCGTAAAAATTTTCCTCATATGGTTTGTTTAAGTTGGATGCTCCGCAGGCCGGAAAGGCAACGGCATGGAAAAAAAATTAAAGCATTGTATTGGCTTACAGCAAATTGCAAGTATAGGTTTTTCATCATCTGGATCGGACGAGGCAGCTAAATAAAGACATTTAGCGATACAAAAAGGGAAGTTCGGGGAATGTTAATAAAAATATAATCGGCTGGCAACCGGGTCGCGGGCACCGGTTTATAGTGCATCTTTTTGTTGGCCCGGAAATAATTTTATGTACCTTACCTTTTCCAAGTCCACGATAACCAACTTCAACTATGCTAACCATTGCTATCGTAGATAACCACACCCTTATGAGAAATGAGATCAAAGGGCTGGTTAATCGTCAAAATGACCTGCGTGTAACCATCGAAGCATCCGGCGGCCGGGATTTTATCCGCCAGCTCGAAACAACCCCGCCTCCAGATATTGCCCTTGTAGACATCAACATGCCCCATATGGACGGGTACGAGATCACCGTGTTCCTCAAAGACCATTTTCCGTCCGTCAAGGTCCTGGGGGTTTCGTTTCACCACGATGATAAAGTGATCAGGAAGATGCTCCATTCCGGCGCCTGCGGGTATGTTACCAAAACCTCGGATCCGCATGTATTTATTGATGCGATCCATGCCGTTGCCGACAATGGCTTTTTTGTCCACAATCATATTGCGCTCGAGAACGCCAAACGCGCGGTATAGGGTTCCTGCGCTCCATCCCGAAATGAAAAAGTGATCGGCAAATCAGCGGAAATTAATGTTACCTGTTTGTCCTGGCCCACACAGTGGATGTTTATCATCTGAACTTTCTGTGCGTTATTCTAAGGGGCAGTCTAGTGCATGGCTTCGCCGAGGTCTATCTTTTTCTTGGCCTTGTTTCCTTTTACCATCAGAACAAAGGGAATACAGATAAGAAACATCAATCCCAGGTAAAGGAACACATCCATGTAAGAGAGTACTGCGGCCTGTTTGGTAATGGCAAAGTCCAGCGTTTTATAACCCGTAGCGAGCGCTACATCAGGCGTCATTCCCTTGGCCATGAAACTGTGCTGCAGGTTTTGTACCCGCTGCTGAACATAGATATTATTAGTGTCGAGGCGGCTTACGAGATCATTTCGATGAACCATATTCTGGGTGGCCATAAAAGTGGTGATGATGGCCACGCCAAAAGATCCGCCGAGCTGCCGCATCATGCCGGTAAACGCTGCCCCCTGCCCTATTTGTTGTCCTTTTAAAGTAGACAGTGATAAAGTGGTGATAGGAATAAAAAGCATCCCCATTCCCAGCCCCCTTACGATCAGCATCCAGAAAAAATTATCCGCGCTGGTATCCGGCGTGATGATCCGGTATCCCCAGTAAGTGAAAATAGAGAACAGCAGCATGCCGAGGGCTACCAGGTATTGCTGTGGCACGCCTTTCTGTAACAGCCGCCCGATAATAGGCATCATAAATGCCGTAGTGAGCGCCGCCGGTATCATCAGCATACCCGATTGCTGTGCCGTCCAGCCAAGCGTTGATTGGGTATATAAAGGGATGATGAAGGTAGAACCATACAAGCCGAATCCCATAATAAATGACAGTATAGTGCCCACGCGAAGGTTCCCGTTCTTCAACACGCGCAGCTCCACGATGGGATTGCGATAGGTCAGCTGTCTCCAGATAAAAAAGAAGAAGCCCAGCGTGGCGGTTGCGGTAAGCGTCACGATCGTGTTGCTCGAAAACCAGTCATCGTCCTGCCCTTTTTCCAATACATATTGCAGGGAACCAACGGACACAGCCAGCAGTGCGATGCCAAGCCAGTCAACGTCCCTGGCCGCACTGCGCTCGCCATATTTGGGACTGCGAACAAATTGCAGCGTGAGCAGCGCTGCGATCACGCCGATCGGGATATTGATATAAAAGATATAGGGCCAGGAAAAATGGTCTACGATGTAACCTCCCAATGGTGGTCCCAAAGTGGGGCCGATGATCACACCAAGACCGTAAATGGCCTGCGCCATCCCGCGCTTCTCGGGCGGATAGCTCTCGGTAATGATGGTTTGCGATGTCACCAGCAAGGCACCGCCGCCCAACCCCTGAAGGAAGCGGAAAAATACCAGTTCCCAGATGCCCGTTGCATTACCGCAGAGAAAAGAACAGATGGTAAAGATCACGATGGAGGCTGCGAAGTAGTTGCGGCGGCCAAACTGCTGCGAGAGCCAGCTGGTCATTGGTACAATGATCACGTTACCGATGGCATAGGCTGTAATTACCCAGCCCACTTCCGTAAGTGTAGCGCCGAGGTTACCGCGCATATCGTTGAGGGCCACATTCACGATGGTGGTGTCCACAATTTCCAGGAGCGCGCAAAGGATCGCCGTGATCGTTATGATCGCCCGGCGGGCGCCGAATTCTACCAAAGAGGCCTGCTGTTCCATCATCTGATTACTGGTTGCCTGAATCCAAAAGAATATCCACGTTTACATTCATCCCGGGCCTGAGCTGGCGCGCCAACGTGTCCGTCTTGGAAGTAAATTCAACCTTGATCGGTAAACGCTGTACCACTTTTACAAAATTCCCGCTGGCATTGTCCGGGGGCAACAGCGCGAAACGCGCGCCGGTGGCCGGTGCAAAAGACGCTACACGCGCCTCAAACTCGTGGCCCGGAAATGCATCTGCTTCTACCAGCGCTTTCTGTCCTATCCTGATCCTGTTGAACTGCGTTTCTTTATAATTTCCAATCACCCAGATGTCATCATTCAACACCACGCTGAAGAGCGACTGACCTGCCTGTACGTACTGCCCTACCTGAACGGGCACCTTGGATATCAGGCCGTCTTCCGAAGCAGTAATGATGGTATAGGAAAGGTTCAGCCGGGCATCGTCTACATCCACCTCGCGTTGTTTGATGGTAGCATCCGCTATCCCGATCTGGGTAGAAGTGGCGCTGCTTTGTGAAGCGACCGCGCTCGTTTGTTCAGACGCCTGCTTTTTCTGTTCTTTCAAAACATCCAGCTGGCGTTCGGCCGTTTGTTTGGCGGCAAGCGCCTGCTCGTATTGCTGCTGCGTAACGGAATGGTCCTTGATCAGGTTGGCATACCGGTTATAGTCCTGCGTGGTCCTCCATACGCTTACATCGGCTGTCTGTATCTGCGCATCGATCGTTGCTATGGATGCCCGGGAAGTAGATACGTTGGCCTGCGAGGCGCTCGTATTAGCCCTGGCGGCGCCGAGGTTCGACTGCGCGGTGGCGAGTGCCGCCTGCGCCTGCTCCAGCCGGAGCTTGAGGTCGCGGTCATCGAGGATCATCAGCGTATCGCCTTTTTTTACATGCTGGTTGTCTTTCACCCGCACTTCCCGCACATATCCCGCAATGCGGGGTATGACGGGGCTGATGTTTGCTTCCACCTGCGCATCGTCTGTTTCCGCGTGGTGTTGTGCATGCTGGTATTTCGTAATACCGAACCAGCCGCCGCCGAGCACGAGCACGAGAAGAACGATGATAAACCCGTAGTTGCGTTTCCTGGGGGCGCCCTCTGCGTTTTTTTGTTTTGCTGCCATAAGATGGTTATGTGTTGATAGTGATTTTTTATTATTATTTCAGGCTCTGTTCATTCAAAAGACCGGCCGCCTGGAGAAGCGCCGCGTAGGAGACCATCGAGTCTGCTTTCGCCAGCCTGTCATTCAGCCTTGCCTGCAACTGTGCCACTTCCGCCTCCAGCACTTCCGTGGTGGTGGCAAGCGTGTTATTGTATTTATTCTGAACGATCCGGTAATTTTCATCGGCCTGCAGCACTGACTTGTCCAGTACGGTGATGCGCTTTACAGCCAGCAGGTAATTCTCGTACGCCTGGTTGATCTGCGACCTGATATTATCCGTCAGCATCTCCTCATTGGCCGCCAGTTGCTGCTGGCGCGCTTCGGCCTGCTGTACTTTCGACTTTGTTTTCCACAAAGAAGACAGGCTATAGTTGACACCCACGCCAATGTTCACGGCATTGGTGATCGTCAGCAGACCTGGTATGTCTGCCGCAATGTATCCGCCCGTAAGGGCAATCGAAGGATTGTTTTCAGCCTTCGCGGATTTGATCGCCGTACCCGCCGCTTTGATCCGGAAATCTAACGCGCCAACATCCTTGCGGTTGATCAATGCCAGTTGCTCGTATTCCTGGATTGTTTTCAGGTCCCCGATAGCGGGCAATGAATCGATAGAGAGAACGAGCTCGGTGGTTTCAGGGAGCCCGAGCATGATGTTCATGTTCACGTTCGCCAGCCGCCAGTTTTTTTGCGCGTCCAGAAGCGACAATTCTATATTGGCCGTCTGCAAAGAGGCTTTGAGCAGGTCGTTCCTGGCGAGGAGACCGTTTTTTTCCAGGTTGGTGTAATCGGTATCACGCTGACGCGATTGTTTCAGGCTTTCCTGCACAATGGCGATGGAAGCTTTTGATTTAAACAGGTTGCTGAAAGCCTGTATCGTATTCAGGCTGATGGAACCCCTGTCATTCACAGAATCGAGTTCGGCAGCTTTTTCGAGGTAACCCGCCGATTCTATACCGTAACGGATCCGGCCCCCCGTATAGATCGGCAGCGAAACGCTGGCAATACCATACGCAGCCTGCGATACCTTGATCTCGCTGTTCGATGGCGCGGAACCGCCTGAACCGCTGCCTCCCGTCTTTACCTTGAGGTCCACGTTCGGGTTGATCGGAAGGTACAGGTACGAACCGCTGAATGTTACATCCGGCAATTTGCGTTCTTCCGCTTCCCTGAGCGCAGCCACCGTTTCGGCGATCTTGGCATGCTGTCCCTTTAGCTGCCTGCTGTTTGCAATAGCCAGGTTAACCGCCTCCTGCAACGTAAGGTTCTTTGTCTGCTGCGCCAGTAAAGGCTGTACTGCCCAGCAAATGAGCAGCACTAATAATATCTTATACTTCATAGGTCAATAAAGCTTTGAATACTGTTTTAATATGTTTGGCCAGCCTGGCCGTTAATTCTTCCCTGAAAGCTGCATCAGACATGGATCCCAGCCCATTGATCTCCCGGTAATGTTCCTTCCCGATCAGTATCTGGGTGATCGTCCCGAACATGGTGCTCATCATCATCATTACATCCACATCTTTTCTGAAAACACGTTTTTCCTGACCATCCTTGATCAGCAGGCTGATCACTTCCGTGTTCTTTCGTTTCAGTTCCGCCACGATGCGTGTGATAAATGGACTTTTGTTTACGATCATCTCGCAAACCATGATCTTGTGGAACTGTTCACTGGTAGTCAGCCGTGCGATGTAATCATCTACCAGGAGATATACCTTGGCCAGCGGATCGAGCGTATCATCCTTCAACAATTCTTCTATCCGCAGCCGCACACGGAAAGTGCGCTGTTCAAACAGGGTTTCCATCAGCTTTTCCTTCGAACCAAAATAATAGGAGATCATGGCCACATTGATACCAGCCGCTTCGGCAATATCACGTACTGAAGTACCCTCATAGCCCTTGGCGGCAAAAAGCTCTTCGGCTACCCCTAAAATCTGTATCTGTTTGTCTGTTATACCCATACAGCGGCGAAAACGAGTGCGAAATTAAACAAACGTTTGATCTAAACAAATATTTAAATGATTATTTTTTTATATTATGTCCCTTGGGAAGGAAAGATGTGTGGGATAGACGGTTGAGATAATTTAATAATCTCTTTATCAATGACTTACATACGTATCCTACCGATGCTTCGGCCGGTAAAAGGCGGAGCATCGGTAGGATATGGTGAGATGTTATGCGCAATCCAGTAAATATCACGGCACCGTCAATAGCAGTGTTTACAGTGATTTACCGGCAGCTCGTGAGGAATTGAATTCATGGGTATGTTCAGTACCGATCCGATATGGATAACCGCATTATTTGTGCACCCCCTCCTTTTTGTAGGTGCCCATCAGTGTTCCGCTCGAAAGCACGTGTCCTTTCATGGCTTCTTCCAGTTCTTTCTTCCCCACGCCTTCCGGCAGTTCAAGCATGGTATTCAATGCGTAGACCTTAAAAAAATAACGGTGGCTGCCAGTGGGCGGGCAGGGTCCCATGTACTTGTTCTCACCTTTTGTATTCCTTCCGGAGCGGCCCGCACCGGTATTTTCATCGATCAGCGGCATCGGGCGTATGTTCCATACCACCCAGTGATCCACGGTTCCCTGCGGTGCATCAGGATCTTCCACAATGATGGCCAGGCTTTTGGTTCTGGCCGGAATTCCCTTGACCCGCAAGGGAGGGTTGATGCTGCTGCCTTCGCAACTGTATTTCATTGGGATATGTTTTCCGTTATCGAAAGCAGGACTAGTGACCGTAAGGTTTCCCTGCAGCAATGGCAGCAGGAAGAACAACATCAGTTTCATATATTTCTTTTTTTATTCATCGGAAAAATTCATGCCAGATAACCTAATAAAAAATGTCCGCCGGGGCGGACATTTGAACATTTTTCGACTGCTCTTACTTAGAGGCTTTCCCTACGATAAACAGGATGATCGCGATCACCACTACTACCAGCAGGATCCCTACCCACACACCGGCCTTAAAAATTCCTTCGATAACGGAGCATCCGGCCAGCGTGGTTGACATAGCTGCCACGAACAATACAAATCTTACCAGGTCTGATTTCTTTTTCATTTGAACGGGTTTGGTTGATAAATGGGGTTCTTAAAAAATTACTGATGCATTTTTATCGATTCCGCCTATTCCGCGCTCGCCTCGTAGTTAACATTGTTCTCGGCAATCGAGGTAAGTAACTGATCGGCCTCCTTTTCTTCCCGGAGCGTTTCGGCCAGTACACTTGCCACATCGGCGCGCCCGAGTGTTTTTGCCAGTTGAACCAGGCCTCCGTAGGTGGATATCTCATAGTGTTCCACCTTCTGCCCCGCGAGGATCAGGCCTACGTCGCGTGTTGCCGTCCCCGCTTCGGTGTCTTCAATGATACTGGCCCCTTCCTTCGTTATACCTTCCATGGCTTCGCATTTTTTTGCCTGCGGTTTCTTTCCAAGCAGGCCGAACACCTTTTCAAGGCGAACAGCATGCTCTTTTGTTGTGGCAAGATGGTCCTCGAAGGCCTGCTTCAATTCCGCGGTAGTAGCGGCCTTCTTCATTTTAGGAAGCGTTTTCACCAGGTGCTTTTCCGCCCAGTAGATGTCTTTCAGTTCTCCGTGAAAAAACTCTTCCAGGAGAGGATCGGTTTTTTTGCCGGAGTTCGCGTTGCGCTTTGTGCTGTTGGTTTTGACCGGTGCTTTTTTCATAGTTAGGTTTCCCAAACTATTATATAATTATGCCAAACTTGAATAACGTCCTGTAATGAAATCTTTTATGTTGATGAACGCGCAAATATGACGATTGTGGAATTTGATACCCAGTTCCGGATCTATGCATACTTACACCTCAGCCGGTGAGGCAGATCCATTATCGGCAGCCAGTTTTTCTACAACCACCAGGTCACTGATATTTACATTCATCGGCAGTAATCCCACCTGTACGATGGCGCGCTTTCCTCTCAATTCCTTTACCTGCCCTACCTGGTAGTTCTTTTTGATCTTCACATAAGATCCAGGCTGTATCTCTGCGGGCGTTTCCCGGTATTGTGAATCCAGTTTCTTTGAAAGCTTGTTCACCACCGTTTGCTCTTTTCGTTTAAAGAGTACCTGCTGTAGTTGTTTGATCACTTCGTCCTTGTTCTCATTCTTTTTCCAGTCTGTCACCACCTGCTTCAGTTTGCGTTCCATGTCTCGCAGGTAACTGAGCCTTTCCTCGGTGACCTTGTTTTGCAACCTGAGTATTTCGGTTTGCTGGCGATGCTTTTCACGGTCCAGTACGATCTCCATTTCCTTTTTCAGCCGCTCATTTTCCTTTACCAGTTGCTGGAGTGTCAGTTTTTCGCGGCTGAGCTGCTGCAGGTCTTGTTCGGCGTGGTTCAATAGCTTGTCCAGCCTGAAATGTTCTTCGTCCACCAGTTTCCTGGCGCGGTTGATCAGAGGCTGCGGCAACCCGATCCGTTCAGCGATCGAAAATGTGTAGGAACTTCCGGGCTTGCCGGTGACCAGCCGGTACAGGGGCAACAGGTTTTTTTCATCAAATGCCATCGCCCCGTTCACGATCCCTTTTGTATGGTTCGCCATTACCTTCAGGTTCAGGTAGTGGGTAGTAACGATACCCAGTGCATGACGCCGTGCGAGCTCTTCCAGTATCACCTCGGCGAAGGCGCCGCCCAGGTTGGGGTCACTGCCGCTGCCCAGTTCATCGATAAAAAAAAGTGTTTTGCCGTTCGCCGTTTCGATAAAATGCTTCATATGAAGCAGGTGCGATGAGTAAGTGCTCAGTTCAAATTCGATGCTTTGGGTATCGCCGATATGAATGAACAGCTGTTTAAAAATACCCATCCGTGAAGAAGGGTTTACAGGCACCAGTAACCCGCTCTGGAGCATTACCTGGCAGAGCCCGACCGTTTTCATGGTCACCGTTTTGCCGCCCGCATTCGGGCCACTGATCACCAGGATCCGTTGATCGTCCTGCAGTGAGAGGTTTACTGGAATCGTTTTTTTGCCGGATTGCCTGTTGTACAGGTAGAGCAACGGATGGCAGGCGTCTTTCAACTCGATCACTGCCTTATCCACCAGTTCGGGAAGTTGCGCATTCATGTCTGCCGCCAGCCTTGCCTTAGCATGAATAAAGTCAAACTCTCCGGCCATTTGCAGGTAACCGTCCAGGAGCGGGGCAAAGGCTGAAAGCCGTGCCGTCAATTCCCGAAGTATTTTTTCTATCTCCTTCCGTTCGTCGTTCTCCAGCGAGAACACTTCGTTGTTCAGCTCAATGGTTTCTTCCGGTTCTATAAAAGCAGTTTTGCGGCTGTCGCTCTCTCCATGCAAAATCCCTTTCACCTGTCTTTTGTGCTCCGTGAATACGGCCACGACCCTCCTGCCGCTGCTGAAATTTTCACTGATGTCTGCATTATAACCCGCTTTCGCCAGGCGCCCGAGCACTTTCTCAAACATCCGCCGCAATTCATTACGGCGGCGGTACAGGTTCATCCGGATGCGCTGCAGCTGTTCGCTCGCGGTATCCTTCACGTTCCCCTGCTCGTCCACTACCGAATCGATATGATCGATGATCTTTTTTTCAAAATAACTATCTGCAATGACCGTTGCGAGGGCAGGGTACGCCTCGCGCCGCTCCCTGCTGAACCAGCGGAATATATTTCCCGCATTTTCGGCCAGCCTGCGGATCTGTAGAAGCTGGGATCCGCCAAGCACGGCTCCCGGGATACCGGTCAGGCGCACGTCCTTCGACAGGTCTGCATGAAAATCATTGGGGAAATACAGGGCATGCCGCAGGATCAGCAGGTATTCGTTTGTCTGGTGAAGTGCCCGTTCAATGTAACTGCGCTGTGTATGTATCCGCAGATTGAGCGCCATATCCCTGGCATACACCGTATGGCATCTCTCTTCGAGAAGCGCCAGTATTTTATCTAATTCCAGTTGTGCAGTGGCTGATTCGGGATACAGCTTCATGGTTCTCCCCTCTCTCTTTTTAGGCTGGTAAAGGTAATTCTATCCTTTTCTGCACGAATGATCTAATTTCAGGCTGCTAATTTGCAATGAACTGCAATGCGGGCCCATCGCCCGTCCTAATTTACAGTGATATGTCTTCATCCCATCCTATAGAAACGGCAACATTCGGCAACGGGTGTTTCTGGTGCACCGAAGCGGTGTTCCAGCGGCTTCGCGGCGTTACAAAAGTGGTCAGCGGCTATGGCGGCGGTCATGTGGTCAATCCCAGCTATGAGCAGGTCTGCGATAAAAATACAGGCCATGCGGAATTGATCCAGGTCAGTTATGATCCGCAGCTGATCAGTTTTGATGCATTACTGGAAGTATTCTGGAAAACACACGATCCTACCACTGTTGACCGGCAGGGAAACGATGTAGGGCCCCAGTACCGCAGCGTGATCTTCTATCATTCGGAAGAACAAAAAGAGAAAGCCGAAAAATACAAGGCTGCGCTCGATAGCAGCGGCGCCTGGAGCCACCCGATCGTAACCCGCATCGAACCCTTCAGCAATTTTTATCCCGCAGAAAATTACCACCAGGACTACTATAACAACAATCCCAACCAGGGATATTGCCAGTTTGTTGTAGGACCGAAAGTGGAGAAATTCAAAAAAGTGTTTGCGGACAAACTGGCAAAATAGTGTCGCGCATCGCGTAAGTAAAACAGCGCGTGAAGAAATCTTTTGGGGGGAGGGTACACTTTACCGCAGGTATCCCAATATCTTCAGCATACTCTGAGCCGTTTGCTCCTTGGCATACACCCAGTCGATCAATTTACCGTTCTTATCGCGTTCCACTATCACGTGTTTAGGCGAGGGTATCAGGCAATGTTTGATACCGCCATAACCGCTGATCTGGTCCTGGTAGGCACCGGTATGAAAAAAGCCCACATACAGCGGCTCGGAATTGGCTCCTTCACGCGGGCCCTGGCTTTCCATGGTCAATTTCGGAAGGAACACTTCATTGATGTGTTCTTCGCTGTCATAATAGTCGTGGCTGTCGCAGGTCATACCCCCCAACACCACGCGATGATATTCGTTTTCCCATTTATTGACCGGCAGCATCAGGAATTTTTCGCCGATACCCCAGGTATCCGGCAGGGTGGTAATAAAAGACGAATCGATCATGTACCAGCACTCTTTGTCGTTCTGGTTCTTCTGACCGATCACACTGTAAATATGCGCCATGCTTTCTCCAACGGTATAACTGCCGAACTCCGTAAAGATGTTGGGCATGGGCACCCTGGCTTTTTTACAGGCCTTTTTAATATTGCTGACGATCTCGTTGATCATGAACTGGTAATTGTATTCAAAGCCCAGCGAGTGTTTGATCGGAAAGCCGCCGCCGATATTGATTGAATCCAGTTCCGGGCATATCTTCTTGAGCTGGCAATAGAGGTTGATGATCTTGTTGAGCTCACTCCAGTAGTAGATATCGTCTTTAATGCCTTTGTTCAGGAAGATGTGCAGCATTTTAAGCTGGAACTTATCTTCGTTCCCTTCGATCTCGTCTACATAGAACTCGAGGATATCTTTTGCCCGGATGCCGAGCCGGGAAGTATAAAAAGGGAAATTAGGTTCTTCTTCTGCGGCTACCCGGATACCTACTTTAAAAGGCTGTCGAACCGATTTCTTGTAGGCTTTGAGTTCGTCTTTGTTGTCGAGTACCGGTATTACATTGCGGAAACCGGTATTGATGAGCCTTGCAATACGGGAAGTGTAGTTTTTCTGCTTGAAACCATTACAGATGATAAAGATGTCTTTGGTGATCTTGCGCCGTTCGTAAAGGCGGTTAATGATCTCTATATCGTATGCATAAGAGGTTTCGAGATGGATATCATGCTCCAGCGCTTCTTCCACCACAAAACTGAAATGCGAGCTCTTGGTACAATAGCAATAAAAGTATTTCCCCTCGTATTTGTATTTTTTGAAAGCTTCAGCGAACATCTTTTTCGCCTTTTTGATCTGCATGCCGATCTTGGGCAGGTAGCTGAGCTTCAGCGGCGTTCCGTATTTATCTATGAGCGCCTTCAAATCCAGCCCGTTAAATTCGAGATAACCTTCTTCATTCACATCAAATCCTTCCTGCGGAAAATGGAAGGTCTGGTTCACCAGCGAGGTGTATGTATTGTTCATTCTTGGGAATCGGTTAAGGTTAGATCAATGATGGCAAAATTAACATATTGCGGCTATCGGAGGCGGCAAAATATGGAGGCGTGGGAACGGCAAAAAAAAGCCCCGCCATGCGGCGGGGCGAATAAGATCGGCAGGTGGTTTATTTCACTGAAACAACCAGTGCCTTAAAACTTTCGGGATGGTTCATCGCCAGGTCGGCAAGCACCTTCCTGTTCAATTCAATACCTTTTGTATTGAGCTTGTTGATGAACTGGCTGTAGGTCATTCCTTCTTCCCTGACGGCGGCATTGATACGCGCGATCCAGAGCTGGCGGTATTCCCTTTTTTTCAGCTTGCGGCCTACATAGCTGTAGGTCAACCCTTTTTCAACGATGTTTTTGGCTACGGTATAAACATTCTTGCGTTTACCATAAAAACCTTTGGCCTGGTCGAGGATCCTTTTCCTGCGGGCCCTGGAAGCGACTGCATTTACTGAACGTGGCATGTGTATGAGTTTGAGGTCAGGCGCATTGACTGCGCGTTAACGGTTTGTAATGAGGTGATGGAATGGTGGTTATTTCAAACGGAGCAATCGCATAACGAAGTCCTTGTTGGGCGCACCGACCAGGCCTTTCTGCCTCAGGGCGCGTTTACGTTTTTTTGACTTCTTCGTCAGGATGTGGCGTTTGAACGCCTTCTGGAAGGTGATCTCTCCGGTGCCTGTGACCTTGAAGCGCTTTTTGGCGCTGGAGTTTGTTTTTACTTTTGGCATAAAATAATCTGTTTCAGATTACACCCTGCTGGCGTTCTCCATCACGGAGACACTTGTTGAGCCATACGGGAAATGGGCGGCAAAGGTAGGCAAAATCCTCAAAAAATCCAAACAAATCGGCCAGGCCGATGGCCGCACCAGCCCCTTCATATGCCCCGGGTGCTCCTGCCTCTTTGCTCACGCACGCCCTCATTGCCCCGTAGCCGGCAGCATCCGAGATAGCGGTGGCCGTCCTGCAGCAAAAACAGGGTATTGCGATTTTTTCTGTGTTTCGGGGGGACTAACTGGCCGTTTCCTTTTTCTTTTTCCCGGTTTTCGGGGTGAGCATCAGGAACATCCTTTTACCCTCCAGTTTAGGAAGGCTTTCGGGCTGGCCCACCTGCGCAAGGCGCTCGGCGAACTTCAATAGTACCAGTTCGCCTCTTTCCTTGAACATAATGGCGCGGCCCTTGAACTGTACGTATGCCTTTACTTTATTGCCATCCTGCAGGAATTTCTCCGCGTGCTTGGCCTTGAAGTCAAAATCGTGATCATCCGTGCCGGGCGTAAAGCGGATCTCCTTGACCTCGCTCTGCTTGGCATTGGCTTTCATCTCCTTTTCCTTGCGCTTCTTTTCGTAGAGGAATTTCTTGTAGTCGATCACCCGGCAAACGGGTGGATCTGCATTGGGAGAGATCTCCACCAGGTCCATCTCTTTTCCCTGCGCTATCCGGAGGGCCTCCTGGGTAGGATAAATGCCCACGGTAATATTTTCTCCGACCAATCTCACCTGCGGTACACGGATCCTGTCGTTGATCCTGTGTTCCGGCTCCTGCTGCCTGCTAAACCTGGGGTTAAATCTTCCGCCCCCGCCTCCCCTGAATGGTAATGCCATTAAAACTTGTTTAGTTAATATTGAATTTTAGTGTTGATAAAAAATAGACTTTCTCAAAAATCTTTTTTTCGGGTCTCTCCGATAGCCGTTCTGGCCATGGTATTGGCGTAAAAATAATGCTATTCCGGCGATCTGCGCTCAGTTATTTCACCCAATATCTGCGTGGTAAACGCGCCGATATCCTGCATGCCGGCATCACCTTTCCCCTGCCGCCTCACGGATACCTTGTTCTCGTTCATCTCTTTTTCACCCACCACCAGCATATAAGGCACCTTGGCCAGTTCCGCGTCGCGGATCTTCTTCCCGATCTTCTCATTCCGGTCATCCACACCCGCCCGTACACCTGCTTTTTTCAGGTTACGCCGGGTCTCATTGGCATAGTCAAGGAACTTATCGCTGATCGGAAGTATCCTTACCTGCTGCGGTGCGAGCCAGGCGGGGAACTTACCGGCATAATGTTCCAGTAAAAACCCGATAAACCGCTCATGGGTACCCAGCGGAGCCCGGTGTATGATCAGCGGCGTTTCCGTCGTATTCTGCTGGTTGATGAATTCCAGCCCAAACCGCTTCCCCTGTGCAAAATCCACCTGGTTGGTGGCCAGTGTGAACTCCCGGCCGATCGCGCTCCAAATCTGTACATCGATCTTCGGGCCATAAAACGCACCTTCATCCTGCACCTCCACGTAAGGGGTATTCGTTTCCTTCAGCACTTTCCGTACCATCTCCTCGGTTTCGAGCCATAGCTCGGGCTCGTCAATATATTTCTGACCCAGTTTTGAAGGCTCATGCAGGCTCAGCCGCATCACATATTGGTCAATGCCGAATATCTTAAAATACTTCAGGTACATTTCATTGACGGCTTTGAACTCGTCGGCAAATTGTTCCTTCGTGCAGTAGATATGCGCATCGTTCATATGCAGGCAGCGCACCCGCATCAGGCCAAACAATTCTCCGCTCTGCTCATAGCGATAACAGGTGCCATACTCCGCCAGGCGCAAAGGCAGGTCCTTATAACTCTTCTGTTCGGCCGCAAATATCTTGTGATGATGCGGGCAGTTCATCGCCTTCAGGTAGTATTTGGTGCCGTCGAGCTCCATAGGCGGGAACATACTTTCCTTGTAATAAGGAAGGTGCCCGCTGGTCAGGTACATACTCTCCTTTGCAATGTGCGGCGTTACCACGCGCTTGTAGTCGGCGGCCTCTTCGGTTTCCTTGGCCAGTTTTTCCAGTTCTTCAATAATTATAGTCCCGTTCGGCATCCACAACACGAGCCCGGGGCCAACATCGTCATCCATTGTAAAAATGCCCAGTTCCTTCCCCAGTTTGCGGTGGTCCCTTTTCTTGGCTTCTTCCAGCAGCGCCAGGTATTCGTCCAGTTCCTTCTGGTTCGGAAAGGTCACTCCGTATATCCTGGTCAGTTGCTTGTTTTTTTCATCACCTTTCCAATAGGCGCCGGCGATACTGGTGAGCTTGATCGCCCTGATCGCCCCTGTAGCGGGAATATGTGGACCGCGGCACAGATCGGTAAAGCTCCCCTGCGTGTAGAACGTGATCCCACCATCCTGCAGGTTGCTTAGCAGGTCGAGTTTGTATTCATCTCCTTTCTCCGTAAAATACCTGACGGCATCGGCCTTGGATATCTCCTGCCGGGTATAGGCATTGTCCTGCTTTGCCAGCTCGTTCATTTTCTTTTCGATCAGCAGGAGGTCCTCTTCGGATATCTTGCGGTCGCCCAGGTCCATGTCGTAATAGAAGCCCTTGTCAAGCGCGGGTCCTACCCAGAATTTCACGCCGGGAAATTGTGCCTGAACTGCTTCGGCCATCAGGTGGGCAGATGAATGCCAGAAGGTGTTTTTGCCCTCGGGGTCGCTCCATGTATACAATTTCAGCGACGCGTCCTGTTCTATCGGCCGGTTCGCATCCCATACCTGGCCATTTACTCCTGCCGCCAGCACTTTTTTTGCAAGCCCTTCGCTGATCGACCGGGCAATGGCCATGGCGGTCGTTCCTTTCTCATACTGCCGTACGGCACCATCCGGAAAACTGATATTGATCATAAGTAATTTGAGGGCACGAAGGTAACAAAAAGATGACAGATGGCAGAGACCTCACCGCTCCATTCGCGAACTGACAATTGCCTTTCGCCGTTTTCCACTCGTACGGACCGGCGGGGTTGTAACGGAGGGTTTCGGCCGTTTACCCTGAAACTTAACGCTTCTTTATCAGCATATGCTATATTGCCTGTGTAGATTTGTTTTATGAAGTGGATGTATACGCTGCCGTTTTTCCTGCTGGCTTCTCTTTCTTCGCACGCACAGAAACTGACGGGCATCTGGAGAGGGACTTTTGTTCAGAAGAACTACGACCCCTTTGCGGGGCGTTTTGTCGACGACAGGTATCGCTATGAGATCCAGATCAACCAGCTCGACGATCACACCATCGAGGGTGT
>Ga0206919_1040_pt1 | contig 30755 bp, 28 predicted proteins | sample Alteio_BWOrgHeat_67_FD_152962 | JGI IMG/M metagenome (GOLD analysis project Ga0206919, IMG submission 152962) | Enriched cells from forest soil in Barre Woods Harvard Forest LTER site, Petersham, Massachusetts, United States -... | ecosystem: Environmental > Terrestrial > Soil > Temperate forest >... | reverse complement strand
ACAACGAACTACGAACCCTGAACCAATCCTGTAAAATCCTCCTTTTCTGTTGCATGCCGCGTAAAACTCAGGTGGGGTAATGTGTGAGATGCCACCCGCTGCAGAAACATTCCGAATTACCGTGCTAGGTTCCGGCACGTCACAGGGAGTTCCGCAGCTCGGCTGTGACTGTGCGGTCTGCACTTCAACCGACCCACGGGATTCGCGGACTAGATCTTCAATCCATGTCGACGATGGAGTTTGCTCGTTGATTGTGGACACCTCCCCTGAATTGCGCCTTCAATGTGTCCGGGAACGAATCAACCATGCAGACGCAATCATTTTTACCCACGCGCATGCCGACCATGTGATGGGATTCGACGATTTACGACGATTTTGTGAATTGACAGGGGAAAAGATACCGATTTATGGATCGGAGATAACCCTAAAAAAATTGAATGAAATGTTTCCCTATGCTTTTGATCCTCTACAGAATATTAAAACTTACGTGCGGGCAGAGCCTCATGAAATCGAGGGGCCTTTTACCCTCGGCACACTTCAATTGACTCCGCTTCCTGTCCCACATGGGAATATGATCTCCCTCGGCTATCTTTTCAGTCGTGGAAACCGTGATCTTCTAGCCTATATCAGCGACTGTTCCGATGTTCCTGAGGACATCCGAAAACTGATACACCGAGTGGAGGTATTGATTATTGACGGCCTTCGAGACAGTCATCATCCGACCCATCTCACCACGCAAAAAGCCATTGAGATTGGTCAGGCGGTTCAAGCTAAGCAAATTTACCTCACACATCTCACTCACCACAAATCTCATATAGATCGAGAAGCGGGGTTGCCCAATTCAGTCTTTATTGCCTATGATGGGTTAAAAATAAGTCTATGACAATGGATCGTTCCACCATTCTCCTTGTCGCCACGTTCCTTGTTACGGTCGTTTTGAGTTCGCGAACCTCGCATGCGGAGCAAAATAGCTTTAGGGGCCATGTATTGGTAGTCTTTAACAGTTCCAACTCCGAGAGCGACACTCTTGCGCACTATTACGGGGAAAAGCGACATATCCCAATGGATCATATACTGGGAGTTAGAACATCCGATAAAGAGGAGATCTCCCGTGATGAATTCAATGACCAGATTCGCGATCCCATTGATGCTTACGTAGTCAGCAAAGGTTGGATTCAGCGAGAACCGGGGCACTCTCCCTTTGGCGACCAGCAGCTACCGGTTCTGGCCGCTCGACATAATGAGATTTATATCATGGTGCTTATGTACGGGATGCCATTAAAGATTGCGAATGATCCTAAAATAAATGACACCCCCGTCTCCAATGCAGCTTTAAATTCAAATGCCGCCTCTGTGGATTCAGAATTAACGTTGCTTCCCTATCAGGGTCTACCTGTCACCGGTTGGCTCCCCAACCCGTATCAATTGCTCTCCTACAACCGCCCTTTTGACAGTCTGGATGCCAAACACATGATCATGGTGACTCGTCTGGATGGTCCAACAACGGATGATGTTCGAAGAATGATCGACGATAGCATCTACGCCGAGAGGAGTCGTCTGGCGGGCAATGTTTATCTGGATGCACGGGGGATCACAGATGATAGCCAAAAGTATTATCAGGGGGATCGTTGGTTGCGCGACAGCGTCAAAACCCTGCGTGCCGTCGGTTTCCACACGGAAATAGACGAAAATACCGAAGTATTTCCTGATAGCCTTCCTTGGACCAATGTCGCCCTCTATGCTGGATGGTTTGCAGGGAGTGCGACGGGACCATTCATGCGGGAAAGTCGGACATTTTCGCGTGGTGCCATCGCCTATCATATCCATGATTTAAGCGCTTCCACCTTACGATCTGCCACTTCGAATTGGTGTGGTCCTTTGATTTCCAAAGGAGTGGCTGCTACGATGGGAGCCGTGTATGAGCCCTACCTGGACTACATGCCTCAATGGGACGTATTTATCGATCGACTCCTTCACGGATACACTTTTGCTGAGGCATCCTACGCCTCGACCAAGGCACTTTCTTGGATGACAGTATTTGTCGGTGATCCCCTATACAGTCCGTTTGAGACCTCAATCGATGAAGCCATTGCGAGTTCGCCCGACAAACCCAGCGTTCGCAAGGATTATCTGCTGATCCAGCGTGCACGGGCCGCTTTGATAAATGATGATAGTGGGGAGGCCAAGAATCTTGTAGAAAAAGCTGTCGCGGGCCAAAATGCCACTTTTGTCGCCTGGGAGGGTTATGCGGAGATCATGAGTGATCCACGATTAGAGCCGCCCAACTCCACTGTGGCGAAAGCATATGAAAATGCCTATAATCTCAGCGTAAATGTTGAAGACCAGATTCGGACTGGGATGGAGGCCGCCACCGCCTATCAAGCTCGGTTTCGCCCACAGGACTCTCAACGTATCCTACACATGCTGCTTTCCAGATATACCAATCAGTCGATTTATTACGGCGTGGATAAGCTGCTGAAACAAATTCAAAATAGCCAGCCCTCCTCGGCTCAGCAGACCGAGTCACCCTCCTCCGGCGTGGATAATCCCGCGGTGCCCCCGCCGACAAAGTAGCGGACTAATATAACTTGCACCTGGCCATCCGACAGGTAAAACTCCGCACTGGCCATGAAGATCTACATCGACGGTACCTATTACGATAAGGAAAACGCGAAAATCTCGGTATTTGATCATGGTCTGCTTTACGGAGACGGAGTTTTCGAAGGCATCCGTGCCTACAATGGTCGGGTATTTCTGTTAAAGGAACACCTAGAAAGACTCTACGATTCTGCGAAAGCCATCATGCTGACAATTCCCATGTCATTCGATGACTTGCAGAAAGTGGTATTGGAAACATGCCGCTTAAGTGAAATTCGCAACGGTTATATCCGACTCGTGGTGACTCGTGGAGTGGGGAATCTTGGTCTCAGTCCCGACAAGTGCCCTAAGCCTACCATCTTTTGCATTGCGGACACCATTCAGCTGTATCCACCGGAATATTACGAAAAAGGGTTAAGAATCAATACTTCGCCCACCCAGCGTATACCTCAAGGGGCACTTAGTTCGAGTATCAAATCCCTCAATTACCTTAACAACATCCTAGCTAAGATTGAGGGTAATTTATACGGCGCGCAGGAGTCCATCATGCTCAATCACGAGGGATATGTGGCTGAGTGCACGGGTGACAATATTTTCGTATTGAAAAAAGGGATCATTACCACTCCTCCCATCTGGGCGGGTGCCCTGGCCGGTGTTACCCGTAGGGTGATTATTGACATCGGACGTCTCGCTGGACGAGAGATTCGTGTGGATATGCTTACTCGGTACGATTTATTTGTGGCAGATGAGATCTTTCTAACAGGAACAGGTGCGGAGGTTGTCGCTGCAGTTGAGGTTGACGGACGGGTCATCGGCAACGGCAAGCCGGGTCCTATCACACTGGACTTTATCAGCCGCTACCGTGATTTGACTCAGATGTCAGGTGTGGCAATATATACGTGATACCATTTATGAAATGCCAATTCTGTCATGAACCGGCCACCGTTCACCTCACTCAGATCGTGGGAGGTAAGATGCAGAAGATTGATCTTTGTGAGAAATGCGCAAAGGAGAAGGGGGTCGCTGATCCCACTGGTTTTTCGCTGGCCGACATGTTGTTGGGTTTGGGAGCTGCGGAGCAGATGAAAGGCACTAGTACTATCAGCGAGCTCGTTTGCCCTCAATGTGGATTCACACAGCCTGATTTCAAAAAGACCGGACGGCTGGGATGTTCCGTCTGCTACGAAACTTTCGGTGAAGGCCTTAGCGCGATTCTCAAAGATATGCACAAAGGCACCAGTCACAAAGGTAAAGTTCCTACTCGACTGGCCCGCAATCAGGTCTTTGAAAACCAGAGAAAAGAGCTTCGGGACAAGCTGCAACAGGCCATCATGGACGAAAAATATGAAGAGGCCGCTCAACTTCGCGACCAGATCAACCGAATTGAAGTCCAGTTAAAGGTGTGATTTCCCCTTTCGCCAGTTTTCGTTATTGTTCCATTATCTTTTTCAAGCGCAATTGTCCACAGGCCGCATCGATGTCATGGCCTTTTTCGTGCCTGACGGTGGACGTGACATCGCTTCTCTTGAGTTGTTTGGAAAAATCGGCTACAACCTCCTCTTCCGGACGTTCCCATTCCAGGCCTTCTACTTTGTTGTAAGGAATTAAATTAACCTTCGCATGCAGACGACGGGCCAGTTTCGCAAGTGCACGCGCCTGGTCTAGTGAATCGTTAATTCCGCGGATCAAAATGAATTCGAATGTAATCATTTTTCCTTTCACCCGAACGTATTCGTCGCATGCTCCCAAAAGATCTTCCAGGGGATATTTCCGGTTCACTGGCATGATCTTTCCCCGAACTTCATCTGTCGCTCCGTGCAACGAGATGGCTAGCCGAATCTGCCGGGGTTGCGCGGCCAGGAGCCTGATTTGAGGAACCAGTCCGCTCGTGGAAACGGTGATGTGGCGAGCACCAATATTCAATCCCCAGGGAGAATTGATGATCTCGATCCCTCTCATCAGGTTTTCGTAATTGGCTAGCGGTTCGCCCATTCCCATAAATACAAGATTTTGAATGCGCTTCGACGCCAACCGTTCGGCCTCAATAATCTGACCCACGATCTCTGCAGGTGAGAGGTTCCGTTTCCATCCATCCATGCCGCTCGCACAAAACTTGCAGCCGTATGCACAGCCAACTTGTGTGGAGATACACAGTGTTGTACGTGCCGCTCGATCTCCAAATAAATCCACATTTGCAGGAATCAATACGCTTTCGACATAATCGCCCTTGGGTAACTTCCAGAGGAATTTCTGCGTGGTATCATGTGATCCCTGCCTCTGAGAAAGCTCCAAAGTTTGTAGCTGGTATCGGCTTTTCAATCCCTCTCGTAACGACTCAGGGAGGTTCGACATATGATCGAAGCTCGTCACCCGTTTTGCAAATACCCACTCGGCGACTTGCTTGCGCCGATACTCCGGACTATCGGCTAGATCCCATTCTTGCGGAAATTGATCGAGAAGAAACACGGGTCCAGTCTAACTCAAATCCGAAATCTAAACACTTAAATCGACTTCAGAATCAGAAAAATGGTGGAATCACCCAAATCGAAATCCGGAAACCAAATTCATTTTTCGACAGGATTTACATAATTAAATATATTTACGATGATCCCCTATGGAGTGCGGTGGCGATGACACCGCTTTGCCCCTCCCCTGTCCGCCATAGTCCGGCCCGCCTCGTCCAGCTGCCGGACTCGGAAAACAAAGCGGTGTCATCGCCACCGCACTCCAAAGATTAAGCATCCTGTGGGATGCTTGTGCAATTGCTTCATCCTTGCTCTTTGGGATGGCTTGCATTTAGTTTCATGGGGAGATGATCCGTCTTTTTGGTTTTGCTTTCTTTATCGTGACCTTTGTAGCAGCGATGGCGCAGTCGGCGTCCGATCCAACGGAGGTTACCTATATCGACCTAAGGATCAATCTGGACAACCTGATGAACAAGAGGGTGAAAATCCGCGGTGGATTTAATTATTTAAATACTGATAGGAGAAGCTTTTTAATCAAGAATGGAGAAGGACTGGTCTTGATTGATATGAAAGATCTTCAGCAGGAAACGAAGAATGAGGTACTTGAATTAAGAAATTTCTCAGATATTCCACTCACCGTGATCGGAGTTGTGAATCTTGTAGGAGTCCAAAATGATCAACCTGCGATTCGTGCGGAGCAGATTGAAATCGAGCAAGCTCCAACTCAAAACATTTATGATTCCCGAAAAGGCATTGTTACCGTACCGGAGATTAGGGTGAGTTCTTTTCGATATTTAAACTCCAGTGTTGTCATGCAAGGACGGTTCGATTTCAGGGAGACCTCACAACAAACATTTGGACTTTGGAGGGGGGTCGATGAGGTTCAAGTGGATTATAGTCAACTTCCAGTTGATACCCGTCGTCAGATTTTAGGCCTCCAAAATTTTTCTAATCGTGGTATGCGAGTCACCGGAATACTGAGGCTTCCCACAACCTCCGACGTCGCCTATAAATTGGATGCAACTGCGATCGTTTTAGATCCTGAAGTGAATGAATCACAATCCTCTGCGGAAGAAACACAGAAGAAAACGTTGGATATCACCTACGCTCAAATCCTTCGGGAGTCCGAGAGGTATCTGAATAAGACGAGAATTACAAAAAAGCTTAAGGAAATTGACCCAAAAACTAATAAGGTCAAAGAATACAATCCGATTATGAAAGGGGCATTTGAAGTATGTGATCCTCAGCGCAAAGTCATGCAAATCTGGCAAGGTGAAGACTCTATTGAGGTGAACTATCACGACCTTCCACCTGATCAAGTGGAGTTGATTGAAAGTCAAAAACCGTTCAATAGCATTATTTTTGATATTACTGGAGTTGTTCGTGTCTACCCTAAAACTCCCGGACGATTTTTCTTTGAGGCAAGCAAGATTGTCTGCGAAAAAGGGGGGGTTTAAGCTTGCGCAACGATTAGTGGGGCACCTACAATCTGCTCTTATTAATTGAATGAAAGACTCAACTGGTGGGGAAACTGCATTATATCTCTGAGTTTATTCGATCTGCCACGCAGGAAATCTACACCAATATGGTTAATCTTCCACCTGGAATGGTGTCGGATGAAGATACGGTAATGACGCCGGTGAAACCGGGAGGGGTAACGGTGTCGATACAGTTTGATGGTGGACTGCAGGCCTTTTTGCATATGACCTATGACGAGGCTCTAGCAAAGAATGTCACCTCCGTCATGATGGGGGCAATGCCAGCAAGCTTGACTGCCCCGGAGGTTGGGGATGTTCTAGGAGAGTTGGCCAATATGATTAGCGGAAGTTTCAAAGCAAAAATGGCCTCCAAGGGGTTCAATGGACATGCATCGGCTCCGATGATCATCTCCAACGATTCATTTATTCCAGCACCGATTTCCGATGGTGTCGCACTGATGAATCGGATGAAGATACTGGAGGCCACCGACGAACTCGAAATTCGAATTTTTGCAAAAGTCTAGTAGTGTTGTCTCATAAGGGACGGAAAATTGCCCTTTAAAGGGTGGAGCTTCGAGGGAAAGATCGAAAAACCTGCAAAAATGAGATTTAAAGTGGAGGGCGAATCTCCGTATGCGCCCTAATTCGATCCCGCCCGATCCCAATTTCTAATTCTCAATCGACAATTGTTAATTACAACAGCCCCCCACGCCCCGACAAGTGGGCGCATACGGAGATTCGCCCTCCACTTTATTAGGCATCCTGTGGGATGCTTGTGGTTTAAATGCAAAAATCCATTTGTAATAGCTTAAGAGCACTTCCTAAAAGAGTCACAGTCCGCTCTGCTTTTCTGTGCTTTGTGTTCTTTGCGACAAAAAATCCCCGCATTTGGCTGTTTGAAAGATTCTATTTGGATGCCTATTCCCCTTAAGTTATCGCCATTCGTGGCAAGATACCGCTACATTCCTGTCCGCACGATAATCTCACCGCTGTCGTTCTGTCACAGAGAGTTTTCTATCGGGTTGACTTTGATTCCCAGTTCGTTGGGGGTAGGTATTGGGGAAGGATGTTTCTGAGGGATTACTGGGGGAGGGTATCTCATTGCGTTGGAAACCAATATCCCCATTCATGGCACCTTGAATCGTGATATTGTTGACGATGCTAGGTCCAGGAGTTGGCATGGCGGGTGAGGGGATCGATTTGAGATTTGTAGTTTCGACTCTTGAAGAGTCCATGGGCGATGGGGAGGCTGTCTGCGGAACCGTTTGAGTTTTGGATGGGGTAGTCTTCATGTTGGATTGGGTGTTGGAATTCCATTCTTTCTGCAAAAAATTTATCATCTCGTTAGTGGCCTGGATACTGCGGGCCTCCTTATCGGTCAGAGAATTTGCATAGGGTCGGCCCTGGATTTGTTTGAGGGCGGAACGACAAGTGTAGGCCAGGAAGAAAGCGATTTTTCCCGATACACCATTTTCCGCCCTCAACTGGGAGGCTTCATGGAGGGCCCGACGGAGAGTCTCACCAATTGTTGGAGGTTTAGTTGGGTACAACTTGAGTTGGCCTCCCTCGATGACGGGCTTTTTGTCGCGATCATAGGCAACTGCCCACATTCGACGTTTAGTGGTAAGAGGAGGGTGGGAAGAGGATAATGACTGTGGTTCAGCGAAGTCTTCGGGAGCGAGAATACCCTCTTTCGACATTTTCTTCAGGAGATCTAAGGTCTCTCGATGACGGTATTCGATACTCTTTGCCAAGGCATACCGCTCACTCTGAGGCAGGCGCCTAATTTCCTCCTGAAAACTGGCAAGTTCGGTTTGTTGCTTTTTTGTCAGTGTCTCTTTAACTCCCTGAGGTGAGTGATCGTGCCTGATGAGGTCGTACAGACTCTCCCAGTAATCAAGTTGCTCAGAGGCAGTTTTAGCAACTTGTAAATGATCTTTGGCATATTTGGCAAAGCGCTGAATATTGTTCCATCCCGTGAAGTCGACCTTCCGCATGGTTGCATAACGGATCCGTGAAGCATTTGCAGTGGTTTTCCGAAATTTCTCAGTCAGTTTTTTCCGTTCTGGGGAAGGAACTTTCTTTGGGCTCATACCCTCCCAGTGGAGTTATTTGTGTGGAGTCAATAGCCTGATTCAAAGAATAATCAAAATTCACAAGCATCCCACAGCGATCCCAAAAATTATGTTAATCATGTAAGTCCTTGTCAAAAAAATGGATTTAATCCTAAAATCTTTCTCGCTTGTCCAAATCCCAGGAAGGTTCTACACCTTGGGACAATGACTGAGGCAGATCCGACTGACTTTGAGTTAATGGAAAGGATTGCTCAGGGTGACGATGCGGCGTTTCAGATGTTGGTCGAACGTTACCAACGAGAGGTTTATGGCACCATCGTTAGAATGTTGGGCGATCCTACGGAGGCTGAAGATCTTGCCCAGCAGGTCTTTATTCGGGTTCACCGGGCTGCACCCCGTTATAAACCCAGTGCTCAATTTCGGACATGGCTGTTCACTATCCTGCGTAACTTGGTTTTTAATGAATCCCGGCGTCGATCTAAATCGAAATCGATTCCACTGATCTCTGCCGAAGAAGAAGAGGGGGGAAATCATCAGGATTGGGCGGATGTAGATCAAAAGAACCCCTCTGATGAAACTGTAGACCGGGAACGAATGAAACACATTAATGCAGCAATTGCAGAATTGCCTGAAACGCATCGAATGGCAGTTATGTTAAAGGCCCACCAGGACCTCAGTTATGAAGAAATTGCCCTAGTGATGAAAATTAGCGTTTCAGCGACCAAATCGATATTATTTCGGGCGCGGGAAACGCTCCGCAGGAAATTAATCGAATATTTATCGAAATAGAACGCAACTTTCGTTAGATAAGTATGTTTTAACTAATATAGGATGAACGACCAAGACGAATTATGGACCTTGATACGGGATCAGGCACCGCTGCCTGATCCTCCTGCTTGGTTTGCAGCTCGAACGTTGGCCCGTTTGAGGGCGACCAAACCTCAGCCTTTAGCTTGGGTGCGCCTCCCTCGCTGGATTTGGGCTGGAGGTGTTGCCTTGGTATCTATTTCTTTAATTACGACATGGCAGATTCACGTTAACCACGTTCATGATCAAGAGGTTACATTTGCGGCTCTTGATCTATTATCGAGCGGTGAGAATCCCCATAACCAGGAAGAGGAATGGTTCAGTTCATACTAATTTTTCTTTTTCTTTCTTCTTTGGCTTGGGCTGAACCCGACGAAAGTAACGGCGCGCCGAAGCCGAAGGAATTTCATGCCTTGAACCCGGAGATGCGTCTCAAGCTTTGGGAACTCTCGGAGTTGCCTCCTGACCAACTGCAGGCGGAGCTAGCTAAATGGCCGCGTTACCAAAAAATGAAGCCCGAGAAGCAAGCCCAGCTCATTGCCCGGATGCAAGAGATGAGGACACATATGCACGATATGGCCATGGCGAAGGCCAAGGAATATGGGCTTCAGATCCCTCCTGGAACTGAGGATGATTTCGCTAAAAAATATATTCAGCGCCGTATGGAAGAGGAAAAAAAGATTTGGGAACAGATGAAGCCTATGCGAGAGAAAATGGAGGAGACTCTAAAAGAGGAGATGCTCCAACAGTATGGCGGGAAGTGAAGCCGAGGCGGCTTGGTTAAATAGTGAGGAGAAAATAGATAGTAGTCAGTAATTGCCTGCTCGTCTCCCTCTCCCTCTCCCTCTCCCTCTCCCTCTCCCTCTCCCTCTTACTCTCCCTCTTACTCTTACTCTTACTCTTACTCCTAATCCTGACCTCCCAATCTAAAATTCGGTTGGGGAGATCATAGTAAGTTCTGTTCAATTGTCTGTGATTGGATAAAAATCCGGGCAATGAAATCTTGGAACCACCTATGAACACCTTAAAATCTTTAGCCTCAATTTTTGGCTTTAAAAAGTAGCGAGGATCGGCTTGAGGAGATCGAACTGCCAGGGGCACCAACGATTTTCTGAGATCAGCTTGATTGCAGCCTCTGCAGGATCTCGGGATAGGGCAGTGATGATCAGTTTGGAAGCGAGCAGGCTGGGATCAATATCCAGTTCTTTAGCCAGGAGATCTCGACCTGTTTTAATAGTCTCAGCCCGTTTAATGGCAACCGGATCAAGCTTTGATCTGGGCATGCGGGCAAGGGGTGGAATGGGAGAGGCGATCTTCCCACGCTCAATTGCCTGTCGTAAATGATCCATTCGTTCTCCCCGACAATTGCGAGGAAGTAAAAACCCTGGGAAGTGCGACGCCTCCCGATTGGTGTCCACCCATTCCGCTAGTTCGAGTAGTCGATCGTTATTCATGACTTTAAAGGGTGGGACATCCTGATTTTGAGCCTCCGATTCGCGCCAGTGCCAGAGTTCTTTGACAATAGCTTGAGCGGTTCCTTGGAGCTTGTTGTTATGGCCTATCCGCCAGACTTCGTCGGGATCGACTTCACGAGAGATTTTGCTTGTTTGAACCACACGCGAACTGGATTCTAGATGCCAGGAAAGTCGGTTCAATTCTTTCAACCGATTAGTGAGTGTCTCCCGAAGCCCTCCGAGGTAAGCCACATCTTGTGCTGCGTAGTCGAGCATCGAGGATGTTAACGGACGCAGCGACCAGTCCTCTCGTTGATTAGCTTTATCCAATTTGATTCCAAAATAAAGCTCCACAAGTGCTGCATAGCCGAAGCTCTTAATCCCGCATAGCTGTGCTGCTAGCATGGTATCAAAGACGCTGGCGGGTTCTGGGGCACCCAGACGGCGCATCAACCGCAGGTCGAAATCTGCTCCATGGAGGATCCACTCCGTCACTGAGGCAGTTTTCCAAAACGGACTCAGATCCTGGAGGGCAAGTGAATCAATAAGCAATGTGGTCTCCCCCTGGCCCACGGTCAGCAAACAGACACTCTCTTCATAATGGTGCATGCTGTCAGCCTCGGTATCAATCGAAAGGGGCTGGTTAGGGCTGAGCGCACGAATGTGATCGTTCAACAGGGCTTCGGTATCAGTCCATAAGGCTGGCATTTTAGACTGGAATGATGCAGCTTTTGGTGTTTCCCGCAATGATAGGTTAGAAAAAATATCTCGTGCCGTCCGATAGGGGCGGAAAATCGGCATAAAAGGGTAAACCTTCGAGGAAAGTCAGAAGGATTGCGTATAAGTGGGATTAAAGATTTGAAGTGGAGGGCGAATCTCCGTATGTGCCCTAATTGGATCCCACCCGTTCCCAATTCCTAACTCCTAATTGATAATTATTAATTAACACGCCTCCCAATGTCCCGACAAGTGGGTGGATACGGAGATTCGCCCTCCACTTTATTAAGCATCCCTATTAGGTGTTTTCTTAAAGTAAATCAGTCGCATAACTGGTATAAATCGGTGAAAATCCATTCAATCTGTGGATAAAACTGTCTTTCCGCCAACCCCGACTTTACTAATTCATGGACTAGCCTTAGATTCCTCCCATGAGTTACCTGCCGAATATCAATGAGCGATTCGCTCAAGTTACCTTTACCAATGATGAGACCAAACGTTATGGGCGTCATCTCATTATGCCTGAGGTTACTCTGCAAGGTCAGCAGAAGCTCAAGGCCGCCCGGGTGCTCACGATTGGATCGGGCGGATTGGGTTCTCCTTTATTGGCTTATTTGACGGCAGCAGGAATTGGTAAAATCGGTTTGGTAGACTTTGACACGGTTGATTACTCCAACTTGCATCGACAAATTATTCATAAGACGAAAAACGTTGGTAAACCCAAGATTTTATCGGCCATAGAGACAATGAAAGATATCAATCCGTACGTACAGGTCCAGCCGTATGAAGTAGCTTTTACCTCTGAGAACGCATTGGAAATCATCAAGGATTACGATGTTGTGGTGGATGGAACCGACAATTTCCCAACGCGATACCTGGTCAACGACGCCTGTGTTTTGACTGGTAAACCGAATGTTTATGGGAGCATCTTTCGATTTGAAGGACAGGCCACCGTTTTTTGGGCAGATAAGGGGCCGTGTTACCGGTGTCTGTATCCCGAACCACCTGAGCCAGGGATGGTTCCGAGCTGCGCTGAGGGTGGAGTTCTGGGTGTCCTTCCGGGGATTATCGGAGTGATCCAGGCCATTGAAACGGTGAAATTAATCATTGGGATTGGCGACACCCTGATTGGTCGACTGCTACTTTTTGACGCTCTGAAGATGAAGTTCCGTGAATTAAAATTGCGCAAGGATCCGAAATGTCCGATTTGCGGTCCGAACAAGACCATTCACCAACTGATCGATTACGAGCAATTCTGCGGGATCACGCCCCCCTCGATAGCACAAAAATCGAATGGATTTGGTGAGATTACTGTCCGGGAACTGAAGCGGGCACTGGACTCGGGGCAGGACTTTGACCTGATTGATGTGAGAGAGACGCATGAGGCTGAGATTGCGAGGATCCCGAATGCTCGTCTGATTCCCCTGGGTGCGTTGCCTAAGCGAATTCACGAGCTCGACAGTTCACGCGAAATCGTCATCCATTGCAAGGTAGGTGCCAGGAGTGCCAAGGCCTGCAAATTGCTTTATGATTCCGGGTTTCGAAAACTCAAGAATGTAGCTGGGGGCATTGATGCCTGGAGTGCTGAGATTGATCCTACCGTGCCAACCTATTAACCGAACTGGTTTTCGATGAATGCCATAGCCTCTCCAACCCCTGTTGAAGAAGTTGATGCGCAGACCCGGACTCGCAATGCATTCGAGAAAGTCTGGGGAGTCATCGTATGGAACGATCCAGTCAACCTCATGCCATACGTTGTCTTTGTTTTCAAACGCGTGTTAAAGATGACCCAGGAGATGGCGCATCAGCACATGATGGAGGTCCACCAGAGAGGCAAAAGCCTTGTTGCTCAGGAAACCAGGGAAAAGGCGGAATTCCTTGTCCACCAACTCCAGGGGTTCGGTCTTCAGGCAACGATGGAAAAGGGCTGAATTAAGATGAGGTGCGAACGTTCTAATAATTGGCTGACTCTGGAATTTGAGGAACGTGAAAAGGAACTCCTCTTATATTCTCTTGAGGAGCTTGAGGGGCATTATTCGACAGATGAGTCCACGTTGAGTACAAAATCCCAAGCCTACTGGAAAGGAAAGCTAACTCACTCCAAGGACATCGAAAAGGAGTTGAGCGAAGAGTCTGTGGATCTTTCCGAGACGCGGAGATTATGGAAGTCGGAGCGGTTGATATTGGTTCGAAAGTGGCTGGCGGAGGAAGGGACTCTCAAAACGCAAGGCGGTGGGATTCTCGTTTTAGATCAGGGAGAGGCGGAGCAGTTCCTCGCTGTTATAAATGATCGACGATTGCTTTTAGCTCTGGAGCACAATCTCGATGAAGAAATGATGTCCCGGCATCTTTCCAAAATAAATGACTCTGAGCTTCAGCAAGCACTATGGGAGATTCACTTTCTCGCCATCATTCAGCATTACATTTTGGAAGGAATAGATGTGCCTTAAAAGGTGAAGCTTCGAGGGAAAGATCGAAAAAACTATAAAAATGAGATTTAAGATTTTGAGTGAGTCGTCTTTTTTGGGAGTGCGGTGGCAAGACACCGCTTTGAGGGGTGGGAGTGAGACACCTTCCTCGATACCAGATCCTCTTTACCGAGTTCGACATCCCCAAAGGAGCAGCATTCGCCCGTGTCGATTAAAAATTGCGCCCGCCTTCCAGCCCATCTCGCGTCGTAGTCGCTCGGAAGAAAAGCGGTGTCTTGCCACCGCACTCCATATAAAAACCAATTTGAAGCATCCTTATGGGATGCTTGGGTTTTATGTTTATTGATACGCATGCCCATCTGGACTATCCGGACTATGCCGATGATCGGGAGGCGATCATTTCCCGTGCTGCCGCAGTCGGGGTGACCGAAATCATCAGCATTGGAACGCGGATTGAGTCAAGTAGCAATGCGGTGCAACTCGCCTCGGAGTTTCCTGGTGTCTGGGCAACGGTGGGAATCCATCCGACAGACGTTGAAGAGACGCCGGAGGACTATCTCCCGCGTCTCCGTCAATTGGGGCAACAGCCGCGGGTGGTAGCAATCGGGGAAATTGGATTAGACTACCATCATCTTCCAGAGCGCGACCCTCATCATAGCTGGGAGAAACAGGTATCTGAATATAAAGCAAAACAGGAGAAGATCTTTCGGGAACAGCTCGATCTGGCGAGTGAACTGGGACTAAATGTAGTGATTCACCAGAGGGACTCTTGGGACGATCTACTGAGGGTTTTGCGAGAATATACCGGACGAATTCGGGGGGTTTTTCACTGCTTCGGGGAAACTTTGTCTCAAGCACAGGTGCTATTTGAGTTGGGGCATTTGGTTTCGTTTACCGGACTGGTTACTTTCAAAAATGCTCAGGTTATTCATGAGACTGTTTCCGGAATTCCATTGGACAAATTCATGATCGAAACAGATTGCCCTTATTTGGCCCCCGTCCCCCATCGGGGGAAACGGTGCGAGCCGGCCTATACGCGACTTGTCGCGGAACGGATCGCCGATCTCAGAGGGGTAAGCTTGGATGAGATAGCGAAGGCCACAACGACTACAGCTAAGGGGTTCTTTAAATTTAATCCGAAATCCGAGATTAACCATGCTGAATCTTTATAAGATCTTGGGCAGCAAACCCGGTATCGATTAAGGGCACATTTTTGACAAGGATTTACATCATTAACACGATTTTTGGAATCTCCGGGGAGATGCTTGTGAATAGGGATTGACGTGGTATATTTATCGAATTTATGATTCCTTTCACAAACTTTTCACTCTATGAGCAATGAATCTCAAACCACAGTCAAACCGCCTACAATTCTTGATTACAGCCTCACCGGGGTTAATTTCAAACTAGCTGTTGAGAAGGGTCTAGCCGAGGCCGACTGGTATACCTGCGCGGTGCCGCGTGAGACCATGCGCAAGCTGTTAGAACGACGCGACGGTCCCGCCCTGCGCGACACCTTGATTTGGTTTGCCCTCCTCGGGTTTTCGGGCTGGGCGGGAGCCGCACTCTGGGGTAGTTGGTGGGCGATCATTCCTTTCGCCATTTATGGGGTACTCTATGGATCCTCCTCCGACTCCCGCTGGCATGAATCGGGCCATGGAACGGCTTTTCGCACCGATTGGATGAACAATGCCCTTTATGAAATTGCCTCTTTCATGGTCATGCGAGAATCCGTCGTGTGGAGGTGGAGCCATACCCGACATCATAGTGACACCATTATCGTCGGTAGAGACCCGGAAATCGCCGTCCCTCGTCCGCCAGATCTCAAAGGTCTCATCTTAGGCTTCTTCGGTCTTGCCTACTTTCCTAAATACTGGAAGCACGTCCTTCTTCACTTCATTGGACGGACAACTGATGTTGAGAGGACCTATGTCCCAGAAAGCGAATTTCCCAAAGTCTTCTTCAGGGCGCGTATTTACGTTCTAATTTATCTCGGAGTCATCGCTTGGGCCATTTCAACACGAAGTTTCTTGCCGCTCATGTTCGTCGGTCTGCCCAATTTCTATGGTGCCTGGTTGATGTCGGTATATGGATTCACTCAGCACGCTGGTCTTGCTGAAAATGTCCTCGACCATCGTCTCAATTGCCGGACGGTGTATATGAACTTCCTCAATCGATATCTGTACTGGAACATGAACTACCACGTGGAGCATCATATGTTTCCACTGGTGCCCTATCATGCGCTCCCTCGCCTTCACGCTGTCGTTAAGGATGACTGTCCCCCGCCCTATCCAGGTCTGATTAATGCGTGGAGCGAAGTAATCCCGTCGGTACTCCGACAAATCAAAGATCCCGCGTATCATGTGAAACGTAAGCTTCCCGCTCCAAATCCTCATCATGTTGACTCCGTCATTTATCGCGCAGGAGCAGAGCCAGATGCGCAGGGTTGGATTGAAGTCTGTGCTGCCTCCTGCCTTGGTAAGGAGGATGTCATTCGTTTTGACCATGCCAAAAAAACATATGCACTCTACCAGACTCTGGATGGTGCTTATTACGCCACGGATGGGATGTGCACACACGGGAATACTCACCTCGTCGATGGTCTTGTAAAAGGAAAGATCATTGAATGTCCCAAACACAATGGACGTTTCAATCTTACCGATGGCTCGCCAGCCCGTCCCCCAGTCTGCCGTGGTCTCCGCACCTATCCACTCAAAAACCAGGATGGGAAGCTCTTCATTAATATCGCCCAAGCGGGTGGAACAGGTGCTCGTGAACAGAAAGCCATCCGTTTTCGTGTGGTTAGCAATCAGAACGTCGCCACCTTCATTAAGGAACTTGTTATCGAGACATTCAATCCCGATGAAAAAATCCTCTTCACTCCAGGCGACTATCTCCAGTTTGATATCCCCGCCTACGAATCCATTCGCTTCCGTGAGTTCGACATTCCCGTCCCCTATGCTCAGGTTTGGGAAACACAGCACGTTTTTGATCTAGCCGTGAGCAACCCCGTTGCGGGTCGCCGAAATAACTACTCGTTCGCCAGCAATCAGGAGACCGAACGTACTCTGCGTTTCAATGTCCGCATCGCCACTCCACCTCCAGGCCAGGAGTGTCCGCCAGGAGTTGGCTCAAGCTATATTTTCAACTTAAAGGCTGGTGACATTGTTAGTGCCATCGGACCATTTGGGGATTTCCATATCAAGCCCACGCAAAAAGAGATGCTCTATATCGGCGGGGGTGCGGGTATGGCGCCTCTACGTTCGCATATTTCACATCTCTTTGAGACCCAGAAAACGGCGCGCAAAGTCAGCTTTTGGTATGGGGCCCGTTCCAGGCAGGAAATTTTCTATCAAGACTATTTTGAGAATATTGCGAAGCAGCATCCTAACTTCCGGTTCCATCTAGCCCTCTCCGACCCACAGCCAGAGGACAAGTGGGGATCTCATACGGGTTTCATTCACGAGGTGGTGCTCAATGAATATCTAAATTCTCATCCCAACACTCGAGCAGTGGAATACTATCTCTGCGGACCACCGTTAATGATAAAGGCTTGCAATAAGATGCTCACCAATCTTGGTGTAAATCCCTCTCAAATCTCATATGATGAATTTTAAATCATAGTGTGTAAAAAACAGTCATGATGGTTGGACAAAAAGTAGTTTGTATTGACGACAACTTCTGCTCAGCGATTCGCAAGCTCTATACTCACTTGCCTGTCAAAGACGTGACATACGTCATCCGTAATGTCGAACTAGGGGCGAATCCAAAGGGCGAACCTGGTGAGGTTTGTCTCCACCTGGTTGGGATGGTTAACCCACCAGGAACGGTAGCTCCATTTCGGGAAAGGGGATTCAATGCGGAACGTTTCCGACCTCTTGACGATGATCGGTTGAAAGAGGAAATCGAAGAGGAAGACTACATTGGAATGACTTCATAAAGTATAGTGATCAATAAGTTGTGGCATTCTAAGAGAAAGATGATAGGGAGAAGAGTGGGGTTTCATCGGATTTTAATTCCTTTTTCTTCTCGAAATTACCGTCTGTATTTCAGTGGACAGGGATTCTCTCTCATTGGCACCTGGATGACCCAGACCGCCACAGTGTGGTTGGTCTATTATTTGACAAAATCGCCCCTCTGGCTCGGGTCCATCGCCTTTGTCTCACAGGCTCCCAGTCTGATTATTGGTCCGTTCGCTGGGGTCTGGGTCGATCGCCTGCCACCCCTGCGGATGCTTAAAGTTACACAATTTCTTTCCATGTTGCAGTCGTTTGTCCTTGCCGGACTGACGCTTACTCATCACATCACCATTCACTATCTGCTGATCCTGGCGACTTTTCAAGGGGCGGTGAATGCCGTGGATATCCCGACACGACAGGCGTTGGTGGGATTGTTGGCGGAGAAAAAGGAGGATCTAGCAGGTTTTATCATTGCGGCCTACGGATCAGGTGGATGTTTTCTAATCGACGGCTTCAGCTATCTCGCGGTTTTGCTCGCATTGATGCTAATGCGGCTTAAGGAGAGAAACGTTCCGATTGGAAAATCGTCTATTTGGACAGAAATGCGGCAAGGGTTCCAATACGCGTTTGGATCTAGTCCCATACGTACACTAATCGTGCTAACCGGTTCACTAAGTCTCTTTAGTATCTCCTATTCCGTTTTGGTGCCGGTCTATGCTCGTGAGATATTTAGTGGTGATGCCCGCACCCTTGGATTTTTAATGTCGAGTTCGGCTGCGGGATCCGTGCTTGCTGCGATTTACCTAACGAGCCGGAAGAAGATCGCAGGACTTGGCAGAGTGATCTGTTTTGGGATCTCCCTCACAGGTATAGCTTTGTTGGTGTTTGCCAATTCCCGCTCGCTCCTCCTAAGCACTTTCTGTCTCCTGCTGGTGGGAATGGGGACGGTACTTGCTCTGGCCTCATGTAATACTCTGGTCCAACACCTGGTGGATGGTGACAAGCGAGGAAGAACCATGGCGCTTTTCGGTATGGCGTTCATGGGCGGGATGCCAGTGGGAAGTTTCATCATCGGTGCTTTTGCAGAAAAATTTGGAGTCGTTCCCGCAGTCTGTTTCAATGCTCTGGCTTGCTGGATGCTCGCCTGGTGGTTTTCCAGTCAATTGTCCAAGATCCGAGAGGAAGCAAGAGCTGTCCTCGAAAAGGCCAATTTGATCGATCCCCAAAACATGCCGACTATTAATTAGTAGAAAATAATTAGGATAGGATATTTTAAATCGTCGGGATGAAGTCCTCTGCGTTGAGGGAGCAACCCCGTAGGGGGAGTTGGGGAAGTCGACCCAGAAGAATAAAACCATCCCGCGTTCGACGAGCCATATCCTGGGTCTGGATAGCGAGGACGGAATCGACGTTGGCCAGGTCGATCCAGCGAATGAGGCCACATTGTCCGATCTTCACTTCATGGTTGGTGGTTGGATCGATAACCAAAACTCTGGCCCACGGAGGAGTATGATGTTTACCATGAGTTCCCTGAGCGTAAGCCTGACTGGACAGTTCGCACATGCTATACTCGTTCCAGATATTGTGATCCGGCACTCCCATAAGGCTGCTCAGTTGCAAGTAAAAAGGGGGCTTTCGGATCTCCCTGGTACGCCCCTTGAAACCTCCGGTCTCCAACAAAAAACTTCCGGAAGGCAGAAGGAGCGGGTTTTTTTTCCAGTGATCCAGGAGGTGGACAAAACTAAAGGCGGGTCCCAGTACTCCCAAGGGTTCCTGCCGCTCAATGGCACTTTCAAGAGCAGTTCTAAGGGCAGGAAGCAAAATCTTACCATCCTTGACCCAGAACCGGGATTTGTCAGTTCCAAATTTTTTCATCCAAAAGGAGAACATACGTGAGAGGGATGAGTCAGCGGCCTCTTTGGGAGATGGTGTGAGGAAGTGTAAGTGAATGGGATCGGGGAGTGTGGATGGATAATTTAAAGAGGAGGTAAAAATGGGAGCTCCGGCACAGCTGACCGCCTGATAGATGTCGAGACTTGTTAGATAATGGTGACTTCGATGACTCCCGGTCGTTCCGCTGGAGAGGAAGGTGAAATGGGTTTGTTGTGGGGTGTGCGAGGCGAGTCGGCAGGATTTAAAAAGAGTTTGAGGCACCGCAGGAATCTCTCGCCAGGAGGCGATTCCCTGATGAAAGAGCTTTTTCTGTCGCAGATAACGTTGATAAGCCGGATTGCTTCTCTTCTGCCAGTCGTACAATAGCAGGGCATAGATATTAAAGCAGTCGAGATTGCCTGGTTGGAGCTGAAGCAATCGTTGGCTCCATTCCAGTCGATCTTTGTGAGTGGTAAACATATGGGACTTAGCCTCAGCCTTAGTCTTTCTCTGCCTTTTCAGCGGGGACGGGATTTAGACTAAGGGTGAGATTACAGCTAAGAGTAAAATCAGGTGACTCTAAAGTGAGATGGCCATGACGTGACTTTTTCGAAGTCTGGATCTTTTTCATATTATATTCTCGACCCTATGAGGTGGCAGTGCAAAATCGACTCTATTATTAAGGGCACATCTATTAACTGGCGTATGGTTGTGTCCTTAAGTATCAGATTGGTGTTTCTATTCTCTCGACAATTTTTATAACCCTATAAAGAGTGATCCATGGTTTTCAAGCAAATTTCCACAATGGTAATCTGCTCAAATCTTGTCATGCGAGGAGATTTGAAGGTGAACGGGAATGTCGAATTTGAGACCCGGTTCATTGGTGCCGTCCGAGCTTCCGGAGAGGTGCTTCTCTTGCCGGGAAGCGATTTAGAATCCAACGTGAGATGCGGAAGTTTGCGAGTGAGGCCGGGGGCATTGCTCAAGGGACGTCTGCAGGTGGGAGCGGCCAGAAAACCTTTAAGCCGGTTGATGAGTTGGTTTAATAAAATCGGGACTGGGAAACTTTAGAAATGTCCGCGAACTTTATTACTGTGACCTGTGCCAAGTGCGGTCATGAGCAAGACGAGCCATCCGCCGTTATCTCGACAGTATGTGCCAAATGTCAGTCGTATATTCCTGTTGACCGGCCCAATGCGGTCGTAAGCCATGCTGTGCCGAAACGCACTCGTGCGATCGTCTGTCCTCATTGCGAGAGGCCCCAGAAGGTCTATCCTCAGGCACTTACCATGATGTGCACCCATTGCGGGACTCACGTTAATATCTCCAATCACGTTGTCAGTGGCCAGTTCCGCCATAGCTTGGCCACCTATGGAGAGGTGACTTTTGTTAAAGGATGTCGTTATTCAGGAACTGAGGTGCGAGCTCAGGTAATACATGCCAGTGGTGACTTGCGAACGCGTCTAAAGGCATATGAAGATCTGATTTTCCGACATCGGACGGTGGTAACCGGCCCTATCTCTGCAGGAAACATCATCGTCAAACCCGATGCCCAGGTACATGCCAGGCGAATGCAGGGAACTGTGATTGAGGTTCAGGGATATCTCAACATCGACTCACTGATTGCCTCCCAAAAATTAATTGTGGTGGATCGTGGATATCTCACCGCAAAATCCATTAAATCTCCTGAAATTGAGGTGCGAAGTGGCGGGGGGCTGGAGGGGGATTTCGAGTCAATTCCACTGCCTGCATCATTTTGAACATATTTCTTGCAACAGCCTCTTTCATTTGCTCTGTTGATGACGAGTATGAGGTGGTGCTGGTGCCGGTTCTTTCGGCTTGAAATTTTGGGCTTGAATGTTGTTCTTCTCTTGGCTGGCAGTGGCTGTTCCCCCAAGTCAGAGAGCAAAGTTCCCAGCATTGAATCCTGCTGGATGAATTTCAGGATATCCGATTTCGCACATGCTGCGGCAGGGTTTCAGTCCATCATTGACCATGTGCCTGGGGGCGATCGGGTCCATGTGGAGGCTCTCTTTGGCCTCGCATCGACACTTGAGTGGCAACGTCCCGGACCGAACCTTGATCGTGCCCGGGAACTCTATCAAAAAATCATTACCGATTATCCCCAAAGTGAGTTTGTGCCCTGGAGTGCCCTGGACCTGGCTCGGATGAAGGCGAACCCTGACTACAATGTGGAATCAGACAGGGTTAAGGGAGTGCCTGCTTATCAGGAGGTTATAGATAAATATCCAGGTACCATGGCTGCAGATGAGGCTTTGATACTTCAACAAACTCTTCGGACAGCCTCTTACGATCCGACTGAGATGAAAGATGTGATAACCGTTCTCACCCGTTTTGTCATGGCTAAGCCCAATTCCCATTTCGCTGCCACCGCCTGGTACATCATTGGAACCACAGCCTTGCATATGAAAGATCATCTTCTTGCCCGTAATAGTTATGTGAGCTGTTATGATGTGGACATTGCTCAGAAGGCAACCGTCATGCGTGGATTTCGGACTTTTGATGATGAGTGCTCACTGCTCTATGCTATAGGTGCCTTATCCGAGTTCAAACTGGGGGATTTTGCGACTGCGCGAAAATACTATAACCAACTCCTCACCGATTTTCCGAAAGACTGGAGAGCGTTCACCGTTCAACAGGCAATTGAGCGAATGGCTCGGATTGAGGCGGGTGGAACTCTCGATGTTCCGGGTGTGATTGACCCGAGTCGGAGGGGGTCATGAGCATTCCCTCACCAGTTCAGTCCTCCACAACTCCTGTTAAACACAAGACCAAGGCTGTTTTCTGGAGGGAGCGATTCTCTCGTGCCCTCCCTTGGCTGGTCATTCTGGGTGCCTTTACCTGGTCACTTTACATGGTAACCCGTACTCATGCCACCGTTTCAGGGGGGAGTGGTTTCAAAGTTCTTCATCTGGGCCATTCCCAGCTAGAGCCGATGGTTCGGGTTGGTTTAGATCAGATGATCAAGGAGTTTGAAGAGATTCACCCCGACGTGAGAATTGTTCAGGAGGTTATACCTCCTCAAGCATATGCCCAGTGGTTGAGCACTCAACTGATCTCAGGAAAGGCGTTGGACATCCTTCAGGATTCAGGAACCCTTATTCCTTCGGTCAAGCTCTCCTATTTCGCGAGATATTTTATACCCCTTACCCAATATGTCTTCAGGCCTAATCCTTATAATAAAGGGACAGAGTTGGAAAATGTCCCCTGGTACAAAACTTATTGGGATGAAATGCGATTAAGCTATTCATTTGAATTGCAGGAGTATATGAGCATTCCTCTTTCGCAGTTCGGCTCCCGGGTGGCGGTGAATCTTGATCTCCTAAAAAAGTTGACTGGATCGGACAGCCCCCCAACCGATTACCGGGAATTTATAAAGGTATGCAAACAGATACGTGAGCAGAAAAATCCTCAAGGGAAATCCTATATAGCCATCGCTGTCTCCCAATATGATTGGGGGAGTTGGGATGGAAATATGGCTTCTTATTTAGATGCACCTCTCAATCTTGTACCTGATTTCTATTACAGTGGGGTTCCGAATGAATATTCTATCTATGTTGGGTTTCGAGCCGGGTTATTCAGCCTAATGGATCCCTGTGTTGTCGCCCGATTCAAGGTTGCAAAAGAGATTGCTGATCAGTGTCAAACCGGTTTCATTGGATTAACTCGACCGGAGGCGGTTTTTAACTTCATTCAGCAGCGTGCGGTATTCATGTCCTGCGGTAGCAACGAGCTGGGAGGACTAATGGAACAGTGCAAAGGGGTTTTTAATATGAAGATTATTGATTATCCGAGGATCAACTCCCAGGATCCGGTCTTTGGTTCCTGTGCTCTGGGACCGCCAGTAGAGGTCTCGCTCTCGGGTTTTGCATTTGTTGTGGCACGGAATAGTTCTCAGCCCGATCTTGCCGTGGAGTTTTTACAGTTTCTGGGGTCGCAAAAAAACAATGAGCGTTTGAACAAAGCAATCGGATGGCTTCCTGCCGTTGAGGGATCCAATATTAGTGAGACTTTGCTTCCTTACAAGCCTCATGTCCAGGGGATGCTCGGCGTTGGTAGTAATAGTTCATGGGGGAAGGGTTTTTTTATTGGGGTGGATTCTTCGATAAAGTGGAGCCAACTATATCCACGCTTTCTTATTGGCGATCTTTCGTATGAGGAGTTTGCCAAAGAGATGTCTGAGTATTATCGGGGGGAGGTCTCCGAGGTAGGATTTAAGCAGGAGTTTCTTAAGAAGTTGCAAGGTCGCGTAAATTCCCAGCGGGCAATGATAGGCCGTCTAATTAAGGGGTTGGACGCTCCTGAAGACGATCGGGAGTTTATGTATGGTATGTACGCCAGAGAGTTGAATACTTTAACAGTGAGAGGTATCCAGCGATCAGTGGATCAAGAAGTATTTCAACACCCTGAAAACTATTCGCATGAGATTCTGGCGCATTATACTCCCGAGGCTATCCAGGCAATTCACCGTCTTCAGGCCTCTCACTCTCAGGCGTCGGAAAAACCTCATTAATCTTCATCCTGTAATCCATACTCATGCCAGCCGGTAGAATCATCCCTTTTCATCGTATCCGCTATCACTGGGGTCTGTATCTCTTTGTTATCCCTACCGTGATGCTTATCGGTCTCTTCCAGTATTATCCGGCGGCCAGTGGGATTTTCCACTCCTTCTATCGATGGAATGGGGGAGATATTTGCGAGTATGTTGGGTTCACCAATTTCTATGAGTTAATGAAGAACGACCAATTCTGGAGATCATTTCAGGTGGCTCTCACCCTGGGTCTCTGGGGGGTGATCAAAATGATCCCGCCTCTGGTTGCAGCCGTCTGCATTCATCGCTGCACCAGTGCGCGGTTTCAGTACCTATACCGGATTTTGTTCATCATGCCGATGGTCGTTCCTGGTCTGGTCATGGCGCTCATCTGGAGGTCGCTTTTTTTCGAGCCTTCCAACGGATATTTAAATTATTTTATAAGCTCGATCGGGCTCTTTGATAAACTTGCCTGGTTGGACAAGAACCTACATTGGGGAGGGATTTTTCTCTCAGGAGGCACTCCTGCCTGGCTGGGTGATCCACGGCTTATTTTATTCTCCTGCGTGATCTGGGGGTTCCCGTGGGTAGCTTCCTTTGCAGTGTTGAATCATCTGGCCAGACTGCAGAGTATCGGAAACGAAATCTACGAGGCGGCAGCGCTCGATGGGGTGACATGGTGGACGAAGTTCTGGCACATTGAACTTCCGCTCCTGACCGGATCGCTTCGACTGCTCCTGGTACTGGTGATTCTTGATTCGATCAAGGATGCGACAGCGATCTTTGCCCTTGCTGGTATTGAAGGTGGGCCTGGAGGAATTGTCACCGTGCCAGCTCTGTTCATGATGCGAAAGGCGTTTATCGAACAGAATCTTGGATCGGCCTGCGCCGTCGGTTTAGTTCTCATGATTGTGGTCATGTCTCTCCAGAAAATCATCGAAAAGTGGCCACTTCTCGACACTCTATCTCCCAGAGTATCATGGCTAATCAAGGGTCTGATCATTGGGTTCTTCTGGTTTCTAAACTGTCTGATGCAGCTGGGACTATTTTGGGGATTAATTCTTGGGTGCATAACCCTCTGGTGGCTCTGTGGCGATTGGTTGACATCCTGGTGGAGCACATTTGATATGGGGAGTTTTATTCGAAAGGATATACCCCGTTCCCCGCGATATGAAATGAAAGTGGCCTCCCCTTTGGAGGAGGGTTTACTTCGCTCTCTTAAACACGTTTTTCTGTGGTGTCTCATCCTATTTGCCCTGTTTCCGATCTTTTTAATGATCATTGTTTCTTTCAAAAATAACCAGCAGTTTTACATGGCTCCCGGTCATCTAACTGTCCCAATGCATTGGGAAAATTGGGGGAAAGCCTGGAATCTTGTCGGAACTTCCCTGGCAAATAGTCTTTTCGTTTCGATCTCGGTCACTGCCGGAAGTCTTTTGCTGGCACTGTGTGGGGCCTATTTTTTCGCCCGCTATCGCATGCCCTTTTCAGGCTGGCTTTGGAACTTGCTCCTCATCCTGTTGATGATGCCTCTGATCGCCAACCTCATCCCTCTCTTTCAGCTTCTTTCCTCAATGCACCTGACAAATACCCTTATCGGTCTTATCATTGTCGGTCTCTCCTCCGGTCAGGTCTTTGCAATCTTTGTTCTACGCGATTTCATTGAGGAGATACCCGTGGACCTCTTCGAGGCGGCAGATATGGATGGTGCCTCCCATTGGCAACAATTGCGGAATGTGGTGATCCCTCTGGTTGGTCCCATACTGGGTACGATTGGTGTGATCACCTTCGTCGGCCAGTGGAACGATTTCATTATGCCCATGGTATTGATAAGGGATCCTGATCGTCTAACCATCATGGTTAAGCTCCAATATCTCACAGGAGATTATCTCATACAATGGGGACCGTTGATGGCTGGATATGTTCTGGCCAGCATACCGATGATTCTATTGTTCTCCTTCAGTATGAAACTCTTTATTAAGGGAGTGGCTGAAGGTGCAGTGAAAGGCTAGTTTTTCAACAGACTCCTAGATCATGGAATATCGCAAACTTGGAAGAACGGGGGTCAAAGTATCGGAGTTGTGCCTGGGCACTATGCAGTTCGGATGGACCGCAGATGAGAATAATTCCCGCCAGATCATGGATGCATTTGTGACAGCTGGAGGAAATTTCATCGATACCGCAGACATTTACACAAGTTGGGTGGGGGATAAATCGTACGCAGGGAGATCGGAAGAGATCATCGGGAACTGGGTGAAAGATCGAGCGAATCGCAGAGATATGATCATTGCCACTAAAGTTCGCGGTGAGATGTGGAAGGGACCGAACGGTGAAGGGTTGTCTCGTGACCATATTATCAAAGCTTGTGAGGATTCTTTGCGACGCCTGAAAATGGACTATATCGATTTGTATCAGGCCCATTGGGCGGATCTTGGTACCCCGATTGAAGAGACTTTACGGGCATTTGATGACTTGGTGCGAGCGGGCAAGGTACGCTATTTGGGTGCTTCCAATTATCCGGCCTGGCGATTAATGGAAGCTCAGGCCACGTCGGATCGACTTGGTCTTGAACGTTTTGAAACCTATCAACCTCAGTATTCGTTGATGGAACGAGTAGGGTTTGAAATGGAGGCGCTACCGTTTTGCAAGCATCACAAGGTTGGGGTGATCCCGTATTCGCCTCTTGCAGGCGGATTTTTAACAGGAAAATACACCCGCAAAGGTTGGAAGAAAGTGGTTAGCCAAAGAGCGGAGGGTGCCCAAGCCTATGCGAATGATAAGGGATGGAAAATTATTGATCAGCTCGAGAAGATCGGTAAAGCCCATCGTAAAACAATCGCTCAAACAGCTTTAGCCTGGATGCTTAGTAACCCGATAATCACTTCTCCCATTGTTGGCGCCAACTCTGTCGAGCAATTAAAAAATCTGTTGGGTGTCACGGGTTATCGACTCAAGTCGGCGGAGATCAAAGTTCTTGATGAGCTCAGCCAATATCCCAAGAACTGGCGGGACATTTGGAATTAACTGACTTGTCGGAGAGATGCACCTTCAACCAGGGAGGGTTCCACCAAGATGTCGAGAGGGACAGCGGGGCGACCACGCTCACCGCTTCGAATAAGTTGATCGAGAAGGTTGACAGCGCATTCACCGATTGTGTTGTATTGCTGATCAAGACTCCAGAGCTGATGAGGCATCTCGGATGAATTAACGTGTAGAGATGCGTATCCGATATCATCCGGGATACGATAGCCGGCTTCCACGAGCGTCTGATAATGGCTAAGGTTGAAACCAATCACGACATCCGGTGAATACTTTTTCACCCAGGCAAGGAAGGCTGTCAGGTCGGATAATAAACGTGTAAAGGGAGGGATAGCCCGTCGGCCAGTTAATCCCTCCTTCTGTTGACAGGCCAAGATGGCGGCATGGCGGCAAAAATCGTCTTCCAGTGGGTGTGTGTGGCAACAAACTGCCACTCCTATCTTTTGATAACCGTAGGATACAACTTTCGACCAGAGTCGTTGAGTTGCCATCAGGATCCCTGGGCGAACAGTGTGGAAGGGCAGTTGATTCCACCTTCCACAGCAAACCGCAGGGAAACGGTCATTTTGCAATAGCAGTGGCAGGGCATCCGAGGGAATATGGCTGAGGAGAACCCCGGCAACCCCCCGAGCATATAAAATCTTCCAAATATGACCGGGACGTTGGAATTCTTTGATGTTAAAAGGCTGCAGGATATAGCCCAGTTCCTCCGCACGCAAGGCAGATGGAGTAAAGTAAATGTCATCCGATCCGTGTTCCGTGTCGCCAGTCCATCGTACATAGGCAAGAGGAACTTGATGAAGCCTTTTATGTTTATTCCTGGACCCCATGATTGAAAAGATAGGGTTGGGACGGTAGCCCATTTGCAGGGCGATTCTCTGAACATGCACCCGCGTCTTGCCCTTGCATCGGGGGTCACCAGCAAGAGCCCGTTGGGCGCTCGACTTACTGACGCCTGCGGCTAACGCAACATCCCTCAAGCTTACCGTCGACATTCCACCTAATGGCTATTCCCAGAATCCAAGCTCTTCAAGCTTAAAGTTCATTGCAAAGGCTTTACAAGCAAGGATTCGCTTGGTCTAGTAATACGTTGTCCTCAACAATTAGAAGCCATATTTTCTAAAATGAAATGAAGAAGAAAGTCGTCATCCTCGGTTCAACCGGCTCAATCGGATTGAGTGCCCTGAAGGTTGCGCGCGATCTGCCTGATCGGATGGAGGTGGTGGGCCTGGCTGCCTATCGTCAGGCTGAGGCACTGGCTGATCAGGCCCGGGAATTCTCTCCCAAGGCCGTGGCTATTTTTGATCCCGCCGGGGTAGAGATTCTACGCCAGAAAGCACCTCCGGGAACTAAAATACTGACGGGGATGGAAGGCTTGATTGAGTTAGCCAGAATGGAGGAGGCCGAAATGGTTTTGGTAGCCATCGTGGGAACCCAGGGCTTGCAGCCCTCCTTGGCTGCAATTGAAGCGGGGAAGGATTTGGCGGTGGCGAGCAAGGAAATTCTGGTCATGGCCGGAGAGTTGGTGATGGCCGAAGCCAAAAAGAAGGGGATTAAAATTCTCCCTGTTGACAGCGAACATAATGCGATCTTTCAATGCCTGGATGGGGAGTCCCGTCAACACATCTCTCGGTTAATCCTCACAGCCTCAGGGGGACCCTTTCGGAAGACTCCCAAGGAGGATCTCCCTCAGGTCAGACTTGCTGAGGCCTTGAAGCATCCCACGTGGAAGATGGGACGTAAAATCACCATCGATTCGGCGACTCTGTTTAATAAAGGTTTAGAAATGATAGAGGCCCGCTGGTTGTTTGACATGCCCATCAGCCATGTTGACGTTGTCATCCATCCCCAGAGCATCGTACACTCTTTGGTGGAATTTGTGGATGGCTCGCAACTCGCGCAGTTAAGCCATTCCGATATGTGTTTCCCTATTCAGTACGCTGTTACCTATCCCGAACGTTTGCCCAACAGTCTACGACCGCTCAATCTGGCTGAAGTGGGAAGTCTGACGTTTGAACCTCCGGATCACGACCGCTTTCCTGCTCTAAGTCTCGCGCGATGGGCAGGAACAGAAGGAGGAACGCTTCCCGCGGTTTTGAATGCGGCGAATGAAATGGCCGTAGAGGCCTTTGTGGAGGGAAAAATTAGCTTCACTGACATCTGGGGTTGCGTGCAGAGCGTTATGAAAGCGCATACGATTCAGAAAAACCTTTCTCTTAATACATTACTCCTTGCGGATTCCTGGGCTCGTCAGGAGGCCACAAGATGGATTTCCAATTCCAAAAAATAGTCATGAATCCAACATCCATTCTTCGCTGTATCTTCATTTTAGGTGAGGTGATCATGTTCTACAATTTGATCATCTGTGTTCATGAGCTCGGACATTTCTGGGCTGCCCGCTGGCGTGGATTGGTTATTGATAGATTTGCCATCTGGATGGGGCCACCGTTGTGGAAGCGCCGGATCAAAGGAGTTGAATACTGTTTGGGATCTCTTCCGATCGGAGGCTATGTCGCTCTACCACAGATGGCGCCAATGGATGCAATTGAGGGAGGAGGAGAAAATAATGGTGAGCTGGTAAATCACCCTGCCATCACGCCCTTGGACAAGATCATTGTCGCTTTTGCTGGGCCACTGGCTAGTTTTGCTCTGGCACTTGTTTGCGCGACTTTTGTGTGGTGGCTGGGGCGTCCGGTCACTGAGGGCGAAGGCACGACGGTTATCGGTTATGTGTATAAAGATTCTCCGGCTGCTCAGGGAGGTCTCCAGGCGGGAGACAGAATCCTTGAAATAGATGGACATCCCATTACACGGTTTATCGGGATGGGAAGTGATTCAGTTGTCTGGCGAATTGTTAGCAGCGAAGGGGAGACCATCGACATTAAGGTGGATCGTGACGGGCAGACGTATGAATCGAAGGTCAAACCTTTGAAGGTACCTCGAAAGTTTTTCCAACGACCCTCCCTGCGCTCTATCCAGATTGAACCATCGGTCTTACCAATGGTGGAGCAGGTCATGCCACAAAGTCCGGCTGCGGGGGTTGGACTCCATGAAGGTGATCAAATTGTGGCCATTGATGGGGAGAAGATATACCACTACGCACAGCTCGCCGAGTATGTTATCGACCATCCAAATAAGGAAATGGATCTAACGGTTCAACGTAGTGATAAGAGCTTTCACGTCTCGGTTCTCCCAAAAATCCCGCAGGGTGGCGACAGACCTTACATCGGAATTAAATTCGATCCAGATGGCCGCACTTTTCTAGTCCATCCAAAACCCTTGGAACAAATTTTATCGAGTCTTGATGCCA
>Ga0206919_1038_pt1 | contig 31079 bp, 24 predicted proteins | sample Alteio_BWOrgHeat_67_FD_152962 | JGI IMG/M metagenome (GOLD analysis project Ga0206919, IMG submission 152962) | Enriched cells from forest soil in Barre Woods Harvard Forest LTER site, Petersham, Massachusetts, United States -... | ecosystem: Environmental > Terrestrial > Soil > Temperate forest >... | reverse complement strand
CGCTATTAATCAGGTTGAACTACCCAATCATGTGATAAACAAAAATGCTACCAAAACCGTTTTTTAGACGGTAAATTCTTCGCAAGTTATTAACTTTATGAAGTTCAATCGCGTTAATATTACATTTTATTATATTTATTGACAATTATCATGAATCCGTTGTTCATTTTTTTCGCTTAAAAAGTCATGCCAGGGTTTGCTTTGATATATAAATAACTATCCGTCATACTATTAGCCCGCATTTTTTTGCGGTACCTTGCATCCGAAACCCGTCATCCTGTATGAAATACTTTCTCTTTCCCGTTTGCGGATTCCTGCTTTTTTTCACCGGCTGGTCGCAATCCACTGCGGTACACAAAGGCCCCGAGGGTAAATGGAGAGGTGTTTTTAAACTGAAAGACGGCGTGGAAATACCTTTCAACTTCGGTATTGTCAGCAATACAATGGGTGCTCCGACGGCTTATCTGCTCAATGCGGAAGAAAAATTCGAGGTGGGTGCTGTACGGATCACTGCCGACTCCGTTTTTATATCTCTCAATCAGTTCGATAACGAGCTCGCTTTTTCCTGCAAAAGCGATGAGATGACAGGTGTTTTCCGACGGCAGGACAAAACGGGTACGGATGTTCCCGTAGCCGCTTCCAGAAATGCGTCGTATCGATTTAAAGAAACAGGTATTGCCCCCGACCGCGACTTCAGCGGCCGTTATTCCGTTGAGTTCAGAACCGAAAAAGGTGTGGGCGTTTTCACGCAAAAGGGCAACCATCTCCGCGCCGTATTCCTCAAGACCACAGGCGACTCCCGGTATCTCGAAGGCATTGTGGAGGGAAATCATTTTTACCTTTCTTCTTTTATCGGTGCCAACCCCTCCTATTATTACGGAACGATCGATGCAGACGGTAAAATGACCGCTACGTTCACCACCCCGCGCAGCAGCCAGGAATTTTCAGGAAAGTTTGATGAAAAGGCCGCATTGCCCGATGCGTATAGTATTACCAACCTGAAAGATGGATATTCCACGTTCGATTTCTGTTTCCCCGATGTTCACGGAAAAAAGATATCACCGCATGATCCCAGGTACCGGAACAAAGTACTGGTGGTTACGATCGGCGGAACCTGGTGCCAGAACTGCATGGACGAGGCCGCCTTTCTCGCGCCCTGGTACAAGAAGAACAGGAACCGTGGAGTGGAGGTCATCGCCATCCACTATGAACGGCAGATGGATACCGTGTATATCAAGAAAGTGCTGACCCGTTTCAGGCAGAGATTCGGCATTACCTACGATGCCGTGCTTGGCGGCGCCATGCCCGACCTGGCGCAGGTGGCGGCTACCCTGCCCTCGCTGAAAACATTCGTTGGATTTCCTACTACCCTGTTCATAGACCGGAATGGACAGGTGGCCAGGATACACACCGGGTTTTCCGGCCCCGCCACCGGCAAATATTACACCGATTTCGTTAAGGAATTTAATGACGAAATAGACCTATTATTGCAGCACTAGCCGGCAATCGCCGGGGATGGATCCTCTATGTCGCTATTCATTTCATCGCTCAATTCAGGTAGTAACGGCAACTGCTACTACGTCGGCAATCCCCAGGAGGCTGTGCTGATCGACGCAGGCATCTCGTGCAGGGAAACCGAAAAACGGATGAAACGGCTGGGGCTTTCGATGGAAAAGGTCAGAGCCATTTTTATTTCACACGAGCACGCCGATCATGTGCTGGGTATTGCCACGCTGGCGCGTAAGTACCAACTCCCGGTGTATATCAGTCCCGGCACGCAACGCCATCTCCGACCCATGATCGCGGCCACGCAGGTGCTTCCTTTCGAAGCAGGCAGCCCCGTTTCTATTGGCAGCCTCACCGTAAACGCGTTCGTGAAATCTCACGATGCGGGCGATCCCCACAGCTTCATGGTGAGCAGCAACGGTATCAACATTGGCATTTTTACCGACATAGGATATGTATGCGATCAGCTGACCCATTATTTCAGGCAGTGCCACGCCGCTTTCCTGGAGTCAAACTACGATGAAGAAATGCTGTTACATGGCAGCTATCCCATCCACCTGAAAAAAAGGATCAGCGGCGATGCAGGTCATCTTTCCAATAAACAGGCACTGGATCTTTTCATCCGCCACCGCTCCGAACACCTGGCACACCTGCTGCTCTCACATCTTTCAAAGAACAACAATACCCCGGAGATCGTACAGGAACTTTTCGGCCAGCACGCAGGCACCACCCAAATTCACATAGCCACGCGTTTCAAAGAAACGCCCGTACTGCGGATAATGGGCGAAACCATTCCCGCGACTACCCTTCCCCGCAGGAAACCGGTGCAGACACAGGTGCAGCTGCGGCTTTTCTAATTCACCCCATTCAGTTTGTCTACAGAATTATAGTGCTATTTTGTAGCATAAAAAATAACCGTGAAACTGCTGATCGTAGAAGATGAACCCCTCCTGAACCAGAGCATGACCGAGTTTCTGAAAGGCCAGGGATACCTCTGCGAATCAGTATCCGATCTGCAGGCTGCGATCGAAAAAACGGAACTGTTCGACTATGACTGCATCATTCTTGACCTGATGCTTCCGGGCGGCTCGGGCCTGAAACTATTGCATGAACTGAAACGGAATAACAAGACCGATGGAGTGGTCATACTCACTGCGAAAGATTCACTGGACGATAAAATAGAAGGATTCCGGCTGGGCGCAGACGACTATATCACCAAACCTTTTCACCTGGCGGAACTGAATATGAGGGTGGCTGCTGTGATCCGGCGCAAAGGCTTTCATGGCGAAAGCGTTGTGAAGATCGGAAGCATATCGATCGACACACTGGGCCAGTCTGTAACGGTTCACCAGCAACCGCTCGAACTGACGCAGAAAGAATACCAGCTGCTGCTTTTCTTTTCTGTAAACAGGAACAGGGTGTTGTCAAAGAGCGCCATCGCGCAGCATCTCTGGGGTGATGACATGGACCTGGCCGTGAGCCCCGATGTGATCTATACGCACATCAAGAACCTCCGCAAAAAGATCGAGGCAGCGGGTGGTGAGGATGTTATCCGCTCACTCTACCGGCAGGGCTACAAAATGCAGGACGTATGAAACTCTTCACCCGGTACAGCAGGATCAATATCACGGCCACTATCTGCGTGTTTGTGCTGGGCAGTATCGCTTTCTATTTCGTATTGCAGTACGTGCTGCTGAGGCAACTGAATGAAACGCTCCGGTCGGAACAACAGGAGATCAGCGGATATATTTCTCTGCACGATACCCTTCCCGAGTTTGAAAATACCCGACACCAGTGGGTTACGCTTCAACCGACACCACTGACTTCCTACAAACGGTCTATCCGGAGCGTTCTCAGTTTCAACCCGGATGAACATGAAGACGAATGGATCCGGGAATTGACATTCCTCGCAACGGCCGGTCGCCGCAATTACCTGGTTACCGTACACAAATCCGAGGCGGAGACCGATGACCTGCTGAAACTGATCATCGGCGTTACCATGGGTATGATCGCTGTAATACTACTGGTGAACTTTATCATCAACCGGCGACTTGTTGGCCGGTTGCTCAAGCCATTCTACCAAACGATCGACGCGATCAGGAACTACCAGCTGGCATCACGCGCACCGCTGGGTCTTCCGGCGCAGCGGATCGATGAACTGAACCTGCTTAATGAAAGCTTCAACCAGATGGCCCAGCGGATACAGTCTGATTACCATGAACTGAAGACATTTACCGAGAACGCCTCGCATGAAATGCAGACCCCGCTTTCTGTGATCCGTGCCAAGGCGGAGTCGCTGGCCCAGTCATCCGCGAACAGCGAGCAGCAGATGAAAGAGATCGGCGACATCGAAGATGCCACAAACAAGCTCTCGAGGCTGCACCAGTCTCTCCTCCTGCTTACGAAGATCAACAACCACCAGTTCCATACCAACGAGCGCAGTGACCTGTCTGGCATCCTGCGCAAAAAGATCAGGGAGTGGGAAGATATCCCGGGCGTATCCATCACTACCGACATCGCAGACAATGTGAGCCCCTTCATGCACCCCCACCTGGCAGAGATCCTGGTTGGCAACCTGCTCAACAATGCAATCCGTCATACTCCGACCGGCGGAGCGATCTGCGTCAGCCTCTCAGGGAAATCGCTTGTGATCAGCAATACCGCCGGGGGGGGCGCGCTGGATGCAGACCGCGTCTTCGGCAGGTTCTATAAAAAAGAACCCGGTTCCGAGGGAACAGGACTGGGCCTCGCGATCGTGAAGGATGTGTGCCAGGTCTCGGGCTGCAGCGCACTGTATTCTTTCCGCGATCACACACACATATTCTCCATCATTTTTACCGGCGAAGTATGAGAAGGATATTTTTTTTATGGATATTCATCGTTGTCATAACCCGGGCAACGGCACAGGAAAAAAGCCTGGATGTTTTTGTGCAATCTGCCCTGCAGAGCAGCCCGCTGCTGAAAGACTATTCCAACCAGCGGCTGTTGAACATGATCGATAGCCTCCGCCTGCTGGCGGGTTACGGTCCGCAGGTCAACGGCTCCGCCAGCAATTCGTATTCCCCGTCGTACAATGGTTTCGGGTACGACTATGCCATCACCAACGGTGCCAACTTCAGCGACCTGGTCACCGTTTCCAAAAAACTGGTGAGCCGTGAAAACCTCGGCAACCAGCAGGAGGCCTTCCGCCTGCTGAACCTCTCGCTCGAGATCACGGGAAAGATCACCGAACAAGACCTGAAAAAGACCGTAACGGCGCAATACATTACCGCCTATGGAAGCTGGCGGCAGTATCTTTTCAACAACGACCTGCTGCAACTGCTCGGAAAAGAAGAAGACCTGCTCAAAAAACTGACGGGCGGCGGGATATACCGGCAGACCGACTACCTCACTTTCCTGGTGACCATGCAGCAACAGGAACTCACCACCACGCAGGCGCACAACCAGTTTCAGAATGATTTTGCCGTGCTTTCCTACCTGAGCGGAATGCAGGATACCAGTGCTGCCGGGCTCGCAGACCCTGCCCTGCAGGTAACACTTCCAACGGATCCCGAAAACACCGTTTTTTACCGGCAATATGGTGTAGACAGCCTCAAACTGAAGAACCAGGATGCGGCAATCGATTTTACCTATAAGCCAAAGGTGAGCCTGTATGCAGATGGCGGTTATGTGAGCAGCCTGGCCGAACAGCCCTATAAGAATTTCGGGATCAGCGGTGGGGTCAATATCACCGTACCGATCTACGATGGCAAACAGCGGAAAATGCAGCACGACCGCATTGCCGTTCAGGAAGATATCCGGAGAAACTACCGCGATTTCTTCAAGACACAATATGCGCAGCAGATTGCGCAACTGTCACAGCAATTGCGCCTGACACAAAACCTGATCAGCCAGACCGACAAGCAGATCCGGTATACGCAGGCCCTCCTGGATGCGGACAGAAAGCTCCTGGAAACCGGCGACATGAAAATGGCGGATTATATACTTGCTATCGGCAATTTTCTTTCCGCCAGGAACCTGATCAACCAGAATACCGTCAGCAGGCTGCAAATCATTAACCAGATCAACTACTGGAACAGAAACTAACCATCATGAAAAGATTTCCCGTTATCCTGATCCTTTTCGCTTCCCTGTGTGCTGGTATGGCCTGCCACCCTGCGGGCGACGCGAAGGACGAGCCTGCCGCGGAAGAAAAAACCGAAGCAGGGAATACCCCCGTCACCGTTACGTCGCCCATAGTCGGCGATATGGGCGACAGTGTTGAGCTCAATGCGGTTTCATCGTTCCTGCTGCGGACCACGGTAAAGTCAAGTGCCACCGGCTACCTGCAGCTGGTGAACACCGCGCTCGGCAAATACGTGGAAAAGGGACAGGAACTTTTTGCAGTAAAGACCAAGGAAGCGCAGGTGCTCGGCAATGCGATCAATTCGCTCGATACTTCACTGCATTTCCTGGGTGTCATCCATATCAGGGCGCCGGGCAGCGGCTATATCAGCCAGTTGAACTACCGAGCAGGCGATTACGTACAGGATGGCGAACAACTGGCTACGATCACCGATACCAGGAGTTTTGTGTTCCTGCTGGAACTGCCCTATGAACTCCGCGCCTATCTCGCATCAAACAAAAATCTCACGCTGCGCCTCCCTGATGGAACCAAACTGAACGGTTACATCCGTTCGGCCATGCCTACTGTAGACTCCGCTTCGCAAACACAGAAATATATCATCGGCGTCAATACGAATGCCGCCATCCCCGAGAACCTGATCGCAAAAGTGAGCCTTGTAAAGGCGGTGAAGGCCCATACCGTTTCCCTGCCGCAGGCGGCCATCCTCAGCAACGATATACAAACCGAGTTCTGGATCATGAAAATGATCGACAGCACGCGCGCGGTGAAAGTGCCCGTAAAAAAAGGAATGGAGACAAAACAGCTGGTGGAAATACTGCAGCCGCCATTGTCGCCTTCCGACAGGATACTGATCACGGGTAACTATGGTCTTCCCGACACAGCAAAAGTGGTGATCTCCCAATAAAAGTTCTGCATGAAAAATTTCTTCCGTTCGTATAAACAGCCTGTCAGTGCGATCCTCGTGATCATACTGCTGGGGGGATTGTTTGCATACAGCAAACTGCAGACCTCGCTGTTCCCGGAAATTACATTTCCAAAGATCAAGATCATCGCCGATGCCGGCCAGCAGCCGGTAAAAAAAAATGATGGTAACGGTAACCCGCCAGCTGGAGAATGCCATCAAGCAGGTGCCCGATCTGAAAATGCTGCGGAGCACCACCAGCCGTGGCAGCTGCGAGATCTCCGCATTCATGGACTGGAAAGCCGATATCGATATCAGCCAGCAGCGAATCGAATCAAAGATCAATGAGATACGGAACGATCTTCCACCCGATGTGCGGATCACAGTGGAACGGATGAACCCTTCCATCCTGCCGGTCATTGGCTATTCACTGGAGAGCAACAGCCGCTCACCCATTGAAATGAAACTACTGGCGATGTACACGATCAAGCCGTTCCTTTCTCAGGTTCCCGGCGTATCGGAAGTGAGGGTGATCGGGGGGAAAGACAAGGAATACTGGCTGGAACTCGACAGCCGGAAAATGAGTTCGCTCAGTATCACGCCCGATGGGGTGAACACAGCACTGTCGCAGACCAATTTTATCAAATCCAACGGCTACCTTTCCGATTACCGGTATATGTACCTCACCGTAACGGATGCTTCGGTAACCACGGCGGATCAGCTGAACAACGTGGTGATCAGCAATAATGGTCATCGCATTGTGCTGCTGGGAGACATTGCAAAGGTGCGCATACAGGAGGCCAAAGAATATGTAAAGATCAATGCGAACGGGCATGAGGGCATGCTCCTGGCGGTGATCAAGCAGCCCAATGCCAACCTGGTGGCGGTGAGCGATTCGATGGAACAAAAGCTGAAAGAACTCAGGAAGATCATCCCGAAGGACGTCAGCATCGTTCCCTACTATGTACAGGCCGATTTTGTAAAGGATTCCATACACAGCGTAACCGACAGCATCTGGATCGGCCTGGGCCTTGCGATCATCGTAGCCATCATTTTCCTGCGCTCCTTCAAGGCGAGCTCCGTGATCCTGGTAACGATACCGGTAATTCTCCTGCTGACCATCATTATATTGTATGCAACCGGGCAAACGCTGAACATCATGACGCTGGGTGCGCTCGCAGCGGCCATAGGGCTGGTGATCGACGATGCCATTGTGGTGGTGGAACAGATCCACCGGACGCACGAGGAATCGCCCGGCGATCCCGCGCCGGTGCTGGTGCAGCGCGCGATCGGCTACCTGCTTCCGGCAATGATCGGCTCCTCATTGAGCACCATCGTGATCTTTCTGCCCTTCCAGTTAATGAGCGGCGTGGCGGGCGCCTATTTCAAAGTACTCACCGATACCATGATCATTACGCTGGTATGCTCATTCTTTGTAACCTGGCTCATCCTGCCTGTAGTATACCTTCTTTTTTCGAAGAAAGAAAAGGCGGTACTTAAAAAAGTGCAGAGCGGCCACCCGGTGAAACAGCAACGCTGGGTAGGGTTCTTTATCAGGAGGCCGGTGATCAGCTTACTGATCGTGGCCGCACTGGTGGTATCGATCGTTTACATCTATCCGAGACTCGAAACAGGCTTTCTGCCCGAAATGGATGAGGGCAGCATCGTTCTCGATTATAACTCGCCCGAAGGCAGCTCGCTCGAAGAAACAGACCGGATACTGCGCGAAGTGGAAAAAATATTGGTGACAGTGCCCGAGGTACAGGCATACAGCCGGAGAACGGGTACGCAGATGGGATTTTTCATCACAGAACCCAACCGTGGCGACTATCTCATCCAGTTAAAAAAATCAAGAAGCAAGACCACGGAGGAGGTGATCAGCGAGCTTCGTAAAAAAATCGAATCGACGCAACCGGCGCTCCGCATCGATTTTGGGCAGGTCGTGGGCGACATGCTCGGCGACCTCATGACATCCGTGCAACCCGTGGAGGTGAAAATATTTGGCAACGACCCCGCGCGCCTTCGCGCGCTTTCAAAGCAGGCCGCGGAAATTGTTTCTTCGGTGAAGGGAACCGCGGATGTTTTCAATGGTATCGTGATCGCCGGCCCTTCCATCAGCATAGAGCCTGATATGGTGATGCTGGCACAGTATGGCATCACGCCGGCCAATCTTCAATACCAATTGCAAACGGCGCTCGAAGGCAACGTGGCCGGGTTTGTATATGACCGGGAACAACTCAGCCAGATACGCCTGGTATACCCCGGGAACCGTTCGCTGAGTGTTCAGGATATCTCAAAGACACCCATTTTTCTGCCCGGCGGCAAGCTCACGCCGATCGATCAGCTGGCAAAAGTACACGTGATCAGCGGCGATGCCGAGATCGAGCGCGAGGACCTGCAATCGATGGGCGTTGTATCCGCGAGACTTGAAAAAAGAGACCTGGGCAGTGTGATGAAAGATATACAAAGAGGGATATCGCGCCAGCTGGCATTGCCAAAAGGCTATTCTGTGGCTTATGGCGGCGCCTATGCCGATCAGCAGCAATCGTTCAGCGAATTACTGATCATACTGATCACTTCCAGCCTGCTGGTATTTGGCGTGATCCTGTTCCTGTTCCGCGATTTCAGGATCGCCGCCCTGATCCTTCTTATCGCAGTGCTCGGCACGGCAGGAAGCTATTTCGGTCTGTACTTCACCGGTACGCCGCTCAATGTGGGCAGCTATACGGGCATCATTATGATCGTGGGAATCATTGGCGAAAACGCCGTATTTACATTTTTACAGTTCCGCGAATCATGGAAAGTCTCCGGCAATACGGATGAAGCGATCATCTATTCGATCTCCACCCGTTTACGGCCCAAACTGATGACCGCCCTGGGCGCGATCATCGCCCTCATGCCCATTGCGCTGGGGATCGGAACCGGTGCGCAACTGCATCAGCCGCTGGCCATTGCAGTGATCGGCGGCTTCGTAATGTCGATGCCATTACTGCTGATCGTTCTCCCTGCCTTTATCCGGCTGATCTACCGGAAAAGACGTCTTCAGAATTTCTCCAGCATGGACCTATAGATTTGATCCATCCATTCACCCTCATAAAAAAAACAAATGAAACGTATCCTTTTACTCGCCAGCCTTTTTGCTGCAGCAGCCGCCTTCGGCCAGGGGCCCAGCGGTTTTCATCTCAGCAAAACCTATCATATTGCCAGCAATGGGGGCTGGGACTATATCAGTGTGGAACCCGCGTCGCAGCATGTGTTCGTTTCGCATGGCACGCAGGTAAATGTGCTGAACAAGATGACAGGCGATTCGGTGGGCTATATACCCAATACGCCGGGCGTGCATGGAATCGCTTTCGATAAGGCGCTGAATATGGGATATACCAGTAACGGGCGCGGTAACAATGTAAGCGCGTTTGACCTGAAGACCTTTGAATTGAAGGCACAGATCGCCACCGGCGAGAACCCTGACGCCATTATGTTTGAACCGTTCAGCAAAACGATCATTACCTGCAATGGCCGCAGTAAGGACCTGAGCGTGATCGACCCCGTGGCTGGCAAGGTCATCGCCACTATTCCCGTGGGTGGAAAACCTGAAACAGCGGTCAGCGATGGAGCGGGAAATGTGTTTGTGAATATTGAAGACAAAAATGAGATCGTAGTCGTTGATATCCGTAACTATTCGGTTACAGGTCATTGGTCATTGGCACCGGGTGATGGTCCTACCGGTCTCGAGATCGATACAAAAACGCACCGGCTCTTCGCAGGATGTGATAAGAACCTGATGGTGATGGATGCCACCAATGGCAAGATCGTGGCCCAGCTCCCGATCGGGGATGGTTGCGATGGCGTTGGTTTTGATGCTTCATTGGGGTATGTGTTCACCTCCAACGGCGAAGGCACTGTTACGGTGATCAAAGAAGTATCGGCCAACCTCTTCAAGGTGGAAGAAACCGTACCCACCAAAAAAGGCGCACGCACGATCGCGGTGGATCCTGCCACGCACATGCTGTTCCTGCCTGCGTCGGATACGGAGCCCGTTCCTGCAGGCAGCCCTGCACGGACGCGGCCGAGAATGATCCCCGGCAGCTTCCAGATACTGGTAGTGGATCGTTCAAAACCGTAAGCGATGATACTTTTAATCGCGGGAGCGAATAGGCACCCGCTGACCCCTGTAAAACGCTAAGGCTACGCGTTCCCGCAAGGGCAAAATGCGGGAATGCGTAGCTTCGTGGCAGCATATGAACAATTTCTGGCAACATTTTCAGTATTCCCTGGGCCTCGTGGTGCTGCGCTATTTCATTTTTGCCGGGCTTGTATGGCTTACCTGGTACGTATTATTCCGCAAACGCATCTTCCACAAAAAGATACAGCAACGCCTGCCGGTGAATGCAGATTATCGCCGGGAAATACTCTATTCCCTCCTCACGATGCTGATCTTTGCCATGGTCATGGCGCTGGTGTTCGGCACTTCATTCCGGCAATACACCCTCCTTTACACCGACAGCCACCAGTACGGTATGTGGTGGTTCTGGCTGGCCTTTCCGCTGATGTTCGTTATTCACGATACTTATTTTTACTGGACCCACCGGCTCATGCATCACCCGAAACTTTTCCGTTCCTTTCACCTCCTTCACCATAAATCCATCAACCCCTCTCCTTGGGCCGCCTATGCCTTCTACCCTACCGAGGCGCTGGTGGAAGCGGGTATCATTTTCGTTTTTGTTCTGTTGCTGCCGTTGACCCGCCTGCATCTCTTCCTTTTTTTCCTGGCGATGATCATGTACAATGTGTATGGGCACCTGGGCTGGGAGATCTATCCCAAAAATTTCCACCGCAGCCTTGTCGGCCGGTGGATCAACACCTCCGTGAACCATAACCAGCACCACCAGTATTTCAAAGGTAATTACGGCCTGTATTTCCTGTGGTGGGATCGCTGGATGGGCACGATCCGCGAAGATTACGATGCAAAGTTCCGGGAAGTGAAGAGCAGAAAAAGGGAAGCCTGAGCAGACGATGGCCGGTCCGCTTTTTTTCCGGATATTTATCCACCGGTTCACCAACTCCTCACCTTCAAATCTGCTTATGCGTTTACACCTCCTTGTTACTTGTATTATTGCGGGCTGTCTCCCATTCCTTTCAGCTACCTCCATCGACCACAATTCGCGTGTTCCGGCGGCACCAAAAAAAATTATCACAGGTGCCGATCAGTTATCGGAGTACCTGCCCTACCTCCGCGGAAAACGCGTGGGCATGCTGGTGAACCAGACCTCCATCATCGGCAACCGGTCCAGCGTAGACAGCCTGCTGTCGCTGCATATCAATATCAGGACGATCTTCGGCCCGGAACATGGCTTTCGCGGCAATGCCAGCAATGGCGCAAAAGTGTCGGATGAAGTAGATCCAAAAACTGGCATACCGATCGTTTCCCTGTATGGCGCCAAACGGAAGCCGTCAAAACAGGATATGGATTCGCTGGACATCATGATCTTCGACCTGCAGGATGTGGGATGCCGCTTTTTTACAACGATTAATACCCTGCACGACGTGATGGATGCCTGCGCGGAATTTCACAAAGAGCTGATCATCCTCGACCGGCCCGATCCCAATGGATTTGTAGATGGCCCGGTGCTTGACATGAAACTGAAATCGGGCATCGGCCGCTACCCGATACCGGTTACCCATGGTATGACATTAGGCGAGTTCGCGCAGATGCTCAACGGAGAGGGATGGCTGACCGACAAAATGCAGTGCCAGCTCAAGATCATCCCCGTAAAAAATTATGCGCATAATATGGATTATACGCTGCCGGTGGGTGTTTCGCCCAACCTGAATACGCAGCAGGGGGTGGTTCTCTACCCTTCGCTTTGCCTGTTCGAAGGCACCTACATCAGCCAGGGCCGCGGAACAGACCGGCCGTTTACGGTGCTGGGCGCACCGGAACTGAAAGGCCAGTTCGCCTTTTCTTTTACACCGGTAAGCATCCCGGGAAAAGCGGAGCTGCCGTTGCACCAGGACACCGCCTGCTATGGGATCGACCTGTTTCATTATTCGATGGAGCCCTTCCGCAAGGCCGGAAAAATAAATATCCGCTGGATGATGGAGCTCTACCAGAAATACCCCCACAAGGAACAGTTCTTCAACAGTAAACTGAGTAAGGCAATGGGGCATATCGACAATCTCGCAGGCACTACCCAGTTCAAGGAGCAGATCATTGCGGGCACGAGCGAAGAAGATATCCGCAAGAGCTGGGAGCCCGCGCTCAGCCAGTATAAAGAGATGCGAAAAAAATACCTGTTGTATCCTTAGCTGCCACCATGCGCTACTTCCTCTCATTTTTTGTATTGTGCCTCCTCTCCAGCTTTGTTTGTGCGCAATACAACGGACCCACAAAACTGGTACTGCTCGGTACGGGAACTCCATTCGCCGACCCGGATCACCAGGGGCAGGCCATCGCGATTGTGGTGGGCAACAGCTCCTATATTTTTGACTGTGGCCCCGGCGTAGTGCGGCAGGCGGCGGCCGCGGCAAAGAAATTCAAGCTCCCGGCACTACAACCCGAGAATCTCCGGCGGCTGTTCATCACCCATCTCCACTCCGACCATACCGTTGGTTACCCGGATATATTGCTCACACCGGCGGTGATCGGGCGCGCAGGTCCGCTCGAGGTATATGGGCCTCCGGGCACCCGGCAGCTCAACGATCACATCCTCGCCGCTTACGGAGAAGACATTCACCTCCGGCTGGACGACCTGGAGCATGGCAACGGGAAAGCTTACGCAGCCGTGGTGCACGAGATCCGTGAAGACGGCATCGTATACAGTGATTCGAATGTTACCGTATCTGCGTTCCACGTTCCGCATGGAAACTGGAAAGATGCGTATGGATATAAAATAAAAACAAAGGACCGTACGATCGTGCTATCGGGTGACTGCACCTACTCGGAGACCCTCATCAGGGAAGCGATGAACTGCGACATACTGGTGCATGAAGTATATTCCACCACGGGCTATGCGCAGAAAGACCCGCAGATGAAGATATACCATGCGCACTACCACACGTCATCGGAGCAGCTGGCGGTGATCGCAGGCAAAGCCCATCCGGGATTGCTCATACTCAATCACGCGCTGGTATGGAAAGCAACGGAAGCTGACCTGTTGCGGGAAATGAAGGAAAAATACCAGGGGAAAATGGTGCTGGGCCACGACCTCGAGATGTATTGATGAAGTATCCACCTGTTCAGACCCATCCGCGCTTCACATATGAATCGTAACCGATCCGGATCGCCTTTTCGATCTCTTCCATGATGGAAGGACTTGCTTTCTTTATATGAAAGCAGGCTTTGCCTTTGAGACATTGAATGAATTCCGGGCTGAACAATTTTTTCATCGGGTCGTTCATATAGATCGGCATGTAATAAAATCCTACATACCCTTTTTGAACCAGCGCCGAAACAAACCACAGCTCATCGCGCTTCCTGCCCCCGATAACAACAGGTTTATGGCTGACGAGGTTGGCCTGGCCACCCGTAGGTGCATGCAGTTTTAAAGACGCCTTGCCGTCATAGCGGGTCATCATTTCTTTAATGGATTCAAAGATGGCAGCCAGTTCAGGCTGCCCAACCGATTTGTCTGCATATTTCAGGTTGGTGGACTTGCTTTTACCGGCGGAAGGTTTAGCAGTTTTCGCAACCGTTTTTTTAACCGGTGTGGTGGCTGGCCGGGTGGCGGATTTGCTTGCCATGGGATCTGTTTATACTAATATACTGTATTTGGATGTGAGGTGTTCACCGGCAATATCTCTGCCTGTTTAGCTGCCATCTTCTTTTAAAACTATCCTATTACCGCAGACTGTGGCGCATACCCGGCCCTGAATGCATGGAGAACAGACAGCGGTGTCAGCACGCGCACCATTTTTTCGGCCGGGAAGGCCTCGGATGCCTCATATCCCGATGGCGTCCAGCGATGGATACGCCCGGCCTTCAGCAGGAATGCGTGTTTATCAATTTGAATAAAAGCGCCATCGGGCAATGTGTGTATGTCTGCATGACCAAACACTTTTGATCCGTCGCGGGCGATCCTTTCACGGTGCAATATTTTGTCGATCTCCCCGATCGGCGTTTTCTGATGGAACCCGTATGAAGGGTTTCCCTGCAGCCAGGCTGTCTTGAAACGGTTGAAATCTTCCCGCCGGCACTCGCAGCAGGGACGGTGTCCTGCGGCAAAGGACGTCGCTTCGTCGAGGAAGAAAAGAGAGGTGTACCGGTCGGGCGCCATTACCTGCCTCCTTCTGCCTTTGAATTGCAGTTGGCAGGTGAGCCACGCTTTCAGTTTAAAGGGGCGGATGATCTGGTGCTCTTTGTTGTGAAGGATTCCCCGGGTACCCGTCCAGCTTCCACGGGCCGGGGTCAGGATCAGATCACCAAAAGGGTCTACACGGTTTTGCAGCATACCGACACTATAATGATATAAGAGATGCCTGCAGCAACGCAGGTTGTTCATGGGTTATACCATCTCCAGCAGGCGCCGGGCGATAACTGTAAACCCCGCCGAGTCCTGCGGTTTCACAAAAAAGGTTTTCGCGCCGAGTGCGAGGCATTCCTGCTCAAATAAAAATTGGCGGGATGTGCTCCAGACCACTTTAGGCACGAACCGGTAGCGGGTAAACTTCGTGAGGGCCTCTAATACCTGCTGTCCATTCAGTACCGGCAGGTTATAATCCAGCATGATCAGTGAAGGCAATTCTCCATCATCCGTCTCCTCCAGCATCCGCAAGGCTTCTTCGCCGTTCTTGCTTGTCCGCACCTCTATATTTTGGTCTAATATTTGTAGCGCCTCCAGCAGAAGTTGTCTGTCGTCAAGGTCATCTTCTGCGAGGAAGATGATCTTTTTATTGAGATGCCTTTCTGGGTTTTCGGAGGATAAATTCACGTATAATCGCCTGTGTTTCTGGTCTGTCAAAAATAGCTATTTCAATCTATCGACCTTTAAATAAACTGAATAGCATCTGCTTATGAATAACAAAAAAAATGGGGCCGAATCCAACGGTACCCTCGCGCTTGCCCGTAAGAGGAAGCCGGCTACGCGCAAAGTGCCTGGCGCCAAATCCATCCTCGAATCCTCTCTCGACAAAAAATCAGAACCTGATAATCCATTGGATGCCAGGGAGTTATTAAAGATCCTATCGGAAATGCGCAACGGTAATTTCAATGTGCGCATGCCGGTTGACCAGTTGGGCATCAATGGCAAAATTTGCGATACCCTCAACGAGATCATTACCCTCAACGAGGCCCTGATGATCGAGCTCACTCGTGCCCGGAATGTTATCGGGCGGCAGGGGAACCTCACCCATCGCATTATCCTGCCTCGCTTCGCCAAAGGCCAGTGGAACGATGGCGTTGATTCGTTGAACGAATTGATTTCCAATCTTGTACATCCTACAATTGAAATAGCCCACGTAATCGGGTCCGTTGCCAAGGGTAACCTTTCGGAAGAAATGCCGCTCCAGATCGGCGACCACAAATTGCAGGGAGAATTCCTTCGCATTGCCAAGGAAGTAAATGACATGGTAAAACAATTGAACCTGTTTTCCATGGAGGTGACCCGCGTGGCCCGCGAAGTAGGTTCGGAAGGAAAACTCGGGGGACAGGCCAGGGTAAAAGGTGTGGCGGGTGTGTGGAAAGATCTCACCGATTCGGTGAACCAGATGGCAGGTAACCTTACCGCCCAGGTGCGCAATATCGCTACGGTAACAACGGCTGTGGCCAAGGGTGACCTCTCCAAGAAAATTACAGTGGATGTACGGGGTGAGATCCTGGAGCTGAAAGATACCATCAATACGATGGTGGATCAGCTCAACTCCTTCTCATCTGAGGTAACACGCGTTGCGCGTGAAGTGGGTACAGAGGGAAAACTGGGCGGGCAGGCCGAAGTAAAAGGCGTGGCCGGTACCTGGAAAGACCTTACCGATTCGGTGAACCAGATGGCATCGAACCTGACGGGGCAGGTTAGAAATATTGCAGAGGTAACAACTGCCGTGGCGCGCGGTGACCTCTCCAGGAAGATTACCGTGGATGTGAAGGGTGAGATCCTCGAGCTCAAGAATACCATCAACACCATGGTGGACCAGCTGAACTCGTTTTCGGCAGAAGTAACAAGGGTGGCCAAGGAAGTAGGCTCCGAAGGAAAGCTCGGCGGACAGGCAACGGTGAAAGGTGTCGGCGGTGTATGGAAAGACCTTACCGATTCAGTAAACCAGATGGGTTCTAACCTGACGGCGCAGGTAAGAAATATCGCCGATGTAACTACGGCCGTGGCCAACGGCGACCTGTCGAAAAAGATCACGGTGGATGTGCAGGGAGAGATACTTGAACTGAAAAACACGATCAATACGATGGTGGACCAGCTCAACTCCTTCGCTTCCGAGGTGACCCGCGTGGCCCTTGAAGTAGGTACAGAGGGAAAACTGGGCGGACAAGCCAAGGTGCAGGGCGTGGGCGGTACCTGGAAGGACCTTACCGATTCGGTAAACCAGATGGGTTCCAACCTGACGGCACAGGTGAGAAATATTGCGGAAGTAACCACCGCGGTGGCGAATGGCGACCTCTCGAAAAAGATCACCGTGGATGTGGCAGGAGAAATATTGGAACTGAAGAAGACCATCAATACGATGGTGGACCAGCTCAACTCCTTCGCTTCCGAGGTGACCCGCGTGGCCCTCGAAGTAGGTACGGAAGGAAAACTGGGTGGGCAGGCAAAAGTAAAAGGCGTGGGTGGTACCTGGAAAGACCTTACCGAATCGGTAAACCAGATGGGTTCGAACCTGACGGCCCAGGTAAGGAACATTGCGGAAGTAACGACGGCGGTGGCCAAGGGCGACCTTTCGCGCAAGATCACCGTGGACGTAAAAGGAGAAATCCTCGAATTGAAAAATACGATCAATACCATGGTGGACCAGCTGAACTCGTTCGGTTCGGAAGTGTTCCGCGTGGCACGTGAGGTGGGCTCCGAAGGAAAACTGGGCGGACAGGCCGACGTACCGGGTGTGGAAGGCTTGTGGAAAGACCTGACCGACTCGGTAAATAAAATGGCCTCCAACCTGACTTCCCAGGTGCGTAATATCGCCGAGGTAACCACCGCCGTGGCAAACGGTGACCTGTCGCGCAAAATCGAGGTGGACGTAAAAGGAGAGATCCTGGAGTTGAAGAATACCATCAATACCATGGTGGAACAGTTGCGTGCATTCGCCTCCGAGGTAACGAGGGTGGCGCGCGAAGTAGGTACGGAGGGAAAACTGGGCGGGCAGGCAAATGTGCCGGGCGTAGGCGGTACCTGGAAGGACCTCACTGATTCGGTGAACCAGATGGCCGGTAACCTTACGGCGCAGGTAAGAAATATCGCCGAGGTGGCGATCGCCGTGGCAAACGGAGACATGTCGAGGAAGATCACCGTGGATGTACGCGGCGAGATCCTTCAATTGAAAGAAACGCTGAACACGATGGTGGATCAGCTCCGCGCCTTTGCGTCGGAGGTAACACGCGTGGCCCGCGAAGTGGGATCGGAAGGTAAGCTGGGCGGGCAGGCATTCGTGCCCGGCGTAGCAGGTACCTGGAAGGACCTGACCGACTCCGTGAACCAGATGACCGGTAACCTCACCTCGCAGGTGCGCAATATCGCTGAGGTGACCAAGGCCGTGGCTTCGGGTGACCTTTCCAAGAAAGTGACCATCGATGTAAAGGGAGAAATATTCGACCTGAAGAACACCATCAACACCATGGTGGATCAGCTGAACTCTTTCGCCTTTGAAGTAACGCGCGTTGCGCGTGAAGTGGGTACGGATGGAAAGCTGGGCGGGCAGGCTGAAGTGCAGGGTGTGGGTGGAACCTGGAAAGACCTGACTGACTCGGTGAACATGATGGCCTCTAACCTGACCAACCAGGTACGCGGTATCGCGAAAGTGGTAACCGCGGTGGCGCTGGGGAACCTGAAACAGAAACTGGCGATCGTGTCGCGCGGAGAGGTAGCGCAGCTGATCGATACGATCAATGAAATGATCGATACACTGGCTGTGTTCGCCGACCAGGTAACGACCGTTGCCCGCGAAGTGGGTGTGGAAGGAAGGCTCGGAGGCCAGGCCAGCGTGCCCGGCGCCTCCGGTATCTGGAAAAACCTGACGGAGAACGTGAACCAGCTGGCAGAAAACCTCACCACCCAGGTGCGCGCGATCTCCGAGGTTGCCTCTGCGGTAACCAAAGGCGATCTTACCCAAAGTATACGTGTGGAAGCCAAGGGCGAGGTAGAAGAACTGAAGGATACGATCAACCAGATGATCGCCAACCTGAAAGAAACAACGATCCGGAACCAGGAACAGGACTGGCTGAAATCGAACCTCGCGAAGTTTACACAGATGCTGCAGGGCCAGAAGGATACCAATACGGTAACCAAACGTATCCTTTCGGAACTGGCGCAGGTAGTGAACGCGCAAAAAGGTATGTTCTATATCCTGGAGCAGAACGAGGACACAAGGAACCAGAAACTGAAACTTTTTGCAGCGTATGCATATGGAAATGAAGTAGAGACCACCCGCGAATTTGCCATGGGCCAGGGTCTAGTAGGCCAGTGCGCCGTGGGAAAAGAAAGGATCCTGCTCACCAACGTTCCGAAAAATTATGTGAAGATAGAGTCTGGCCTGGGCAAGGCCACCCCGCTGAACCTGATCGTACTCCCCGTACTGTTCGAAAAAGAGATCAAGGCGGTGATCGAACTGGCCTCCTTTGAGCCGTTCAGCGAGATACACCTCGACTTCCTCAGCCAGCTCACTGAAAGTATCGGTATCGTACTGAACACCATTGAAACCAATACGCGTACGGAAGAGCTGCTGGAACAGTCACAGTCGCTGACCGATGAGCTGAGGAGAACAAACGAGGAACTGCAGGACAAGGCGCACCTGCTCGTGAAACAGAAAGAAGAAGTAGAAGCGAAGAACAAAGAAGTGGAAGAGGCGCGCAAATCGCTGGAAGAAAAAGCCGAACAGTTACAGCTTACCTCGAAGTACAAGTCAGAGTTCCTGGCCAACATGTCGCACGAGTTGCGGACGCCGCTTAACTCGCTGCTGATCCTCGCGCAGCAACTCTTTGAGAACCACGATGGTAACCTGACGGAGAAACAGGTTCGGTTTGCAAAAACGATCCACAGCTGCGGAGACGACCTTATCCAGCTCATCAACGATATCCTTGACCTGTCCAAGATTGAATCCGGCTACATCTCTACCGACTTTATCAAGGTCAAGTTCAACGAGATCTCTTCCTTCGTGGAAACCACTTTCAAACACGTATCGGAAAGCAAGAGCCTCCGCTTCTCGATCGAGATCGATGATAAGCTGCCGGATCATATTGAAACGGACGTACAGCGGCTGAACCAGATCCTCAAGAACCTGCTTTCGAATGCCTTCAAGTTTACCGAGAAAGGCGAGGTCAAGCTCAGGATATATGAGGCAAATCACAACTGGAAACAGACCAATCCCGGTCTCGACAAAGCATCGAAAGTAGTGGCCTTTGAGATCAAGGATACGGGTATCGGCATTTCGAAAGACAAGCAGAACATCATCTTCGAAGCCTTCCAGCAGGCGGAAGGATCCACGAGCCGGAAATATGGTGGTACCGGCCTCGGCCTTTCCATCAGCCGTGGCCTGGCAGACCTCCTCGGTGGTTCCATTGACCTGGAAAGTGAATCCGGAAGCGGCAGCGTATTCACCCTATTCCTGCCCATCGAATACAATCCTGCACAGCAGCTGAAAAAAGAAAAACAGACGAGTCTCACCATCAGCGAATACAAGTTGCTGCAGGACCAGGACGGCGATGAAACATTTATCCAGTCCGTGCCGACCGTGAAACTGCCGGATACCAGGGACCTGGAAGAACTGAATGAGATCATCAATGAAAGCGGCGATGACCGCAACTCCATCGTGAACGGTGACCAGGTGGTGCTCGTGATAGAAGACGACCTCCGTTTTGCCAAGATCATGATCGAAAAGGCGCATGAACGGGGTCTTAAAGTAGTGGTGGCCACCTCGTTCTCTGATATATTCGTTCTGGCCAACAAGTACAGCCCCACAGCCATCACGCTGGATGTAAAGCTTCCGGATGCGAGTGGGTGGAGAGTGCTTGACCTGTTCAAGAACGATATCAATTTCCGGCATATCCCCATTCACCTGATCTCGGGAGAGGAAAACCGCCTGCTTGCCATGCAGCGCGGCGCCCGGAGCTTCAGCCTCAAGCCGCTGAAAAACGAATCGCTGAGCATTCTGTTCGACGATATTGTTGACTACTACAACCGGCGGCCGAAAAAGCTGCTGTTGGTAGAAGACAATGAGCTGGACTGGTCCCAGATCGCCAGGGTGATCGAAAACGACGACCTGCTGCAGATAGAAATAGCGTCTACCGGTAAGGAGGGGCTGCGGCTGATCAGGGAAAACGCCTACGATGGCATTATCGTCGACTATATGCTGCCGGATATCGACGGTATGGATTTTGTGATGGAAGCCAATGAGAGCAAGAAGTTGCAGATGACTCCCCTGCTGGTCTATTCCGCCAAGGATTTCCTGCCGAAAGAAAAAACCCAGCTGAAGCAGTATGCCAACCGCATCCTGCTGAAGGATGTGAACTCACTGGAATTGCTGCTCGAAGAAGTGGTGATGCACCTGCACATCGATCACAAAGACCTGCTGCCCGAAAAGCAGAAGATCATAGAGAACCTGCGTTCGAAGGAAGACGTGCTGACGGGCAAGACGGTTTTGGTGGTGGATGATGATGTGCGTAACCTTTTTGCGCTCACAACGGCATTCGAACGTTATAATATGAAGGTGATCACAGCAGAAAGCGGGCGGGAAGCCATCAGCATGCTGGGCGAGAATGCCAGGATAGACATGGTGCTGATGGATATCATGATGCCGGAAATGGATGGTTACGAAACCACCCAGAAGATCAGGCGCGAGCACAAGAACCATCACCTGCCGATCATAGCAGTAACGGCAAAGGCTATGAAGGGAGACCGTGAGAAATGTATAGAAGCAGGCGCTTCGGATTATATTACCAAACCGGTTAAAATAGACCAGCTCCTGTCCCTGATGCGTGTATGGCTCTATAAAGGATAACAATGACAAACCCCGGCAGCGAAAGCGAAACCACGAGGTCCGAGATCAAGATTCTGGCAGTCGACGACCGCGAGGATAACCTGCTGTCTATTGAGACCATCCTGGAAAAAGATGGTTATACGATCGTCAAGGCGCAGTCCGGGCGCGCCGCATTAAAGCTCCTGCTTAAAGAACACGATTTTTCGCTCATCCTGATGGACGTTCAGATGCCCGAAATGAACGGGCTCGAAACGGCTACGCTGATTTACGAGAGGGAAAAGCTCAGGCATATCCCGGTCATTTTCATTACGGCGCATGAATACGGCGAGGACCTTATGTTCAGGGGGTACCGGATGGGCGCGGTGGACTATATCTACAAGCCTTACAACCCGGACCTGCTGCGCTTCAAAGTGGGTGTTTTTGTTGAGCTGTACAGGAAAAACCGTGAGCTGAGGCAGCAGGAGAAAACACTGAAGGCCATCAATCAATCACTGGAAAAAGAGATCGAAGAGAAAAGGGCTTCCGAGAACCGTGTTCAGCTGCTCAACCGGCAACTGGTGCAAAACAATTCCGAACTGAAGATGATCAATGAGGAGCTGGACCGTTTTGCTTATGTAGCCTCTCACGATCTCCAGGAGCCTTTACGGAAAATACTTCTCTTTATCGACAAACTGGATGGCAGTTTTGATGCCCAGCTGGACCCGGTTGTACGCGACCATTTTCAGAAGATATCGAGGGCTGCGGAACGGATGCAATCGCTGATCACCGACCTGCTGAAATATTCCAGGCATGCACAAAATACGGAGGATTTTACACTGACCGACCTCAACCAGGTGCTGGCGGATGTGCTGGCGGACATGGAGCCGGATATCCGGAAGAAAAATGCGGTGATCGTGTCCCGCGAGTTACCGGTGGTAGTGGCTATCCCCTCCCAGATCCGGCAGCTGATGCAGAACCTGCTCAGCAATGCCATCAAATTCAGTAAGCCGGATTTTACGCCGCAGGTGGAGATATTCAGCGATATGCTTGCACCGGAAAAAAAGTCGGCCGGTGAGGAATTTTCCCGCGGAAATTTTCACCAGATCCATATCAAAGACAATGGCATCGGGTTCGACCCCAAATATGCGCAGGATATTTTTGCCGTTTTCAAGCGGCTGCACAGTTATCACGAGATCGAGGGTACGGGCATCGGCCTGTCTATCTGCAAAAAGATCGTAGAGCAGCATAGTGGCACCATAACTGCCCAGGGCATGCCAGGTGAAGGCGCCCTATTTACCGTCGGGTTACCCGCAAAAAGGCGATAACAACCTCTGCAAAAACAGGCGACGGTAATGTAGCCGTTGGTCTCTTCAAAACAATATTACTGTCATTGCATTCGGGTGAAGTAATTGTATCCACATACGTGCCTAAAATTCCCTAAAGGCATTCCCATTTCTATGTACATTTGAAAGTCAACCAGGGAATTCCCAACGCATATCGAGATGAAACTACCACTACTGAAGGATGTACTGCTGGCGCTTGCCACCATGAGTTTCATCCTGATATTGGGTGGCGGGATGTATGAGCATGCTACGCTGCACTATATCTGGACGGCAGCGCCGCCGCGGTCGCTATACATGTTCCAGGGGCCTGACGGAATACATCTCACCCGGTTTTGGGTACTGATCCATCCTGTGGTTATCGTTTTGCTGACCGCAGCATTGCTGACGAACAACGATCCTTCCCGCAGAAGAGCCATCCTGATCACCCTTACCGGTTATTTACTGATACTGATCAGTACCTCCATTTATTTCGTTCCCGAACTGAATGAGCTGATAACGAGTCCATACAACAATACCGTAAATCCTGAACTCCAGCACCGCGCACTCACCTGGAAAGGATGGAATACGGTCCGCGGCCTCGCATTGCTTGCATTGGCGTTTAATCTGCTGTTAAGCAGCTTCTCATCACGCGATAAAAAGTAACCCGATTTGTTATCCTGCGAACCTTCGCAAACTCGTTTTATTTCACGGCCGCTGCCTGATCAGGCATTCCGGCCATGACTTCCTTCAATACCAGTGCCAGCCTGTCTCCGCCGAGCAGAATCTGGCGCTCGATCACCGGCTGTGCCCGGTCAATGTAATCCTGGCCGATCTGCTGATCTTTGATGTCATACACTATCGGCAAAAAAGCCCGGCCCTCTTCCATCCATGCCCGCGGATCGAACTTCCGGGGCGCATCCACATTATTCTTTTGGTTCAGGCAATCCTCGATGGTTATTTTTTTATTCTCAATAATCTTTGAATCCCATACACTGTGTAAGTTAGACGGCGTTCCGAGGAAGCTGACTTGTATCGAGTTCCCTCCCCTGTCTTCACCATAGCCGTCATGCAGCGGCTGCGAAATATCGCCGCAGAGATGAAATATGATGAGCAGGTCTACCCTGATCTGTTCGTCGGTTAATCCTTTCGCTGTTTTGAGCTCATTGACAACGCGTGCCAGTTCTGTTACCACATTACCTGTTGAGGCAGGGTCGAATGACTGGCCTTTTTCAATATTGATATAATGCCAGGTACTCATATTGGGATACTGCGTATTGCCGCGGAGCTCATCCATCCAGGTACTGGCGTCCTCGATGGTCATACCGTTCAGGTAGTGCAGCACTTTTTGTTTTGTGGCGTCATCCAGGTAGGTAAAAGCAATTTCAGCTACCAGGTGGTGGCCGGTCCGGCCCCAGGCCAGTAACCGGGAGGGCAGCAGGACAATCAATGCTGAGAGGGCGATCAGGAGTTTTTTCATGCAGGCAATTTAGGCAATACTTTTTGCCGCAGGGGTTGTTTATAGAAACATAACCCGTTACAACACGGTAGAAATTGTGTTTTTTTGACGGATTTTATTCCCGACTAAAAACGTATCGAGTTGCTGGCACTTTACCCACTGACAGTTAATGCGCCATGAGAACAGGCAACCCGGCCCCAGGGAAGATGGATATCTTCACACACTATGCTAATCGCCTCGTCTTAGATGATATTATTGCACCTTTCAAAAAATAACACATGCTGAAACAATATGCTGTTTTCCTTATCTTTTTCTGCATCTGCCTGCAAAGCAGGTCGAACGGCCTGCAGGCGGCGCCTGACACCGTATTCATCCGTCGGCAGGTAGTTACCGGGCGGCCTTACCAGGCCATCTTTATAGACCGAAACCCAAATTCCGCTTATTATCGGTCTGTCACACACTTCTCGGTGGCGCGCGATATCTCATACAGGGAAAATCTCACCTTATTGAAAGGATCACGCAGGTTGCTACCCCAACACCCTGTTACAGGCATCGCGAAAGAATGGTGCCCGTTATATCTGTACCACAACAAATATTATGCGTATTCTCCCTCAGATTACAGCATGAATTCATTGGTCAAAATTACCGACTCATTGTTTTTTCGATACACGGAAGACGGTGCCGTCCCCTCTGCTGTTGACAGCGTCATTTATCTAAAGAATGGTGGTGTACGCATGGCAATTACCAGCCAAGCGAATAACCATTCGTCTGTAACGATTTACAAAATAGACGCTTCAAAAGGAATCGCTGTTTTCAAGTACTCAGACCGTCCTGAGGGCCGCAATTACCAGCTGTTGGTTGATGCAAAAAAAATCCGCCAATTTCCGATGATTGTCAATTATAGTTATCAGCAGGAGAAAGTATCGGAAATGGATTTCGACACACCGGACTTCAGGAAGTTATTACAAGGTAAAGACAAATAAGCCTTGGTTCACAAAAAACGAAAGCCCTGATCACAACAAATGAGAAGAGAGTTTCGGATGCAGCGGTGCTCTATAAAAAAATCACTCATGAGTACTCTTTCTCTTTTGTCGGGTAGACAATCCCTCACAATGCAGGAGAACTTGCGACCTGAAATTTGTTTCCGGGTAGGAGAATAAAACAAAATAGACCGCATGGTTTTCTAATTCTTCTTAGGAACAGGAACAGTAAAGTCATCTTTCACTACCCTCGGATCAGCCAAACGCAATGTGGACAGTATGGTACATTCCAAAGTAGCCCCGGGGGAATGTGGAGCAAACATGGCAGGTCTGTACATCCAACTGGAATCCTCAGCGCTATGAAAATCAAGGATATGATATAAATTATAACCCATATCTCGAATTCCTTCAAATTTCAGGCCTTTATCTGTGGGCTTAAAATTTCTCACCAAGTCAAATCCTTCCTGAATGCCAATTTCACTACATTTTCTTTCAAGCGAATATTCTATGGGCAATAAAAATGTCTTTCCAACTGCGGCGGATGTCCAGTATTTGTCTGTTGTTTTCAGCGCATTTGTTACAAATCCATACATAAATTGTGGGGCACCATCATTAAACAATATTTTGGACACTCTCTTTGCAGAATCGATGTCAAATCTTACGAAAAATCCACCGCTTCCGCAGGCATATGCCAATTCACTTTTTTGGTAGCTGTTGAAGTATTCTGTCATACCGCACCATAAATCACACCCGCTCCTATAAAAGTAGGTGTCGAAATGTACCGCCGATTGCGCGTTGGTTTGCGCAAATGAAAGTAATAGAACTACAAGCAAAATGCTAAAGTATTTCATGTTAATTCAAATATTTTAATGACCGCAAATAGTTCCCTTAACGCCGCTCGAGTAATCAGACCATGCTGCGCTTACGTCCGAAGGCAAAACGCCGTAAAAATCCAGAATGAAGTCAGACCAGGTTGGGTCTGGAGTACCATCATCACCATATAACGCATCTTTCATTCCACTCAAAGCCAAAGCAGCAGCATCAGTATCGCCCATGCCTGGGAATGCAGATTGAAGTACACCAGCCATCATACCTGCGAAATTAAAAATCATATACTCGTGGTCTGCCAAATTGCTGCCACTTAATCCGGCGATTGCCAGAAAGGAATGGATAATTTCGTGAAGAATAGTAATTCCCCACGCCTGCTGAGACAACGTATACCCATTTGTCAAATAGTAAGGGTTCAGCGATATAGTCCAGACACCAGCACTAGAGTTACTTACAGCTACCCAAAATACAGTTTCTCAATGAATTAATAGAACCTGTGGTGTAAACCTTTATCCACTCAGAAGGGAGACTGTTAAATGCCCTCAAACAGTTCGCTTGACGTCATCCCTAAGCCAACAGCTATTATTTTAGGGGTCTTCAGTTTAGGATTACTTTGCTGTGCTCTATGCGTTAAAATTGGCTATTCTCTAAGTCACATTGGCGGTGGACTGGAAGCTTTGTTCAGTAAGGATCCACCAAAAACAAAAGCCCTGAACTCAATAAATGAGAACAGAGCTTTGTGTATTTCTGTCGGGTAGACAAGATTCGAACTTGCGACCCCACGCCCCCCAGACGTGTGCGCTACCGGGCTGCGCTACTACCCGCTCCCAAAGGGTTGCAAATATAAGTGTTAAAGGAATTTTTCGGCTATACACTATAAAATTTTCGAAGAACCTGCTACCTCCGACATATGATTGACTGCACCCTTCCTGCTTCCCGGCACCCCCCCAATATGACCGTAAAACAAATTTTCAGGCTATCCCGGATAAAAATTTCAAACAACCACCGGACTTCCGGTGTCGATCGGGATACGCAATCCCACCCTTTCAAGACGACCAATTATCAGCTTAAAAACAAATTTTCAGGCTATATTGCATAAAATTTATAACCGCTTCATGAAGATCCTTCTCAGGCAGGTTTTAATTGCAGATCCCCTCTCCCCTCACCACGATTCAACTGTTGACATCCTCATCGATAATGGTACCATTACCGAAATAGGCAAGATATCCGCCAAAGCAGATTCCGAGTTCACCGTTAAAGACGCCTGCGTGTCGCCCGGCTGGGTCGACATCTTTGCCGACACCTGCGACCCCGGGTTCGAGTTCCGCGAAACCATCGAAACTGCCGCCGCGGCGGCACTGGCCGGAGGCTTCACCGCCCTGTTTACACTGCCAAATACCTCTCCCTGCGTCTGCTCCAAGAGCCAGGTGGAATATATCCGCCAGCGCGCCGCCAACCTGCCCGTCCAGTTCTTCCCGCTGGGTGCCATCACCAAAAACATTGCAGGCAAAGAACTTGCGGAGATGTACGACATGCAATCCAGCGGCGCTATTGCATTCACCGATGGATGGCAGCCCGTTCAAACACCCGGCCTTTTCCTGAAAGCGCTCCAGTATGTGAAAGCCTTCAGCGGCGTGCTGATACAGTTACCGGTGGACAGCAGCATCGGCGCCCATGGCCTGATGAACGAAGGCATCGTATCTACCCAGCTCGGATTGCCCGGCATCCCCGCACTGGCAGAGGAGAACATGATCCGGCGCGATATCGAACTGCTGCGTTATACGGGGAGCCGACTGCACATTACGGGCATCAGCACGGCAAAAAGCCTGGGCCTCATCCGCCAGGCCAAAGGCGAAGGGCTGGACGTTACCTGCAGCGTTACGCCTCACCACCTGTATTTCTGCGATGAAGACCTGCGCGAGTACGATACCAACCTGAAAGTAAACCCGCCACTGCGCACCACAGCCGACCGCCAGGCCCTCCGTGAAGGCGTGCTGAACGGTGATATCGACTGTATCGCCACGCACCACCTCCCGCAGGATTCCGACCATAAAATATGTGAGTTCGAATCAGCCGGCCCCGGCATGACGGCACTGCAGACCGCTTTTTCCATTACCTGCGAATCGCTGCCCACCCTCGGGCCCGGCCGGGTTGCTGAACTTTTTGGCACCGCGGCCCGCCGCATCTTTGCCCTGCCCACAGCAACGATACAGAAGGGAGCCGAGGCCGGGCTCACCATTTTCTCTCTTTCCGGTCATTCAACGCCGGAACGCGCCAACGTAAAAAGCCGGTCTTTCAATACGCCGTTCCTCGGCCAGACCCTGCGGGGAAAAGTTCTTGGCACATTTACGAAAGGAAAGCTATTTTTGACGAATTAAAACCCCCACTCCCATGCAACCAAAAGTAACCTCCCCCGCCACCAAAGGGATCTTTATCTCATTGATACTGATCGTGTATTCACTGGTCACCTATTTCACGGGCCAGACCCTGAACGACAACCTGAAATGGCTGGGAACAGCTATTTTCTTTGTCGCCATTATCATGTCTTGTATATCCTATGCCAAACAACTGAATGGCAACCTCACCTTTGGAAATGACTTTGCCCATGGATTCAAAACAGCAGCTGCTGTAACAGCTATCATGTGCCTGTACACCATCATCTTTTTCATGGTTATCGCTCCTGATATGAAGGGTAAAATACTGGACGTTGCCAGGCAGAAAATGATAGAACAGAAGAACCTGACCGGAGACCAGATCGACCAGGGTGTGGCACTCGTATCCAAGCTGTTTTATATAGTTACTGTGGGATCTATCATCCTGATCTATCTCCTGTGCGGTGTGATCGCAGCGCTGATTGGCGCAGCAGTTGCGAAAAAGAACCCGGATTACATTCCCGAGCAATAATATCAAGCCATAGCTACATGGATCTATCCGTTGTTGTTCCGCTGATTGACGAAGAAGAATCGCTTCCCGAACTGTGCGGGTGGATCGAGCGCGTGGTCACCGAAAACAATTTCAGCTACGAAGTGATCCTGGTAGATGACGGCAGCAACGACGACAGCTGGAACATCATAGAGACCATCGCCAAAGCCAATCACCATTTCAAGGGCATCAAGTTCCAGCGGAACTATGGAAAGAGCGCGGCCCTCAACGAAGGTTTTAAGGCAGCCAAAGGTAATGTGGTGATCACCATGGATGCCGACCTGCAGGATTCCCCGGATGAGATCCCTGAGCTCTACCGGATGATCACCCGGGATGGTTTTGATATTGTAAGCGGCTGGAAAAAAAAGCGCTATGACAATACGCTCTCCAAAAACATTCCCTCCCGCATATTCAATGCGACCGTTCGATGGAGCAGCGGCATTCCCCTGCACGATTTCAACTGCGGACTAAAGGCATACCGCAAAAAAGTGGTCAAGAGCATTGAAGTGTATGGGGAAATGCACCGCTATATACCCGTGATCGCCAAATGGGGCGGGTTCAAAAGGATCGGTGAGAAAGTAGTAGAGCACCGCCCCCGGAAATACGGCACTACCAAATTTGGCTGGGAACGATTTATCAATGGTTTCCTGGACCTGGCCACCATCAATTTTATCAGCCGTTTCGGTAAGAAACCCATGCATTTTTTCGGGCTGCTGGGTACCCTCTGTTTCCTGGTCGGCCTCGGGTCCAGCGCCTACCTGGTGATCTCGAAATTTGTCAGCGCCGAGTTCACGCTCACCAACCGGCCTACTTTCTATGTCGCCTTAACTTCCATGATACTGGGCATGCAGCTTTTTGTAACGGGGTTTCTCGCGGAACTGATGGGCAGGAACTCGCCCGAGAGAAATACCTATCTCGTTGAAGAAAAGCTGGGACTGGGATAGGCCTTCCTTTTTCAACAACGGCCACAAGAATTTTATCCATTGATCACGTCTGCCATCATCATCGGTCCTGCACACCCACTCAGGGGTGGCCTCGCCTCTTTTGACGAGCGGCTTGCCCGCGAACTGCAGCACCAAGGGCTGGATACCATGATCTACACTTTTTCCCTGCAATACCCCGGCTTCCTTTTCCCCGGAACCACACAGTATTCTTCGGAGCCCGCGCCCGCAGATCTGCGTATCAAAGTATGCATCAATACCATCAACCCGCTGAACTGGATCAGGATCGGACTGAACCTGAAAAGGAAAAAACCGTCCATCATCGTAGTGCGTTACTGGCTACCATTGATGGGCCCCTGCCTGGGCACGATACTCCGCATCGCTAAGCAAAACAGGGTCACGCGGGTGGTCTGCATTGCCGACAATGTAATACCGCACGAGAAAAGGCCCGGCGATACGATGTTCACCCGCTATTTCGTGGGTGCGGTAGACGCTTTTATCACCATGAGCGCTAAGGTGATGAGCGACCTGGCACACTTTACCAACCGTCCCGCACGGCAGATCGTTCATCCTCTTTATGACAATTTTGGCGAGGCGCTGCCCAAAAAGGATGCCCGTAAACACCTGGGCATTGCCCGGAACGAAAAGGTCATTCTCTTTTTTGGTTTTATCCGGAAATATAAGGGACTTGATATCCTGCTCGAAGCCATGGCCGACGAACGCATCCGCCATTCCGGTATCAGGCTGCTGATCGCCGGCGAATTCTATGAGGATCGCAAACTCTACGATGACCTGATCGATAAATACCAGCTGGCGCCGCAACTGATCCTGCATACTGACTTTATTCCGGACAGTGAGGTAAAATATTACCTGAGTGCAGCCGATTTCGTGGTGCAACCCTATCGCAATGCCACGCAAAGCGGGGTGACACCGCTCGCGTACCATTTTGAAAAACCAATGCTGGTGACGCGCGTGGGCGGTCTTCCCGACCT
>Ga0206919_1037_pt1 | contig 31874 bp, 26 predicted proteins | sample Alteio_BWOrgHeat_67_FD_152962 | JGI IMG/M metagenome (GOLD analysis project Ga0206919, IMG submission 152962) | Enriched cells from forest soil in Barre Woods Harvard Forest LTER site, Petersham, Massachusetts, United States -... | ecosystem: Environmental > Terrestrial > Soil > Temperate forest >... | reverse complement strand
GTTGAATAACCCTGATGAGGCCGATGCCAAACATATTCAGGCAATTATCATCAAGGATGCCAGTCTGGTTTCCATGGTGCTGAGAATGGCAAATTCTTCCTATTTTTCCAATTCCGCACAATGTAGTTCCGTTTCCGAAGCGGTTGTCCGTCTCGGATTTCGCGAGGTCTATCGGATTACGGTGGGATCGGTTGCCGGTCGCTGGCTCAAAAATAGCAACAAGGGGTACGGTTGGGAGCCCGGCGATCTCTGCAAACACTCTCTTTGTGTCGCCGTAGCCACGGAATACCTCGCCAAGGGTTCCAACAAGGTTGATTCCGGGCTGGCCTACACGGCCGGATTGCTCCATGACGTGGGCAAGCTGGCTCTGGCCCATGCCTGTGCAGAGCAGTTTGAACTCGTCAGAGCCCGTCAGGCGGAACTTAGGATTAGCTGGCGCCAGGCGGAACATGATATTCTGGGATACGATCACACAGACGTAGGTGGGGCACTCATGGAATCCTGGTCCTATCCTCCAAACCTGATTCAAGTGGCCCGCTATTATCCACGGCCAAAACTTTCAGCGGAGGAGTTTCGCTCACTCGTCGTTCATGTACATGCCGGAAAGCATATTGCTCTGAGTTTGGGCTATGGTGTTGGGGAGGAAGGATTTTCAACCGAATTGGATGAGGAATCTCTGAAAGAGGAGGGGTTTACCGCAGAACTGCTTGAAAAATCCCTGCCGCCGGTTTTAGAGGGAAGCAATAAATTGATTACTGGCGCTTTTTCATAGCATTGCCTAACGTCACGAGCAAGTGTATAGACCTAATGCCATGGAGAATTCGTCCGTCCCCTTAAATTCCGGTTTTTGCACAGGCAATAATCTACGGACGATTTCTGACGGAGGTCAGGATGTGCAATCTGAATTGTGCCGTGGAATCAATGAAATCATCAATCAGGCACAGAGGCTGCTGGTTGGGGTTGGAGATCAGCTTGGATCTAATCGTGAGGTCCAAGATGCCGCACGTTTAATCAAGAGCCATGCCGAACAGGCCATGGAAGTGGTAAAAAATCGCCTAGATGTAGCGCTTCTTCCTTTGGAGTGCTCTGAGGCACAATCCAATGCCACAATTGGGAAGGATGGCCAAGGGGGGAAGTCCAGATTGCTCGTGGTAGATGACAATTCGGTCAATCGCGAGTTACTCTCCCGACGCTTGGAGTTGCAGGGCTATATAGCCCTCCGGGCTGAAAATGGACGCGTGGCACTGGAGGAGTTGCGGAAGGGTTCGATCGATCTCGTCCTATTGGATATCATGATGCCTGAGATCGATGGTTACCAGGTTCTCAAGACCATGAAGGCGGAGGAGATTCTCCGTGATATTCCGGTGATGATGATTTCCGCTTTGGGAGATTTGGACAGTATTGTTCGATGCATCGAAGTCGGGGCGGAAGACTATCTTTCCAAACCATTCAACTCCACCATCCTTTTGGCCCGGGTTGAAAGTTGTTTGGAAAAGAAACGTCTTCGGGATCAGGTACGTGCGACATATCAGACTCTGCTTCGGACACAGAAACAACTTGCTGAAGCGTTGGCCAAACGATGAGCAAACCAAGCGTTCATATGAGAGCAAAGAGGATGCATATCGGACCTTTCGTCGAATGTTACAGAGTGCTCATCCCCCTGATGATTGGGCCCGCTTGCTGACCGAAGCCAAGGCTGCCAGTGAAAGGTTACCGTGACAGCGTAACGAAAGTAAAAAATATATGATGGCTCAACTGAGTCTCTTCGCAACGGCCTCTCCAACCTTTCTTCGTCCTTCCTTCGTTGAATGGAGATAACGATTGGTAGAACTCAGGTGCCGGTGCCCCATCACGTCTCGTAGATCCGGCAAGGCAACTCCCGCCTCAACGGCATGAGTTCCAAAACAGTGCCGGAGCAGATGGGGATGGAGTTCAAGACCAACTTGCCTGCCAGCAGCCACCACCTCGTCGCGGAATTGGCGGTAGGAAATCGGCTTTCTCCTACTAAGACCAGGGAATACGTACGGAGAAGTTTTCCAGTGGCGGGGAATCTCCTTCCCTGAGTTTTTCCCAACATTTGAAAAAGGTGGCCGCATCTCCAATCGCCAATCGAGCCATTTTAGAAGAGGCGCGGCAGCTTCATGGGCGAGGGGGATGGTTGATGTGAAATTCTTCTTTCTCGCCACATTCATTAGTTCCCAGTTGTTGTTCTTGTCACGCTTCACTTGATTAAGTTGAAGGTTGGTTACTTCGCGTGCCCTCATCCCAGGGTTGTAGCAAAGACTGACAAGCGCATATTGACGCTTCAATTGAGGGGTGATCGCATTCCGCGCAAGGTGTTTGAAAAGTTTATTTATCTCCACCTTGGTTGGAACCTCCTCCTGGTCCACTCGAGGTTCATTGCCAGCCCGTTCGACAACCTTCGGTTCCCATTCAAGTAAACCAAGCTCTTTGGCCTGTGACAGGAATCTGTTTAAGGCGGAATTGACGGCGACATTCGTATTGAATGCTTGCTTGCGTCGGAGCCGCACAAAACTAGTGACGGCTCCCATGCCGCAGGTCGTTAGGCACTGTTTGCGAGACTCCAAATAGGCCAAAAACCATTTCACACGAGTCCTGTAACCTTGAATGGTTGTATCCGCATAGAGCGATTCCCAATGCCTCGTGACGGCATCCAAAGCTGAGAGATGATCCTCAGTGAGTTGCCATTCGGAGCAGCTCATAACTTGCTAGGAGTCTTTTGGCTGTACAGGCAAATATCCAGCAATGATGGCAGGCAGATTTTCAATATCAATTGGTTTGGTAATATAGCCGTTACATCCGGCATCAAGCGCCTTTTGCTTATCTCCGACCATGGCAAAGGCGGTCAGGGCAACGATCACTAAGTCTTTTGTTTTCTCATCGGACCTTAGCTTACGGGTAAACGTAAGGCCATCCATTCCTGGCAAAGCAATATCAAGTAAAACAAGGTCTGGCCTGTTTTGGTCAATGATTTGTTGTGCCTCCTCCGCATTGACTGCTTTGAAAATCTCATAACCCTCGTATTTCAGTGTGTCGCAAACGAGTTTGAGATTGATGAGGTTATCCTCCAATACAAGAATACGTGCGGCACTCATGGATAATTTGGGGAGAATATGATTTGCAGTTCTACATAGAACGGCATATTGAGTCAATTGACATTTGACGTTCTCTGCCCCGTGCAGGGAACTCCTCAGCGGTTCCGATATAATGAGACCACAAAGACTCCACGTAAATTATTAATATATGAGGGATTTTTTTGAACGGCTTTTCTCGTCGGATAGCTTCATGCCTCATGGTTGTTGTTACTTATGGAATCCAGCAATGATTCGCCTACAGGTTGTTTCAGACTTCCTTATCACGCTCGCCTACTTTTCGATTCCACTTACCTTGATCTATTTCATTCGCAAGCGCAAAGACCTCCATTTTACTTGGATTTTTCTCTGTTTTGCTGTGTTCATCGTCGCCTGTGGAGCCACGCATCTTATGGAGATAGTCAACGTCTGGCATCCAATGTACTGGGTGTCTGGTGGAATCAAGGCACTCACAGCGGCATCCTCGATCATCACGGCAATTCTTCTTGTACGTTTGATCCCGCAGGCGCTTTCTTTACCTAGTGTAGCGGAGCGGGATCGTCTGGAAGCCGATCTTCAGGAAAGGAACTCTCAACTGCAATCTGCGGCTCAAGCCAAAAATCGTTTTCTTGCCAATATGTCCCACGAATTGCGCACTCCACTCAACGGCATCCTTGGTTTTTCCCAACTGCTCTCCACCGAAAAACCGGGTCCAATCAATTCAACACAGAGGGAATATCTGGGAGATATTTTGACGAGCGGAAGACATCTCCTGCAACTCATTAATGATATACCGGATTTGGCAAAAGTGGAGTCTGGTAAGATGGTGTTGAATCTTGAGACATTCTCTTTACGGAAGGCTATTGACGAAGTCTGCGCCACCGCCAGGCTCATGATTGAGAAGAAAGGTATTCAACTCTGCGTTGAGATTTCGCCTGAACTTAATCCGATTACTCTCGATGAACAAAAGATCAAGCAGGTACTCTATAACCTGCTCTCCAATGCAATCAAATTCACAAATTCCGGCGGTCGCATCGACATTACCGCCATTCCACTCGAGCAAGGTCGCTTCAAGATGGCAGTACGGGACACGGGAATAGGGATCAAAGCAGAGGACCTGCAACGACTCTTCAAGGAGTTTGAACAAATTGATTCCAGCATCACGCGCAAATATGAAGGGACGGGACTCGGCCTAGCACTCACTCGAAGACTCGTTGAACTTTTCGAAGGGACGATCTCGGTTGAAAGTGAGCCGGGGCATGGCAGTGTTTTTACAGTCACTCTGCCACTAAGCATTGAGGCGAAAGTGGGGAGTATTAATAATTAACCCGAATTCCGGGATGAATGGATAAAAGATAGTAGATAATAATCACAGGCATCCCACAGCGATCCCAAAAATCATGTTAATCATGTTAATCCTGTCGAAAAATGTATTTGATCTTCGCCCTTCACTGCCCTGATCCACGGATTTCGGTAGCAAGGGAGACTGTTTCCAGCTAATCAAAAGGTCATGAATCCAGCGAGCGACGCGTTATCCAAAGGCAGTGTACTGATTGTTGATGACAATTTAATGAACATCAAGGTGGCCCAAACCATTCTAAGCGGTCATGGATTTCAAACGCACTCCATAGATAATAGCCGAGCTGTCGTCGATTGGGTTCAAACGCATCAACCTGATTTGGTCCTATTGGATATCATGATGCCTGAGATCGATGGTTTGGAGGTCTGTCGACAGTTAAAAGGGAATCCGGCAACTTCCCGGATCCCCGTTATTTTTCTCACGGCCAAGACTGGGCCAGAAAATCTAACGGAAGGATTTCATGTTGGTGGAGTCGATTACGTTACCAAACCGGTGTTCTGCGATGAGCTTGTCGCACGTGTCCGTGCCCATGTCGAAAACTATCAGCTTCAAAAAATCCTCAGTTCAGCCTTGGAGGATGTACGTATAAAAAATAACCACCTCCAGGACTCGATTAATCACATTTCAAAGTTAAAGGGGGCGCTCCTACAAATCTGTGCCTGGACGAAAAAAGTGAAGGTAAATGATGAATGGATCAATATTGAAAAATACCTATCCCAATACCTCGGCCTTGAACTGACACATGGTATCAGCGAAGAGGCCTTGGCACAGATGATAGGCCCTGAAACTCCTCCGACAAATTCCCATCAAGAGACTCTTAAGCCTCTGTAATGAATAATTACTTCACAAGAGATTGGTCTGAGGGGGACTTTCATCGACTTTGTAAAGGGATTGCAAAAACTATTGGAGTCGTCTCAATAATCATTGCGACGCTCGTCCTCATCGGTTGGGTGTTTAACATCTGGGTACTGGTCACTGTGCTGCCACACTTTCCAGCAATGAAACCCAATACAGCCCTCTGCTTTTTGTCAGCGGGAATCTCACTTTTAACTTTATCTCTTTCGTTGGATCTTTCCGAAAAACTCAAGCCATGGAGGCTGCTCGGGCAAGTTTGCGGTGCGATAGTAGCCATCATTGGGACTCTAACGTTAGCCGAATATCTCTTTTCTATTAACCTAGGAATAGATCAATTATTGTTGCGTGATACCTTAACAAACCCCTTGGTGAGTCCTCCCGGTCTCATGTCTGTCGCCACTGCGGCGGGATTTTCTTTTCTAGGCATCAGTCTTTATTTTTTGGGCAATACAAATCTTGGTAGTCTGCGAATATCACAATTTCTTGCACTACTTGTTGCGCTTGTCGCCATCATCGCAATTTCATGCTTCATCTACAATCCTAAGGATTTGTACGCCGTCTATATTTTTAGATCGATGGCCATCCACACTTCAATGCTCTTATTCCTTCTTTCTGTTGGAATACTGCATGTTCAACCAGAGCGCGGGGTCGTTGCTGTGATCACAAGCAAATATAGTGGCGGTTTTCTCGCTCGGCGTGTGTTTCCGTTTGTGCTCTTGTTCCCTTATCTTGCGGGTTGGGTGGAACTGCAGGGGGAATATAGTAAGATTTATGGGAATGAGTTTGGTCAGGCAATTTTCTCTACGGTCAACGTGGTGTTCTTTGGAGCGCTAATCTGGTATGCGGCAAAATCGTTGAGCGCCAACGAACAAAAACGTCTCCATGAACTGGAAGAACGGAATAAACTACAGTCAGAACTTGCCTCCATCATCGAGTCTTCAAATGATGCCATTATCAGCAAGGATCTAAACGGTATCGTCAGAACTTGGAACGTCGGTGCGGAACGTATTTTTGGCTATACAGCAAAAGACATAGTGGGGTCTCCAATTTTGCGACTCATTCCGCCAGACCGTCACCAAGAGGAATTTCATATTTTGAACGAGATCAAGCAGGGGAAAAGAATAACACATCTTGAAACTATTCGTGTTAAAAAAGATGGGAAACCAATCAATATCTCACTGACCTCTTCACCCATTATAGACCGAAACGGTAAGGTGATTGGTGCCTCAAAAATAGCTCGCGACGTTACCGAACATGTCCGCGATGTCCAAAAAATGGAGAAACTTATTGGTGCACTGACTCGAAGCGATCAGCTCTATCGCTTCCTGGCGGATTCGATGCCGCAGATTGTCTGGACGGCGACACCCGACGGGAATCTTGATTATTATAATCAGCGCTGGTTTAAGTACACAGGATTGACCTTCGATCAAACGAAGAATTGGGGTTGGCAGCCGGTAGTACATCCAGAGGACCTCCAGTTGTGTGTCGATCGTTGGACTAAATCCTTTACAACTGGCGATGATTACGAGGTTGAATACCGGTTTAAAAGAGCTTCGGATGGTTGCTATCGATGGCACTTGGGCCGTGCCTTTCCAATGCGGAATGACAATGGGGAGATTATTAAATGGGTCGGTACGTGTACAGATATCGATGATCAGAAATTGATATTGGTTAATTTGGAAAAAAAGGTGACGGAACGAACGAGGGATCTTGCCGCACTCAATGGACGACTCCAGGCTGTTATGGAGGCCGCGACGCAAGTTTCCATCATTGCGGGGAACCCGGAAGGAATCATTACATTTTTTAATGTCGGCGCTGAGCGTATGCTCGGATATGCTTCGGACGAAGTCGTTGGGAAACAAAGACCAAATATCATTCATCTCGAATCTGAGGTAGTGGCGCGAGGGATCGAGTTAAGCAGGGAAACAGGTAAAATCGTGGAAGGTTTTGATGTTTTTGTCGAACATGCCCGTCAGGGTCGGCATGAAGAGCGCGAGTGGACTTATGTCCGGAAAGATGGCACCCATCTGACGGTTAATTTAGTGGTCACCGCCTCAAGAGACCTTACTGGTCAGATAATCGGTTATCTTGGTATAGCCATGGATATTACGGCCCGCAAAAATGCCGAAAATGAACTACGCAGGCAAGCTCTTGAGCTACAAAAGGCGAAGGAGCATGCGGAATTAGCCGACCGGGCTAAAAGTGAATTTTTAGCCAACATGAGCCACGAGATTCGTACGCCCATGAATGGTATTATCGGGTTTACTCAGTTTCTTGCCAGTGGCAAACCTGGCCCCCTTAACAGTCAGCAGACAGAATTTCTTGGGGATATTATGATGAGTGGAAGACATCTTCTTCAGCTGATTGACGATATTCTCGATCTCTCCCGGGTTGAGGCTGGAAAGATGAACCTGCAAATCGAATCCTTCCCACTTACTCAGGTGATTCAAGAGGTGTGTGAGGTATGTCAACCGATGGCGCAGAAGAAACAGATTAAGGTTACCACGACTGTTGCAACAGGATTGGATCTGGTCACGCTTGATCAACAACGGTTTCGTCAAGTTCTCTATAACCTGCTCTCCAATGCGATCAAATTCACGGATGACGGTGGCGGCGTGACGCTTATTGCTAATTTGCACGGAGAAGATCGGTTTGATCTGAAGGTTACTGACACCGGAATTGGTATTAAACCCGACGATCTCAAGAGATTATTCAAAGAGTTTGAACAACTCCAATCAGGGACTACACGTCGCTATCAAGGTACAGGTCTTGGCCTAGCTCTCACTCGACGGATTATTGAATTGCAAGGGGGTAGTATCGGAGTCGAAAGCGAAGTAGGGAAGGGGAGTATCTTCACAATAACTTTACCGATCAAATATAAGGCCACAGCTTAAAAAGGCTACGGCGTTCGCTTCTCCTTATTGACCTTTTCTTGTTCTACGTGAAACATACGACAGTTAATAGATGTGCCATTAAGATTTCTTTTACTTCAATAATTTATGAATCCAGCGCGTATTCTTGTGGTAGATGATAATGCCACTAATCTCAAACTTATCTCGAAGGTGTTGGCACACGAAGGACATATAATTTTGGAGGCTACCACTGGCGAACAAGCTCAGCAAATGATTCAGGCTTATCGCTTGGATTTGATCTTGATGGATGTTGGTCTTCCGGGGATAGATGGTCTCAGCCTGACCCGCCAACTTAAAGCAGACTCAAAGACGAAGGACGTAGTCATTATTATCGTAACTGCATTCGCCATGGCAGCGGATGTGCAAAAGGCCTTTGAGGCTGGTTGCGATGGCTGTATTACCAAACCCATTGATGTCGATGCTCTCTCTGAATTGGTTTTAAAACATTTGATGCGGGCTTCTCAAGAAGAGAGGAAGAGCGACCTTAACGTTTTACTTATTGACGATACCCAGTCCGGATTGAAGTTGGCCCAATATGTCCTGCGAAGTTCCAGGCATACTGCCAATGCCGCCAAGGTCGCTGAGGAGACATTAAAATCGATCAAGCAAAGCAAGCCACAAGTGATCCTGCTGGACTTAGTGATGTCTGACGGAGATGGTCTTAGTCTAGTTCGATTATTAAAGTCTGATCCAGAAACCCGAGATATTCCGATTATCGCCACTACGTCCCACCCGGAAAGGTTTCCCCGATCTATGATGATGGCAGCCGGATGTGAAGGATATCTCATCAAGCCTCTCGATAGCAATATCTGAGGGATTGTGGTTCTGAATTGACAAATTGAGCTTTGCGCTCGTGCGGAAATATTATGGAGTGCCTATATTTAACAATATAGGCACTCCATATTCTCAGTTTTATTTCACAAGCCTCACATAGGTGGCCTAATTGACACCGCGCTCCATATCCTTACCAGTCATCTTTTCATATGGTACTGATTAAGGATACTCCTAAGATGATCGCTATCCACAATTATCCTTCCCTCTGCATCATATTGGTCGCTAATGATGGCATGATATCTAAATCCGAGCACAGCTGAAATATAGTAGTATAAATTCTCCGTGTGCTTTGAACTGAGTATTTCGATTACCACTAATGGTGGATGTAAGTATACAATATTAGTAAGATTTGCACCATGTACAGCCAGGACGATTCCTGCCCCCTCCAACATATTTACCTGATCGTGAACGGCCTGATCCCCGGTAAACTCGACGGTTTTAAAATTAAATTCGTCAAGCACCCTTTCTATTCCTCCATCGAGTGAGATCTCTCGGTGCGGGGTTTTTTCGGTCGACGGAGATGGGCGCCGAATATAGTAACTCTGTGTTCCAGGCTTTGTGGAAATATTTATCGTTTGTCGGAGCCAGCCGATTGCCTCTTGTGTGGGATGTGCATGGACGAGGATCGGATTTTTGATTCTAAAAATATCGTTGAAGAACAGTATCTTCTTTCCATTGCCCAGTACCCGTGAAAGCAAATCCGTTTGGAATGGTCTTACATTTAACATCATCGGTATGACAATCGCATGGATTTTTGAGAGATCCAAAAACCGAAATCGTGGGAGGAGATCTAGAGAGAAATGATAGTAATTTTCAATATTCGGATCTGAAAGAACAGGAAGATTCTCAACGAGCGGGTATCTCTCCCAAACGTCGATCAATGCTGAGATATTCTCTTTGAAGTAATCGGAAGAACATAATTGCTCAACTCGCTCGTCTGCATCGACGTTTAACTCGCTTAAGTTAGCCTTGATCCACTCTCCAGTGCGTTGCAGGAAGAGCACTCCCTGAAAACAGAGGTATTCTCCCTCTAGGACCCCATGTCGAATAAAATAAAATTGTTCTGATCTATGGCGAAATTTCTCAATATAACCATGCGCTCCAGGTGGATGAAAGCTGCTCTCAATGGCCAAATCCCCATCCCTCACGAACATGCCCCGTTCTCCTATAAAGTTTTCGTGTTCATAGAAGTTTAAGGCCATTTTCTTCCCTTCTATCAAAAGTAATGCTCTTGATAAACGACTTTATTTTGAATGAGACTTCCACCCAACAACCAAAACCATCCCCACTCGTATAAGAGTCTATTGAAAAGCTAGCGTAATCCGTTAGGCTCCCAAAAGACTCTTAATCTCGGATTTCGGGTTAAACAATCAGATGATTTTTCCCAGCTATCACCCCATGTCGCCTCTGACTACGGAGACTCCGTTGGTTTCAGTGATTATGTTCTGCAGGAACAGGGTCAATTTCATACGTCGAGCGATTCAAAGCATCCTCAACCAAACCTATTTAAACTGGGAGTTTATCATCCAGGATGGCGCCTCCACAGATGGCACCAGGGAAGCCATCGAGTCCTTCTCTGATCCACGGATTAAGCTTGTCTCCGAACCGGACTCTGGACCGTTTGATGCTATGTGGAGGGCGTATAAACGGTGTCAGGGAGAGATCACCGGATCGTGCCTGTCAGATGAGGAGCTGTTGCCAAACGCCCTGGCGGAGGGAGTCCACTTTTTCCTTTGTAACCCGGAGACAGCAGCCATCGTACGGGATCTCCACCTTATTGGTCAGGATGGGAGCATGGTCGATCGATATAACTCTTCTGAGTTTAGTTTCTTAGATTGTCTAGGCATCAACACCTCTATGGCACTCCAGTCGATACTATTCCGACGTGCAGCCTTGTTGGAAATAGGGTTAACGACCCATGACTGGAGAATTGATTGTGCTGATTTTGAGTTGCATACTCGTCTGGATCAAATACACCGGATTGATTGTTATCCGGGACTTGTCGGTAAATACTCGCAACAAACCGATGGCCAGTTAAGTACCATTCCTGAAATTGGATTCTTTTGTGCTATTGGCCAATTTCGATTCATCGACGACTATTTCCGAGCCAACCTGGCAATCAACCTTCTTCGCTCCTACCCTCTCACTGATGCCCATACTGCCATTAAAAGGTTATATCGGACGAAAGGGAATCGAGAATTAGAGGAAAAACTTGACGCATATTTTAACTCACTCGAGATACAGTATCCAAATGATCCCATTCAAACTGCGAAACAGGCCATTGGAATCGGGAAATTATTTCTGGCTCTTGCCATTCTGCTTCCAGTTTCTCCCACCTCATCTGAAGGACATACCGCCTACTGCCTGGTTGCAGAAATGCTTGAATGCTTGCTCGACATTGAAAAAGCGATGGAATTTTGGAGCGCGTTGGCCGATTTAGGCTTTCCCGGCGCTGCCGAACGATTTTTATCCGCCCAATTACGAGCGCCAGGAGTCCAACCACTGCAGCTTTTAGGTAACCAAAAGAAATGGGCGGGGCAGTTTATCGTGCCTACTAGCCCTGTTATGATTACACCTCATCAATCAGGTGGTTCCATCCTACGGCTGGCTTTTCATGCTACCGATTGGTCTTCGATCGAAATCCGCCACCAGATTCTTCCCTTGCTGGCTCAGTTGGACCCGGAACATGTTGAGACTATCTGTTATGCATCCACTCCAATTCACCCCCTTCAATTTCCACCCAAGCTACGCATTACCCAATTGAACGATTCTTTACCCAATGACTTCCGCAAAAGGGTACGATCCGATCACATCGATATATTGATTGAGTTATCCGGATTGAATCCCGGCAACAAATTTCCTACTATGGCCGAGCGATGTGCTCCCGTGCAAATTGCTTACCTGGGGCATATGGGTACCACGGGGTTAAGACAGGTTGATTATCAAATCGCAGACGATGTCATTTGCCCTTCCACGCTGGCAAAGTATCACACCGAAAAAATACTTACTTTGGCTCCTTGCTACTGCTCCTTTGATATTCCCTGTCCCCTCCCCGATAACTCGTTCCCGCAACCCAGACGCCTTGATAATCGCTTCACCTTTGGTTCATTTGCCTCTACCTCACTCATGAATAAATCACTCTTGGATTGCTGGGCCAGGATACTGCTCATGACACCGCATTCACGTCTTTTGCTTTCCTGCCCTGAATTTAACTCACGCGATTGCCGGGCAGCGATCAGACAATGTTTGGAGTCTCATAACATCCCCCGAGAAAGTCTAATGATCCTCCGTCGTAACCCGGAAGTCATCTCTCCTTATCTGACTGCACAGCTGGACTTGTATCTGGATACTTTTCCACATAGCGATCCCACCAATATCGCCTGTTGTTTGTCACGAGGAATTCCCTCCCTCTCTCTGGCCGGATCAACCATGGCAGGTCGGTTAGGATTTTCACTACTTACGGCAGCGGGACTGTCACATTACGTGGCTAAGGATATTTCAGACTACGAGGATCTGGCATTTACCTTGTCCAGTCGAACTGAAGAATTACAACGTCTGAAACAGACCCTCCCTCAAACCATCTTTCAGAACGGCCTAACGAACGTCCCTCTCTTCGCACAAGGGTTTCAGTCTGCACTTCGGAAACTCATCTGACTTAACTTCAAATTTGATGTGGAGGGCGAATCTCCGTATGCGCCCTAATTGGATCTCGGCCCGTTCCCAATTCCTAATTCTCAATTACCGATTCCTAATTTCTAATTTGATAATTGCAATGTCCCCCAGGACCCGATATTAGGGCGCATACGGAGATTCGCCCTCCACTTTTCTGTAGGATGCTTTGGGTTTATTTTTTGCGGGTTTATCTATCTACTTCTATTTAAGCAGGATACCAGTAACTGATTTCGTGTAAATCCCCAATCGGTCCATATCCAGGACTCTCTGACCATCAAAAAAGCACCCGTCGATCTCCACATCCTGAATGGGATGTTCTTTGCCCCAACCACCTATAATCGACTTGGTACAATACGAATTATAGACCGTTCGATGCCAGTGAATATTCCTGAGACGTATATGTTGAACTGTTCCTCGTACACCTTCATTTACTTTTTCCTTTATATACGCCAACGAGGTGAATATCCGAAAATCAATGAAAAAATCGTAACAATGTTCGATACGAATATCCTCCCAAAGAATATCACTAACCGCAGCACAACCTGCATGATGAATTGAGAAAACTGCTCCTTGTCCATGCACATGGATCACATCAATGTTTCTGTAGGTGACATTACGGATAATATCCGTGTTGAGTTCATACCCGATCTCCATGGCGTTACCACAATAGTCGTTCATCAGGGTACAGTCTTTCACCATTATATTTTCAATATTCCCGCGCCAGTCCAAACCAGGTTCAGCCTCTTTCGTCCAACCCGTTCCCTCTTTTAAATCCGCCTTAATTACAATACAATCGTCATTGTTTTTGAGGAAGCACCCCTCAATTAGCACGTCTCGAGAGCCAACAATGTCGATTCCATCAGAGCACATGATCTCTCCAATCTCTTTCAGATTGCGAATATGGATATTCTTCGATGCGCCTAACACCACCATCCATCCGGCAGGTTCTATAATGGTGATATCCTCGATCAAGATCCCATCGCATCGATCAAAGATAACTGAAGGAAGAAAGTTGCCGGATTTGTAATTGCTCCCGTCCAGAATGCCTCTCCCGCAGATTTTAATATTTTTTGACTGCGAGGCACGGATCACCCCTTTCAATACTGCACCCCCTTGAATGTAGAGAGTTTGATTTTCTCGAAGAACCAACTCCCCTACCTCATGAACCTCTCCCCCCTTAAACCAAAGCACATTAGGATCCGTATGAGAGGGAATATTCGTCTCGAATGGATTTCCATGAAAATGGAGAGGTTTAAGTCCATTAATATCGATTTGGATATTTACCGGTTTTGTCAGGGTGAAATAAAGGGTTTTCCCTTGAATCCTGGCTTTCAATCCAAGGCTCAATGGTCGAATATCTACCTTGGTTATCGGTTGATTAATCTCTACCTCAACCTCCAGAGCCCCTTTGAAAGCAAGGCAACTAAAATCAGCCACGTTAGTGTGATGGACAAAGAGTAGCTGACCATTGGTCCTGACTCTGAACTCCTTTGATTTGGGAGTAGTACTTGGATAGGTGTATATTTGAAGCGTGTTTTGATCCGTAGACATAATCTTTTAAAACCTTTCTCTGAATACGTCGATATGGATCACCATCATGAGGGTGACAAGCATATTCTCGCTCGGGTAAATCGTATTTGTTCATTTGCTGGCAGTTACTTTGCCACTGATGCGCCCTCCCAATTACTGGATGTTGGATCAGGTCTGGCTGTTTTCCCATACGCGATGAGATTGCGAGGTTGGAATTGTACCGCCCTTGATCCTGATCCTCGCGCGGTGGAACACGCACGGAATATTGCGGGCGTGACCGGCATCTGCGCTAACTTTCTCAAGGATCGGATAAAGGAACGATTTCCCTTGATATAAGCTCACGCTTTTTGCTTTTCTTGATCACTTATCTTTTTGAACTCTGAATTTGATAATGTAAAAACCCCCCAATACCAGCATGATGCCGCCCCAATAAATTCCCGGATGCAGATTCTCAAACATCACTTGCTGTGTATCCGGAAAGTAAAGGTCATAAATACTGACTCCTAAGATCAATAGACCAAAAATTGCCAGTTGAAGACCAATAATAAACCAGATGGAGACGTGCTTTTTCATTGAAGATTACCAAAAAATGATGTTCAGGATAATAAAAATAAGGGCGATTACGACAGCCCAAAAGGTGGGACGATATAGGAGCGGATAATCACCTTCGGAGGGAATTATGGTACAGCCCCGCACAAGCCCCACCAATTCTTTATCCGTTCTCCTTGGGGTAAGCCAACTAATGATCACGGTAACAGAGAAACAGATTAAAAACGACCATAACGCACGGTACATGTTCTCCGCCATATCTTTTGCGTTGGGAGAAATGGCAATGTAAGCCAGTGCCCGAGGATCGATCTTAACCCACGCCCACATCCCCACGGAGGAGCCGATACCACAGAGAAGGCCCCAAAATCCACCCTCTTTGGTCGCTCGTTTCCATAACATCCCCAAAATCACAGTGGCAAATAGTGGTGCAATAAAAAAGCTGAAGAGGGCTTGAACATAATCCATGATACTGTGGAATTGCATGACAAGGTATGCCGTCCCAATGCTGATTAAAACTCCTATCAAAGTGCTCCAACGTCCAATAGCGACGTAGTGGGAATCGCTCGCCGTTTTTTTGAAAAATGGCTGATAGATATCGTATGTCCACACCGTCGAAAAAGCGCTGATATTTCCCGCCATGCCTGACATAAAACCAGCCAGTAAAGCGGTGATCCCCAAACCCAGCAGACCGGGGCCGCAATAGCGAGCGAGCATCAAGGGAAGAACTTCATTGTAACTGTGTGCCCCTGTCGCAAGTGCCACGTCTTCACCTACCAATTTCTCCGGCAATACCGCCAGAGCGAGTAACCCTGGAAGAATAACGATGAACGGAACGAACATCTTGAAAGTAGCTCCAATGAGTGGTGCCATCTTGGCAGAGCGGAGATCTTTCGCCGTGAGAACCCGCTGAACCACCAGGAAGTCGGTCGTCCAGTAGCCCATCGCGACTACTGCACCCACCCCAAAGACAATTCCAACCCAATTGATTCCCATCGGATTATCAGTGAAGTTTCCCAGTGGAGCCCAGGCATGGGTAAAATCGGCAGAACCCCAGTTCTTATGAATCTTTGCCACCATGCCGCTCCATCCCCCCGCCTCTGTCAATCCCAGGATTGGAATCAACAGTGCACCGAACCAAATCAACATGAATTGCAGAACTTCGTTGAAGATTGCCGAGAATAGTCCACCTAGAACTGTATAGGCGGCCACCGTAAGTGAAGAAACCCAAATGCTGAAATGAATGTCCCAGCCCAGGACAACTTTCATCACCAACGCCATTGAATACATATTGATGCCGCTCATCAAGACGGTCATGAAAGCAAAAGAAAATGCCGATAAGGCACGAGAACCCTCCCCAAAACGTAACCGTAAATAACCTGGTACCGAGTGAGTCTTGCTGATGTAATAAAAGGGCATCATAACCAAGCTGAGAAATATCATTGCAGGCACTCCTCCAATCCAAAACCAGTGAACAGTCAGGATGCCATACTGATAAGAGGCTGCCGCCCACCCCATCAATTCCAATGAACCAAGATTGGCAGAGAGAAAGGCCAATCCCGCAATCCATGCGGTCATTTCACGATTCGCCATAAAGAAACTTTCACTCGTCTTGGCAAAACGCTTCAGATAAAAGCCGATTCCAAGGACGAAAAGAAAGTATATCCCAATAATAAGAAAATCGATTTTCCCTAAATGAACGATCGAGGAGAAACTAAATGAATTATTCATGGAAAATTTACATTGGCGCGAAAATGTAAGAATAGAATAGATAGGAGGCAAGTAAAAACACAATTGTGCCTAAAATCCACAGAGGTTTTTTCCGCAGATTACGCAGATTGCCACCGCACTACAAAAAAACGAAGCATCCCACTGGGATTACTTGAGTTATATTTTTGGTTCAACTACGTACAGGCCCATAGTGATGATATAGGCATCATCCAAAGACATGCGCTTTTTCTCGTGACCCGCCCCCCAGCTGTCACTATACAGAATTTCCCTGGTATCTGGATTATAACCAATAATTGTTCGGATGTGGCCTCCGCGTCCTACGGCTGGCTTTTCTGGCACCCAGCCAAGATAAACTGACCAGGCCAGAGGCCATCCTTTGTTAATCGTCTCCTGGACGTAATTAAAATACGAGTCCTCCTGCTGAGGACTCTTCAACTTCCATTCCCGTATAACATCTACCTGCATCCCGTTGAAAATATCGTTCATATTATTCATCTTCGCCAACTCAATTGGCTTTCCCTTCACGCGCGTAGCGACACTGTTATAACTATCTATCATGGTTATGAAATGATCGTTATCGAATTTCTGAATTCCATTAAATTCGTTAATCCGTAGATCAACCATTCCCGACATAGCCCGCATGGCTTTGAGCAATGACTCAGGGTCCGTCCCCCCCTTTCCGCTGGAGTTCGCCTGCTGGGCTAATTCATGCTCATTCACGTCACTCCCATAATACTTTAGGATCCTCTCCATGGTGGCAACCGCGCAGTAGCCTTTTTGCCCCTGATCCACCATCGGGACACTGGTAATGACGACATCTCCTCCCTGAGGGTGTTGCACTCGTTTCTCAAATTCAACAAATTCCGTTACAGCTTGACGATGCACGACGACATCGTCCTGAGTCAGTCCTCCAGGAAATATGGTGAGATTAATGAATTCAGGCCGTTCAACTAATTTATTACTCTTCTCATCTTCAACCTGGGAAGTAGCGGTATCGAGACGGTAGGAAACTTTCGGTGATAACCAGATTGCGGTGAGATTTCGAAGTTTTGTGCTGCTTATTTCGCCCTCGATATCCTGACCCTGAACACCAGACTGGCTGTTTAGAATCTGTTTCGTTTTATCAACCAGTTCTTTAAACCATGCTTCCGTTTTATCTCCAACATCGCCTCGGTTATAAAATGATAGAAAGACCTCGGAGAGTTTTTCTCCCTTAAAACGGAAAATAGTCTCACTCACCGGCAATCCTTGGAACACCATTGGTTTGTCGGCGCCTCGAATCTCAGTCTTTTCCTGGGAAGTCCATCGGAATGGCCCACCCTTCAATGCACCAAGCAGTCCCTTATCCCTATCCAAACTCCAAAACGTGTCCTGGCTTAAAATGGGAGTGAGATCAAATCCCTGAGGGGATGCGGGATCTTCTGCATGACATTCCATTGTCCAAAACCATGCGAGGATTATTGGGAAAAAACCAAGTTTGATTGCGGTGCTCATTTTTATCGTTCTACCTCAAAAATAACGGAATAGGCAAGGGAATGATGGTTAATAAGTCTCTCCAAATCCTTCTTCCCTCGCCCATTGGCTCTCGCCTCCCTACTTAACACCCTTAGCTCTTAAAACCGAAATCCGAGATTAACCACGCTGAATCTCGGAATTCGGGTTAAAACTCACTTCCAATTGTTGACAAATTAACCTTCTTACCATCTATTAGAACCCCCCATGCCACTCCTTCAGCTCAAACAAGTTACCTTGCGATACCACGTGGATCCACTTCTCGATGGAGTTGATTTCCAGGTGGAACCGGGAGAACGCGTCTGTTTATTGGGGCGAAACGGAGCTGGTAAGACTAGTCTTATGAGGATTATTACCGGAGAGGAGAAACCTCATGAAGGAGAGACAATTCGTCCACCAGGGACCGTGATGACCCGGTTGACACAGGAAATTCCGCACGACATTCACGGGAAGGTCATTGATGTCATTCACTCCGGTTTGCGCGCCGACCGACACGAGGAGGAGTGGGAGACGGATGTTCGCTTGGAGGAGTTGATTGCGGAGATGAGATTACCACATGATGAGGAGTTTGCAGGACTCTCGGGTGGATTAAAACGCCGGGTGCTTCTAGCGAAGGCGCTGGCGGGCCAACCCGACGTACTTCTTTTGGATGAACCAACCAACCACCTGGATTTGGAGTCAATCCTCTGGCTGGAGGAGTTTCTCTTGACTCAGAGTGTCACCCTATTTTTTGTCACCCATGACCGCGCTTTTTTGCGGAAGCTTGCTACCCGAATTGTGGAATTGGACCGTGGACGACTGACCAGTTGGTCCTGCAATTACGACACTTACCTAGAGAGAAAGGCTGCGGCCTTGGAATCCGAAGAGAAGCAATGGGCAAATTTTGACAAGAAGTTGGCGCAGGAAGAGGCGTGGTTACGACAGGGAGTCAAAGCGCGTCGAACTCGAAATGAAGGTCGTGTGCGATCCCTTGAGAAGATGCGTCGAGAACGAAGTCAGCGGCGGGAACGTCTTGGCACGGTGAAGCTGGAAATTCAGGAAGGGATGACCTCCGGCCAAAAGGTAATTGAGGCCAAGGAGGTCAGCTTTGGATACGGTGGTGAGCCGATCGTTCAGGAGGTCACGACTACTATTTGGCGTGGTGACAAAATCGGTATAATCGGTCCAAATGGAGCTGGAAAAAGTACTCTGTTAAAGCTCCTACTCGGCCAATTGCAACCGCAGTCAGGAGAGGTTAAGCAAGGAACCAATCTTGAAGTGGTCTACCTGGATCAGTTGCGAGACCAGATCGATGATGAAAAGACCTTGGCCCAGAATGTGGCTGGAAATGCCGAGACAGTGACATTTCAGGGTCGTCCCCGACATATCCACAGCTACCTCCAGGATTTCCTATTTCGTTCTGACCGCGTCCGCATGCCAGCCAAGGTGCTCTCCGGTGGTGAACGGAATCGATTGCTTCTAGCACGCTTATTCTTGCAGCCAGCAAATGTTCTTGTGCTCGATGAACCGACTAACGATCTCGATGCCGAGACCATGGAGTTATTGGAAGAATTACTAGTAGAATTTACGGGGACGCTGTTGCTAGTATCCCACGATCGCGTGTTTTTGAATAATGTTGTCACCAACACTCTCGTATTTGAAGGCGACGGCAGAGTAGCCGAATATTCCGGTGGATACGAGGATTGGGTCAAACAGAGTACCGTCGCAAAGGAAGCTCGCGAACGAGCTGCAGCATCAGCTTCCAAGGGATCGCTACCAGTCGAAGTTCAATCCAAGGCCAGGAATGAAAAAGCAAAGAAGTTTTCCCAAAAAGAGCGCAAGGAACTAGAAGAGCTCCCTAGCATCATCGAGAAAATGGATGCCGAGCTTCTTAAACTCACTAACCGATTGGCCTCTCCTGAACTTTATCAAAAAACCCCGGCCGAGATTCCCAAAATACAGAAGGAGATTGGAGCGTGGGAACATCAGATCTCCCTTTCCTATTCTCGTTGGGAGGAACTTGAAGAAGTGAGAAAAAGTTTGGAATGAGTGGAGTGCGGTTTAATTGACAATCCCCAAGTAAGACGCCATCTTACTAATTACTAAACATGACAACTTCCATTTCCAGTAAGGGTCAAATCGTTCTTCCTGCTGAAATCCGGCGACAGGACGGTATTGAGCCGGGGCAGCGGTTTAATATTGAGCGAGTGGATCGGGGCGAATATCGTCTGATGTTATGTGCACCGCCCTCAAATGAGGGCCTCGTGGACTGGCTTCTCGCATGTCCTGGGAAAGGTTTCTTTGTCCCGATCGAATCTGAGTCTACCGAAACCTTGTGATATTTCTCATCGATGCCAATGTTTTGAGCGAGGCAACTAAGCCGGATCCGGATACCAACGTTCTCAATTGGTTAAGGGCACATGAGCGTGAAGTGGTTTGCAGAGGGTGTGGAGCGAATTACCTGTTTACCTTGGAATGCAACAACAGGATTAACCTGGGCTAGACTTTTAGCTACACTCAAGTCTTCGGGTCAAACCATGCCTATCAAAGACAGTATGATCGCTGCAACAGCGTTGACACATGACCTCACAATTGCCACAGGCAACGAAGGAGATTTTATTAAGGCAAAAGTAAGGATGATAAATCCCTTTGAGTAATTTTCGGTTAAACATTAGTAAACTGATTGCCGAAAGCTGAAAGCATTGTAATCTGAAAAGCTCTCTTATGCTCGACTTACTTCAGGAAAAACTGGCCGGAATCTTTAAGAACCTGCGCGGGTTCGGAAAACTCAGTGAGAGTAATGTCGCCGATGCGGTTAAGGAGATACGGATGGCGTTGCTGGCTGCCGATGTCAACTATCAGGTGGCCAAGGAGCTTTGTGAGGATGTGAGGAAGCGGGCCATGGGCCAGGAGGTCCTTTCCAGCATCAAGCCGGGCGAACAATTTGTTAAGGTTTTTCACGATGCCCTGGTAGATTTATTTAAGGAACAGGAGCCGGGGATCCATTCCGTCCGTCCTCTACGTATACTTTTATGCGGCCTCAACGGTGCCGGTAAGACGACTACGGCGGCCAAACTGGGGCTTTGGTTCAAACGACAGCATCAGTCCGTGGCCTTGGTCGCGGGAGATGTCACCCGCCCGGCGGCCATTCAACAATTACAAACTCTTGGCAAGAGCCTGGATATCCCCGTTCTGACCTGGCCCGAAGAAAAGTCCGTCGAGCGTCTGGTGGAGTTGGCGCGGGCGGAGGCCACCCAGCGAGGAATCAGGGTGCTGATTTTTGATGCTGCGGGACGATTGGACGCTGATGAGGAGCTTTTGGCCGAACTTCAGGCAGTAGCACTCAAGCTTGAACCTCAGGAAACCTTGCTCGTGGCCGATGCCGCCGCGGGGCAAACGGCTGGCAAGGTCGCCCAAGCTTTCCAGTCCCGAGTCGCCCTAACAGGGATTGTCCTCTCAAAATTCGATGGCGATGCCCGAGGTGGAGCTGCGTTATCGATGCAGCGGATGACCAAATGTCCTCTTAAGTTTTTGGGTGTGGGAGAGAAGCCCGATGGTCTCGAGGTCTTCATGCCAGAGCGTCTGGTCGGTCGATTGCTCGGAATGGGGGACATCGTTGGCCTGGTCGAACGGGCACAGGAGGCCTTCGATTCGGCTTCGATGGAGAAAATGGAGGAGAGACTCAAGAAGAACTCTTTCGACCTCCAGGACTTCGTCGATCAGATGAAATTCATCAGAAAACTCGGTCCCCTGGAGAATTTGCTTGGCATGATGCCAGGCTTCAATAAGTTACCTATTTCCTCAATTGACGAAAATAAGGTGGGTCGCCTGGAAGCAATTATCCTGTCGATGACACCTCAAGAGCGGAAAAAGCCGGATCTCCTCAATGCGAGGCGTCGACAACGCATCGCAAAGGGGAGTGGCAGCACGGTGACGCAAGTCAACGAGTTGGTCACCCGGTTCAACGAAATGAAAAAGATGCTCGGTCGCCTGAAGGGTAGCAGTCCGGAAAAGATGATGTCCCAATTGATGGGCGGACAGCGCCGATAGGGGCCGAGAAAAAACAAACCGCAAAGGCGGCCAAAGAAAAAAGGATAGCATATGGCAGTGGCAATTCGTTTGCGCCGTGAGGGCAAATTAAACCGACCTTGTTACCGCGTTATCGTGGCAGACAAGCTCGGAAAACGTGATGGTAAATTCATTGAGCAGGTTGGAACGTACGATCCGATCGATAAAAAGAGGGGATTCACTCTTAAGCTCGATCGTATTGATCATTGGATCAAGAACGGTGCGAAACCATCAGACACGGTTTCTCAACTCATCAAAAAGGCGCGCATCCTCCTGGCCAAAGCGGCCTGATTTGTGCTTCGTCACGCTGACACATGCGCTACTTTTTGGAGTTTGTGCTGCAGCAGTTGGTCGATCACCCGGATGATATCGATCTCCGACAGATCGAAAATCCAGGCGGCGTGACGTTTCAGGTCTCCGTCCATCCCGATGACATCGGAAGGGTCATCGGGAAGAGCGGGCGCACCATCGCGGCTATTCGCGGACTTCTCAACGCTGCCGCCTCCAAAACAGGAGATGTCCGCGTGACGGTCCAACTATTTGAAAACTCGAGCAGTTAAACTGTCAGATGCGGAAAATGCAGAGGGGATGTTTACCCGCAGATTACACAGATTTACGCAGATTATTTTGTGTTGGGGGTGAGCGGGATATAAAATTGTAGGTCCAAATATCCCTTGGACGTAATCGTAATCTTGTCGCCAGGCAGTCCAAAGGTTGCAGATAAAAGAGTGGCAGAGCATATTGCCAGCGTTAATTTGTTATTCATAGAGAGTGTAACGCGCGTGCAGATCAACCCGCGCGAATAATTGTTACTCCCAAGATGAAAGAGATCAAAGCGCCCCCCATTGCCAATGGCCGTACAGCAGAGATTTACTCTTGGAAGGAAGGAGAAGTGCTCAAACTTTTCTACGATTGGGTCAAACTGGAAGATATTAAAAACGAGGTTAGAATTGTGCGCACGATTCATGCCTGCGGACTTCCTATCCCGACTGTAGGTGATCTTATTCATGTGAATGGACGCACGGGACTCATATACCAACGAGAGTATGGCGATAATATGTGGAAAAATTTGTCACAAAAACCTTGGAGAGTCTTTGACTACGCCGGACGAATGGCAAAACTTCACTTCCAGATACATACTCGAACCATTCAAGGAGAGATCCCTTTTCAGGAACAAAAGTTGTTCGCCAAAATCCGTGATGCAGAATCCATCCCTTCGCGTCTAAAATCCAAAGCATTATCCGCGCTCGAAACAATGCCGAATAACAACCAGCTGTGTCATGGAGATCTTCATCCCGGAAATATTTTGATGACAGCCGATGGCGAAGTCATCATAGATTGGATAGATTCCTCAATTGGAAACCCTTTGGCCGATCTGGCCCGGACCACCATACTCATCCTTGGTGCGATGGAAACACCTCAGATTAAAGGTTCACTGTGAAAAGCTTTGGTGCGAACTTTTCACTCTGCCTATATCCATTCCTACTTCAGACTCAGAGCCAACGGTGAAGATGAATACAGCCGTTGGTTGCCGATCATCGCCGTAGCGAGGTTGAGTGAGAGGATCAGCGATGAAGAAAAATGGTTGATCGCAATGGCAGAGAAAGAGTTCGGAGAATAGGACTGTGAATGAGGAGAACCCTACCGCCTTTTAGGCGATAGTGTCTACATTGCCCACGGCACTCATTTTTACATAATTCTTCTGCTTTCCCTCGAAGATTTATTCGCTTAGGGTCGAATTTCCATCCCTATGGGATGATACTAAATAGGAATTTCGAGCAGGAAAGCGAATACATTTTTGGACAGGATTAACATGATTTACATGATTGGATATGTTTTGGGAGATCGATGTGGAGTGCGGTGGCAAGACACCGCTTTGTTTTCCGAGCGGCCACGACGCGAGGCGGACCGGAAGACAGGTTTCCCCGCAGATTACACAGATTGGTATCGATGAGGTATTTACAAAAGGCACTGAGTCAAAATGGCTCCACCCAGTGGGTGGCGTCAACATGTCAGATGAATTTTCGTAACAACTTAATCTGCGTAAATCTGTGTAATCTGCGGGGAAAACCCCTACGGATTTTAGAATTAGTTATTGAACTCACTTCTTGTGCGTATTGATGTCATCACTCTTTTCCCCGAGGTTCTGCGCCAGCCGCTGGCGGAGAGTATTCTGGGGCGGGCTCAGCGGGCGAATCTGGTTGAGATCCATCTGCATCAGCTACGCGATTATGCGGACAATAAGCATAGGACAGTCGATGACCGACCCTATGGTGGCGGAGCGGGAATGGTCCTGAAATGCGAGCCAATTTTTGCCGCCGTGGAGGCTGTTCAGTCGATGGATCCAACCCCAGGACGGGTGATCATGATGTCGCCAGGAGGCCGACCTTTCCGACAATCCATCGCTGCGGAGCTTAATCACCACACTCGTCTGATCCTTCTCTGCGGACATTACGAAGGGGTGGATCAACGCGTCTTAGATCATCTAGTGGATGAGGAATTGAGTATTGGCGACTACGTCCTCAGCAACGGTGCTGTCGCCGCCCTCGTGGTCATCGATGTCCTTGTTCGTCTAGTCCCCGGTGTCTTGGGGAACGAGGAATCAGCTATCAAGGAATCCTTTACCGACAATCTTCTCGAAGGACCCCAGTACACCCGTCCTCCAACATTTCGAGACTGGGAGGTCCCCAGCCAACTTCTCACCGGAAACCATGCTGAAATTGAAAAGTGGCGCCGTCAATGCGCCCTCAAAAAAACCACTCTCATCCGCCCTGATCTTTTGCACTAAAAATAGTTCTTTACATTTTTTGCTGAAGTGCGAGGGTTCACATCCAAGTAAGATCAATCGCTTCCCTCTGAAGCCAAGTAGTAGTGTGTCAGGCAGATTCCTGTTCGCTCCCAAAGGTTTAGTATGCGTGTGAAAGCACGCATGTTGATAGTAGTGAGCGTGAGGTCAAACCTCAAATAAACAGAAATATAAAATAATATGAAACTATACGTAGGAAATCTATCCTTCCAGACCACAGAACAGAACTTGACGAAGCTTTTTGCCCAGCATGGAACTGTCGTTGAAACCAACCTCATTATGGATCGCGAAACACAACGCCCTCGCGGCTTTGCCTTTGTGACCATGGGCAGCGCCCAGGACGGTCAGGCCGCCATCGACGCCCTCAGCGGAAAATCCGTTGACGGTCGTAATTTGACGGTCTCCGAAGCCAAACCCATGGAACCCCGTGGTGGCGGCGGCGGCGGTCGTTCCGGTGGTGGTGGCGGTGGCGGTGGCGGACGTAATCGGTACTAATCCGATTTAGCTTCGACAGTCGGTTTAATTTAAGTCAACACCGTCGGCGGATTGATGCAAATCAGTCCCCGGCGGCGTTTTTTTGCAGTGGGGTGACCCATGGACACCGAACTCCAAAGGGGTCAGAAGTCGTCAGGGAGAACAAGCTGGTTTCTTTTGTAAATACCTCATCGGCGCCAATCTGCGTAATCTGGTTAAAATGGCTTCCAGTCCTCAACAACCGATCGCCCAAAGCCTATTACCTACCGTATCCCCTCGCCTACTTTCCGCGAGGCAAAGAGACGAAGCGGTAGCTTCCGTCTTTCATCCCGGAAACTCGGTTCCAGACCCGGAGGAGGACACTGGGCTGGTTGCTTGCCGCGACGGCTTCCAAAGCCTCCTTAACGGTCGTCACTGGCTTTTTGTCCACATCGACGATGACGTCTCCAACCTGCAAACCCGGGCTTCCAGACCTGAATGTCGAGGCATCAGGATCGACTTCAACCACTACCACCCCTTTTAGATCAGCTGGAGCATTGATCTGATGGCGATTATCAACATTCAATTCATCAACCTTTACCCCTTCGACCAGAGCCTTGACCACTGGAGCTTCACCGGGGGTTTGCTCATTCTCGTCCCCTGGCTTTTTTTCACTCTCCGCAACATCTGGAGTCAGCTCCTTGAGGGTAACCTCCAACATCTTTTCCTTACCATCGCGCCAGATTTTCGCCGTGCACTTGGTATTGGGAAGCGTCTCGGAGACAAGCAATCGCAGTACACTGCAATTGGGGATCTTCTTCCCATTGAACTCCAAAATAACATCCCCGCTCTTGAAACCCGCCTGTTCGGCGGCCGTTCCCGTGTTTACCTGACCAACCAATGCCCCGGTGATTTCCGGGAGCTTGAAGCTTGCAGCCAGTTCAGCAGTCATCTCCTGAATCGCCACTCCCAGATAACCTCGGGTAACATGTCCATCTTTGAGCAAACTTTCCATAACACTGCGAGCCAGATTGGAGGGAACGGCAAACCCAATACCCACATTACCACCACCGCCTCCGTTCATGTTGATGATCGCCGTGTTCAATCCAATCATCCGCCCTTCCGCATCAACTAATGCCCCACCAGAGTTGCCTGGATTGATCGCCGCATCGGTCTGAATAAAATCTTCATAGGCATCGTTGCCTTCGATATGCATGGCATTTCTGCCTATCGCACTGACGATACCCATCGTGACGGTCTGAGCCAGACCGAATGGAGTGCCAATCGCCAGCACAATATCTCCCACCTCCGTTTTATCGCTGTCAGCCAGCACCATGGGAGTCAGGTCGGTAGCCTCAATTTTGATGAGCGCCACATCCGTCTTGGGGTCCTTGCCAACAACTTTGGCGATGTATTGCCGACGACTGGTGGAAAGTTCAACCTTGATCTCATCAGCTACATCGATCACGTGATTGTTGGTTAGAATCAGACCATCGCTTGTAACAATGACCCCGGATCCCAACCCGGTCTGGGTTTGACCGTGTGGTTGAAGATGGGGGCCATGCGAATCACCATTCCCATCATTTCCGTCAGGATCCCCGAAAAAACGTCGAAAGAAAGGATCATTAAACATCGGATTCATGGGGTTGACTGACGTGTGAACTTTGTGCGTGGTGAAAACACTGACGACACTTGGAGAGACCTTTTTAACGATTGGCGCAAAGCTGGTGATCGCTGGCCCCGCAGGAACGGTGACAGGAGTATTATCGACTTTGATGTTCTCCGCACTTTTATCCTTACCGAAAGGCCCACAGGAGATGATGCTAAAACATGCAAAAATTAGAAGGGCTGGAAACGTGGCTCGTCGAAAGGAACGGAGATCAGTCATATGTAGGATATCAGGGTTCGATAATGGATTGGCACACCAATATCTTCCATCTCATGAGATTTTCAAGAGAAAATCTTTCCTTGTGATGATTCAGAGCCTGACGACTTTCGCCTGAAAAGGCTTATTTCCCTTTTTGATCAGAAAACCCAAGCTGAGAGGAGCCCCTTTATTGGCCAATCCGGCACTTCCTGGATTAAACCAACGTACTCCCCCTTTCAATTCATCGCACGGCACATGAGTATGCCCATATAATAACCACCCCTCCGTTACAGGTGTTTGAGCTGGTGGAATGTGAATTAGGTAAAAAGACTCCCCTTCTCTTTCCATCCTTATAGTAAGAGGCACCTCCAGATAGTGGTCGTTATTGCCTTGGACCGTCGTTAATCGCGGGCAGATCAGATTCAACTCGTCGAGGAGGGTCTGCTCGCAAACGTCCCCCAGATGCCAGATCTCATCCACGCTCTTGAACAACTCTCCAACTCTGGGATGCAGCCGGTTGTGGGTATCGCTGATAATTCCAATGGCAAGGGACATGATGAATTGAGAATTATCACTTTATAGTTTGGGCGGGTGTGGAACGACTTTCCAAAACAAAGGGTTGTATTTAGCCCAGTTTTGTAAAATCTCTCGTGCCCGACGGCTTTCGGTTAGATCAAGATGTTTCTGGATCACTTCTTTGAGCTCAGCCACGTCCTCAGGCAAGCTCAACCTCTGTAGACCCACCATCAGCTGATTATAACTCTTTTCAACCACGTTGGCCTCATCAAGGAGATAAGCAGTGCCTCCCGACATTCCGGCACCAAAATTCTTCCCAATTGACCCTAGAATAACCACCAGTCCGTTCGTCATGTATTCGCAAGCGTGGTCACCCACTCCTTCAACCACCGTTGTACCACCGCTGTTACGAACTGCGAAACGTTCCCCTGCTCGTCCTTGAATATACAGACCTCCTCCAGTCGCTCCATACAGGCAGGTATTTCCGGCAATGATGTTGTCCTCCGCCACAAATTTGGAACCACGGGAAGGAGTTACGATGATTTCTCCACCGCTCATGCCTTTCCCCACGTAGTCATTGGCCTCTCCTTGGAGAATGAGTCGTACTCCATTAATCAGGAAGGCACCCAAACTCTGACCCGCACTCCCCTCGAGGCTAATGCAAATGGTATCCGGTGGCAGACCTTCGTCTCCATACCGATAGGCAATCTCACCGGAAAGTTGGGTTCCAATGCTACGATTCACATTCTTGACCTTGTACTTGAGTTCGATGTGACGCTTGGTCTGTAGAGCGCTTTTGGCTGACTGCAAGATCACATCGTCCAGAGTGAGATCCTCTAATTTATCATTACGTTCCCAGGTATGAAAACGTGAGACAGTATCATCTAAGGGCGGCATTTCCAGAAGCCTATGCAAATCCAGGGTATTCGCCTTGGGATGATCAGGGATATGTCGCTGTTCCAACCATTGCGTCTTGCCAATCATCTCGTTCATTGTGCGAATCCCCATTCTGGCCATGATCTCACGAACTTCCTGAGCGACTCCATTGAAGAATTGAATGATGTTCTCGGGAGTCCCCCGGAACTTGGTCCGCAGGCGTTCATCCTGGGTGGCAACTCCTACGGGACAGGTATTTAGGTGACATTGTCGGACGTAGACACAGCCAGAGGCAATTAAGGCGATCGTTCCAAAATTAAACTCTTCGGCTCCCATGAGCGCAGCCATAACTATGTCCTTCCCTGTATGCATCCCACCATCAGTCCGCAAGGTAACACGATTCCGCAATCCATTCAGCAACAGGACCTGCTGGGCCTCGGCTACACCGAGTTCCCATGGGCCACCTGCATTTTTAATTGAGGAGAGCGGGGCATTGCCCGTCCCACCGTCATATCCGCTGATCAAAATAATATCAGCGTGGGCCTTGGCCACACCCGCCGCGATTGTTCCGACACCGGCCTCAGAGACCAGTTTCACGCAAACTTTGGCTCGGGGATTGACCTGTTTTAAGTCGTAAATCAGCTGCGCCAGATCCTCAATACTATAGATATCATGATGGGGAGGCGGAGAGATCAAAGTCGTTCCCGCCGTGGCGCGTCGCAACCGGGCAATGAGTCCCTGAACCTTGTTTGCACCTAATGCCCCGCCCTCTCCTGGCTTTGCACCCTGCGCCATCTTAATCTCGATCTCCGCAGCACTTGCAAGATACTCGGCGTTCACACCAAACCGGGCCGACGCAACTTGTTTGATGGCACTGTTCTTGGAGTCCCCATTTTCCATCGGAGTAAAACGCGCCCGATCCTCGCCACCCTCACCGGAGTTCGATTTTCCACCGATCCGGTTCATCGCATTGGCCAAGGTCTCATGAGCCTCGGGGGAAAGTGCCCCGAGCGACATCCCTGCCGTGGTAAAGCGTCGACGAATATCCTCTATCGACTCAACTTCATCAAGGGGAACAGGATTCCCTTTCTTAATCTCCAACATATGGTGAAGGGTGATCGGCTGAGAGTCATAAACCGCCTGAACATACTTTTGGTACTCCTCAATGCGGCCAGCCTTATCCAGCCCTTTGAGACCCGTGTAGGAGTGTAAAGCCTGAATGACAGTAGGGGTGATCGCGTGAGCCTCTCCTTCGCGTCGAAACCGATAGTACCCCCCGTCAACCAACTTTGCCTCGGGAACAAAACCAAGTGCATGTCGACGAAGGGACTCATCAGCAATCTCCCTTAATCCAACTCCCTGAATGCGAGACGTGCCGTTAAAGAACTCCTTCATTACATCCTCGTGGATGCCGATCGCCTCAAAAACCTGGGCACCGTGATAGCTCGCGAGAGTGGAGATCCCCATTTTTGACATGATTTTCAGCAACCCCTTTTCAAGAGCATACTGATAATTTTTCCTTACAACTTCGCGCTCCAGCTTAATCTCCCCTTTTTCCCAAAGACTCACAAAAAGTCCCCAGGCCAAGTAGGGATTCACCGCGCTGGCACCAAAACCGATCAGGCAGGCAAACTGATGCACATCACGGGCCTCCCCCGTCTCACAAATAAGCCCCACCCGCATCCGCTTGCCCTGACGGATCAGATGATGATGCACTCCAGCAACTACTAACAGCATCGGAATGGCGGTTTGGGTGACTGAAACTCCTCGGTCACTGAGAACTAGTAGGCAAACCCCTGCATCAACCGCTGCCTCAGCCTCAGCACGAATCTGCTTCAAGCGATTAATCATGGCATCAGCCCCACCATCCACATTAAATAAACAGGAAACTACTTGGGACTTCAGGCTAGGCTCGGGTCGCAAACAGAGTTCCTCGAGTTCGGCATTGCAAAGTAAAGGACTTTTGAGATGCAATAAATCGGCATGCTGCGGCGTCTCATCCAACCAGTTGCGACTACGCCCGGTAAACATCTGCACGGACATAACCAGACGCTCACGGATGGGATCAATCGGAGGATTGGTTACCTGGGCGAAGAGCTGTTTGAAATAAGTATAGAGGAGCCTCGGTTGCCTCGAGAGAACGGCCAATGGAGTGTCATCGCCCATGGATCCCGTACCCTCCTCCCCGGTCTCTGCCATCGGCTTGAGCACCATCTTGATCTCTTCGTCATTATATCCAAACGCTAGTTGTTGGCCAATCAGGGTATCTTTGATCTCATCCTTTTCGCGTAAGGTGGAAGTAGTCTTCAAATGTTTGACGTTCTCCTGAAGCCACTGGCCATACGGTTGACGCTTGCTGTAGTGGGCCTTGATCTCATCGTTGCGACAGAGCTTCTTCCCCACTGTATCCACAGCAATGATTTCCCCAGGGGCCAGTCGTCCTTTTTCAATAACGTCTTTGTCGTTGACGTTACCCAGACCGACCTCCGAGCCCATAACGAACAACCCATCCTTCGTAACCTTGTAACGGGCAGGTCGGAGGCCATTTCTATCCAAACAGGCCGCCACAGTACGTCCATCGCTGAAAACCAGGGCTGCGGGACCATCCCAAGCCTCTGTCAGACAATCGTGGTATTGGTGAAAAGCCTTGAGATCCGAGGTGACTTTGGAATCAGCCTCCCAGGCCGCGGGAACCATCATGAGCATGGTGTGAAGAAGATCCCGACCGGAATGCACCAGCATGTCCACTGCATTATCCAGGCTGGCGGAGTCACTGCCACCGCTTCCCACAACAGGGCGCATATACTTGACATCCTCTCCCCATATTTCCGCAGCCATATCGGCCTCACGAGCTCGCACCCAAGTACGATTACCTTGGATGGTGTTGAAGGTCGACGTTTTCGGCTGTTAATTTGTAATGGTCGATACTTTGGTTAACTGTTGTCAGAAGGTCTTCAGATGTAAACGGTTTCAGAAGAAAACGATAGATTTCACCGGAGTTAATAGCCTGCAAAGCCAGCTTTTTATCGTACAGTCCGGTCATCAAGACACGGGCAGCATTTGCATGGGTGGATCGAATGTCTCTCAGGAAATCCACTCCCATTCCATCCGGAAGCAAGTGATCGCAGAGAATGACAGAGAAATTGGATTTTTCAGACAGGGCTGCCGCCGCCTCACTGATTGTTGAGGTAATCTGGCAGGGGATGTGCTGAGTGGTCAGCATCTTTTCAATAAATTTTGTGAGATTCTGATCATCATCAATCAC
>Ga0206919_1036_pt1 | contig 31884 bp, 34 predicted proteins | sample Alteio_BWOrgHeat_67_FD_152962 | JGI IMG/M metagenome (GOLD analysis project Ga0206919, IMG submission 152962) | Enriched cells from forest soil in Barre Woods Harvard Forest LTER site, Petersham, Massachusetts, United States -... | ecosystem: Environmental > Terrestrial > Soil > Temperate forest >... | reverse complement strand
AAACTATGCTGGAGGGATGGAGCGCAGTCCGCGCCATCCCACACCCAGTTCTCCTTCTCATCCGCAGCCAGTTTGTCGAGATCGAGCAAAATTTCCCATTTTGGTTGTGCATTCGCGTAATCGGCGATCGTCGTGCGCCGCCAGATGCCCTTTGGATGTTCCGCGTCCTGCCAGAAATTGAAAAGGTAGTTGTGATCGAGATCGCTGTAGGGAATGCGATCTCTCGCATCCATAATCTTCAGGATAGAGGCGTAATCCGTCTGATAATCAGGATCGGCCTGTAGAACGGCGGTGGATCTGGTGTTTTGCGACTTAACCCATTCCATCGCCTTTGCGCCGTGGACCTCCTCAAGCCAGAGGAAAGGATCGGTTGTTTCGGTCTGTGTATGATTCGTTTTCATCATATCCTCACCCAGGGCGGTCGAGTTGTTGGAAATCATACCCAAGAGCGGATATCCACGGACTGTGAAGTTGTGGAAGCGCGGCGAGCCGATTAGCTCCGCCAGGACTCTTTACGAAGGTAAGGCCGAAGATGTCTCTGTTGCTGCTGCCGTTTTCCACGGGCCATCGGAAACGATCGGACTGATCCAGCGTTGTATCACCTTTTACACCTCGGAATTTTACTACCTGCTTCCGAATGGCACAACGATCAAGCTGCCGCTTCCGTTGGGCGTCGATCTGAAAGGGACGCAGAATGGCAATCTGATCTTCATCCTTCGCGACGACTGGACGCCGCCGAGCGGAAAGCCAATCGCGAAGGGATCCTTGGTTGCCTTCCCAGTCGCATCATTCGTAAAGACGAAAAGTGTTCCTGCATTTACTGTGCTTTACACGCCGGACGCGAAAAGTTCTGTTGAACAGGTCTCTGCAGGGCGCGATGCCCTTTATGCCACAATCTACAGTAATGTTACGGGTAGCGTCCACGTCTTCCGGCTTGGCTTAAATGGTGTTTGGAATGACACCCGGCTCGGCCTACCTATGGGTGGCTCCACACACATTATCACAACCAATGATTGGGGGCCGGAGGCACAATTTGAATTCGAAAGTTTCCTCCAGCCTAGTACGCTATATGCCGATGCGGGCGACAATAAGCCACTGGCGATCAAGTCGCTGCCAGCCCGTTTCGATGCCTCGAACCTCTCGACCAAGCAGTTCTTTGCCACTTCGAAGGATGGCACGCAGATTCCTTATTTCGTGACGGGGGAGAAAAATCTTACTGGCCCCGCGCCGACCATTCTTTATGGCTATGGCGGTTTCGAGATTTCGCTAACGCCGGGCTACGCGCCGAACTGTGGGCGGCTCTGGCTCAACAAGGGTGGCCTGTACGTAGTAGCTAATATTCGTGGCGGTGGCGAGTTCGGTCCAGCCTGGCATCAGGCGGCACTTCAGGCGAATCGCCAGAAAGCCTTTGACGATTTCCAGGCGGTGGCCGAAGACCTAGTGAAGCGCGGTGTCACGACACCCAAGCAACTTGGCATCATGGGGGGATCAAATGGCGGATTACTGGTTAGTGCCACTATGGTGGAACGGCCTGAATTGTTCGGCGCGGTTGTCTGCCAGGTGCCACTAATTGATATGATCCGATACACCCAAATCGGCGCGGGTACCTCGTGGATCGCCGAATATGGAGATCCTGCCGATCCTAAAGTGAGAGAAGGGATTCTTAAATATTCGCCCTACCAAAATGTGAGCGCAGAGAAGAGCTATCCGCCGGTATTCTTCATCACCGCCACCAGCGACGATCGCGTCACCCCGGTGCACGCGCGAAAGATGGCCGCTCGGATGGAGGGACAGGGGCATGAGGTTCTTTTCTACGAGAACACCGACGGCGGCCATTCAGCGGCGGCGAACCACAAGCAGGCCGCAGAGATGTGGGCCTTGAGCTACGTCTACCTCAAGCAGAAACTGGGGTTGGGTGGTTCACATCCGGATCATTAATCCTAAAATGCGCAGAGGTTTTCCCCGCAGATTACGCAGATTAAGGGGTTACGGAAATTCCTGTGACATGTTGACGCCACCGACCGGGTGAAGCCATTTTGACTCAGTGCCTTTGTAAGTACCTCAACGGTGCCAATCTGCGTAATCTGCGGGAAAAAGGTTTGCGGTATTCGGGTTAATCCCAGAAAACACAGTTGATCAAAGAATTCTGCAATGTGGCAATCGTCCCATTCTGCGATCACGAGTGATGGTAATCAACCCATTCGCGGAATAGCCCTCGGTAATTAGGCGATCCAGAAGCCCCGGCTGTTGCTTTGCAGCCAACGCACTTAGGACGTTTGCCCCTCGTTGGGGCTTAACAAGTCCACTGATCATTACAGAAGCAATTCCTGATTTTGCCTCCTCCTTGGAAACCCCATAATGGTGTTGAAGAACAAAGTAGGCTTCGGCAATGACCATATTGGACACTTCGATCTCTGCCGATGGATCATCAACCAGGATTTTCTCCAATGCCGATTTTGTCTGCTCAAAATCCTTTTCCGGTTCACCGGTGAGCAGTCGGACAAAAATAGAGGTATCAATCCCGTAACGAGGCATAATCTTTTGGCGTATTTCTGAAGGTTTCAAGGTTGAACTTCCCAACGCCACGACGTAACAGACCCTTGAGTGGTGCCAGTCGTTCCGACCGTATGCGAAATGGGCGAATGACCCACTCGTCGGGCTGAATTCCCGGCACTATTTCCAAACGTGCTCCCGGCAAAATATGCATCGCTTTGCATACCTCGATCGGGAAAGTGGCCTGACGTTTGGATGTAAGCGTGATTTGCATAGTTGAAATCTAAATTCGCCTTACTAAAAAGTCAATATTAGTAAGTCAAACGCAAGGAGGAACGCTTCCCTGATTCCTTTGCGTTTCAACTTACTGATGAAGAGAAATACGAGGTGGTCACAAATTGTGACCATATCCAACAATGAAACCGGCCTTCCTTTGTGTTCCCTGTGTTCTATGTGGCGATACGTTCCCGTCTCTTCTTTTCTACACGCTCTCCACATCTACACGGCCAATATGTTCCCGATCCCGTTTTCTCAGAAAGCCAGTCGAAAGATGGAATGCAGTGTCGTGGGCAGGTTCGCTGCCAGGAGGAGCGGCCAAAAACAGCGGTTGGATGGAAGGAGGAGGTTAAAGGCAACAGTCAGCGGGAGGAGGGTCCGACAAACAGCCCAATATCCGTCCCAGACAGGCTCTCCCAAAAATGGCAGTAGCAAAATAAATGGAAGTGCCATTCGCCACCAGAGGTTTTTAGGTTGAGGTATTCTCAGGAGAACGATGCATTGAATGAGAAACCCGGCCACAGCGAAGAGACGAAATGTATATCGGCCATTGTCCTCGATCCCCTTACTGAGAAATTGGATCGCACCTTCGGTCGTTCGAAGCAACTCCACGAAAGGCAGAGAAAAATTGTTCGAGCTGCGGTCACCCTCCGGGAAGAGTCGATGAAGATAAAAGGACCATAGTAAGACTGGAGCGAGACCGATGACTCCAAACCAGAGGATGCGTCGCCAGTGTCGGGGCGAGTCCGCCGCAAAGAACCCTCCCAATACAGCGGTCTCCCTTGTGAGTCCGGTCAATGCCATCAGGATTCCGGCCCAGTAAATTCGGTTTAACTCCCAAAGCCGAACCGCAGCCAGGAGGAGACAGAGGGAGGGAAGCTCTGTGAGTGCCGAACGCAGACTGGTGAGCACCCCTGCACTGGCCACGCAAAAAAACCAGCGCCCAAAATTTTCCCAGGATGTCGGAGGCAACCATCGGGTGAGTTGCCAAGCGAGGAGGAACCAGCAAAGAACATTGAAGACAGCGAAGAGGTGAAGAATAAAAAAGGGTTGCCCCAATCCGACGATAAATGCCAAAGCGGGGAGAAAGATGCGTCGGGCACGATAGTGAACGGAGTCCATCGATGCCGCTAGCTCGGGATCAGTTAAATGAGGGTGCAGGGCAATCTGGGCATAGAATTGACCGTCATATCCGCTCTGATTGTGAATGACTGCGTAGTGAAGATTTTTTAACTCACTCACCCGATGCTCCTCCCAACTCTGGCCAAATCGGATCAGGGAGGTAAATCCATTTTCTCTGTCGAACCGGAAGACAAGGAGAATCACCAGAATGAGAATCCAGGTGAGGTGATAGGCGAACAATATCCGATTATTCGGTTGCATGAGGGAAGGCGAGAGCTTGTTGAACGGCATGACATACCGAGCCCACGGAGATCGATTGCGCACAGCGTGACCAGAATCCAGGATTCGATTCAAAAAATTCCTGATCGAGATTGGGTCTGACAATGACCGATCGAGAGGCAAGAGCCTGCCATCGTGTAACGCTATATTTCCCATAGTTCCGCATAAAGATCTCAACCTGTGGACATCCCATCGCTGCTGCCAGGTGAGAGGTTCCGGTGTCTCTCGCAACGTGAAGTTTTGCCCGACTCAGGAGGAGTGCCAATTCGTCCAACTCCAGACGACCGGCCAAATTAATGTAAGGCAGATCTTCGGACGTCATCGCTTTGGAGAGTATCTGAATCGAGAGATCATCGGCCTCCCCGCATATCAGAATGGTCTTGAGGTCGTGCGTTTTCCAAAGCCATCGAGACAATTCCAGAAAGTTCTCCCAGGGCCAGCGAAGCGATTGTGAGTGAGCGGAGGGATTGATCACTGCGTATTCGGAAAGGATCGCTGAAGGGGATAGCTTATTGAGGAGAGAAACCGATTTTCGGAGGGAGAGACTGGGTTTGAGCTTATTGACAATCCTGGGAAGAGGATGCAGGTGGGAGGCCAAGTCTAAGGCGTACACAGCTTCGTGTTTCAGGCCCATGGGACGATCGTCCATCGCTGCCGTTGTCAGAGAGGTGCTCCAGCACGAACGTCGATACCCAATGCGGTGGGGGATCCCGACTTCTGCAGCTGCCTTCTCGATCAAGGGATCCGGATGGAAATGGATGATGGCATCTGGTCGAAGAGATTTCAATGCTTGTGCCGCCTGATCTTTAAAAATTAATCCAGATAAAAGGGGATGATCTTGAAACAGAGGGTGAAAGGGGCGTGCGATCAGCCAGTGAAGCTCAACATCCCCCCAGGCTGCGTACAAAATAGGCAGCAGGGAGGAAGTGATGATCACATCCCCCAACCGATCTGGCCTGCTTAATACAATGCGACGCATGGTTGTAATTAGTCCCTTAGGTGGAGGGCGAATCTCCGTATGCGCCCTAATTTGGATCCCGACCGTTCCCAATTCCTAATTTATAATTGTTAACTACCAATTGCAACGCCCCCCCCCATGTCCCGACACATGGGCGCATATGGAAATTCGCCCTCCAAATTTTACGATAGAAACACAAAAATCAATCATCGCCCGCCTCCAAATCAATCTGTGGAAATCTGCGTAATCTGTGGATAAAAATTGGCTGTTTTCGTTAGAGCCTGAAAAACGCCGCAATCTGTTCGGAGACGTAATCAATCTCCTCTTTCCGGAGTTCAGGGAAGATGGGAATCGCCAAAGTTTCACGGGAAAATCTCTCGGCCCAGGGATACGACTTTGTACTTGAAGCCAGACTGGCAAAGCATTGCTGTTGGTGTAGAGGGAGAGGGTAATAGATTTCAGTTCCGATCCCTTTCCCTGTCAGAAATTCACGAAGTGCGTCCCGTTTTCCCTCGCCGGTGACACGGATAACGTATTGGTTGTAGATATGATGAGGTTGGCAGGAGTATGGGAGAAGAAGGGGAGCTTCCAGGGGTGATCCTGATTTCCCACAGAGACAACCCTCGACTGGGAATTTGGCCAGACCGGAGGCGAGTAGGTTTTCGGTGTAACGGGTGGCATTGCGGGCGCGATTCGTGTGAGCCTGATTCAAGTGGGGTAGTTTAACTCGGAGAAATGCGGCCTGCAGGGCATCGATCCGGAAATTTCCTCCGACGGTTTCATGCATGTATTTCACCCTGGAACCATGCATCCGCAGAGTCTTCAACTTTTCGGCTAGAACAGGATCATTCGTTGTGAGTAGACCCGCATCGCCTAGGGCGCCAAGATTTTTGGTGGGGTAGAATGAGTAGCACCCGATCGTTCCGAGAGTCCCTGTTTGTCGATCACCGAATCGAGCACCCAGAGACTGGGCGGCGTCCTCAATAACCGTCAACCCGTGTTTGTTGGCTAGTCCCATGATGCTGTTCATCTCGGCTGCCTGACCATACAGGTGAACGGGCATGATGGCCTTGGTCCGAGAAGTGATCGCGGCCGCAACAGCACTGGGATCAAGGTTGTAACAACAAGGGAGACTATCGACAAAAATGGGGGTGGCTCCCGTTCGATAAATGGAACCCGCCGTTCCAAAGAAAGTATATGTTGGGCAGATAACCTCATCCCCCGGACTAATATTCAAAGCCATTAAAGCCATCAAGAGGGCGTCGGTCCCCGAAGAAACTGCAATGGTATGAGAACTCTCAAGATACGAGGCACACTCAGCTTCAAATGATGAAACCTCTGGCCCAAGAATAAAATGGCCGGATGCAAGAACGCTGGTGAACGTCCTCGTGAGTTCAGCGGTGAGTTCATCTGGCATCCGGCACAGATCAAGAATCGGAACTTTCATTTATGATTTCACCTTGCCAGAGTAATACGGTATCAGCAAAGGGACAATACCATTTTGGTTCTATCGCAAAAACAGTTGAATGAACCAAAATAAAAAACCTTGTCTCCAATCCTGTAAAATCCTGTGCTGTCCAAAAAAGCGTCCCCCGTTTCCCCGTGTGTGGAAACCAATTCCACTGAAAATAACGAGGAACCTAAATTCTATATCCTAGTCCGTAACGCCGCAGCCAAGGCGCGGAGCTCGATCAATAGCGTCTCTACCTCGATATCCTCACCTTTCCTCGAGCGTTCAAGGATGTTGCCGAACTTGATGGCACCCAAAAGATCGGATCCCTCGTGCAGGAGTTTCAGGGAATCGACCGCTCTGAAGATAGAGTAATCGCGTAACCCGACATTTATCGTTTCAATAGCTGCCTCAACTTCGAGGAGAAAGTCGTTGGCGAGTTTTTTATACTGGGCATCGTCGAGGTTATATTCTCGTTTGATTTGTTCTTTGTCTCTAAGGACAGGAACTGAAAATGGAATGAGATCGTGAATTTTTGGCAGGAGAACTTCCATGGTCAGAGGTTTGACCAGGAAGTGAACCTTTCCCATCGTGGCAACCTGGGCAACGATATCTGGACTGGCGACGCCCGAGGCAAAGATGACCGGAATATCCTGCATGTTGGGATTGGTCCGCATTCGTTCAACAAGATTAATCCCTGTCATCACAGGCATTGAGACATCGGCCACAACCAATTGAATAATGGCATGCTGTTTCTGCATGATGGTCCACGCTCTGAATCCGTCCTCAACAAGCATGACGTCGTATCCCTTGAGCCGCAAACGCGCCTTGAGATAGTTGCCGACAACACTATTATCTTCCGCGATTAGAATCATAAAAACCGAGCATGGACTCTGTTACCCCATTAGAATCACTACAACACGGACGTTCTGGAAGAGCAACCCCTAAGAGAGAATCAAAAAGTGGAGGGCGCATCTCCGTATGCGCCCACTTGTCGGGGCATGGGGGGCTGTTGTAATTAATAATTGTCAATTGAGAATTAGAAATTGGGAACAGACCGGGATCCAATTAGGGCGCATACGGAGATGCGCCCTCCACTTTATTAGGCATCCTGTGGGATGCTTGTGACTTCTAATTATTAATTAGTAGTCACACTCCTGCTTTCCTGGCCTCTGTCACGGCATTCGAGTAAGCAGCAGCGGCATTATCACCAAAGAAATTGATCTCGCGACGTTCTCCTTGATGTGAAAAATCAACGGAATACAGGCCAAACCGTGCCGAGTAAGTTCCCCACTCGTAATTATCAACGAGTGACCAGTATAAATAACCAAATAGAGGTTCGCCTTCCTGTACCAGTTCCGTGACCTTTTTAACATGCTGTTTTACATATTCGCTCCGTTTCACGCGATCGCGCCGAAACGTACAAAAGTCGTCACTCCGACAATGAGTGGCCATGCCATTTTCTGCAATGAGGATCGGACGTTGAAACCTTCCCAGAGATCGTACAAAAAAGGCGAGTCCCTCAGGGAGCACCTTCCAATCCCACCATTTACTGGTGACACTATTCAGGATCTGATCGTAAACGCCCCGATCCGAACTCAGATTGTCCTGCCAATAAGGCATCCGTAAGGCATGGGCGGCAAACGGGTCGTAGTAATCGATGGCAATATAGTCGAGTGTGACCTGCTCCTCCTCATAAATCAGATCAGCCAACCGGGTCCACTCTGAATCGAAAGAACAGGCATAGGCTAGAAAATGCTGGGTTTTTTTAATAAAATCGCCACACAGACTCCGTATCCATGGTCGGATCGGAATCTGGGCTTGGCTGAATGAGCGGTCGAAGGCCCAGGCGCATTCCCATAGATGGGAAAACAACCTGTCTCTTGGAATCTTCCGTTGGGGGGCGAACATAATATCGAGCCAAGCTTGATCATTCCAATAGAGATCGCTGCAATAATTATTAAATGAGACCATTGGCGTTGGAGCCTGAGCTTCACGATGGAGTTCATGCAGCAGACGATAAGCCCGTACGTGAGCCTCCAAAAGATTTCCCAGGCAGGTTAGAAAGGGACGAAATCCCCGATTTTCTCCCGTAGGAAATGCTCCTAACAAATAGGTGCACGAGGCCAACATGTTCGGTTCGTTGACTGTGATATAGTATTTGGGAGGAAGGCAATCGTATTTCTCGGGAAGGACCCGCAACAGATATCCAACGGATTCCCGCACATAAGCCAGAAAATGGTTGATTGTCTCAGGGTAGAGCCATGCATCCAGTCCCAACCAGAGTGGATGGGTGAAATGATGTAGAGTAACCACGGGTTCCAGCCCTGCCTGGCGACACTCAGCGATCATCTCTGCATAGTGTTCCAAAGCGGTAAGATCAAAGGCAGGCGGGGCCGAAGGACATCCCAACAGTTCCAATTCATTGACAGGTTGAATACGCGGCCAGCTCAAACTTAATCGAAACGCATTCAATCCCAAGGCACGACACCGGTCGAAATCCTCCCTGGAATGATGCCAGAAATCTGCAGACATTCCCGATACCTCCACCCTCTTCTCTCGCTCAGCCCATGCCCAGTTATTCATGGGCTGACCCTTTTGATTGAACCCACCTTCGTGTTGATCAGATGAAGTGGCGACTCCCCAGAGAAAGGAACCTGGGACGCGATATCCAGGGGTGGATTTTAACGGATTCTCAGGGTTGTTCATCAATACTTGTGATCAGAGTAAAACAATACTGAATACAGTTCTACCATCAATCTTATCGCAGTCAACGCCTCCTCTTATGATTAAGCGTCTAGGATATCGAACAGTCTTATTTCGTGTGGAACGTAAAGAAGTTCTGAAACAACCAAGGGTCCGATAATCCTGTAGAATCCTGTCCAAAATCTCCCCGTTTGTTAAAAAACTATCACGAGCAAAAGGGTGCGCCATACACAATGGCCTCCTCCATGGCCTCAATAAACTCTCCGTAGGATTGGAAACGATCGTTGGGATCAAGAGATAGAGCTTTTTCGATGGCATTAGAGGTTCTTAGAAAAATCTTTGGGTTTATTTGTCGCAATAAACCCAATTTGGTTTCCTGCCGATGGCGAACCACTTGTGCAACGATCATGGCGTACATTTTTGTGGAAAAACGGTTCTTCTTGTTCTGTGGATAGCCCGGAGGTGGCACAGCATTTGGATCTGCTGCTGAATAGGGCGGTCGACCGGTTAATCCATGATACAGGGAGGCGGCTAAACCGTAGATGTCGCTGCGTAGGTCCTCGTTCTTTCCCTCCAATCTTTCAGGGGGGACATAATAGGCGGTTCCCCAGATCTCACCGGTGTTTGGATTGGGGCCGCCCCTCCTTGCGCTGAGTCCAAAATCAGCCACTTTGACGCAGTTCTCAGAGTCAAACAGGATGTTCCCTGGTTTGACATCCCGGTGGAGTAATCCCCTGGCCGAGGCGTATTGCAGGGCCTTTGCGGCCTGGACGCCAATGAGCAAGCAATCAAGTTCCGGAACGACACCTTCGTTAATGATTCGTTCGTCAAAACTCCCTCCGGTAAGAGGCTCCATGGTGAGGTAGTATTTCCCTTCGTGTTCGCCACACCGGAAAACATCAATGATGTGAGGAAACTTAAGGGTTGCGGTGACCCTGGCTTCTTCAATGAATAGCTTCACGGCTTCGGGATTAAGAGCAAGCATCTCATCAAGAATCTTCAGGGCAACTTCCTGACCGGTTTGAAGATCTTGAGCTAGGTATACTTCGCACGTTCCACCAGTTCCTATTTTTCGCTCCAGGATAAAGTCACCAAACCTGATCTCATGAAATATCTCAATGGAGCAATGAGGACAGATGATTGCCTGTTCCAATGTCAACCCGGTGCCATCGTAAACTCCCTGGCAATGAGTGCAAACAGAGGGTACAAGACCGGAGTCCACCGCGACACTCATATGCTGAAGCTTAGATTAAAATAGTCGTAAATACAACTTATCTTCCACTTTGTAGGCATTTAGCTTGGCCGATTTTCAGCTTCTCCCTCCTCTCCCTCGTGCATTTTCCGAAATCTCCCTCTGTTTTTCTTTGTCAATTTCAATCAACGCGGGCTGCATCGATTCAGACTGCATCAGTGTGTGGACGATTGTTCCGGCCGCATGGGGTTTAGCATATTTGAGAGCGTTACGACGCATCTGTTCCAGGCGCTCGGGAGAATCCAGGAGCTGGCCGACCTTATATGTCAGAGTGGTAAATTCGTTGCACTTAATGGCAATGCCCTTTTCCAGTAGATGATCGCTGTTGCGTTCCTCCTGCCCAGGAATTGGAGAGACAATTACCATGGGTAAACCGGAGGCCAACGCCTCCGAAGTGGTCAATCCACCCGGTTTCCCAATCAATAGATCAGAAGCCGCCATCCAGCGATGCATCTCGGTGGTGTAGCCCAGAAGTTTGGTCCTGGCCGCCAACAAAGGAAGACTCTCCAGCTTTTGAGAAAGATTTTTCCTTAATTCCTCATTCCGTCCGCAAACAACTACCAATTGAATGGGACGAGGGTAACTTGCGAATTGATCAACGATCACCTCCACCGGACTGATACCAAGAGCTCCCGCTGAGATCAATAAAACCGGTTCGTTGAGATTCAATCCAAGCTCATTTCGAATTAGAGGACGTGAGAGTTTTTCTTCAAAAGCTGGATCGATGGGGATTCCGCTCACGGTTATGCGATCTTCAGGCAAGCCAAGTTTTTGGAGATGTATCTTGGTTTCCTCCAACGCCACAAAATACCGATGAAAAGATCTCGATAGCCACATGGCATGAAAGTCGAAATCGGTCACCACGATGGAGTGGTGCGCTACCAGTTTATGGTCCGCAATGAGATGAGAGATTAATTCGGCCGGTAAAAAATGGGTACTAACGGTGATGTCCGGACGGAATTTCTCGATAAACTTCAATAAAGGGGCTGTATTTAGTCGATCCAGCATCAACCGCATTTTATCGGTTTTCCATGGTTCATCGCTCATTTTATACCACCATCCCAGGAAGGATGGCGCTCGCTCGACGAGCTCGGTATACAGCTTGGAATAGAAGTCCCTAAAAAGCTTGTTTGTAAATTTAAGCGCGTCGACATTAACGAGTTCCGACACGTTTGACTGTTTCCTAAATGCCTTCTCGAGTGCTTCGGCAGCACGGACATGTCCGGAACCCGCACTGACCGAAAGAATAAGGACTTTCTTGGACATGCCCGGAGCCTAGCACATATTTCCTCAAAAAAACACTAAACCTTAAGGATGCTTCTAAAAACGACAAAAGGGAGATTTCGGGCTAAACGCTTGTCAGGAGGAGCTTAGCTTGACGTTTACGGTAGGGTTCGCTAAGAAACCGAATAAAAATTATGGCAAATACATTACTTGAAGGCCTTCGAAGCATGACCAAAGTTGTTGCGGACACAGGAGATTTTGAGGCGATCCTGAAGTTCAAACCACAGGATGCGACTACCAATCCATCCTTGATTACCATTGCAGCAAAACTGCCTGCTTACCAGTCACTGGTTGACGGGGTATTGAAAAAGGCAAAGAATGATATTGGAAGTGGTGCTTCGGACAAGGCTGTCGCCACGCTTGCCTTTGAACGGTTGGCTGTAGCATTTGGCCAAAAAATTCTAAATATTGTTCCAGGACGTGTTTCTACAGAGGTTGATGCCCGCCTGTCCTATGACAAAACAGGTACACTCAAACAAGCTAAAGAGATCATTGCTCAATACGATAAGTTGGGTGTTTCACGTGACCGCATTTTGATCAAAATCGCTGCGACTTGGGAAGGCATCCAGGCCGCAAAAGAATTGGAAGAGCAAGGTATTCACTGTAATCTTACGCTGGTCTTTGGTCTTCATCAGGCCATTGCCTGTGCGGAAGCAAAGGTAACGTTGATTTCTCCTTTCGTGGGACGTATTCTTGATTGGTATAAGAACAACAAGAAGAAGGATTATCAAGGAGCAGAGGATCCTGGTGTCGTTTCAGTGACAACCATTTATAATTACTTTAAGAAGTTTGGTTATGGAACCGTCGTGATGGGGGCCAGTTTCCGAAACATGTCAGAAATCATTGAGTTGGCTGGTTGTGACTTGTTGACCATCTCTCCCAAGTTATTGGAAGAGCTCTCTTCCACTGAGGGAGAGGTCAAGCGCAAGCTGGATCCAGTTCATGCCAAGACACTGTCTATCGAGCGGATCAATATGGATCAGGCAACATTCAATAAGATGCATCAGGCCGATCCTATGGCAACGGAGCAGTTGACCAAGGGAATCGCAGGGTTTACTGCCTCTTTAGTTGAACTTGAAAGTCTTCTCGTCACCAAGGTTTCTGAAATTAAAGGCTAGTTTTTCTCCCTATTTTAATGGGCCTGTGCGCCTATTATCACAGGGTGCAGATGGTGGTTCCAAAGAGCTTTTCAAGAGAAAAGCCAGTCACTGGATTTCATCGTATTGGTCATAAATCCAAAGACGTGTTCGACTCTGGCGTGCACTCGGCTTTTTTCTCGATTTGGCGAAGGCAATGATGGAAAATCTCAATGATTGGGAAAAAGCTAAAAAGTAAACCAGCTGGCTCACGTTTGCATCATGCCAGCCACGCGACTTCTGTCGTGGCTGGCATTATTGTGCAGTCCGGCCAGATGCTGATCACTCAGCGTCTCCACGATGATGCATGGGGAGATTATTGGGAATTTCCAGGAGGAAAAGTAGAGGAGGGTGAATCAGATTCACAAGCACTTCAGAGAGAGTTATGGGAAGAGTTGGGAATCAAGACTCAAACAGGTAATCTTGCCTGGGAACTCACTCATAATTATCCAACTCACCGGGTTTTTGTCCGATTTTACTACGCCACAATCGTAACAGGCGCCCCACATTGCCTCGAAGTTCAAGCATTCCGTTGGGTTGACCGAGGTCAGCTATCCGATTTTAGGTTTTTGCCATCAAACAAAACTCTGTTAGACTTTTTAAAATTGAAAAAATGATATTTAAACCATTCACCCATTGAGTGAATGGTTTTCAACTGCGGCATATATGTTTGAAAACAAGTCTAGAATTCCCCACCCCCCCTGCGGCTAAAATTGTGCATCACCTTAATCTTACACTTAGGCATGGCGAACCAATCAAAATTGATTCATGAAGAAGTATAACGTCGCAGTCGTTGGTGCCACAGGTGCTGTGGGTGAGGAAATCATCAGAGTTTTAGAACGTCGCAACTTCCCCGTAAAGGAACTACGACTTCTGGCCTCCACCCGATCTATCGGTAAAAAACTGCTCTTCAATAATCAACCGATTGCGGTTCAGGAACTGAAAGACGAAGCATTCGATGGAATCGATTACGCAATTTTTAGCGCGGGAGCCAAGCGCACCAGGGAGTTCGCTTCAGCCGCCATTCGTGCAGGAGCAATCGTCATCGATAACTCTTCCGCCTTTCGTCTGGATCCCGAAGTGCCGTTGGTCATCCCCGAGATAAATCCTGGCGATCTCAAGAATCATAAGGGGATCATCGCCAACCCAAATTGCACCGCCGCCATTCTTGGCACGGTTCTGTGGCCCCTCCATTGCGAGGCAAAGATCACCCGGATCATTGTCTCAACGTATCAGTCCGCCAGTGGCGCCGGTGCCCAGGCCATGGAGGAGCTGAAACAGCAGGTTGGACAATTTGTTCGCAATGAGGCTGTCACAAAGTCCGTTTTCCCACATCAGATCGCTTTCAATGTCTTTTCTCATAATACCAAAATCGAGGATAACGGTTATAACGAGGAGGAAAATAAGGTCGTTAAGGAGATCCGTAAGATGTTCCACGAACCTCATCTCCCGATTACTGCCACCTGTGTTCGCGTGCCGGTACTCCGAGCACACTCGGAGTCTGTAGTGATCGAAACGGAAAAAAAGCTCACTCCGGAGCGCGCCCGCCAGATTCTCTCCCACGCCCCCGGCGTCCTCGTCGTGGACGATCGCGATAAGAATCATTTTCCCATGCCGCTCGCAGCCACCGGCGAACTCGACGTTCTTGTTGGACGAATTCGCGAGGATCTATCAAATCCCCACGGACTCGCCCTCTTTATCAGTGGCGATCAACTCCTCAAAGGCGCCGCCTGGAACGCCGTGCAGATCGTGGAGTGTTTAATTCACAAGTGAAATTCAAAAGACCATTTTATCCACAGGTTATTATGATGGAGGGGCGAACTTCCACGTGCGCCCTGTTGTCGGGGGGGACGTATTACCGTAGAGAACGCAAGGAACTCCCAAAGGCGGTGGATTTTTGGTTTGTTTGATCGGATTGCGCTTATAATGCCATCACTTTTTAATATAATGCCGTCATGAAGAAAGAGGGCATCAAGTACACGGTGCGTGACATTGGCGCTAATGTTGATTCCCGTTTGCGTGAAGAGGCCACTCTCAATGGCACCAGCCTGAATCAGACGATCCTCAAGGTGTTAGATCGTGGCTTAGGCTTGGGGGGAAATCCGGTAAAAAGACGGAATCTTTCCTCCATTTCCGGCTCTCTATCTAATTCCAAAGCCTCTAATCTGGAGGCATACTGTAAGGAGCAGCGCGCAATTGATCCACGCGATTGGAGATGAGAGTTGTTACTGATACCAGTCGGCTGATTGACTTGATGCGTGGAGTGCAAGCCGTGCAGGAAATTAACTGAGTGCCTTTTGTAAATACCTAATCAGTGCCAATCTGTGTAATCTGCGGGAAAAAGGTTTGCGGTATTCGGGTTAGTCAGATGGAAGGCAGAGGTAGAGCAAGAGGAACAGGAGGGGGGGGAAGAGTTTTTGCGGGATGCTTGTGGAGTCAATACTGTAAAATACGATATATTTTATTTCCGTATTTACGCTTTCATGAAAAAATCAACCTCCGTCCATATTTCCCAAAACCGTCGTGAATCCTGTCGTCGATTCATATCCAATATGAGATTCATCTCTCTCACCCTCCTGATCGTTGGGGGTGCCTCTTTTTCTCCTCTGATGGCTCAGAGCGACCTTCCGGTCGACCTCCATGTTTCCAATGAACCCTGCTCCGTCACAAGCAATGAAACTTCCGAAATGAAGACTGAAGCAGGTGACGATACAGGTGATTTTAACAAAATCATGGTAAGCGCCGCTCTAATCAATACGGGATTTGTTCCCCTCGATCAATTATCCGTCCGGATTTACGTTATTGTCTCTCCGATTCAATACGAAAAGAGTGTTACAACGCCCTCTTATTCGATTGCGAAGGTTTTTACCTTCGAAAACTTGGCCTTATCCGGTCGAGAAACCGTCCAGTTGCACCTGGGAAAGGTTGTGTTGAAGTATTACAGTACCACATCGGCATTCGGTGCTTCGGAGGAAAAGGCCAAGTATGAAGGTTTCGTAGCCAGATTTTACCAGGACGGAAAATGCATCGGCACGAAGGGATCTGAGAAACTCCCGGGTTACACCCAGTTAATCGAGCAGGTCGGCAATTCCAATAGTAACAGTCTAGAGAAACAATATTGCACTAACTTTTAAACCATTAACCTCTCATGAAAAAAACAACTTCAGATAAATTTAGAACCTCCTTTCGGTGGTTGAGCAGATTCGTACTGGCAATGATCGTTTTCCTATTACTCATCCAAGGGTTTGAATTAGTGACTCTTGTTCGACCAAAGTTATATCCAATTTTTTCAAATGCATTACATAAGAGACTGAATGAGGAATCGAGCCATACAACTTCTAAAATTATACCGGCAACTAAAACTACAGGCGAAGTTACGATCACTGAAACTGTAAAGCATACGATGCAGACCGAGATCGGAGTTGAGTCGTCGGGAACTGACGTCCCTAGCAATTCCTATGGTTGTGAGTCAATTTTAAGTTATCGGAGTCAACTCACCACCATCGGTCGCCTCTATTTATCGGCAGTCATAATTACTATGACTTTGATTGTGATTTTATTGCTCCGTACCCTTAAAGAATTGTTCTCTCTTTATGCCGAGGGTTTTTACTTTGATCGACGGATAACGCAAAGCTACCAATATCTGGCCCTTTACATTGGGTTGATTTGGATTGGCAATATAATTTTTACAGTTGTAAATTGGATGTTTGTCCATCTGTGGATCTCAGCCGATAAAATTGCAATTAGCTCCACTCTCGATTTCGATAATCTTTTTGTAGCTTTCTTTATGTTACTTCTAAGTCGAATCATGGCCGAAGGGGAGCGAATTCAGGAGGAGCAAACCTTGACGGTATAAGGGGATTCATATGCCACTTATCGTTAATGTTGATGTGATGCTTGCCAAGCGCAAGATGAGATCGAATGAGTTGGCGGAACAGATCGGTATCACCGCGCAGAATCTCTCGATTCTCAAGACTGGAAAGGCCAAGGCGATTCGATTCAGTACCCTGGAGAAAATCTGTGAAGTGCTGGAATGCCAGCCCGGGGATGTTTTGGAGTTTCGGATTGAAAAATCCGAGAATGTTTCCGGATCTCAAGGATGAAATTCGGAACGCTATTTTATCCACAGATTTCACCGATTGTTTTTCATGTGGGTCACCGTCGCGAACGTGAGAAATTCTTTTGATAGCATCTTGACAGCACTATAAGTGCTGTCAAGATAGCATTATGCGGACGACTGTAACTCTCGATCCAGATGTGGAACGACTTTTGAAAAATGCAGCCCATAAGCATTGCCAGAGTTTTAAAATCGTCCTAAATGAAGCCGTGCGGCATGCCTTTAGAACGAGGCTTATAGCGTCGGGTCAGCGCAAGCCCTTCGTGGTCAAAGCACGTCCGATGAGTCTCCGTCCGGGTGTTGATCCGGCTCGTCTTGGCGAACTGGCCGACGATATGGAGACGGATGCTTTTCTCGCTACGACAAAACGGTTACGGGAGAAGAAACGGTGATCTTGCCCGATGTTAACCTTCTCCTCTATGCCTACGATGCGAGGAGTCCCTTCCATGCGAAGAGCAAGGTCTGGTGGTCGAAGTGCCTATCTGGTTCCGAGCCGATTGGTCTTTGCCCGACCGTGCTATTTGCTTTTATCCGGATCGGAACAAGCGCACGGGCCTTTACCCATCCACTGACTATTCAAGAGGCCTCATCGCATGTTACAGACTGGCTGGACCAACCCATCGCGCAATTGGTGGACATGGAACTTCAGGATATTCGACAGACCCTGACGTTCTTGGTTGATGCTAAAACCGGTGGTAATCTGACAACCGATGCGCAAATCGCCGCCATGGCACTGAGACTTGGAGCAGTTGTCCATACAGCAGACACAGACTACGCTCGATTCCCCAGAGTACGCTGGGTAAATCCCCTAAGAGTCTGTTGAAAAACTACCATGGACAAAGAGTACTGATGCAAGTAGATGGAACCGTCGGGAGACAAACAAAGTCAGTCATGTCTTCTAGGGAAAGATCGGAAAAAATGAGATTAAAGATTTTGAATGGGACGCCTTTTTTTGGAGTGCGGTGGCAAGACACCGCTTTGCCTTCGGAGCGGCCACGACGCGAGGCGGCCCGGAAGACGGGTGCAATTACTCGACGTGGGCGAATGAGGGACGGCTCCGGTGGAGGTGGCAGGCTTGGTAACCAGGATCTGGTATTGAGGAATGTGTCGCACTCGCTCCTCCTTCGTACGCCTGTGCCGGACTATGGCGGACAGGGGGGCAAAGCGGTGTCATCGCCACCGCACTCCAAAAATGAAATATCCCTGTGGGATGCTTGTGTTTTCTATCTTAGAGTTCTTCCCCATGGACAGGTTGTCCAACACTGCGATTGGCCCCGTGTGTCAGGCAGATTCCCCGCTTGGATTTGCGGATGAAAGTGAGAAGTCGGGTGATTTCTTCACCAATCAGTTCTTTTTCGATCTTCTCGAGTGCCTGACTGACATTGAGGCCTGACTGATAAAGGTATTTGTAGGCCAATTGAATGCGACGGCGGGCATCCTCAGCCATTCCGGCACGACGCATACCGATGCGGTTGAGACCGGAGACTTCATTTGTATCGACTGCCATGAAATACGGGGGCAGGTCTTTCCCGATTCGGGTTTGGCCACGGATGATTGCCAGGTGACCGATTCGAACGTACTGATGGACCACCGCAGCTCCTCCGAGGAAGGCATTATCCTCCACCTCCACATAGCCTGCCAGGAGGACGTTGTTGACGATTACGGTTTTATTTCCAATCACACAATTATGAGCAATATGGCAACCTACCATGAGATAATTCTCGTTCCCGATCCTTGTCTCCGTCCCGACTTTGGTTCCGCGATGAACAGTCACATATTCCCGGATGATGTTTCGATCTCCAATGACCACTCGAGAGGCATCTCCCTTATAAGAGAGATCCTGAGGTTCCGCTCCAATAATGGCCCCGTAACCCAGTTGGTTCCCTTTCCCCAGGATTGCCCGGCCGGTGATCACGGCATGGCTGCGGATCTCGCAGTCGTCTCCGACCACACAATCATCATCGATCTGGACACCAGGACCTATATTAACATTCGCCCCAATCTTCGCTTTGGGACTGATAAATGCAGTGTTATGTATCATAAAAAACCATTCTCTCTAAAGCTGTAATATGCCTGAGTGTCCAGCCCTCTTGGTGCCCCTAGGATGACATGATCATAGAATTTTATATCCAAAAACTCGGCGGCTTTCTTCAATTGTGTCGTAATTTGATGGTCCGGTAATGAAGGCGTTGGGTCGCCACTTGGGTGATTATGTACCAATATCAATGCATAGGCTTGGCGTGCAATCGCCGGACGAAAAACTTCCCGGGGGTGAGCGATGACCGAATCGAGGCTGCCTCTGGAAATCTCCTCAACGGCCATCAGACGATATTTTGTATTCAAGAGAATCACTCGGACACTTTCCTGTGGGAGTAATCGCATCTCATTGCCCAACAGTTGATAAACTTTCACCGGTTCGTCCATATCCTCGATCATTGCCTGACTCCGACTCAACCGCGCCCCCAAAGCAAAAGCGGCGGCCAGTTGAACGGCCTTCGTGCGACCCACTCCTTTTATCTGTATTAACTGCGCCACGTTAGCACGACTGATAGCCTCAAGCGTGCCAAATTTAGCCAAGATGTGATCAGCAAGTTCCAAAGCCGACCGCCCCTTTAATCCGGTTCTTAGCAGAATCGCCAGGAGTTCTGCGTTTTTTAACGGTTCCGCCCCCAATCGAAGCAATCTCTCCCGAGGTCGCTCTTCGACGGGCATTTCGTGAATTCTTGGCGCGGTCATCAGGTTTGACAATGTATTCGCGCAGCTTGCCTTCCAACGAGGGCGAAACTAAGGCCTCGATCCAAGCCTGGTCCTCCCGATATTCCAAACCGATTACCTGTCCCTCGCGGTGCAAGAGCGCAATAATATCTGTGCGATGATTGGGAATTCGCAAATAAAGATTCACTTTTCGTGAAATCAATTTTCGCTGAATCAGATGCAATAACTCTTCCATCCCTTGACCGGTTTGCGCGGAAACAGCCACCGAATCTATGTGAAAATTAAGGACCCGCTCGATCAACCCTGGATTATCCACCTGATCGATCTTGTTGAAGATCATGAGGAAAGGTTTCCCCAAGACATTGATCTCTTTTAGCACCCCTTCCACGGCCGTTATTTGTTGGTCATATTGTGGATGGCTCAAATCCACCACATGAAGGAGTAGGTCGGCCTGTCCAACCTCTTCCAAGGTGGCCTTGAACGATTCAATCAAGTCGTGGGGAAGTTTTTTGATAAATCCCACCGTATCGGTCATGAGAACTTTCTGATGACCACCAAGTTCGACCGCTCGAGTTGTTGGATCCAGAGTGGCGAAAAGCTTGTCCTCGGCCAATACGTGGGCACTGGTTAGCCGATTAAAGAGTGTGGATTTACCAGCGTTTGTGTAACCAACCAGCGAAAGTACGGGCCAGTTATGTCGGGCACGGCCCTGACGCTGGGTCGAACGATGGCGGCGAACGCCATCAAGATCTCGGGTCAACTTGGCGATTTTCTCCTGAACACGACGTCGGTCAACTTCGAGCTGTGTTTCACCGGGGCCACGCGTACCGATACCCCCGGATTGACGGGATAAATGGGTCCACATCCGAGTGAGTCTGGGCAGGAGGTATTGCAGTTGTGCCAGTTCGATTTGAAGTTTGCCTTCCTTCGTTTTTGCACGCTGGGCAAAGATATCGAGGATCAGTTGAGTTCGATCAACCACTTTCAGTGCAAATACCCTGCCTAGATTTCGACTCTGCGCGGGACTGAGTTCGTCATCAAAAACAACTGCCCCAAGTTCCTCTGTTTTACAAATCGTCGAAAGTTCCTCGGCTTTACCTTTGCCAATGTAGTAAGGTGCAGTGGGATGAGACAGTCTCTGGATCGCCGTTCTTGCAACATCGCCTCCAGCCGTCCGGACAAGGTTCGAAAGCTCCTCCAGTGATTCCGCAATCTGCCATCGATCGACAGCAGGAGTCTCCAAGGCAACAAGGAGAGTCCGTTCTTTGACAGAGGACTGATGTTTATCAAGGATCATGGAAAAAGTAGGGAGAAGATGTTTAGCCGAAGATTACACAGAATTTCAGAGACTGGAGGGGGGTATGATATTCAAATCAATATCTTAGTCTCTTAGAATTGCATTAATTTTCCGGCACGTCTCCTCTATCGAATTAGAGGCTTGAAGTGGAAGTATGCCTTGGGCGCGGGTGAACCATGTGACCTGTCGTTTGGCATATTGTGAGGTTTTGATACTGATTAATCGGCCGGCCTCTTCAAGACTGAGACGATTTAAGCAAACCTCCATTAACTCCTTATATCCTATTGCTGGGCATTGTGCCAATTTTTCCTCGCCCCCCTCTTTCAGGAGTCGTTCCACCTCAATTAACCATCCGATCTTAAGCATCTTACCAACTCGATCGGCAATTCTCTGCCGCAATAAATCTCTTGGCCGCTGCAACCATACGGCTCGGAATTGAGGAAGAATCGGCTCCGGCGTCTCCTGTTGCCATATCAGCAAGGAGCGACCGGTTGTCTCCATGCACTCAATTGCCCGTTGAACTCGACGCGGGTTCTGCATATCCAATGTCGAACAAATTGCCGGATCAAGCTGCTTCAATCTGTTCTGAAGTTTCGGGAGCCCCAATTGGGAAAGCTCCTTCCTGAGAGAGGCAGGAGCCATTGGAACCTCGCACAGGCCTTGGGTGAGGGCTTGAAAATACAGGCCCGTTCCCCCACAGATAATCACTGGCCTCTCTGACTTTTGAAGAAAGTCTGAGGCCGCCTGGATATAGCGGGCAACATCAAAGGACTCCGTCCATTCAACCAAATCAATCCCCCCATGCGGAACACGCCTCCGTTCCTCTGCCATAGGTTTCCCAACCCCAATCTCTAACCCGCGATAGACCTGCATCGCGTCCATCACAAAAATCGGTGACCCAGTCTCCTCTGCTAGTCGAAGAGCGACCTCACTTTTACCAACTGCCGTGGCGCCAAGGATGAATAAGGGAGGGGGAATCATTCTAGGAGTGTTAAGAGTTAAGTTTTAAGGGTTAAGCGTGAGGGGGGAGATGGGTGTTGGCGATGGGGTTAAGGGTCGATGGAGAAGGACAATGCATTTTTAATCGTTACTCGACTCTATCGCAAAATCAGTGGGATAGCCCCTTAGGTGGGGGGAACAGGGGCGGATGTGGAGTGCGGTGGCGATGACACCGCTTTCCCGATCAGAGAGACTTCTCCATATAGCATGTCTTATCTCAGCAGATCAACCAGACAACTTCAAGACACCCCTATTATTTCATCTAGTAAAGCACCCATTCATCCAGCCTAGCCTCGTGTCGTGGTCGCTCGGAAGAAAAAGCAGAAGTGTCATTGCCACCGCATTCCACACCAAAGTCAGTTCCACTAAAAACCCGAAGAGATTCTTTTGCAGATTTCGGGCTTGGGCTAGTCTTTTACACAATTTTAGGTTGAACCTGATATCAGACACGTGATAGAGCTGTTTTGAGATGACAATTCGTCGCACCATTCAGGCCTCCCAATCCGAAGAGATCACATGTGTTTCATGAGTGTCTCCGTGTCATCACCTGACAAAACGGCTTCAGAGCGGAACCGCTTGTGGTCGCTGTTGGGTGATCTGCCAGCAGACCGCAGCGTGCCACGAGCAGAAGTTATCGAGATAACAGATTGCGATGGATACCGTCTGGAGCGGTTGCGTCTTCATTTGAATGATATCGAGCCGGTTCCAGCGTTATTTATTCATCCGCCTGGCGCAACCGGACCAAGACCGACAGTCCTCTATAATCACAGTCATGGTGGTTACTACGATCTCGGGAAAAACGAATTAATCAAGGGAGTTCCCTATCAGCAGCAGCCTCCCTATGCAGTAGAACTGGCCCGTCACGGAATTTCTGCGTTGAGCATTGATCACTGGGGTTTTGGTGAGCGCCATACTGAAGGGGAGGTTAAGATCGCTTGCGATATGTTATGGCGAGGACAGGTGATGTGGGGGATGATGTGTTACGATAGTTTCCGCGCGATCGATTATTTGAAAACCCGTAGCGATGTTTCCAGCCAGATTGGAACCATTGGCATGTCCATGGGAAGCACCATGGCGTGGTGGATGGCGGCACTCGATCCTAGAATAGCGGTGTGCGTGGACCTTTGTTGTTTGACAGAGTTTCATACCTTCATTCGTACAAAAACCTCTCATGCACCGTACTATTACGTCCCTGGACTTCTCAAGCATTTTACCACGGCCCAGATTAATGCTCTCATTGCTCCGCGTCCACATCTTGCGCTTGCTGGCATCCACGATTCGTTGACCCCGGTGGAAGGTCTCGACATTGTCGATACAGCGATGAAACGCGTCTATGCCGATTGCGGCAAACCGCAATTCTGGCGCCTTGACCGCCATCCTGTCGGCCACCTTGAAACGCCAGAGATGCGTGCAGCGGCACTCGACTTCCTAGTCGAGCATCTCATCGGTTGAGATTTCAGGTTCTATCCCAAAAACACTAGATCAAAGACCGGGAATCCAATATATTTACGCTGATTTTGGTGGATATATTCGTCAAGCCCATGATAGTGTCGCCGCCTGAAATGAAAGTATCTCGATAATATTATGGAATGCATGGAAGACTTAAAACTGCCCAACTCGATTGAATCGGTTGAAGCGTTGGAGCATCTGCTTTCAACTCCGACACGCGGCCTGATCAAAGATTTGGGAGAGCTTGACGGAGATATTGCAATTTTGGGTGTAGGCGGAAAGGTTGGTCCCACACTGGCCCGGATGGCCAAGCGTGCGGCACCGGGCAAGCGGGTAATCGGCGTCGCCCGTTTTTCAACCCCGGATCTCAAACAGGAACTCGAGAGTGCGGGAATTGAGACGATCCAGTGTGATCTTCTGGATAGATCCCAGGTACAGGCATTGCCCAACGTTAAAAACATAGTGTACATGGCTGGAAAGAAGTTCGGTACGGGTGGATCGGAGCCAATGACCTGGGCTATGAATGTGGTTGTTCCAGCTTATGTAGGGGAGCGTTACGCAGGGAGTCGCTTCGTTGCCTTTTCAACCTTATGCGTATATCCCTTTTCCGAGATAAAAGGTACTGGCTCTCTGGAGGGAGATTCCGTGACACCGTTGGGAGAGTATGCGAATTCGTGTGTGGGTCGGGAACGAGTCTTCCAACATTTTTCCAAACTAACCAAAACTCCTGGCCGCCTGGCGAGGCTCAATTATGCGATCGACCTGCGGTACGGCGTTCTGCATGACGTTGGGTTGAAAGTCCTATGGGGTGAGGAAATTGATATTCGTACCGGGGTAGCAAATGTGATTTGGCAGGGAGATTCGACTGCCCATATTTTGCGATGTCTTAGGCATGGAGAGGTCCCCGCATCACCGATCAACATTGGGGCACCGAAGACCGCGCAGATTCGGGAGGTGGCCGAGAAGTTTGGGAAAATTTTTAACCGCAAACCCATTTTCAAAGGCTCCGAGGCTGCAACCGCCTGGCACAATGATTGTCGATTGGCCCAAAAACTTTTTGGTGATCCGGTTGTCGGACTCGACACGATGATATCGTGGAACGCGGCATGGCTGCTTGCGGGCAAGCCCTCACACGAAAAACCCACCCACTACGACGAAAGGGCCGGATCCTTTTAACACGCCATGACTAACCATCGTTTTGATTTTCCAAAGGTGATCCTAACCGGGGCTGGATCCAGAAAGAGCATTCCATCGTTGCTGAATGAGTTGGGGGTGCGTCGCCCTCTCATTGTCACGGATAAGGGCGTGTTGAAGTTCGGTCTACTGGACGACATCACCTCTGGACTACGCGAACAGAAGTTCGAATTTGCAGTGTTCTCTGATGTTCAGCCGGACCCCACAGACGCCAACGTGAAGGAGGGCTTCGCAGCCTTCCAGTCGCACGAAGCAGATGGAGTCCTGGCAGTGGGAGGGGGTTCGGCGATCGATTGCGCCAAGATTATTGCCATTCGCGGAGCGAATACGGAGGAGCTTGCTTCATACATGGGTCTTGGTCTTATCAAGAATCGCGGGGTTCCGTTGGTTGTACTTCCGACCACTGCTAGCACAGGCAGTGAAGCCACCCGGGTGGCGGTGATTACAGATAGCACACGGAATGTGAAAATGATGATGGCCAGTCCTCCCCTTATGCCTACAGCGGCTGTAGTGGACTACGAACTGACACTTTCCATGCCGGGCGTGCTGACCGCTGCTGGTGGAGTCGACACATTTACTCATGGTCTGGAGGCATATGTATCAAAAAAGGCCTCCCCCTTCACCGACGTTCTGGCACTTTCCTGTGTCCAACTGGTCGCCGCCCATCTGCGCACGGCCTGGAGCACCCCGGAAAATCGGGAGGCACGGGAAGGGATGTCACTCTCGGCTCTCCAGGGAGGGATGGCGTTCAGTAACAGTGGCTTGTGTCTGGTCCACGGGATGAGCCGTCCCCTGGGAGCACTTTATCATATTCCACACGGACTCTCGAATGCAGTATTGTTACCGGCTGTCACCCGTTTTTCCATTCCGGGGGCCACTTCGAAATATGCCCATGTTGCCCGCCTGCTTGGAGTCGCGACAACAGAGGATAACCGTCTGGCTGCTGCCTCATTGGTCAAGTGGATCGAGGAACTGAACGGTTTTCTTCAGATCCCGCGACTGTCGGCATGCTGCAAAACGACCCCGGATGCGTTTGAGAGTTCGCTTGCGAAGATGGCCTCGGATGCCCTTGCCTCGGGTAGTCCGTCCAATAATCCGGTTGTTCCTACTGTGGAGCAGATCATGACAATCTATCGCGAGGCATGGTAATCCCTTATTGCCCCCCCGCCATTCATAACAGCCTTATTCAACTATAAGTTCGACCTATGAACCCTCAACCTGACCCAAAAGTCTCCGCACTCATCCGGCGCGGATTAGTGATTCCCGCCAGCCCACTTGCTCTCGATTCAAATCGACGCTTTGATGAACGACGTCAGCGAATCCTGATGCGTTATTATCTTGATGCTGGTGCCGGAGGTATGGCGGTGGGAATGCATTTTACCCAATTTGAGATCCGCCGCCCGGGGATTGATCTCTTCAGGCCGGTGCTGAGTATATGTGCGGATGAGGTGCGATCCTGGTCCTCCAGGCTAAAAAAGCGAGTACCTCTCGTTGCCGGGATCAATGGAAGAACCCCGGATGCACTTCGCCAAGTAGTGGTTGCTCGTGAACTCGGTTACGACTATGCGATCGTTTCCCTATCGGATTTTCGTGGGGCCCTCGACGAGGAGATGGTTCATCACATCGCTGAGATAGGAAAGATCCTCCCGGTGTTCGGTTTTTATCTCCTCACTGGAGTTGGCGGCATTCATCTCTCAAACCGATTTTGGCGACTCCTTCTCGACCTGGAATGCCTGCATGGCATTAAGATCGCTCCATTCAATCGTTACGGAACAATCGATGTCCTCCGAGCAGTCGCCGAGAGTGGACGGGCTGAGGAGGTCGTACTCTATACCGGAAATGACGACAGCATCATTTACGACCTCGTCACACCTTTCACTTTCAAGACTTCAAAGGGACCTGTGACCGTACGCATCCGCGGCGGACTGCTAGGACAGTGGGCCTGCTGGACCAAACGTGCCGTGGAGTTGCTCGATCAAGTACATCGATGGGCCGACTCCGGGAAGCCCCTGCCGATTGAATGGTTGAGGCGATCGGTTGAGATCACCGATGCCAACGCGGCGATTTTCGACGCTGCCCATCAATACGCCGGGAGTATCCCTGGGGTTAACGAGATTCTCAGAGGTCAGGGTCTCCTTGCAAACATCCTCACTCTCAAGCCTGATGAGGTGCTTGCTCCCGGCCAACTCCGTGAAATCGATCGGGTTTGCAAGGCATATCCTCACCTGACGGACGATGATTTTGTCCGCAAGAATCTGGATAAGTGGAAAAAGTTTTAAGTTATTTCGAGCCCTTCACCCTTTTTTTGAACTGGCCCACCGCTCGTTTAATCTCCCGGGCTACGTCCGCTTCTGAAGTCACAAATCCCGGCTTGAACCAGGGGCATAATCCGATCAAATCAGGAGTGACGAGTACTTGACCATCACATCCGTCACCCGAACCGATCCCGATGGTTGGAATATCAGAGTGATCGGTGAGCTGCCGGGCAACGTCACTTTGTACCAATTCCAAAACGACCGCAAAAACACCTATTTGTGAAAACAGGCTCATGGATTTTTTGAAGTACTCCTGCTCCTGCGGTGTTTTGCCCTTGATTCGGTAAACCCCACCCTCTTGATGGATCGATTGAGGAAGCATTCCCAAATGTCCCATCACCGGAATTTTTGCTTTGATCAACGCTCGGATTTGCGGCTCCATCTCCAGACCTCCCTCTAATTTAACCGCCTCCGCCCCTGCTTCCATCAAATGACGGGCGTTTGAAACAGTCTTCTTGGCTGTTGTGTAAGTGAGGTAAGGCAAATCCGCAACAATCAAGGCCTTGGGCTTGGCGCGGACAACTGCCGCAGTATGGTGAATCATGTGATCCAGAGTCACATGTGTGGTATCTGGAAATCCTAGCACCATCATTCCAAGAGAATCTCCCACAAGGAGGATATCGATCCCTGCCTCGTCCAGAAGCCTTGCCATGGGATAGTCGTACGCCGTTAGAGCTGTAATTCGTCTCTGTCGCTGTTTGGAATCTTTAATCCACTTGACTGTTATTTTTTCAGAATGCACGAGAAGGGGAATTTATTATAGAGAATAGAGAGTAGATAGCCTCTTCCTACTAACATGTTGATTCGAATTTTTGCTTTGCCGCTTGCTGATCCCTCTTCTCCCCAACTAACCTTCAATTCCTAACTTCTAATTACAAAGCTATCTAAGCGCTGCGGCCTGCTTATAGGGATCTATTGTCTTACGCCACTTATTATGGCGCCGATGAAGATCGCCTAACTGGGCTGTTATGACGTTCATCCGACTCTCAAGCATTTTTTTGACCTGGTATTGGAGATCGGTAATCTGAGATTCTAAAATCAGAACCTCCGGATTCTCACGATCAGGCGGCAGCGGAGTCCAGTCATAGTCTGCCATCTGCTTAATTAGCTCCTTCTTTTTGTCGCCATACGCGGGAAGCTCCTCCCACCGTCCTTCTTTGACCGCATTCCATTCCCACATAACTACCTCGACCATTCTTCGGAGAATTCGAGTCTTGGCCGGCGCCTGTAATGCGTCAGTCTCCATGTATCTAAATCTGTTCTGGTTCAGGCTCATGAAAAGTCACCTTCTGAGGTATCGGCCAATACCGATCTTATTTTAATTGATTCTCGTTTTAGCAAAAATTATCATCGCCAGTCCTTCGACATACGGCTAAATAACATTCGCACACGTGAACTTTTCGTCAACCAATTACTACCTCCGACTAGGGCTGCCCCGCACCGCTTCTGTGGAAGATATTCGTAAGGCTTTTCATTCCCTAGCGAGGATTTATCACCCAGATGTCGCAGACAATAAAACGTATGCTGAGGAGATTTTCAAGCAGCTCAACGAGGCATATGAGACTCTTTCGAATCTGTCGAAGAGAAAGGGTTATGACCAACAGCTTTACCATTCATCCTCTTCTATCTCGACCGTTAATCCCTTCGCCACCACACAACAGGGGTCACGATTTGATCCAACGACTCTAAAACGGTCCACTCCGCCACCCCGATCAGAGTCTTCCCGTGCCAACCCATTCTATGCTCCTCGACCTCCGAGGATTGAAACCGATCTCGATAACCGTGATGGGTTGCCTCAACCATCTCATCGACCAGACTTGGATATTGAAGCTTCCCTGGAAATCACCCTTGAAGATGCCGTTCAAGGCGCAACCTATGTAGTAACCGTCCAACAAAATGACCTCACCAACCGCCATCAAAATCTCCATACTTGTCGAGTGCACGTGCCCGAATGCGTCTATGAAGGGCAACGTCTTCGCCTGCGAGGTTTAGGATACGTGGATCATCAGTCGTTCTGCATTGGCGATCTTTATTTAACGATCCAGTATGCCAGACATAAGAAGCTTCGACTGCTGGGAACCACCCTTTATAGTGAGACCGAAATTTCTCCGTGGGAAGCAGCTCTCGGAGCCCGAATTCGATTTCAGATACTTGATGGAATGGCCGACCTGCATATACCCATTGGTGCCCAGCCTGGCAGTAGACTACGTCTTGCCAATTGTGGCCTGCCCAAAAAAGAGGGAGGCCGCGGAGACATGTTTATTACACTCAAACTCCGAGTCCCCGTTGCCACCAGCGAGAAGGAACGCGAACTCTGGCGCGCCTTGGCTAGTCAGCATCAAAGGCGCTGAATTATTATGAATGAACACCACGGCTTGTTGGAACCTTTTATTGGACAGTGGATCCCGTGGCTATATGCAGAATCCAAGTACTGGACTATATTCGGACTACTTGGCAATGCGATGTTCAGTTCGAGATTTCTGATCCAGTGGCTGCATTCGGAAAAACATAAGCGTATCATTGTTCCCTCCATCTTTTGGTATCTCAGTTTTTGGGGTAGCATTATCTCATTAATCTACGCACTGCATGTAGATAAGCTGCCGATCATACTAGGATTTCTTTTCTTGCCGATTGTCTATTTCAGAAATTTAGTACTCCTTAAGGGCGCCTCTAAAAACTAGCGCACACTCGATCTTTCGCTTAGTCTCAGCCTTTGTCTTCCCCTTGTCTTTGCTTTTCGAGTGGGATGAGGCTTGAGTCTCTTAAGGCACTTTCAGGATGAATAGCGGAGAGCGGACATTCCTGTCCGCCCGTGGAAACAGTTCTTGAGGATTTATCGTGCGGACAGGAATGTCCGCTCTCCGTTTTCATTTCGCAGTGGAACTGCGATTTTTAGGATAAACTTAAGGGCACATCTATTAACTGGCGTATGGTTCATTGCGAGGAATTTCTTGTTCTACGTGAACCATACGCCAGTTAATAGATGTGCCCTTAAGTTATCCGAAGAGTGCTATCCTCTGAAAATTACTAGAGATTTTCCTTGAGTGATAGAAAAATACCCTTCAAATCCCATTGGTATGATTAGAATTGCAGTTATAGGCACAGGGGGGATGGGTCACGCACATGCGGAAAACTTTGGAAAGATCAAGGGGTGCCGTTTGGTCGCCGCTTGCGATGTCGATGCAAAGCGTAGTAAGGTGTATGCCGAGAAACACGGGATTGCTCAGTCGTTCGACTCAGTTGATAAGTTGTTGGATTGGGGAAAATTCGAGGCGGTCGCCAATGTCACTCCGGACCGAATGCATGCCTCGATCAGTCTGCAGGCACTTCGAGCGGGGAAACATGTCTTGTGCGAAAAACCGTTGGCAGTTTGTTATGCCGATGCGGCAAAAATGGCGAGGGTTGCTCGACAATCTGGTCTCATCAACATGGTCAATTTTTCTTATCGAAATAGTTCGGCCATCCATGCGGCCAAAAAATTGGTGGAAAAAGGAATGATTGGGCGGGTCATGCATGTGAACGGGCATTATTTTCAAAGTTGGTTGGCGCAGAATGCCTGGGGAGACTGGCGGACAACCCCAGCGTGGCTCTGGCGTCTTTCAACTGCGCACGGGAGTGGAGGAGTGCTGGGAGATCTTGGTGTTCATCTCCTCGACTTCACCTCCTATCCGGTTGGCGAAATGGCTTCGGTGGCTTGCACCTTGCAAACCTTTCCCAAGGCTCCCAAGGGGAAAATTGGTGAGTATGTTTTCGATGCAAACGACACCGCCCTAATTACTGTGCGATTCCGAAACGGTGCCTTGGGCACGGTGCAGACGACCCGATGGGCGACCAGTCATCATAACTCCGTTGCGCTGACCATTTTTGGCGATGAGGGGGCTATCAGGATAGATCTCGACCGTTCCTATACAGAGCTGGAGTTGTGTCGGGTGAAAAAACGGGTCGCCGGACCGTGGAGCACAGTCAAATGTATCCCTACTCCATCGATCTATCAAAGGTTCATCACCAGCATTAGAAAAGGGGTTAACGATCAACCCGACTTTACCCGTGGGGCCGAGATCCAGAAGGCCCTGGATGGTTGTGTGGAAAGTAACACCCTAGGCCGGGCTGTAAAGCTGTAGAAACCGGGCTCACATTCTAACGGAGCGCGGACCTTTCTGTCCGCACAAAGATGATCCCTTCTATGATGAAAAGAACGGAGATGGAGACTATACATCGGTTATGCGTGCGGACAGGAATGTCCATGTTATCTCCCGGCGGTTCCGAATGCCTGTCCCAGAATAGATTTGTCACTACGGTGACGGTGACCCGTTTTGGATCGAGAGACAGATAACTTAATCCCGCTCAATGATAAACAGTAAGCCCCCGGTTACCATCATTGGTGGAGGACTAGCAGGTACTGAGGCAGCGTGGCAAGTTGCTCGGAGGGGGATTCGGGTCGATCTATACGAGATGCGTCCGGTCCGGTCCACCGGGGCGCATCTTACCGGAGACCTGGCCGAGTTGGTCTGTAGTAATTCCCTGGGATCGAAACTTCCGGATCGGGCCACGGGACTTCTGCAGGCAGAGATGAAACGATTGGATTCGTTGATCATTCGCTGTGCCGAGGAAGCCGCCGTCCCGGCTGGCGGAGCCCTGGCGGTCGATCGCGTCGCATTTTCAGCGGCCGTGACGCGCGATCTATCCCAACATCCGCTGATCACAATCCACCGCAAAGAGATCACCACGGTTCCATCCACACCAACTATCATCGCAAGCGGTCCTTTAACCAGCGAGGCTTTGGCGAGAGATCTCAGAAAACATCTAGGAGCAGATTATCTTTATTTTTATGATGCCATCTCC
>Ga0206919_1035_pt1 | contig 32018 bp, 26 predicted proteins | sample Alteio_BWOrgHeat_67_FD_152962 | JGI IMG/M metagenome (GOLD analysis project Ga0206919, IMG submission 152962) | Enriched cells from forest soil in Barre Woods Harvard Forest LTER site, Petersham, Massachusetts, United States -... | ecosystem: Environmental > Terrestrial > Soil > Temperate forest >... | reverse complement strand
GCTTGATTTTTAAGCCCGCGGGCAGTATCTTGGAGACATGGCCCCTACTATTGAAATGGTTGCAGAAGAAGCCCTCGGTCTGCCGATCAACGGCCGCGCTTTATTGGTGGAAAGGCTCCTTGCTAGTCTTGCGGGTGAAACAGACCCCATTGTCGAGCGTGCTCACTTAGATGAAATTCGCGGGCGGCGCGCTTCCGTCCGCTCTGGCAATGCAAGCCTCGTCGATGGCATAAAAGGACTTCAGGAAGTTCGAGTCGCCTTGCGTAAATGAAGTATCGCTTCGTTGATGAAGCGCTGGCCGAGTTCATTGCAGCTGGTCGTTATTACAATCGACAGATACCTGGATTGGGTGACGCTTTTGTGGACGAAGTCGAAACCGGTATTGGAGTCATTCTCCATGGCGCTGTTGTCTGGCGCGTGATCGAGGATGATGTCCGGCGCTATCTCATCCAGCGCTTTCCTTACGGCATTTACTACACGATTGAAAACGACGGGATCGTGATTTGGGCGGTAAAGCACCTCCATCGCGATCCAGATTATTGGCAGCACCGTCGCGTTTAGGGGAAGCCAGGGTTTGACTAGGCTATACTTATGACGCCCAAGGAACCAGTATGCGGCCCAGATATGACGACAAACGATCTCATTCGCATTGGTGGAGCACGTCAGCACAATCTGAAAAATATCCACCTCTCCATCCCTCGGAATAAATTAGTGGTGTTTACGGGGGTGAGCGGCTCCGGAAAATCTTCCCTGGCCTTCGATACGTTATACGCGGAAGGACAACGACGTTATGTTGAAAGTCTCTCGGTCTATGCCCGCCAATTTCTGGATCGGATGGAAAAACCGGACGTCGATTATCTGGAGGGATTGTCCCCAGCAATTGCCATTGAGCAGCGGACGTCGGGTGGGAGTCCTCGCTCGACGATTGCCACGACAACAGAGATTTACGATTTTCTTCGGTTGCTCTTTGTTCACCTGGGAGTGGCCCATCATCCTAAATCCGGCAGGCCCCTTCAACGATTCAGTACTCAGCAGATTGCCGATCAGATTCTCTCCTGGCCCCTTGGCACGGCGGTTCAATTACTGGCGCCTGTGATCCAGCAGGAGAAGGGGGAGTTTCGGGATGTATTGGAAAAGCTGCGCAGGGATTCCTTCATTCGGGCGCGGGTGGATGGAGTCATTGTCGAGCTGGAAAATCTTCAAGGCCTGGATAAATCCAGACCACATACCATCGAAGCCATTGTGGACCGACTCAAAATCACCGAGGACATTAGGTCCCGTCTTGTTGATTCCCTGGAAACCGCGCTCCGCGTGGGGGAAGGTGTTGTGAAGGTCATTCACTCGGAGCCAGACGGACGTTTGTTGGAATGGGTGGCGAGTAATCAGAATTATGATCCTGAATCGGGCATGCACTTTGGCGAACTCACACCACGTCATTTTTCATTCAACAGTCCACAGGGTGCCTGTCCAACCTGCCAGGGATTGGGAACGGAGCTGATCTTTGATGAGCAATTGGTTGTCTCGGACGGCAAGGTGAAACTGGAGGAGATGCCCATCGATCCCTGGCGGAAGGGGAATCCAGGGCTGGCCGCCATCTATCTTCGCAATCTTCAATGTGTTGCCAAACATTATAACGTGGAGATGAGTCAAATCTGGGATGATTCCCCCAAGGTTTTTCAACATGCGGTTCTTCATGGCAGCGGCGAAGAGGAGATTTTATTCCCACGAATGAAGGAAGGGAAGACAAAGGAGGAAGGTCGAATCTGGGAAGGAGCCCTGAAGATGCTAACGGAGCTTTACAAGGACACGAAGAGCGAACTAACCCGACAACGCCTTCAACGATGCATGTCGCGTCAGCCATGTCGGACCTGTGGAGGTGCCCGACTCAAGCCGGAGGTGCTTGCTGTCACGATCCAATCCGGCGGTCGGAGTCCTCTGAATATTCACCAATTTTCCAGGCAGTCCATTGAGGAGGCCGCTGCATGGCTCAAAGATCTGATTCTGACCGAGCGACAGGAGCTGGTAGTTCGTGAGGTGGTGAAGGAATTGCGAAACCGAATGGGGTTCTTAATGGAAGTGGGTCTGGGATATCTTAATCTCGATCGGGAAAGCGGATCGCTTTCCGGAGGAGAGGCCCAGCGGATTCGTCTGGCGACCCAGATCGGATCGCAATTGAGTGGGGTTTTATATATATTGGATGAACCCAGCATCGGCCTTCACCAGCGCGATAACGATCGGTTGCTGTTGGTATTGCAGCGGTTGCGCGACTTAGGAAATAGCGTCATCGTCGTCGAGCACGACGAAGACACCATCCTAGCAGCAGATTATGTAGTCGATATTGGACCCGGGGCCGGACCTCGCGGCGGTCAGGTCGTAGCCTCGGGAAAAGTCGCAGAAATTCTGGAGGATGAGCGATCGCTAACGGGAAGATATCTAAGTGGTAGAGAAAAAATCCTGGTTCCTCGGATCAGGATTCGTCCCAGCGGACATGCACTGAAGGTAGTGGGTGGACGGGAGAACAACCTGAAAAATATTACAGCCACTTTTCCACTGGGTCTGTTTACCTGCGTTACGGGTGTCAGTGGCTCGGGCAAAAGCACCCTTGTCCATGATGTTTTGTGTCGGGCATTGTCCCGCCATTTTTATGGAGCCAAAGATCGCCCAGGGACTCACGACCGCATCGAAGGCCTAAATGAGATCGATAAGGTGGTGGTCATTGATCAGTCGCCGATTGGCCGAACGCCCCGATCTAATCCCTTGAGCTACACAGGTGCCTTCAACGGAGTCCGCGATCTATTTGCGCAACTGCCATCATCACGCGTTCGTGGCTTTGGGCCGGGTCGATTCAGTTTCAACGTCAAAGGAGGACGTTGTGAACATTGTGAGGGGGCTGGATTAATCCAGATAGAGATGAATTTCCTGCCGCCGGTTTATGTAACCTGTGAGTTCTGCGATGGAAAACGATTCAACCGTGAAACTCTCGAGATTACCTACAAAGGGCAAAATATTGCCGATGTTTTAGGAATGTCGGTGGATGAAGGGCTGACATTTTTCAGGAATATTCCTTTAGTGGGAGATAAACTCCAAGCACTCGCTGAGGTTGGACTAGGCTACATCAAGCTGGGACAACAGGCCACTACGCTTTCCGGTGGGGAGGCCCAGCGGATCAAACTCGCGACTGAACTCTCGCGAAAGGCAACAGGCCGCACGGTATATATCATGGATGAGCCAACTTCAGGGCTTCACTGGGCGGACATAGAATTGTTACTCAAAATGCTCTACCAACTTCGCGATTCCGGCAACACACTTATCATCATTGAGCACAACCTCCACGTCATCAAATGCGCCGATCATATCATCGACCTCGGCCCCGAGGGAGGTCAAGGTGGCGGTAATATCGTCGCCGTCGGATCCCCGGAACAGATCACCCAAAACCCCTCCAGTCACACAGGCAAATATTTAGCGAAAGTATTGGAGGGAGTTTTAAGAAGCACCCTTAAGGGGCAAGAATCGAATTAATGGAGGGCGCATCTCCGTATGCGCCCAAATATCGGGGCCTATGGGGGGCCTTTCCCCTTCCACCCATGGAAATCGAGATCCAGTTAGGGCGCATACGGAGATTCGTCCTCCACTGCTCATCGATCCCCGCTTGTATAATTCCATGACTGGTTCTAAATAATAGACTACCATGAAACGTAGCCGTTACCTATTTTTGATCCTGACACTGATCAGTGGGGTGGTACTCGGTGAGCAACCTACTCCACCGCCCGACGAGGGAAAGATGGTTGAAGCGGTACAGAAGGATTTTAAAGAGGGAATGTTCAACCTGGCGCAAATTCATTCAAAGGATTTCCTGCGGAAATTTCCGGGTAGTTCTCATTGTTTCGAGGTTCAGTTGATCCAGGCCAAGTCGCTATATTTTCTAGGACAATATCAGCCAGCTTTGGCTTCACTTACAGTTCCAACAGAGCAAGTTCCAGCCAAGCTCCGTTCGGATTATCTTTTTTGGGAAGGGGAAATCCTTCTGCAGTTAGAGAAATGGGGAGAAGCCGAGAAAAAATACCGCGAACTAATTGATCTCCTTCCGGAAAAGAATTTATTAGAATCGGCCCAACTAGGCCTGGCATGGAGTTTGTTTAAGCAAAACAAGGAAGAGGATGCTCACAAGCTTCTGGATACCCTTGTTAGTAAACAGGGAAAAGATCCCGCTGGACAAAAGGCCTCCATCTTCTTGGCCAGGATCCTGATCAGTAGGGCGCAATACAAAGATGCCACCCTGCTCCTGGAAACGCTTCTGGTAGGAAAGCCACCTCTCGGTGTGGAAGTAGAGGCTGATTACTGGCTCGGCGAAATTGCCCAAGCCGATAATCGTCTCGCCGATGCCATCGACAAATACAGCGCCGTGACGGAAAATCTCAAAGCTTTCCCGCGATCACTGGTAGCCCAGTCATGGTTTAGCCAGGGAACATGCGAGCAAAAGCTGAATCCACCTCAGTACGACAAGGCAATGCAATGTTTTGAACAGGCTTACACGATTGGAGATGACGAAAAACTGAAATACAACAGCTTTGAGTTTTATTTGGGGAGTGCCCAAAGCCTTCAACGCCTACCCGAGGCGCAGACTCACCTGCGCGATTTTGCCCAGCAGGCGCAGAAAAATGGGGATACTCACACTGCTGCTGCTGCCTTATATGCTATTGGATCGAGTCAGGCCACAGACAAACAATCCGATCAAGCTATCGGTACGCTGGAAGCCATGTTGACGGCCTATCCTGATACAATCTGGCGGGTGGCCACCAACTATCAATTAGCGAATCTGTATCAGGATAAGGGAAATCTGTATCAGGATAAGAATCAATACGATAACGCTAAGATTCAATACGACAACGCTCTTAAGGCCTACCAGGCCTGTCTCGACAGCGGTGCCAGCGCGGATATCACACAACAGGTGGTTTCAAAAATGGGAGAGGTCTATTTTGTCCAGAACGATTTGATCAAGGCTGCGACCAACTTTCAGAAGTCGGCGACATTTGGGGGAGCTTTGGCGGAGAGTGCGCTCTTTAACCTGATTCTTGTGCAGGCCAAGCGTGATGATCTGGAGGGATTTACCGCAGCTGAAACCCAGTTTGATGAGCAATTTCCGAAAAGCAGCTTTCAAGCCCGTGTTATCCTTGAAAAAGCCCGCCTCCTTGAACGAAAGGGTCAGCTCGATAAGGCACGTCAAACCTATCAGGATGCATTGGGTAAAAATCTTGACCCCGCCCAACGACCATTCTTTTTACTCCGGCTAGGAGATCTACTCTATGATGCTGGTCAATATGAGGAGTCGTTAAATATGTTTGATGAATTGGCCAAAAACTTTCCAAAAGATCCGGGGGTTCCTGAGGCTAATTATAAAACAATTTGGTGTAATTTTCAGCTCAACAAACTTTCCGCTGACTCGGCGAAGAATGCGTTTCTTGAACTGTACAAAAAATACCCTCAAGATCCTCAAGCATCTCTGGCGCTGTTTAATGCAGCCGAGTTCTCTTTCAATGCGGGGGATTTCGCCGGTGCTCAGACTGATTTTGAAGAGGAGACAAAGGTTTTTCCGAATGGCAATCTTGCCGACGAGGCACGTTATTTTGCAGGTCGAGCTGCCGTGGAACGTAAGGACTATAACTCCGCGTTGGAGATCTTGAACAACGTGAAGGGGGGTGATGCAAAAATTGATGCACGAATTCTACAGGGACATATTTACCAGTTGCTGGGTGTGGGTGATTATGACAAAGCGATCAACCTCTTTGATGAGGTCTTAATCACGGAAAAATCCGGACCACGGTTTGTAGAGGCAACGCTCAATAAAGGCCATTGTCTCTTTGCTCAGGGAGAGAACGACCCTATCCATTTTCAGGAAGCCGCAGCCGCTTTCCGAACCATACCGGATTTGAATCAGGGAAATCCAGCTCAACGTAATGAGGCGGCATACATGAGGGCAAAATGTATTGAAAAGATGGATCGTCAGTCCGAGGCCCTTGCCTTGTATTTGGATGTTTTGAACGGTCAAACCATGGCCCCCGCTGGATCCGATGCCGCTGGAGGTACGGGTCTCCCTCCTGAAATGTACTGGCGAGTGCAAGCTGGAGAAAGTGCCGCAGAACTTCGGGAAAAGGACAAAGATTGGCAGGGCGCCCTTGCCATCTATCGCAAACTCGAACAAATCGGTGGCCCACTTCAAGAACAGTTCAAAAACATTATCAGCCATCTCCGGCGCGATCACTTTCTTTACGACGATGATGAGTCGTGACTACAATCACCAGGTCGGGGCGAAATCCAAAAACTCATTTATCTACAGATTACATAGATTGGTACCGATTAGGTATTTACAAAAGGCACTGAGTCAAAATGGCTTCACCTAGTAGGTGGTGTCAGCATGTCACATGAATTTCCGTAACCCCTTGATCTGCGTAAATCTGTGTAATTTGCGGTGAAATCAACTGCACTTTCTAGGTAATCTGTGGATAAATCGCCTGAGGTTTTTAGGATAATTGATTTCATGGATAAATTTTATTCGTATGGAATTGTTCCAAAGCTGCGCTGGCATTTGTGCAGCCATCTTCGGCCTTAAGCTTTCCAGATAACAATCTGGCTTTTCCCGGAGCATCGGAAGTGAGCAGATTAGTAAAGGCCCTCCGCAAAATCGATGCCTGATGTTCATTCGTCTTTAGTACTACGGCAACCCCAAGTTCATGAAGACGTGCCGCATTATTGGGTTGGTCAAAGGCATGTGGACAGCAAACTGATGGGATTCCCGCCCTCAACGCCTCCGCTGCTGTGCCAATACCACATTGATGCGCCACGGCCATGCACTGCGGCATGAGCCAGTCGTGTGGAGCATAGGGAACCGCCAGGATGTTGGCTGGTAATCGGTCGGGATGATTCTCCTCTTTGCCAGTGAGTAAAATGGCCCGATGCGTTGTGCCCCTTATTGCCTCAACGGCTTCGATGAAAAACTCCCGAGGATGTTCGATGACAGTCGTTCCCAAGGTGAAAAGCAGAGGCTTGTTACCTCTCATTAAAAAAGAGATGAGCTCGGGAGTCGGTTCATAGTTCTTTCCAAAATCAGTGTGACAAAAACCGGATAAGATATGGCGCAGATCCCAGTCTGGCGGTTTTTCTGCGAAGTGCGTGCTATACAAGTGAAGAACGAGATCTTTGGACCGACTGCCAAAAAAATGATCGGATCGGGGACTCATGCCCTTGCTCTTTCTGAATTCATTCAATGGTTGATCCACTAATGGTCGGATCAAAAAATTTCCCACTTCCCAACCCATTCTGATGGCCCAGCGGTGCATCGGACCATTTGGAGTTGGACTCCAGGAGGCCGCTGGCTGACTCCAAGCAGAAGGTGTGACTCCGGGAGCGAGGCAAACGGTGACCCAGGGAATCCGGGTCGTTTCATGAACCATTCCAGCTGGAAAAACAAAGTGATGCGCCACTAAAAGATCATGACGACTGGCCTCGTCGAGCAACGCATGGAATGTGCTGGAAAGAACGGGTACTATCCCCTTGTTCATCATGTAATAGAGGGACCGGAGTCCCATCCAACGATTATCGATCATTTCTGGATGACGCCGCAGAACGTCCTGATCTTCCTCGGTGAAGGAGGGCCGAAACCCCAAACCGGCCTCCCTGCTTTTTTCAGCCCACGCCGGATTTCCCACCAGTGTGACCTGGTGTCCTCGTAACTGCAGCGATCTTCCCAAGGCTAGGAACGGATAAAAGTCGCCCTGAGATCCCCACGAAGCCAACAGCACGCGCATAGTGGCTTTAAGGTTCCTCGTTATTTTGGTGAGAGGAAAGGCGATTTATCTACATTTGGCATTTCCCATCTATTTTGGATACGAACTAGACACTTACCGGAAAAAGAGGAGTCTGCCAATCAGGAATGAAACTCCTCCTCGTTGACGGACACTACTACGCCTACCGGTCGTTTTATGCGATCCGGAATCTGACCAATTCTAGAAAAGAGCCGACCAACATGCTCTACGGGTTTACGAAGGCCCTCAAAAGAATGTTGGCGGATCTGCAACCAGACTATGCAGCGGTCATTATGGATGGGGGTTTGCCCAAGGAACGACTCGCTGTGCAGCAGGATTATAAGGCAAATCGCTCCGAAACTCCTCCCGAACTTGTACAGCAATTGCCGTTTCTCGAAAGGTTGGTGCCCGCCCTCGGAATTTCCCATCTCATGGTGGAGGGGGAAGAGGCAGACGATGTCATCGCCAGTTATGCTTTGGCAGTTCAACAGAACGGACCTGATGTGGTTATTGCCACAAACGATAAGGACATCATGCAAATGGTTAACAGTCGGACGCTGATTTATCAACCCGGCAGCGAAGGTTTTGCGCTATTGGATGGTGCGGGAGTCGAAGAGAAGTGGGGAGTGCCGCCTCATCTTGTGGGTGCCGTGCTCACCTTGACTGGAGACAGCGTCGACAATATCCCTGGAGTGCCCGGATTTGGTCCAAAAACAGCGGCCAATCTGATCCGGCAATTTGGTTCCGTGGACGCCTTGATGGCGAACCTTTCCCAGGTAAAAAATGATAAACAGCGTCTTGCCCTCGAACAGTCCTCCGAATTAATTACTCGCAATCGCACCATGGTTGGCCTTCGAACGGGGTTGACGCTACCGAAACCTTGGCAGGATCTCAAGATTCTCCCCGATTTGCCAGCCCAAGTGAAGTTGTTTCAGGAACTGGAATTTAAAACCTTCACGCGCGAAGCCCAAGAATCCCTTACTAAAGGGGCAAAACCGATTTCTCAGCGGGAATTATTCTAAAGGGGCTTCACCTCAGATTCAAAACCGGTTTTTATCCAGTATACGTGATCAAGCCGTCGCCTTTTTTAGAATCTCCTGGGCGTGGCTGACAAAAGTGGGCTTGAATTCGTAACGCGGAACTTTCTTACCATCCTCGATAATTGTGTCATGCTTGTGTTTCTCCCACCAGCTCATGGCAGTGTGGGCGACGGATAACAACTCATTACCAGCCTTCTTTCCCGACCGGATGAGTTCCGAATCGAAGTCTAGAGGAATATGCTGGTTCAACCAACGTCCACTGAAGATCGAGTGACCCGAGGGACGATCTTGAGCGAAGCTTTGAAAGCGATTTTTCTCCATGAGAGAGTTATCGACCCTTATTTTAAAAACATTAGCGAAGCTCTTAAATTACATTTTCTCACCATCCCCACAACTGCCGATCAAGAGAGCGATACTGAATTGCTTCGGCCACATCTTCCTCCTTCAGACCCTCCCGCATCGAAAGATCGGCAATGGTTCGGGCGACGCGGAGGATTCGATCGTATGCCCGAGCGGATAATTTCAATTCTCCCATCGCTAACCGAATCATCTCAAGAGAGTTTTCGTTCAGGATGCAGTATTGCTTAATGTCCTTAGGCCCCATCTGAGCATTGCAACGAATTTTCCGTTTTCCCGCAAACCGCTCCCGTTGTCGCTCTCGTGCGGCGATGATTCGCGCTCGAATCATCACCGATGTTTCCCCTGCCTCGCCACTGAGCAGTTGTGCGTGTTTCAATGCGGGAACCTCGAGATGAATATCAATGCGGTCCAGTAACGGACCGGATAATCGATTCAAATAACGTTGAGTTTCGACGGAGGAACTCCTCCCGTTTTTCCCGCCACTGGGTGATGGATTCATTGCTCCAACCAACATAAATTGGGCCGGAAAGTTTACCGTTCCCGAGGCTCGCGTGATCGTCACAGTTCCATCCTCCAACGGTTGTCGAAGTACCTCCAGAACACTGCGCTTAAATTCCGGCATCTCGTCCAGAAAAAGGACTCCATGATGAGCCAAGCTGACTTCACCGGGGCCGATGTGGTGACCTCCACCGATTAATCCGACATCGGAGATAGTATGATGGGGGCTGCGAAAAACGCGCTGAGTCAGTAAAGCCTGCCCTGATGGCAATAGTCCGGCGACACTGTGAACGCGGGTTGCCTCTAGAGCCTCCTCCACAGTGAACGGAGGGAAAATCGTTGGCAGTCGTTTTGCTAACATCGACTTACCTGATCCCGGTGGACCGATCATGAGAATATTATGATTTCCGGCTACTGCAATCTCCAGAGCTCTTTTGACATGCTCCTGACCTTTCACCTCCGAAAAGTCAACGTCAGATGTTTCGGAGGATTGAAACAGATCCTCCACATTAACCCTCACCGGATCGATAGTGATTCTCCCTTCCAGAAATTCCGCGGCTTGTCGAAGGTTGTCGATGGGATAAATATCCAAACCACGAACTAGGGCTGCTTCATTGGCATTGCCCCGGGGAACGAGCAACCGAAGGCATTTCGCCTTTTGTGCGGCCAGTGCAATGCTCAAGATCCCTTTGATGGGGCGTACTTCACCCGTCAATGCAAGTTCGCCGACGATCCAGCAACCCCAGATGGGACCCGGCTTTGCCTGTCCCGAAGCAGAAATGGCACAGAGTGCAATGGGTAGATCAAAGCTCGGACCCTCCTTCTTTAAATCGGCCGGTGCAATATTGATCGTAATCCGTCCATGCGGAAACTTGTATCCGCTGCTCTGCATCGCGGCGTTCACTCGCTCACGACTCTCCTTCACTGCAGTGTCCGGAAGTCCAACCACCACAGTGTTCGGCAATCCCGACCCACAATGCACCTCCACCTGTACCTCGTAGGCATCGATGCCCCACACCGCCGCTGACAAGGCCGTAGCAAGCATTTGCTATCTCCCTCCCAAACCAGTGAAAAGCGAATTGTCAATGTTCTCCACCCATTATCCATGTGCACGGGCGCGAATTAGCAAGGGGGAAAAATGAGAAAATCTAAATATCTAGAAATCGTCGATCGCCCAAAATAACAGTAAGAAGACTTCAAGTTTTCTATTTCCTTTATAATTTTAAACGACAGATTCCAGAAATGAATCAGGACAAACTCGAAGAGATCTTTCAGCTTCAGGAGCAACTCAATAAAAAAATTGGTGTCGATACAGCCTCATTAGAAGAGGAGGGCAAGATCAAATGGCTTCTCAACTATACCCGGGCCATGCAGCAGGAGCTTGCGGAGCTGACGGACAGTGTTCCTTGGAAGTGGTGGGCGAAGTATCAGAAATTTGACGAACAAAATGCCAAAGTCGAGGTGGTCGACCTGTTTCACTTTCTGATCTCCATGGCGCAAGTGCTAGGAATGACACCTCAAGACGTGTTCGACGCCTATACAAAGAAACACAAGGTTAATGTCCAACGTCAGGAATCTGGATACGTAATCAAGGACGAAAACGATTCAAAACATATCTAATTTAGCTCGTCCATGGATCCTGTTGCAACAGGATGGAGGATACATCGACGGCACTAGCAAGGCCGTCCTCATGGAAACCGTACCGGGTGTAACTTCCACAGAAATAGATCGTTTGATCGGGATGCTGTCGATTGATGGCCGATAGGTCTTTCTGAGCCTGCATTGCTGAAAGATCAAACAGCGGGTGCTCATAGTGAATCCTCCGTAAAACCTTCTCGGGCGAGATTTGATCCTCGTAATTTAAGGAGACAAAATAATTAGTGGTTTGGGACAGCCCTTGCAGGGAATTCATCCAGTAATGAGTGGAGGCTCGGCTTTGGCCCGGAACGGAATCGATTCGATAATTCCAAGACGCCCAGCACAATTTCCTCTGAGGCATGACCAAAATGTCTGTATGCACGGTCACCTGGTTTGGCTGATAATGGAACTTATCCAGGCAACCCACCTCTCTGGCGGAGGCTTCATCGAGTATCTTCAGTGATTGATCAGCGTGACAGGCTAAGATCACCTTATCAAAAGTGGCAGAGGCTCCATTGTTCAATGTTAGCTCAACCCCATTGGATTTTCTTCTCACCTTGAGCACACCGCATTCCAACTTGATGCAATCATTCGGCAAGAGAGAGAGTATTTTCCGAACGTATTTTTGGCTTCCTCCTTGAATAGAAAACCAGGGATGTTGAGTGTGCAATCCCAGAAATCCATGGTTGTGAAAGAACCGGAGGAGGGAGGTGATGGGAAATTTCAACATCTTATCCGGAGGCGTCGACCAAACGGCAGAACTCATAGGAATGAGGAAGTAATTAAGAAAAGCCTCTCCATATCCTTTGGCCTCAACATATTCAGCGACGGTATCCTCTAAATGGAGGCTTTTCTCCAGGGTTTCTGCAGCCTCTCGATTAAATCGACTGATTTGTGTTAGGAAATGCCAATATCCGGGCCGGAAAATATTTCGCCTTTGAGCGAATAGATGGTTGATGCTTGAGCCACAAAATTCGAGGGCTGTCGGACGATGTTGGACGCTAAAGGACATTGAGGTTGGTTGAATCGCGACCTCTAATTTATCAAATAATCTCGTTAGGTGAGGATAAGTGACTTTATTAAAAACCATGAAACCGGTGTCAAAAGAAACCTCTTGATGACCCTGTTTCACAGCAATAGTGTTCGTGTGGCCTCCCACGTAATTCCCGTGGTCGAACAAGGTCAATTCATGCCTGTTCCGTAGAAAATAGGCACAGCCCAACCCGGCTATTCCTGTTCCAACAATTGCGATCCGTGCCATAAAGTAGATTCGCAAGTTGCCGATTCCACTCAAGTTCAATATCAGTTATTCAGGCCGATTCCATAAGCGAGTCGTTAACTTAGGCTATTTGAAAAGATTTGCCCCGACCTATTGCGAGGCGACTGTGACGCCGTGCAAACGTAACATTATATCGCTTGCGCAATTGATCGCTCGCAGAAATAATATGGTCACTATGAGTAAATTCTCCTGGGTTATTGCGTTGTTCAGTCTCTTTGCTATTGGTGTTTTTGCAGATGAGATGAAAGTCGCCCCACCTGTTACTGAGGCCGCCCCAATCAGCGTGGATCCTAAGGGAGGAGGTGACTTTTCCGGAGTGGTGACCGCTGTGGAGAGTACTCGCAATTCTTTCACGGTTGAAAATGCTGATGGCCAAGTGAAAATGTTCACTGTTTCTGACGAACAAAAATCAAAGCTGGTTGTGGGGCAGAAGGTGACAGTTAGTTTTACTGACCAGTACACTTGGCCGTTGCCCACTAAAAACATTGTTATTTCAGGACAGTAGAAGTGGCGAATCTCCGTATGCGCGAATGGCACTAAGATAAGGGGCATTTAGGATGGCCTCTTTATCCCCTCAAAGGTTCCATGTTTTGTGTGGAGTGCGGTGGCAAGACACCGCTTTGAGGGTGTGAGTGAGAGACCTTCCTCGATACCAGATCCAGTTCACCGAGTCCGACATCCCCACAGAAGCGGCCTCTTCCCTTTGCCCGTATCGAGTAATTTTCCCCCATTGATCCCACCCGCCTCGCGTCGTGGCCGCTCGGAAGACAAAGCGGTATCTTGCCACCGCAAGCCATATCGGAAAATTCTCAAAAACATCCTAAATGCCCCTTTTCTTAGTGCCATTCCCGTATGCGCCCACTTATCGGGATGGGACGAGCCCTGATTAGGGAGAATAACGAAGATGCACCTCCCACTTCGAACCCGATTTTTTATTTTTGGGTGATGTTCTTCGTGGACATCGTCCGGATTTGTTTTACCATCCTTCACTGGTAAAATGCAGACATTAAAATCCCCATCCAATCATCCAGTTGCCTCTGCATGCAATCTGGCTCAATTACCCAGGGGTAAATAGGTCGTCTTATATGCTGCGTCATTTATTTATTTATTGTTTGATGGCCGGTCTCACCCTTTCTGTTGAAGCCCAGACCCAGAAGGAACTGATTGTTGTTAGTGGGGGGGCGGCATTGCGGTTTTTTGAAAAAGGAAAGGAGTATTCCCATGACAAATACTGGTTCAATTTTATTGATGCGGCCGGTCTGAGGATCAAGGAACTTAAAAAATCTGAACAGCCAGGAGATCAAATCACTTGGCTGGTCTTTCGCCCGGCCTACCAGATTCGGGGATTCGAATTGAATGTCGATCTGTTACAATTAATTGTAGATAAGGCCAATGGGCTAGGCGTTGCCCTGATGTGGTTTAATACCAAGGAGGAATTTGTAAATTATTTAAACGTTGGCAAAGATCGTAAAATGATGCCCATTGGAAATTTTGATTACTTCGGGCATTCAAACAAGGTTTGTTTCATGTTCGATTACAGCAACCAATATGATGGGCAATCGTGTGTGTTTCTACACGATCGCGATCTGAATCTGATCAACCAAGGAATTTTTAGTGCGGATGCCACTATCAAAAGCTGGGGTTGCCATACCGGAGAATATTACAGCACACGATGGTTAAAGCGTTTTCAAGTTCCGATGGAGGGCGCCATTGGGAAAACCGATTACTCGCATATGGGACAACTGCCCTTTCTTTCTAGCCCCGATGGAAAATGGGTGAAGGGAATAGAATGAATAGAAAAAATGCCATTCTGCTGATCTTGATTTCGACTCTTGCGTGCGCGACTGCACAGGAAAATTCGGACACCACTTCGACTCCCCCCGTTCCCTCAACTTCTCCGACTACTCCAGCGAATCAGTCTGTACCTCCAAATAGTGAAACCGTGATGAAGGCCTTGGAGGTGCCAAAAGGTCCACCACCACCACCATCGCCTCCACTTCCGCCCGAACTTGTCCTTCCGCCGCCAGGTGGCCCAATGGAGGAGTATGTGGGACATCATAAGACTGATAAATTAGGCAGTGGATGGGGCTGGATTAAGAACGTCACTGAGGATTGGAGAAAAGCGCGCTGGGTTAGTTTGCGCGAAAATGCAAAGTCCCCTGCTCCCTGGAGAGCACTTGGAAGTAAAACTGCAGACGAGGATTTTGAGTATAAGGTATGGGGTTACTTTGCCAATCATCAGGCTTACGATCCGATTTACGACGAGATGCTGGATGTATTTGTGATCGATCATTACGAAAGTCTGGGGGCGGCTAAGCCACTTACACGCAGGCCGGGTCCGCTTGAGAGGTTTACTTCTCATGGGCACTCCAGTCATGCCGGATCGAGGCAGGACCGTCCGGTGCAGTCTGATGACCAGGCATTTTAGTGGTTATGGTCAAGTCAATCTTGGAACGGATGTGCTGGGCGATCGCCTTTTCGGTCGTCATTGCATTCTTTCTGCCATGGCTAAAAGCCAAGGGGCACGGAGCCATGGATTATGCTCACTCCGAACTCAAGAAACAGGAAGTGGTTGAAGACGCGAACCGCCCCTTGGGAGAGTCCTATTTCATGTTGCGGACGGAGGAGATCAGAGATGCGCTTTCCGACCCTCTGGATGGAACGAGTGGATGGGCGCTACTTCTCATGACGCGCAGCGAAAAGCCCGATGATCGGGAAAAAGCCCGAAAAATGATCTCGTTTTTAGGGAATATGGAGAGTCGAGAGGCGGGAATCTTGATTTATGCGGTTCCCGCCTGCGCATTGATCAGCGCCTGTTTTTTCACTGTCGCGATCCGAGTTCGGTGGCTTTTTCTGATTCCATTGGCACTCTGTGGCCTTCTTTACACTTTTTTAAGGACTGGACTCAACGAGACCTACTTCGATCGGCTCGTACTGGACCTACCTGTTGGCCTTGGTTTATGGATCTCCCTTTATGGGTTGCTGGTAATCATCATTCTTCTCGCCATTCGCGTGGCGTTTGGGAAAAGCTAAAGTGCTCTGAAATCACTCCCAGTTTCTTCGCCCTCGTGCCACAGCTTTCCATCCGGGATCAAAAGTAAAATACTTAATCAGACTGACGGGATCCTGAATCCGGTGTATGAGCGATTTTTCAGGATCCGAAGCGTGCTCCACCACATACAGCCAGTATGCCCGTCGCTTGCGACAGGCCACTCGAAATTGTTCGAGAGAGAGAGTTACGGGATTTACCCATTTCCCTTTTACCGATTTCACTTCCACCAACCGTGAGGCATGCTCAATGGAATCTCCTTCATAAAGGTCGAATCCAGGATTGTTGGTGGAGGTTTGTTTCAAGGCTATCTCTCTGATTTGGATCAAGGCTATGGCGGAAGCTTCCACCGCCATTAACTCTGCGTGAAGATGGCCATCGTTGTTACTCGGTAATTCCTGTGGCCAAGCCCCTACATATGTGTGAAATGGCTGATTGAAATCTGGAGAAAAAGATGGAGTGAAACTATCCGGAATTGATTTTGGATTCGTCTGTTCACTCGGGATGATTGGATTCAATCCCAATAGAGTCTTAATTTTTTCTCCAGTTAAAAGGAGACTAAACGGGATATATAACTTCCCTCTCTCTCCCGCAAGGAATCCTCCGCATTCTGAAGAAGTTCGTAAATAAAGTGAGTCCGATCTGTATATCGGTTGGCAAGATGATCCTGCGCCCATTCCGTCAGCTTGCGTCCATAGTCCAACCTATGCTCATCTGCAATGAATTGATAATCGGAAGGCATACATTCTCTGTTTGGCCTTGAATAAAAAGGGGAAGAAAGAGATACTACCGAAATATGAAAAATGAATCTTCCTTCGATTCTATTTTCTCTTTTTTGGTTTTTTCCTCCTCTTTGGCTGTCCGGGGTTTCGATGGGAAATCGATTCTTTCAAAACATCTACCTATTCAAAAACAGATCGCGCTCCATCCTTCCTCCCCTGTTCATAAAGAGCTTCCAGAAATTGAGTTAGTCGAATCCCCGAATAAAGTGTCAAATCCTTCGAAACTACCTCGAAAGCTTTGGCCACGCTCCTCCCGGCATAAACAGAAATGGGGTGGCCACCGAGTTTAATAACGGTCTTTGTGCTTTTATTTGTCTTCATAAATTGATCGATCCTAGACGAGACTTCCATGGAGCCGATTGACCAATTAGCAAGAAGAGTTTCTGTGGGAAGTTTGTGTATTTAACCCGAACTCCGAGATTAAACATGCTGAAGGTTCGTAACAGCTTTACCCGGGACGACGGTACGCCGCTGAACTACACTTTGGTCAACATCAAGGACTGGTGTAAAAACACTTTCGAGGTGGTCAACCAACTCCGCATCAATAACCGACATTGCCCGATATCAAAGCACGCAAGAGTCTTTTGCGATCATCAACAACTGGATGCGCAGCCGGAGCACCATCGAATTTCTCGGACTTTGGGAGAAGCTGTGCAATCCAGGTTTTAAACCTCTCGAATTCGAGAGGTTTAGAAATGAGGCGGGCAGTAACTACTTTGTCCGTGTCCTCTTTCTTAACTGAGTCCTTTCCACGCAATTTTCACTTTGTGTTTTAGGGTGTTGAAATTTCTCGGCGAAACTAGCTTCTCCACATGTTGTAAGCGACCAAGTACGATGCTGGAGGCAACACCCTGCTTTTGGGCGAACGCGCGTATTATAACCTGGTCCGGGTTTGATGGAATATTGGCAAGAAAGGATTTCCAATCGGCAGGAGGGATGAGAAAATCTGCCGCCCATTGGTTAGCTTCTTGTTCTTTGGGATTATCCAAACCTCGATATTCAACAAAAACATCTCGCTTTCCATGGAGCAGTATATGAGCAGCCTCATGGAAGAATGTGAACCAGAGGTTGTCATCTGTCTTATATCGTAGGCTAAGTTGAATCAAAGCCTTGTGAGGGGTGATCCAGCGTGTGAAACCACATACATGGGTTTTAGGGAGCTCGGGAACGAGAACTACTGCGACCCCTGAAATTGCACAAAGCCGAGAAACCTCATGCCAGCTGCCAGAGGGCGTTTTTGACGTGAGGGCCCGGATTTTGGTGAGGTTACTTGTAAAGTTCTCCCTGTTATAATTCTCGCAGTCTATCTTTTGTGCTAGCAATTCCCCAGCTCTGAGCCACGCGCTCAGATCTCCCAGGTCAGTTTTAAACTGTCCAGATTCACGAGCGGCACCACATAAACCCCCATAGGTCGATTCCCACTCTTTTGGAGAGGCGACACCAAAGTATCGGAGAAGCTGGCCGACGCGATCCACTTTAACTTTGAGAAACGCGACCAGACTGATTTCTGTCATGTGTTTGTATGAAAAGCGATCTACCCAACCAACCTCCTCTTCTTGGCGTTTTTCATCTTGCAAGCGGGCAAGCCGTTCACGGTAATTTGATTCCGCATTATTCCAGAATGAAGCAGGAACCCCTGTAACTTTTTCCAACTGAAGGGAAGTTTCTGGCATGATTTGGGCAACACCTTTGATGATTTGATTGATCGTTTTCAGAGGTCGACCCATGCGGTTGGCAAGCTCTTTCTGGGTTAGCCCGAGGGAACCTAAGGTTTCCAAGAGGGTTTCACCTGGAGAAAAAGCGTAATCTGGTTGAAAGGGTAATTTAGTGCTCATGTTTAGTGGGTATCTACGATTTCGATGATTTTGACCTTGGTGATCTGTTTCCAGTCCAACCCCCCATCTATTTTCCTAGGTGTCTCGGTATAGTCAGGTATCATCAATAGTCGATATGGGTGTTTCACATCCACAGAAATCTGTTCATTTCGATTCGCCTTCAGTTCATGCACTCGTGTCTGTGGGAGCTTGGAAAGTTCATCCACGCTGTTTGCGTCTGCCACTTGTTGAAGCCGAATTAAAATTCGCTTTCCATTGTCGGGGCCATATGTGCGTAGAGTGTCTTTTTAGCTCTCCAGCAGCTTCTTAAGCTTACTATTTATAAATGAAATTTGCATCGAGAGTGGAAAGTGTCAATAAATGATTTACCTAAAGGGTTAATTAAATTAGTCCAGTTTATAATTTTCAATTTCAAAGTTTGAAACAGAAATATTCGGAAAGGGAGGTGACGGTGCGGTTTCAAACCGAACCGCCAGGGGTGGGGTGTTGGAAATATCGATACCCTGAGATGGGTAACGGGAAAAGGCCTCGACTGTAACAAAGGCGTAACCAAAAACTCAAAAGAGAGACTTGCTGTTTTTGTAAGCACCTAATTATAAGAGCATTTACAAAACTGACCCCAACGGGATTCGAACCCGTCCACCAGCCTTGAGAGGGCTGTGACCTAACCAGCTAGTCGATGGGGCCGATTGAGGAGCGTTATTACTAACAGAGAGAGTCCTAAAGGGGCAAGAAGATTATCCCATGCGCTGAACGTCTATTCTTCCTCTTCGAGATGACCATTCTCGGAGACAATAGGAGTGCCACCAAGCCGTTCTGCATAGAGATTGAGTTTGTTGCGGAGGGTGCGAACATTGATTCCCAGTAGTTTAGCGGCTTCGTTGCGGTTCCCTGCAGTCTTTTCGAGAGCCATCCGGATCAGGCGCTCTTCCATCTCTTCGACGGTTGGGATCTGATCTCCGGACGGGGCGAGGGCAATCTCTGAGGGTTTGAGTTGGACGGAAGCCAAGGGTTGTTCGGGAATAGGAGAATCCACCGCTTTCGGCGAGGAGAAGCTCATGGTATTGGGGCGAGAAGATGGGCGACTGATAAAATCATCGTATTCGAGATCACGATTTTCATCAGCCAGAATCACGGCCCGTTCGGCATAATTCTGTAACTCACGGACATTTCCCGGCCAGTGGTAGGCGCTGAGCTGTCGGATCGCCTCGGGGGTGACTTTGGGAATCAGTTTGTTGTATTTTTTAGCGAGTCGATCCAGGAAGCAGTTGAGCAGGTATTCCACCTCGCTATGGCGGTCACGCAAGGCAGGCAATTCGATGGGAACAACATTGAGTCGGAAATAAAGATCCTGTCGGAACTTTCCACTTTCAACAGCTTCCTGGATCTTACGGTTGGTAGTGGCGATCACGCGGACATCGACGCGGATGGTGCGGTTGCCGCCGACACGTTCAAACTCCTTCTCCTGGAGGACGCGGAGCAATTTAGCCTGGAGGCCCAGGGAGATTTCAGTGACTTCATCTAGGAGGAGAGTGCCATTGGTTGCCAGTTCAAAGCGTCCCTCTCGACGGTTTGTGGCACCAGTAAAAGAACCTTTTTCGTGGCCAAAAAACTCGGATTCCAGCAAGTTTTCGGGCACTGCTGCGCAGTTGACCTTGATGTAGGGGGCTTTATTGCGGAGGCTGTGCTGGTGGATGGCTCGAGCGATCAGTTCCTTGCCTGTTCCACTCTCCCCTTCGATCAATACGGTGGCATTTGTTTGGGCCACACGTTTGATCAGGGAGTGAACTTTCTCCATCTGTGGGCTGCGAAAGAGCAACTCACTGACCCCAGTTTCAACGGCAAGCTGTTCTTTTAGATAGGTATTTTCTTCCCGCAATTTTCGCTGGTCGAGGAGGGTACTAAGAGCCATGTCAAACTGAGGGAGCGTAAAGGGCTTGAGGAGATAATTGGCTGCACCGCTTTTCATTGCCTCAACGGCCGATTCGATGCTGCCGAAGCTCGTAACGATGATGCATTCAACCGGACTGATCTTTTTTACTTGTTGCATGACCTCAACCCCATTGCCGTCAGGTAACAACAAGTCGACGATCATTAGATCAGCCGGTTCCTTCTGATGAGCTTCGATGGCCTGCTGACAATTGACTACACCCAGAACTGGGATGTTTTGCTTTTGTAAGTGCCCCACTATAAGGCGCCTAATAAGAGGATCGTCGTCCACGACAATCACGCGTTCAAACTGCATAACGGGTGGTTATAAAATGCAAATGCGGCAGGTAAAAGTTTAAAAGTAATAATTTAGCAGTCTGCTCCAGGGCTTTGCAAGCGAGACCTCGGCTGAATCATGCTCACACTTATACCGTGAGTACCTTGCAAGTCAACTAACGGCAGAAGTTACGCTAGTTTTTTGAGCCACCTATTAAAGTGGGTCAGGGTACCGCCGCAGAGTTGGAAGGTGAGGGACGAGGCTGGGAGTCGTTGTGAGCATTAACACTATCAAACCGCGTTCGGAGCGCATCCAGGCGATGGCTAAAGCCCTTAAGCCACGTCTCCCAATCATCACGGGCCTTGTCAGAAGGGGCGGGTAAATTTTTAGCCTGCTCTTCGGGAAGCTGCCGATTGAGGAGGCTGAGATAAAAATCCAGCATTTTCATCCAACTCTCGCTTTTATCGAAGGCAAGGATCGTCTCCAGAATGGGAATCTGTTTTTCGGGTCTCTCCTTATACTCGCTTAATAGCATGTCGGCACAGCGACGTTGCCAATACATCTTATCATTTTCCTGCAGGGTATTTGCCAGCCAGATGAAGGAGTAGGTGGCATCGATTTGTCGTTTGGAGTCTCCTGCCGCTCCATAAAGGGAGATTAGACGCAGCCAGGCTTCTATAGCAAACGGATGGAAAGGCGACTCTGCAAGGGCAGACTCGTATCGGGCAATCGCATCAAGTGATTTACCGAGCTGATAGGAGCAATCGGCCACCCGGTAGTTCGCAGTATCGACGAGCAATCCCATCCCAGGGTTTTGGTGTTTGAACCTGGTGTAAAGTTCGTCGGCACGTGCCCAGTTATTGTTGAGGTATTCCGCCTCAGCCAGTTCCCATGAGGCAGCTTGGGTCAAATGTAAAGAGGCTTGATAGTCTTCGACGTTGAGTGAAGCGGCCTTATTGATCGTAAAGGAGAGGGTTTTATAGAAATTTTCTCGGGCCCGATCATATGATCCTGTTTCGAGATATGTTTGACCCAGCAGGAAGTCGACATAGGGAGCATCTGTCTGATCAGCATAATTTTCCACATACCGACGAAACCAGACAATAGCCTCCGCAGGGCGATCGTTCATGAGCGCTATACGTCCCCGGAGTTCGACAGCCTCGGCGATAATGGGACGAATCACCCCTGGCTTATTTATGAGGTCGTCCAGAATTTCTTCAGCGAGTTGATATTCCTTGGTGACAATCAACCCGTGGACCCTGGCAATGACATCATTTGGGGTAGTCTTGAGGGGACCGTTGGCGGAAGCAATGATCGTTCCATCGTCACTCTTGGGATCTGCTTGACACGGAGAGATCGTAAAAAATGCGATGACAAGAGCGGCGAAAAAAAATCTCATCCACGAGCCTCTTATCGTTGTGGAACACTGTAAGTGACAGAGCCACCGCTGGGAGGAAGGTCCTGATTGCCAACGTAAGGAAACCGAATATGAAGGAAGAGATCTTGATCAGTTCCGTCTCTGGGGGTTTTGTCCTGAACCGCATTTTTTTCGATGGCCTGACGTTGTTGTCGGGCAATTTCCACTGCGTTCTTCGTGTTTTGGATCCAATCAAGGAAAGGGGAAGCTGTGACCGTTTCTTGGGAAACCCCAGCGGAAGCCGTTTTCTCGGTGGCTTGGGGAATCTCTACAACTGGGCGGGCAGGAAGCTCAATGGGAGTATCTCCTTTTGGAACCATCGGATTGTTAAATTTAATCGGAGGTATAGGAGGTCCCATCGGCTGAAGGACATCGGGCATGGCCGCAATCTTCATAGAACTCTGATTCGGATTATCCTTAAAACCAGATGAAGGCTGAGGAAACGGAATATTATCCGCCGGGTTCTCCCTCAAATTAGGAGGGGTCATATCCTTTGGCGGTTTTGATGGCTTCACCCATTTAATCTGATCTGAGGATGGAACATCTGTTTCGGAGGGTGCAACATCTGTTTCCGAGGTAGGAGTAGATGTTTCGGAAGGCTTAGCAGTCTCCTCCGATTTTTTATCCTGTATGGGAAGACCCGTGAGAGGGTCGTAGGCTTTATTGTAGAGAGGAGGAGGGGTAGGAAGAGAAGAAGGAGCGGTGATTGAGCTGACGGAAGTAGGGGGAGCGACCGTGCTGGTACCTTCAAGCGCTCGCGCAAACGTAAGTGCAGTAGCGAGAACTGCAGCCATGCAAGCGATTTTTTTCATACCTCATTAGAAGCCCTTTAGTGCACTTTCTCTATCGGCAAAAACCTCCAAATCTTTAGTTTCTTCAAAAGCCCTCGCTTGATTTGTGAACTCAGGCGAACCGACAACTCGGAATTTTATGCTTAATTCTCGTGAAGAATGAACCAATTGAAGGATCAATTTAATAATAGTCATGTCAATTCTTTGAACCTCGCTTGCGTCTACAATAACACGATTTAAGCCAGAGTCCACCATCTCCCGTATTTTGGGTTGAATATAATTTCCTAACTCGTTGGCTGTTAACTGAGAAGGGTTGTTTGGAATGCGGCAAATTTGAACATCGTTTTCCACGACGAAGTATCGCCGGGAGGTGTCAAGGTTCATGGCGCGAGCCACCCTATAAAACAATTCGCCTGGGTCGAGGGGTTTAGTGAGGATGCCCGTAAAACCGATTGCTTGGGCGCGGGCCTGCTCTTCGGTCGCAGTTTTAACGCTCATTCCGAACATCGGTACGGACTTTGTTTTGGCATTTGCACGCATCATCTGAAAGAAATTGAAGGCGGCACCTTCCGGCAAGGCGAGATTGATCAGGATGACGTCTGGGACTTCTTTAGAACTCATATCAATGGCTTCACCGGACTGGGAGGCACCCACCACTCTCCAAGGAGTTTCAGATACGGCAGCTTTGATTTGATCGACAATTGCTGGTTTGTCATCGACGACCAACAAGGTTGCTGGATCGTCCATCGTTTTGACTTTGGCCTCACCGGAGCCTTTTGGTTGGAGGTCAAGAATACGACCAACGCGTTCGAGAAGAACCTGTTCAGTAAATGGTTTGATGATGTAGTCGCGAATCCCCATACGAGCGATTTTGACTACATTTTCTTTGCCTGCTTCTGCTGTGAGCATGATGACAGGAATCTCCTTCATCCTTGGGTCGGCTTTTAATTTAGAAAGAGTTTCCACACCATCCATTACTGGCATGGTGACATCGAGGATGATCAAATCAGGACTTTCTCTTGTCGCAACCGCAAGTCCTTCGACACCGTTGCTTGCAAATGAAAGCTCAACATTATAATTTTTAAAGGCGCGTCCGATGACCATATGGATCATCTTGCTATCATCGACGCTCAGTATCTTGGGCGTGGGCATCTCATTCCTCCAGGTTTGCGAAAATACAAATATTCAAAATATCGTTCGTTTCAGGCACATTGAACGAGTTCATCAAAGACACAGAAGGATGAACACTGTCAATGGAGATCTTCCGGCCTCGCATCACAGTGGGAATACTCAATGTGCAGTTGTAACCACGATTGGCCATTTTCGATTTGAAATTACCTGTTATCATATTTGTCAGTTCTCCGACGATATCATTTACCTGATCCTGCGGCTGCTCCACGTCGCTCCCCAACACACAATTAGCAGCAACCTTGGATAGGTTTTCGGTTAGATTGAGATATAAAGTCCCTGTCATTTTACCAGCAAAACTGACTCCACCGCATACACCGCTTAGCTCTAGAGGCGGACGGATATTTTCTTCATGATCGTCCAAGGACTGAACTTCAAGGTTCAACATGGTGGCAAAAACCTCTCGTGTAGCCGCTCTTGCAAAGGTGGATATTACATGCACAGTCGTTTGAATAGCTGGATATTTTTACTTTTATAAGTATAGCATGTACCATTTGGACAATCTAAATTACGCCTCTTTTTGGACTATCTTAAGGGAAGTGCAAGGAAAACTCTCATTCCACGGAAAATTATCGTCGCGAAATAAGAGATAGACATTTTGCATAATGGAACGCAACGAGACAGCACCGATTTTTAATCTGATCGCCGATCCCAAGGCCTCTCAGATGCTGCCATCGCTTCAGGCGATCGTCCAGCACCTCCAGCAGATTAGTGGACAACCCAACACGACAATCCAGCAAATTGCTGAGATCGTTCGTAATGATCAAAGCCTTACGGTCCGATTATTGCGTTTGGCCAACTCCGCCTTTTATGCCCCATCCGAGCCGATCCTGAATATTAACGAGGCCGTTTTATATCTTGGATTGGGTCAGTTGCGGAATTCCATTTTGACTGCCAAGTTCATTGAGAAAACGTGTGAGGTCCCAGGAAACTTGATGGATTGGCGTGAATTTTGGTTGCATGAAATCGGGGTTGGGGTGGTGATGCAATTACTCTCCGGATATATGGAGGAGCAACGTCTGCAGGAGGAGTCCTATTACGTGGTGGGATTGTTTCATGATATCGGAAAACTGGTGCTGGCATATCTATCCATGGATTTATTCACTGAGGTGCTCAAGGAATCTCTTGCACGCAGGAGCGGGACTTCCCCGGTGGAAATTGAGATCGTCGGACTGAATCATGCCAGTATCGGAGCCTGGTATCTGCAAAAGCAGGGATTGCCTCCTGCCCTGTATGAGGCAATCCGACTCCATCACTCCTGGCAGTTTTCACCCGGGCCAACCGAAGAGGCGGCGATGATCAATCTGGCGGATCAGATTGTTCACTTATTCCGTCAGGGTCAGTCAGGAAGTTTCTGGCCGCAGGATTGGAATCCCGGTGAGTCGGATGAGTGGCGGTTGTTTCGTCAGACCTCCAAACGACATCTTCCATCCTGGCCGGATCTGCTACTCCAAATCTGGCATAAGCTGAAACATGTGCCGGAGATATTGGACGCATTGATGAGCTCAGGTCCCGAGAAAAGGGTTGCTGGATCCAATAGATAAACATTTATACCGCAGGTGGAATTCTGTGTAATCTGTGGGTAAATCACCGTCGATTTTTAAGTTAATTTCTTAACAAATAATGGACGATCTCTTTGCAACTTCGACTCCTGAATCGGGCAATCGGGCAAATGCTCCATTGGCTGCCCGGCTTCGGCCTCGGACCCTGGAGGAGATTCATGGGCAGCGACATCTCCTCGGCCCGGGCAAAGCTTTGCGACGACTAATCGAGGCGGATCGTCTTACCTCCATCATCTTGTTTGGTCCTCCGGGCGTCGGTAAAACTACCCTAGCAGAGGTGATTGCCCTGGGAACTAAGAGCCGATTCGAGAGACTGAACGCCGTGGAGGCGAATGTCGCCGATCTTCGTAAGATTCTCAATATCGCCTCCCAGCGACAAAGTCGGGAGGGAGCGGGAACCGTTCTGTTCATTGACGAAATCCACCGATTCAATAAATCGCAGCAGGATGCTCTCCTACCGGATGTGGAGAGTGGAACCGTCCGATTGATAGGGGCCACGACCCACAACCCCTCATTTTACGTCAACGGGCCTCTGGTCTCCCGGTCACAGGTTTTTGAATTGCAACCCCTGCCAGTTGAGGCGCTGGAGGAACTTATCGATCTGGCACTAACTGATAAGGAGCGGGGCTTGGGACAATATGACGTCGCAGTCGATTCAGAGGCACGACAGCACTTGATCCATATTTGTGAAGGGGATGCGCGCCGTTTGCTGAACAGCCTGGAAATCGCAGTTCTTAGTACCGCCCCTGATGCTTCAGGCAAGATTCAGATCAGCCGTGCGACGATGGAGGACTGTGTCCAACGAAAAATGCCCGTATATGATCGGGGAGAGGATCAGCACTACGATACCATTTCAGCCTTTATTAAATCCGTGCGCGGGAGCGATCCTGATTCGGCACTCTACTGGCTTGCCAAGATGCTCGTGGCTGGGGAGGAACCTCGTTTTATCGCCCGTCGGCTGGTGATCCTCGCTGCGGAAGATATCGGCATGGCCGATCCCCGAGGGTTAATGGTTGCCGTGGCGGCCCAGCAGGCCTTCGAGTTTCTCGGAATGCCCGAGGGCCGGATTCCTCTTGCCGAGGCCACCGTTTATCTGGCGACCGCCCCGAAGAGCAACGCCTCATATAAAGCGATCAATGAGGCCATCGAAACTGTGAAACAGGAATCGACCGTGGAAGTTCCCAAACACTTGAAGGACGCGAGTTATGCCGGAGCGAAGAGGCTTGGGCGGGGAGTAGGCTATCAATACAGCCACGATCAGCCCGATGCAATTTCCGGCCAGAACTTCGGTGTGGTTCCCGGTGCATTTTATCACCCCACCGGACGTGGATTTGAAAAGGAGATCAAGGAACGTCTGGAGCGCTGGGCGGAGATGAGGAAGCGATCGTCTTGAGGTGATTGAGGAATCTGAGTGGTGGAGTTGAATCATGAGCAATGATCTATTAGCGACGCTTTAAGTGGAGGGCGCATCTCCGTATGCGCCCTAATTGAGAATTTTATAAATTGATGCCCCTGAAAAACTAAACAGGTTCGAAACGTTCAATATCTTTGAATTTATCGAGGTCGCGGTCGAACGATGCCACGGGAAGGGAAAGTTTTGCTGAGCGCGTTGCCAGCCACACATCAGCAAAATCAACGTTCTTTGCGCCGAATCGTTTCAGAGCGTCGGTCACCATATCCCGATCCATGGTTTCTACTCCGATGTTCTGAATGATGGAAAGCAGGGCGTTAACGACCTCAATCCGACTTCGACCGTATCGCCCGATAAGTACGTACACCACTTCGGTTATCGCCAGAACATCCAGGTGGAGATGAATTTCCTGTTGTTCCGCCCTTTCAAACAAAGTCGTCGCTGCCGGGCTTTGTCTGTGATCGTCCTGGACGAGAAAACGGACGAGCACATTTGCATCCAGTAGGTAATGTGTCATTTCTTCTGCCGGGAAATGCGGTTATGACGGGCAATCGAGGCATTGGCAAAAGCCCCCTTCAGAGACTTTCCCAGCGCAGGGATGCTCTCTGATTTCAAACACCCCGCCAATTCGCTGATCGAACGTATGCGTTGTCCGATCAGTTCGTCTCCATTGACTTTCCAGGAGATTCGTTCGCCGATCTTCAGAGGAACTTCCTTTCGCACCGCTTCAGGAATGGTCACCTGCCATTTGGAGGTGATGGTGGATGTGATATTTCCCATGCAATTATTCTTACAATAGATGGATCCCCTTACGCAAGCGTAATCTCCTTACCTGTGATGAATTAAAAACCAGGCGTAAAGCTCAGGCCACTGGTAGGCGATAACGTGCGATTGGACGTGATCAGCTCCGGGAATCTCCGTCCACTTTATCTCCCCACCAACATCCTTCAGAGCTCTGACCATATTGATTGCATCAGACGAGGAAGCAGAGTGATCTTCGGTTCCGTTGATGATCCACGCAGGCACATCTTTGACCCGAGCAGCATGGGCCGGGTCACCCCCAAGTCGACCGATCGCGGCAATGGCGGCAAAACGATCTGGCTGATCAAGTGCGACATCCCATGTCCCCCACCCGCCCATAGAAAATCCAGTAAGATAATAGCGGGTGGGATCCGTTCGATACTTGGTTGCCACTTCATCGACCACATCTTTGACGGCTGGTTGAAACCAATTCCAGCCCTGCTTCCAACCCTGCTCACTGCGAAGCGAGACGGCGATGAATGGAAATACCGGCCATTCTCGGGCGGGAATCTGAATGCCATTGTTCTGAACACCCTCCATAGTTTTCCCACCCCCGACACCGTGTAGATAGAAGATCACCGGCCAGCGTTTGCCAGGATCTTCATTGTAGCCTTTCGGCAGACGAACATAGTACTCGTACTTGACCTCACTTCCAAGTTTTTTACGCAAGGCATGCCACCAATCCCGGTCAGCCTTTTTGGCAAGGAATTTATCCACTGCGCTGGTTTCTGTTGATGTGGCCGCCAGGAAATAAACTGAGACGTCCGGTTTGACTACCTCATTTAGCGGAACGCGGTAGAGGGTGCGGTATGCAACAAATGAGTCACCCGCGGCCGAGGTGAAGGTAGCAACGGCCCCATACCGTCCGGGTTTGACCGCCTTATCCACTGGTTTGAATTCAACGTCGTAATAATCGGTTTTGACGGTGTAGGGTCCAACCAGCTCCCGCATCTTGTCGGGTTCCAAGAAATCACAAACTGGGAACTTCTCATCGTTGAACACCTCTGATTTGCATACGACCGACGTCCAAACTGGGGGATGTTCATCGTAGGAAGGTGCCCCGCCGCCAGTCGAAAATAAATCTCTTCGATGACCATTTATGTCCGGCAGGGTTAGGGTGCGGACGACTTTACCATCCAATGTGATGTCAAGTGAGTCGTACTTTTGACCGATGGGTGGTAATGGGAAGAGAAGCGTGCCAACAGCCCGGTCTCCATCGAGCGACAGTATTCCTTGAGCAAGTATTTGCTCCTTCTCAAGCACAGCGATTTTCTGGCCAGCCAACTCAGGGTCTGCCACCACGTTGGCGTAGCCGGTTTTGAATTGGTCAAAGCCAGCCCACACCGCAATCGGGTCCGGATTTGAGGGTTTATCCGCGAGGCGCACAGGAGAAAGCTTCATCCATTCTGATTTTGGCAAATGGTTGATCCAGATCGCGCGTTGGTGGTTCTTATCGCCCTGGCTCACAGAGTGATTAATCGCAAAGCCCACTTTGATGATGGTTCCCAGACTGGGAGTAATTCCCATGCTCGACCAAGGCAGAAGTAGGTCCATTAAATATCCCCGATCACTCCTCTTCGCAGTCACACGGGGAGTGAAGTCGGCCAAGTCCTTCTTGAACTCCTTGTCCCGATAATCGAAAATCTTGTAGCGTGCAGCAGACGAATTACTTGTGAGTCCTGGGCTGGCAACCAGTTGGATCATTCCAGCCTTGTCATTGTCACCGGTCATTAGGAGCAATTCCACCGAATCTCCATCAAGAAGATGATTCAAATCTACTGGCTCGAAGGGTGTGGGGTCAGTTACTTCCACATGCAGCAGTAGCCCTTCCTCTGACCACCCCAAGCGACCGACTGCCATAAACTCAGTGGAGGGAGATAGATGAATGGAGTCCCCCGCCAAAGTGCGGATCAATAGACCTTGACCCTGCCAATCTTCGACTGAGTCCTGAACACGAACCCGGGTAACCTTTGGTAAATCCGTGATGGGTGTGGAGTCCTCCGCGTATGTACGGCCTAAGAGCATCGCTGCTAAGGCAATCAATACGAGGTGGCGACGCAGACAATACATGAATATTACAAAGATTACAGAGTAGGCATTTTATCCACAGATTTCGCCGATTTCACAGATTAATAATTGCAATTTGCTTAAAAATCGGAATCGCATTACTTTCTTGCACTTACCTTATGCCACATAGAAGATTGTCGTCGTTCTCCAACTCTGCCCTCGTACTTGTTGGTGCATTCATTTTTTCATCTGTTTTCTCCCACGCCACCGGCCTTTACGAAGGCAGTAAGTGGGCGTTTCTTGATGTAAAGCAGGAGATGACAGCGGCAGCGGATATCACACTGGCGAAGTTTCCTGATTGTGATGATGCTACGGTGGATGAGAAGATCATGGTGACCTACCGTGCGGACGGGACTGGGGAAAACCAGGATGAGACGTTTCAGAAGGTGCTGACTGAAAAGGGCAAGAGGGACAATCGGACAATTGCGCTCGATTTTATGCTTCCATATTCCACGGTGGAAGTGGTCAAAGTCGAAGTGATTAAGTTAAATGGTCAGATCATTCCGATCGATATACTTGCGAACTCGAAGGAGATGATCGACGACAGACAGATGGAAGAGAATATTTACGATCCCAATAGTAAAATATTAGATGTCAATATTCCCCAACTGGAGATTGGCGATGTTATCCATTCAATCACTCGAAAAACCACTCATCGATCGATTATACCAGGCGAGTTTGCTGATGAAACTTTATTCGAATCGAATGGATATATTCGGCATCTCTCCTATGAAATTGAAGCACCTCAGGATAAGCCCTTAAAGCACATGGTACTCAAGGATGAGATCCCGGGGACAGTGCAAGTCACCACCCATCCAGGAGATGCCAACACAGTGATTCATCACTGGGAGGTGAACAATGTACCTCGGATGTTTGCCGAGCCCGCGATGCCCCCAGATATCACGGTGCTGCAACACTTATTGGTCACCACGACGGACGATTGGGGTTCCATTTCAAAATGGTATTGGAATGTCTGCCAGCCACATCTCGCGGTTACCACACCGGAGATGAAGAAGACGGTGGATCAACTCACATCGGGGACTAAGACGGAGAGGGATAGGATCATGGCCATCTTCTATTATGTCTCCAAAAAGATCCGTTACATGGGATTGACCCCCGAGAAGGATCGTCCCGGCTTTGAACCACATGATGTGCAGCTGACTTTCTGCAACAAGTACGGTGTCTGCAGAGACAAAGCGGTGCTTCTCGTGGCAATGCTCAGAATGGCTGGGGTTGATGCCTATCCGGTGCTTATGAATTACGGGACAAGGAAAGATAAGGACTGTCCCAATCCATTTTTCAACCATGCAATCGTCGGTATTGAACGTGGGAAGGGCGATTACCTCTTGATGGATCCAACGGATGAGAACACGAGAGTACCTCTACCGTCGACCGAGTCCGACCAGAGTTTTCTAGTGGCGCGGCCGGAAGGGGAGACGCTCCTATCGAGTCCGGTGGTTTCTCCCGATAAGAACATGATGCGAATCCAAACCCAGGCCGTATTGAGTGCGTCGGGGAGGCTGGATGCGAAATCGGTACTGATCTTTGATGGGTTTAATGATAACGCCTATCGCGAAGTATTGTCTCAAATGAAGCCAGATGAAGAGCGGCGATTCTTTGAAGAAAGGCTTAAACAGGGCATTCCAGGCGCCAGGTTGACCTCTCTCAAAATTACTCCACAAGATATGACAGATGTCTCCTCCGTGATTCAGACCGAGATCGAGTTTTCTGTGGACGACATGAACGCTTCGGGCAATGGCAAGGCGATTGTAAACCTTCCGTGGATTGGAAAGAGGTTGGGCGTGGTAAATTTCATTCTGAATGAAACCGGGCTAGAAAAGAGAAAATATCCCATGAGGACTTTTGTCGCCTGTGGGGTTCAGGAGGAGATCTCCTTAAAACTGGGCAACGAGTTCACTGGGGTGGTCTCTTTACCATTGTACACCTCGATCGAGGACGCATGCATGAGCAGCGAAAGAAAGGTTGAGTTCAAGGAAAAATCACTCATAGCCTCTCGTGAATTAAAGCTCAAAGTGGTGGAGTTCTCGCCGGAGGAATATCTAAAATTGAAACAGGAGCTGGAAATGCTCGCTGATGATGATCGCAAGGCCCCGGTCATGGCTATCTCTCAGTCGCCCGTGTCAAACGGCAAGGCGACTGCAGACCAACCGCTTGACTCGAAGGTGGAATCAAATGCAGAGGTTCTGGAGAGTGAGGACGAGTTGGACGTGAAGGATGCTCACACGGCGTTTCGTAGAGAGAAGTACGTCGAAACGGTACTGACTTACGACGGAA
>Ga0206919_1034_pt1 | contig 32276 bp, 32 predicted proteins | sample Alteio_BWOrgHeat_67_FD_152962 | JGI IMG/M metagenome (GOLD analysis project Ga0206919, IMG submission 152962) | Enriched cells from forest soil in Barre Woods Harvard Forest LTER site, Petersham, Massachusetts, United States -... | ecosystem: Environmental > Terrestrial > Soil > Temperate forest >... | reverse complement strand
TAATAACCTGTCCAAAACCTACCTGTTTATTTTGTTGGTAAATTCCAAAGCAAAGCGAATTTTCAACAGAGCGTTTCAATGTCTCCAGCGGCATATTTTTGGCCCAGTATGATTCGCCGCTTAAATAAGCGTGAATAAGGCCAATATCCAATAAATCTTTATCTGTAGATATGGCAAACCCCTTTTTCAGGAACGTATCATCATTCATTATTATTCGCATAGTCAATGTAATTCAGGTTGCGTAAATAAACTTCGCAGCTTACCATGGCGCACACCTCGTGCTGATCGTCATAAATATCAACCGGGTAAATTTTAATGTATTTCCCCTCTGAGTTTAATATTTCCTCAGCTTCGGCAATATCGCTATCTGTTAATTCAATATCAAAATACAAATTACTGTTAGCCGGCTTTATGTATTGTACTTCGGCAGATTTTGACCAGGCAATTACTCTGTAACCTTTGTGGCTAAACAATTGATGGAATAGCACAGGATAAAATGGATCGACTGCCGCGAAAATGGTTCCGCCGAAAATAGAGCCATTATAGTTCTTATTGAAAATACTCCGGGATATCTTTACATGCGCACCGTAAAAACCTTTTTTAAACTTTCTTACCCAAATGCGCTGAAAGAATAAAGGCGGATAAAATCGCAACGCCCATTTAAGCACAGTTTCTGATACCGCCATAATGCACTAAATATCAGAAATACCGCCGACTTACGCTATAAAACTTTTCAATATTTATTTCAAATAATTAACATTATGTTAAGTAATGTTTCTAAAAAGAAACCCACCTTTTAGATGGGTTCCTTTAATATCTCCTATTTCTGCCCCTTTAAGGCATCAATTTTCTTTTGTGTTTCGTTAGCATTGGCCATATCATGCTTGCCCATATAATATGTCTTCAAATTAATTAACGCATCAGATGATTTGGGGTTTAATTCAACTGCTTTTAATATGTACACTTTCGCGGCATCCATCATGTTGCCGGCTTTGGCAACCTGTGCGTCATATTCTTTTTGTTTACTTGACGGCAACTGTTGGGCATCATTATACATGTCTATACCAGGGCGCAGCGTTACGTAACCCATATTCAGGTTCGCTTCAAAGAAGTTCGGGTCTAATTCTAAAGCCTTCTTAAAGAGCTCGCCCGCCTTGCTATAATCATCTAATTTAGCCTGCTCCATTTTGTCTTTGTCAGGTCCGGCCTTTGTCTTCTTTTGGGTTCCATCTATCATATCGCCCATTTGAGTATAGGTAAATCCACCATAATAGTAAAAGGTCTTATTTTTAGGATCGGTGGCGATAGCGCTTTGCAATAAATTAATTACCTCCTGTTGTTTACCCATCCTGAGGTATAATTCGATTTGCCGTTTACGCAGGTCACTGTTAGCTGGATATTTAGCAATACCCTCCGCTACCACCTTTACAGAATTAGCTGTGTCCTTTAAGTTGAGATAAAGATTCGATAATTCGTAATAGATCTCGGCATTGCGTGTGTACTTGGTAGGCAAAAGCCTGTTATATTCTGTAATTGCCTCCTGGAATTTATTCCCAAGCGCAGCAGATAAACCCGAAAAATACATAGCATCGGTGTCCTCCGGTAATATAACCCTGTACTTTTCAAAATAGCCATAGGCATCAGCAAATTTTTGAGCCTTATAGCTGATAACCCCCTGGTTTCTATCATATTGCGCCAGGTTGGTAAAACCCATGGTAATCATCTCCTTATATTCACCTTTTGTATCGGCTTCCTTTGCTTTTTTCAGATTTTCTTCTGCGGTTGCATACAGTGGCGCAGCTGTGGCCGCCACCGAATCCTGCACAGATAATACTGCATAAATGGCTCCTTTTAAGGCATAGGTTTGCGTTAAGGTGGCGGTTTTGTCGTTAGCGGATGCTTTATCAATTGATTCTTTTGCTGCTTTCAGGCTGAGGCCTACAGCGTTGCTTCCCAACATTTTGAACTTTTCATATTTGGTGAAGTTGTCCTGGGCGTTTGAAAGCTCGCCTTTTTGGGCAAAAGCAGTAGCCGACATTAGTAGTAGCATCCCTCCTGCCAAAAGTTTAATTTTCATAATTATTGCTGGTTTGTTAAGTTCTTAATTTTATTATTAGTTTGTTTTAGTTGAGCTTCATTGCCGGATTTTGCATAAACCATTTGCAGCAACTGTAAGCATTTCAAATCATTTGGCGACATCTCATTTGCCTTATCCAGCCACTGCGCCGCATAACCTATGTTTTTCTCGGCATTATGACCCGAACTTTCCCTCAGGTATAGTAGCCCTAAATTAAAGACCGGCTCGTAAGCAGTACTATTTAGTTCTATCGCGTGTAAATAAAGCGATTCGGCCTTATCAAATTGCGACAAATGGTCGTAACAATTAGCCGAAGCAAACGCAATATCGTAGTTATTTGGGTTAATATCAAGTAACGTTTTTATTAAGGAAGCAAAAGCCTTATAGTTCTTTTGGTTACAATAGATATTGGCTTCTTCAAAAAGCAGGAAACGATCGCCGGGTACCAGCTTTCGTCCGCGTTTCACTATAGATAGTGCTTTGGCCGTATCGCCCGCCAGCTCGTAAGTATTTGAGGCGACTATAAAATAGTCCGCTTTAGTGCTGTCGGCGGTTACCAGGTTATTATAATACTGTGCTGAGCGTTGAACATTTCCCTGCTTGCCCGCGGTATAGGCAATATAAGCGTTAATTTGCGGATAAGCCGGTGTGTAACTGCGCGCCTTTTCAAATACACGCTCTGCGTTTGCAAAGTCCGAATTATATAAATATCTGAATCCTCTGCGCACATAAACATTACTGATGCAGCGTTTAGAGAAGTCAAGTTCAGGCTGATAGCGGTAAGATCTTTTGTTTTTAGCGGTTTTATCAATGAGATCGACCGTTTGATCAAACAATTTAGGCGACTGCTTTAGCTTATTGAGCGAGTCGATGTATAGAATGCTCGAATTAACCAGGATGCGATAAACGCTTTTTTGCAGGTCGGCCGAATCCGCTTTATTGGTAATTAAACTATCAATAGATTTTTTTGCGCTGCCCAGGTATTTAATGTCACCTTTCTGCTTATAATAAGCAAGATTGTTTACCACGCTCTTCATCACTTCTGTCTGGCAAAAGGCCAACGAGCTGGTAAACAAACCCACAAATACCGTTAAGGCAGTTTCGCGCATATGTATTCTATTCGGTTGCCTCAGTATCAGGCATCGGTGTGTCAGGAGTGTCACCCCCTAATACCTCATTACCGTCTGTTGGCTCTTCCTCGTCGTGCTCAACATTAGCTACTGACGCAATTTCGTCGTTTCCTTTCAGTGTAATTAATCTTACACCTTGTGTAGCGCGGCCCATTACTCTTAGTTCGCTAACAGCAATACGTATAATAACACCCGATCTGTTAATGATCATCAGGTCCTCTTTATCAGTAACACCTTTTATAGCTACAAGGTTTCCGGTTTTATCAGTAACATTCAGTGTTTTTACACCCTTACCACCACGATTAGTTACGCGATAGTCGTCAATATCGGTACGTTTGCCGTAACCTTTTTCAGATACCACCAATACGGTTGTTTCCGGGTTGTCTATACTGATCATACCCACCACTTCGTCATTTGCCTTATCCAAACTAATACCACGTACGCCTGTAGCGGTGCGGCCCATTGGGCGCACGGTCGACTCGTTAAAACGAATGGCCCTACCCGATTTAAGCGCCATTACAATTTCGCTGCTGCCACTGGTCAAATTTGCTTCTAATAGTGAATCGCCTTCGTTAATATTGATAGCGTTTATACCATTAGCACGCGGGCGTGAATACGCTTCTAAAGAGGTTTTCTTAATGGTACCTTTCCTGGTACACATAATAATGAAGTTATTTTCAAGATATTCCTTGTCTTTCAAACTTATCAGCTTAATGTAAGCCTTGATATTTTCCTCTTTTGGAATATTGATAATGTTTTGAATAGCGCGGCCTTTTGAAGTACGCGTTCCTTCCGGAATTTCAAACACCCGCAACCAGAAACATCGCCCTGCTTCAGTGAAGAACAACATATAGTTGTGGTTTGAGGCAATTAGCAGGTGCTCAATAAAGTCTTCATCACGACTATTGCTGCCAATAGAACCCTTGCCACCTCTGCCCTGCCTGCGGTACTCTGTAAGCGCGGTGCGTTTAATGTAGCCCTCATGCGATATAGTTATTACCACATCTTCATCAGCAATGAAATCCTCGGTATTCATTTCGGCCGATGAGTAAACCATTTCGGTCTTACGCTCGTCGCCATATTTCTCTTTTATCTCGGTCAGCTCGTCTTTAATGATTTGCATACGTAAGCCTTCGTCGTCTAAAATAGATTTCAAATGCGCTATCTGTTGCATTAAAGCTGCATACTCGTCTTTTATTTTGTCGCGCTCCAGGCCGGTTAACCTTCTCAGGGTCATGTCCAGTATAGCGCGGGCCTGTATGTCGCTCAGGCTGAATTGACTCATTAAACCTTCACGTGCTTCGTCAGGCGTGCCTGATTCGCGAATTAACTTAATAACAGCATCTAAGTGATCTAATGCCGTCAACAAGCCCTCTAAAATATGGGCGCGTTTTTCGGCTTCTGCCAATTCAAATTTAGTACGCCGAATTACCACCTCATGACGATGCTCCACAAAGTGATGGATGAGATCACGCAGGTTCAGCATCATTGGACGGCCGTTTACCAGCGCAATATTATTTACACTAAATGAAGTCTGTAATGAGGTGTATTTGAATAAGTTATTTAAAACAATAGCAGCATTGGCTTCACGCTTGATCTCGTAAACAATACGTATGCCTTCGCGATTCGACTCGTCCCTGATGGCTGTAATACCTTCCAGTTTTTTATCATTCACCAGGTCTGCCGTACGCTCTATCATCAAACCCTTATTCACCTGGTAGGGTATTTCGGTCACTATAATGCGCTCGCGGTCGTTACCGTAAGTTTCTATTTCTGCCCTTGCCCGCAGCACTACCCTGCCCCTGCCGGTTTCTAAAGCCTCTCGGGGGCCGTCAAAACCGTAAATAATACCGCCCGTCGGAAAATCGGGCCCTTTTACGTACTTCATCAACTCGCTCACCTCAATGTTGCGGTTATCGATTAAAGCGATGGTTGCGTCGATCACTTCCGAAAGATTGTGTGGCGCCATGTTGGTAGCCATACCTACCGCAATACCAGATGCGCCATTTACCAATAGGTTCGGGAATTTAGCAGGCAGTACAGTCGGTTCTTCCAGGGAGTCGTCAAAGTTTAACTGGAAGTCGATGGTATCTTTATTAATATCGGCCAGCATCTCTTCGGCTATCTTCTCCAGCCTTGCCTCGGTATAACGCATGGCCGCCGGGTTATCACCATCAATAGAGCCGTAATTACCCTGGCCCTCTACCAATGGATAGCGTAAACTCCACTCCTGCGCCATACGCACCATGGTGTCGTACACAGAAGCGTCGCCGTGTGGGTGGTATTTACCCATTACCTCACCAACGATACGGGCCGATTTCTTATAAGGTTTATTATTGCTGAGGCCCAGGTCAAGCATGCCAAAAAGCACGCGGCGGTGCACCGGTTTTAAACCATCGCGCACATCGGGCAGGGCCCGCGATACGATCACCGACATCGAATAATCGATGTAAGCCGACCGCATTTGATCATCAATATCAATAGGAATTATTCTGTCTTCGTTGGATAGGTTGTCGTTCTCTGTATCTTCAGCCATGTTCTGATTTTTCGGTGGATCTTAATGTGATCGGTTATATGAAAAATATGGTTTTAACCGACCTGCGAAGATAGCAAAATACCTGAATTTAGCCTTGCAATGTTAGTAACATTCCGTCATGTGGAAATCAATTTTGAAAGCATGGTGTCATCATTGCGGCTTCTGTTTACCGGCCGTTGCATTGCGGAAGATTGATGAAATAATTCGTGATAGTTATTATAGCAATGCAGCATTTTGCAAACAATTGGGTCTTTTTAAAAAATAGCCAATCATATATTATTATATTGCAGTATGAATGTTAACGCTTACTTTCCGCGAGACCCAATTCTTAAAAAACATATAGCTTACTATTATTTTTTAAAGACGGATAGCGATGATTTTAACGTTAGCTACTATTCTTTCCCTAACATTACCACACCCCTAAACATCCATCGTAATATTACTACAGAAATAACCGGGTATTCTACCAAAATAGCCGGCTGTGAGAATGACAACACAGTAATGTTAATTCAGGGAATGAGAAAATATCCGCTGTTTGTAGATCTAAAGGGCAAGTTAGATAAATTAACTATTCACTTTAAGCCGTTAGGCGTTAACCATTTTATAAAAAGGCCATTTGCTGATGTTGCACAGCAGGATTCGCAACTGTTTACAGAATGGAATAGCGGGCCCGATTTTCAGGGATTTGCCGACGATTTCTATTCGACTGATGATTTGAATTCGAGAATAGAATTATTAGAGCAATTTTTAATGTCGGTTTATAACCCGCGGCAGATAGAACCGGTATTTGAAACCGCCTTAAACAGACTCACTGATTTCGATAATGAATTAAGCATCGACCAAATAGCCAACCAACTCGATATAAATCCGCGCACCTTAAACCGTTTTTTTAATAAACATATAGGCACCTCTCCGGTAGCCTTTAAAAAGATAGCACGTTTCAGGCACTCATTACATAATAAACTGACTAACGAAGAGCGTAAAACATTAACAGAGATATGTTATGAGAGCAACTTCTATGACCAGGCCTACTTTATTAATGTATACAAACAGATAGCAGGCTCCAACCCTGCTGCTTTTTTTAAAAGCATCAGTAAACTTGCCGACGATCAGTTGGTGTTTCGTTTCCTGGATAAAGTGGCGCTGTCGTAAAAATACAATTTCTGCGTTTTTAGTAGCCGTTCTTTTGTTGTGTAAAACGCAGCAAAATGAAAAAAATCAGTTTAGTATTGTTATCGGCATTAATAGCAATAGCAGTTAACGCACAGACGGTAGACACGTTAACCATCCAGTCCAAAATTTTCAATCAAACCCGTAAGATCAAAGTTGTGCTGCCGGCAGGTTACGGCAAGTACAGTTATCTGCATTCAAATAAAGAGATGCAATATACCGTTGCTTATTTATTTGATTCTCAAGCCGAAAGCTTTTTCAACTTTTACAAAAACACCATCAGCTATCTCACATCAATGGGTTATACGCACCTGCACCCGCTCATTCTCGTTGGAATCTCATCCGCTGACCGGCAATATGAATTTCTGCCTAAGGCACAAACCCAGGAAGGTTTAAAGTCTTATAGAAAAAGCGGCGGTGCCGATCTGTTGGCCGAGCATTTAAGGGATGAGGTAATGCCGCTCATCAATAGCAAATATCATGTTAGTCCTTACAACATTGGGATAGGGCATTCGTTAGGTGCCACCTTCGTTACTTATAGCATGCTGAAATATCCGGAGTTATTTAATGCCGGGATAGCCATCAGCCCTAATTTTTGGTATGACAACGAACAAATGGTTCATAAATTCGACAGTCTGGCAAACGAAAAGACATTTGGACACAAATTCTTTTATATGGCTTATGGCCATGGCGATCAGTTGGAGGAAATGTTTAGGCCAGCCAGTAAAAAAGTTGGCGAATTACTCGTTAAGAAAAATATTCCCGGGTTAATATGGCAAGTTAAAGAACTGGATGTTGATGAACACGGCCTTACTCCTGTAGAAGGAGTTTTTAAAGGATTAGTTACGTGGAACAGGAATCTTACCCTCTTAGACAATCAAAGAGATGCTTTCCTTAACGATAAAAGCAAGCCGTTCATTGATAACGTAAAGGATTATTTTAAAACGGCTTCTTCCTGGTCTGGCTTAAAGTTGCCTATGATTGATGATCTCGTCGACATCAGTTATGGCCTGTTTTATAGTAAACACAGCGCAGAGAGTATCCAGGTTTTCAAATGGGGTATATCATTATATCCGGATAATGACAACCTCTATGATAGCATTGCTGAGGTTGAATTAGGCAGCGGCGACAAAGCCGCCGCGTTAAAATATTACACCGAAGGGCTTGAAGTGGTTAAAAGACGAAGGAATGAATTAACTGATAATATTTATAACGGCAAGATAGCGGGCTTTCAAAAAAATATCGATAGGCTTAAAAACTAAATGACATGAGAAAGATCAACCTTATTACCACGCTTATAATATTAACGCTTTCGGGCTTCTGCTCCTACGCGCAGGAACTGATGAGCTACCAGCAGCCTAAAGAATATGAAATGCCTAAGGGTATTATACCAACTGCCAGAAAATATTGGGTAAGCCTGCCAAAAGAGTATGATGAAACTACCAACCGCTACCCTATTATCTTTTTATTTGATGGAAACGAAGAATATCTGCGCAATGTAGTGCTATTTAATGTAGACGAATTAACGCATTACGTTCAAATGCCGCCCTGTATTATTGTTGGACTTGTGCAGCGGAACCGTAGTTTAGATTTTGGGCCGCTTTATGCCATTAAAAATAGCCCCAATGCTGATAAAGTAAACGGCGATAAATTCTTCGACTTTTTGAAGACCGAACTGCTCCCCGAATTAAAGAAAAACTACAGAACACAGGATTTCAAATTGGGCATTGGCCATTCCCTCGGAGGTTTATTCCTAACTTATTGCTTTACAAAAGACCCTGAATTCTTTAACGGTATTATTGCCGTAAGCCCCGCTATCGAGTTAAAGCGGGATAGTGCTTTAATGGCCGGCTTGAAAAACACGCTAAAATCTAAGCTTGATAAGCAAACCTTTTACTGCTGGGCATCGGGTACCATAGACGTCAATGAAGTAGCTTTTAAGCCCGGCTCTGTCGAACTACATAAGTTGTTTGATAATACACCTAATCCATCCTTTCATTACAACTACATAGACCTGCCGGGCAAAACACACAACGTAACGCCGCTGTTTTCCATGCTACCTGCCCTGGAGTTTATTTTTAACGACTGGGATATAGCGTGTTGGTATAGAAAGCTATTTTATGACAAAACGGTCGAGCCCATAAGCTATCTCAAAGAGCGCATCAAAATGAATAAAAAGATCTATGGCTTTGATATGGACCCAACGGAAGACAGGATGCTGGATAACGTAGGAAACACACTCGAGCAACAAAAACAATACGAAAAAGCGCTTCCTTACAATGAACGGGCCTTACAAATGGCGCCGGGAAATGCCGGGTATTATTATGACCTCGGTAAGGTACAGGAAGGTTTAAAGCAATATGATAAGGCGCTAAGCAATTACAAAACCGCTATAGAAAAATTAGATAAATCAAGCGAAGTATACAAAGACATCGTCGAAATGTGGCAGGCAGATATTAAACGGGTAGAGGCAATAGTGCATAAGCCTTAAATTAAAAGGCCCTACACGTTTCCCCAGCCATGCGCCAGCACATCTGCCAGGTGCATGGTTTTTAAAGGCAGTTCATTCTTGTCGATATAGCTTTGTAATTGCAGCAAACAGGAAGCATCTGTAGAGATAATAAACTCGGCACCGGCGGCCAGTGCGTTATCCACCTTTTGCTGCGCCATGGCTGTCGAGATAGCCTCAAACTTAACGGCAAACGTGCCTCCGAAACCGCAGCAGATTTCGTTATCTTTCAAATCGACCAGTTCCAACCCCAAAACCTTTTCCAGTAATTGCCGGGGTTCCTGTTTGATCCTGCATTCACGCAAAGCAGCGCAACTGTCATGGTACACCGCCCGCCCGTCTAACTCCGCACCGAAATAATCCACCTGCAATATATTCACCAGGAAATCCGACAATTCATAAATATTGCCTTGTATCGCCCTGCATTTATTGTGGACAATGGTATTGGTGAACAGATCATTATAGTAATTTTTTACCATTCCCGTACACGAGGCAGACGGCGTTACAATCACGCTGTCATCCGAAAAATTGCTCAGGAATTTGTTACCAACGGCTTTGGCATCATCCCAAAACCCCGCATTAAAGGCAGGCTGACCGCAGCAGGTTTGCTCGGTGTTGAAGTTTACCTCACATCCGGCTTTCCGGAGCACTTTAACGGTATTAAAGGCAGTATCCGGGTATAATTGGTCTATAAAACAAGGGACAAATAGCTCAACCTTCATCGGCTGCTAATTTGAGAATTTTTTTAATCATTTACTCAAAGCAAACTCAACGGCTGCTTTTGAGTGGATGAATGTGGTATCAAACGTAGGCATAGCAACATCATCCTTTTTTATCAGCATGGGTATTTCCGTGCAACCTAAAATTACGCCTTCCGCTCCTTGCGCCACTAATTCGTTAATGATCTCAATATAACGCTCCTTCGTTTCCAGGGGGAAAATCCCTTTGTTTAATTCATTTCTTATTGTGTCATCTATATATGTGCGCACATCTGCCTCAGGTATAATGGTTGCAATACCATGCTCTGCCAGTTTATCTTTAAAAAACCTTTGCTCCATGGTTGGTTTGGTACCTAACAAGCCGACTTTTTTGATTCCCTGCTTAGTGATCTCGTTAGCTGTAGCGGTCACAATGTGAATAACTGGAATGTCGATCATTTTTTGCAGATCGTCTGCTACAATATGCGTGGTATTAGCGCACAGCACAATGGCCTCTGCCCCGCCCTGCTGCAGGCTTAACGAAGCCTGGCTGATCATTTTTAAGTTACCCGCCCAGTCTTCATTGGAATTGTTTTTGGCAATGTCCGCAAAGTTAAATGAATAGATCAGGCACTCAGCATAATTTAATCCGCCTAAACGCTCATTGATGCCCTTATTGATGTAGGTATAATAATCAATGGTAGATACCCAGCTGGTGCCGCCGATCAATCCTAATTTCTTCATAATTTAAATAGTATCTGCCGGGTATTTCAATCCCATGGTATGCCTGATCTTATCCAGTGTTTCCATCAGTTCAATCGTATCAGCAAAAGGTATGACCGGGCTTTCGGTTAGTCCTTTGCGCAGACAATCATTTACATGACGCGCCTCATATTGGTAACCCATGCCGCCTTCCTTACGCACCGGGATAATTTCTTTAGGCTCCCGGCCTTTATAAAATTCGATATTTGCCGATGGTTCATAAAAACGGGTAGTTAACTTTATCCGTCCTTCAGTTCCGCAAATATCAGCATCCGTAGCTAAGTTAGAAGCAAACGTAGAAAACAGCTGCGCCACGGCGCCATTATTATAGCGGAATAAAATGGAACATTGTTCATCGACACCCGTATGCATGGGCGTCATCACTGCATCAATATGATCGGGTTTACCCAATATACTCATCGCTGCAAACACATTGTAAATGCCAATATCGAGCAGCGTACCGCCGCCCATTTCGGGTTCATATAAACGCGGATTAACAGGCGGTATCGGCTTAAAACCAAAATTAATGAGTACAGAACGGATATCGCCCAACAAACCCGCTGCAACCATTTCGCGGGTCTTAATAAAATGCGGGTGAAACTTCGTCCATAAGGCATCCATCAAAAACACCTTCTTTTCCATCGCCAGGTTGATCATTTCTAACGCCTGGCGGGTATTCATCGCAAAAGGCTTTTCGCACAGTACCGCCTTGCCATGATTTAGACAAAGCATCGTATTCTCATAATGTAAATGATGCGGTGTGGAAATATAGATGACGTCCACTTCCGGATTTTGGGCCAGTTCCTCATACGAAGCGTGCCGATACTTGGCCGGGAATTGCTCCGCGAATTTATCGGCGCTTTCCCGGCTTCGCGAGCCAACGGCAGTTATCTCGCACCCTTCAGCGAGGCGAAGATCAGCCGCAAATTGTTTGGCAATGCGGCCTGTACCTAAAATCCCCCAGCGGATGGTTCTCATATCACCGCCGCTTCCGATGCCGGCAACATATCCTTGTGTTTCTTTTCAGAAAACAACAGCGATACCATCAATACAAAGCCTATCGCAAAGAAAACATCTAACGCTAACGTCGCATCGCGCATCTGGTGAGTCCACGCTTCAACACCTGCAAAGCACAAGAGTCCTACCACGATAGATAGCTTTTCTGTTACATCATAAAAACTGAAGAAAGAAGCCGTATCCGGAATGTTTGGTGGTAAGTATTTTGAATAAGTCGCTCTTGAGATCGACTGTACACCGCCCATCACCGCGCCAACTACCACCGCAGCCACAAAGAATTGCGGCGTATTGGTAATAAAGTAAACCAACAGGCACAGTACCGTCCAGATCGATACCAAACCCACTAATGTTTTTACGTTGCCTAATCGTTCGGATATGATAGAAGTCAACCATGCGCCAATAACGCCTACCACCTGTATAATCAAAATAATGGTAATGAGCGTATCCTGCGGCATACCTAACTCTTTAGCGGCAAATTCGGCAGCCACCAGCATAATGGTTTGTACCCCTACTGAGTAAAAGAAGAAGGACGATAAAAATCTTCTAAGCAGCGGCATAGTACGAACCTTTGCAAATACATGCTTTAACTCGATGAAGCCACCCGTAAGTACGTTATAATTATGTTTGCCCGCATTCGGTTGGCCTTTTGGCAATAAACGGAACGGAATAATTGAAAAGCCTATCCACCACACGAATACCATCATAAATGAGATGCGCGATGGCAGATCATCGCTGGTAATGCCGAATGTTTTTGGCGACAACACTACTACAAAGCAGAGTATCTGCATTACCAAACTACCCACATAGCCATAAATAAAGCCTTTGGCGCTCACCTTGTTCTGTTGATCTTCTGTAGCAATTTGCGGTAAATAAGAGTTGTAAAACACGAAGCCGCCGCAATAACCTATACAAGCCAATCCGAAACAGATCATCGGGAATTCCAGCGAGCTATCGGGTTTAAACCAGAACAGCGCAGCACACGAAAGGCTGCCTAACCAGGTGAAGGCCTGGAGGTAAAGGCGCTTATTGCCTTTATAATCGGCAATGGAGGTTAATATCGGCAGCAAAATAACTACCGCGAGGTATGACAACCCCAGCACAAAATTTTGCAGTACAGTGTTCACAAATTTGAACCCGAAAAAGCTCACCATGTTGTGAGTCTTGGTGTTGGTGGTTACCGCGACGTAATATGCCGGGAAAATGGTGGACGTGATCACCATGTTATACGATTGATTGGCCCAGTCGAACATGCACCACGCCCAAATGGTCTTCTTATTGTTTTTAGGTTCCATAGTTGCACTAAAAATATATATTTTCAGGCATACACAAAATCATTGTGGATATTTAATAGTTTCCAACATTGGTCTAAAAACAAATATAGTCAACAGGAAAAACGACTCTCGTTGTCATGGTGAGCCTGTCGAACCATCATGGAGCACACTTCGACAAGCTCAGTGTGACATTTCTTTATTTCATCCCGGCCTGGATGGCTTTTATTTTAGCCAAATGACCTTTAATGGTTGGCAAGGTCTTGATAGCAAAATTGCGCAGGTCCGTGTCGCGCAGGTTCTTTGAACCCGTTTCAAACATGCTGGCTACTTTGGTGTGGTCATCTACCATTTTACTCACGTAAGCCTTGTCAAAATCGGCACCCGATTTTTTCGACATATCAGTAATAGCTTGTTTTGAATCATTGCTTACAGAATCCGGCAGCGTAATGTGTTTTAAGTTAGCGATGCCTTTTAACTGGTCGCCCGCCTTGCTGTGATCCATTACCATCATGCCCGCAAAATCTTTGATCTGTTTGTTGCTGGTTTTGCTTTGCGCCAGTTTGCTCAGTTCAATTTCGGTCATGCCGCCATTGGCCGCATCTACGGCAAATTTAGCATCGTCCATGCTCACTAACGTGCTGTCCTTCTTAGCCGATAAGGTATCTTTTGACTTATTTGCACTGTCGGCAGCAGCAGTGCTGTCTGTTCCGTTATTGTGGCAAGCCGTAAAAACAGTAGCTGCCAATGCGATCATTAATAGGGTATTTAACTTTTTCATAAGTAAATTTGGTTATGTTTAAAGTTTAACAGCACACGGCTCACTTAAGTTTTAAATATTTGACCTGCAACGCGTGACGAACATTACTATAAAACTATTAGCCAGCACCGATGCCTCCAAAGCCCGGGAGTTGATTGAACTGATGCAGCGGGTTTTTGGGGAAACGCAATCAACCATCAGTCAACCATACCTCATTAACTTACTGTCAAGCCCATATACACTCTGTTTTGCTGCTATGGCCGATGGCGCAATTATTGGCGGACTCACCGCTTATTTACTGCCGATGTATGACCGCGAACAACAAGAGCTTTTTATTTACAACGTAGCCGTTCTGCCTGCATTTCAGCGGCAGGGCATTGGCAAACAACTCATAGAAACTGTTAAAAGTTATTGTGCAGATCATCACATCTCACAGGCATTTGTAGATGCACACGCTGTAGATGAGCATGCTTTGGATTTTTACCGGTCTGTTGGTGGCCGGGAAGATAAAGTGATACAGTTTACGTTTGATGTGCCGCAGAATTGACTTTAATAATCTTTAAAAAAAATCTTTCAGGTGACGCAGGAAGTGACGCAAAAGTAAAAAAGTGCCTTTACAGTATCGTAAAGGCACTTTAGTGCGGAACCTGTGCAAGTGTTAGAACACCTTGAAGATACTTTGAAGGTAATTGAGAAAATTATTAGCTTAGATATGAATTATAATACAACATGAAAGCATTTTCAATATTAATCTTAGCATATTTATTTTGCACCTTTAAAGCTGTTGGCCAAGAGTTTAATAAATAAATCAATAAACAAGGATTCTCTTCTTAAAACCATAATAAAGGACATGCCTGAAAGCAAGAAGAAAGAGTTTTTTGAAACATATAATTCAGGCAATGATCAATCAAAAGAATTTCTATTGTTTATGTACTCTATGCCCAAGAGTAGTAAAAAAGAATTAATCCAAAATATTGATTTGAACTATGAAAAAATCAATATCTTAAAAACCCAATATGCCAAATTAGTTCCTGCTAATTATACAGTTTCAATAGAATTTAATCATGAAAATAAAATTGTAAGCACTAAAGAAACTATAGACTTAAAAATAACTCTTCTTGAAAATAAAGAGACAACCGTTACTCAAGAATGGAATTTAGAATATAATTCTAAAAAGCTCACTTCGATGTTGGCTATGCTTAAATGGAATAATGAAACATTAACCAGTATAAAAAAGTTACTCACAGATGCCAATTGCGTCTCAATTGAAAACGGGCAAATAACAACGATAGGTTTTTCCAGGAGTGGTATGGGTAAATACTCATATTTACTATTTGATAACAATTTAACTGCTACCCAGGTTAAGCAGTATAATAATGGTTGCAGAGATATTTATTACAAGAATAATATTGTCTTGGAATATGGGGGCGGTGCCGTAGGTCCGCAATGTTTTCCGGATTGAAAAGGATTGTTGCACAAAAAAGCCGCCAACTTATTCAGTTAACGGCTTTAATAAAATCTTTCGCCGCCACTTATGGCTTTGCAAAGAATGTGCGGAAGAAGGGACTCGAACCCCCACGCCTCGCGGCGCCAGATCCTAAGTCTGGTGCGGCTACCAATTACGCCACTTCCGCATCTGGATCTTTTGTGAGGGGCAAAGATAGCTTTATTTAATACACCTTAAAATAAAATCTCATCTTTGTTTAACATCTTAACATCAAAAAGAAACTATGGAAATTAAACGCAATGGTTCGCAACCATCCGGTCGCGGCCCCCAGGAATATTTTACAGGATCGGTGCGTATAGATCCGCTGATCAACCCGCCAGAGCCATCACGCGTGGCCATGGCATTGGTAACCTTCGAACCGGGCGCCCATACCGCCTGGCATACACATCCATTCGGTCAAACGCTGATAGTAACGGCAGGTTGCGGCTGGGTACAGCGCGAAGGCGATGCCAAAGAAGAAATACACCAGGGCGATGTAATCTACTTTCTTCCAAACGAAAAGCACTGGCATGGCGCAACCGCTACTACGGCCGTGAGCCACATCGCTATACAGGAAAAACTTAATGGATCGCCGGTTGACTGGATGGAACACGTAACCGACGGACAGTATAATAGCTAATTTCTTTTCGGTGCGCCCAATCGACGAATATTTCCTGCAAAAAGAAGAACCCATCAAAAGCTGCCTGCAAGCCTTGAGGGCTTATTTACTGCAATTGGATCCGAACATTGCGGAAACCTGGAAATATGGTATGCCGTTCTATACCTACAACGGCGCCATGTTTTGTTATCTATGGGTACACAAAAAATTCAAGCAGCCCTATATTGGTATTGTGGCCGACAGCCGGATAAACCATCCTGATCTGTTGCTTGAAAAGCGCGCCAAAATGAAGATACTATTGATCGATCCCGAACAAGATATCCCGATTGATAAGATCAACGGGATACTGCAGGCAGCACTAAAATTCTATCGGCAAGGTTAAATCCTGCTAATGCAATATTTATTAAATTAGCCTTTGTTAAATCCTTAAATCAACCATCATGAAAAAACTATTACTCGTTGTTCTTTTAGTTGCTTGTGCTTTTGCGTCCCGCAGCCAGGGTCGTGTCACTACCGCTAAAGAATATAATTACCTGGTAACGGGCAATTACGAAGCCAACATGCCGGGCCATCATTTGGTGAAGTCGTCGGTATATGTAACCGATCAAAATCTGGGTGTATCCATCTGGCAGTTATACCGCGATGGAGCCAGTACATCGTGCGCATTGGTCATCATTTACTATAAAGATAACAAGCCGTTAAAATACATCGCCATTCCTGATATTAAATCGCCGGCTACTATGTTAGCCGACTATAAGAAACGCCTCAACAACTTACAAAAAGATGGTAATGCGCTTACGCTTGTCTCTTATGCATTGGGTCAGTTTGCTGTATCCGAATAATAAATTCGATATTGACTCACCCCGACTCGCATGCTCGTCGACCCTCTCTTCGCTTGCGAAAAGAGGGTTAAAGAAAGAGTTTATTAATTATCCCACCCTCTTTATCCGCGAAGCGGAAAGAGAGGGTGGTCGACGCAGTCGGCCGGGTAAGTAAATAGACGCTGTATATCATTTACAGATGCGCCGTATTTATTCTACCTTTAATTCAGAAATCTTAATACTGAACATGAAAAAACTCAGCCTGCTCCTCGTATTGTTTTTCCCTTTGGTTGTTTCGGCCCAAAACCCCGACTCTGCCTGGTTCGTTAATAATTACACTAAAAAGGAAGTGTACATCCCCATGCGGGATGGTGTGAGACTGTTTACTTCCATCTATATACCGAACGACAAGAGCGAAAAGCACCCCATTTTGCTTACCCGCACCCCCTACTCGGTATCACCGTATGGCAAAAATCTGAAAGCCTATTGGCGCAGTTACCAGATGCGCTACCTGAAGGAAAACTACATCATGGTAAACCAGGATATCCGGGGTAAATACATGAGCGAGGGCAAGTTTGAGGTGGTGCGGCCATTCAACCCTGACAAGAAAACATCAAAAGATATTGATGAGGCCAGCGACAGTTATGATACCATCGACTGGCTGGTAAAAAACATAGAGAACAACAACGGTAACGTAGGCGCTATCGGCATTTCGTTTCCGGGCTTTTATGCTACCATGGTGGCCTTGAGCGGGCATCCGGCGTTGAAAGTAGTGAGTCCGCAAGCACCGGTGACTGATCGTTTCTTTGGCGATGACGACCACCACAACGGTGTTTTAATGCTGATGGATGCTTTTGATTTTCATGTGGCGGGCGGATTTGCCGCGCCAAGTCAGCCACCGTCAACCCGCGCACCGCGGCCCTTTCGCATTAATACGCAGGATAATTATGCCTATTATTTAAAAATGGGCGCTTTGCCAAACTTCACCAAATTGGGCGGTGACAGCATTAAGTTTTGGAGCGATATGATGAATCACCCTAACCTTGACACCTGGTGGAAGGCCCGCGATGCCCGCAGCGGTATTAAGGGTGTAAAACCGGCTATGCTCATTACTGGTGGTTTATTCGATGCCGAAGACGGCTATGGAGCCTGGCATACTTACCAGGCGTTGGTAAAACAAAGCCCTAACACCAACAGCAAACTGGTCATCGGCCCCTGGTACCATGGGCAATGGGCCAGCAATAACGGCACTCGTATGGGTAATATAGATTTTGGCAGCAATACCGCCGCCTATTACCAGGATTTGGAAGTGCCTTACTTTAATTATTACCTCAAGGGCAAAGGCGCTGATCCGTTAAGCAAGGTGACTATCTTTTTCTCAGGCGAAAATAAGTGGCACACCTTTTCGCAATGGCCGCTGACCAATGCCACGGCTACCCCGGTATATTTAGAGGCGAATGGCAAGTTATCGTTTGCGCCGGAGAAATCAGCGAAGCCAACTTTTGACAGCTACATAAGTGATCCGGCTAAACCGGTACCGTATGCCGAGAAGGTGCACGCAAACCGCACCCGTGAGTATATGGATGACGACCAGCGCTTTGCCGCCCGCCGCACCGACGTATTAACTTATGACAGCGGCGTATTAGATCATGATCTTACCGTAGCCGGTTCCGTAATTGCCGACCTGGTGGTGAGTCTTAGCAGCACCGATGCCGATTTTATTGTAAAAGTGATCGATGTACTGCCGGACGATACTCCAGTCGACCCTGTAACACGTTATCCCATGGGCGGTTACCAGATGCTGGTACGTGCCGAAACGATGCGCGGCAAGTTTAGAAACAGCTTTGAAAAGCCCGAGCCTTTTGTGTCCGGCAAACCTACCGAAGTAAAATTTACCCTGCCCGATGTGGCGCATACCTTTAAAAAGGGCCACAAACTGATGATACAAATACAAAGCACGTGGTTCCCGCTAACCGACCGCAACCCGCAGCAGTTTGAGGACATTAACAAAGCCAAAGATGCTGATTTTGTGAAAGAAACTATTAAAGTTTACCACAATAGCTCGAAGGTGATTTTGCCGGTGTTGAAGGATTGATTTGTAGAACAGTCGGGATACTGAAAAAGATAAAATGTATTAAAAATAAGTGTTTTATTTTATTGTCCCGTCCTTATCGAAGAATTTAATTTCTCCAGTTAACGCATCTTTCAATATAGCTTTTGCAGTTTCCTCACCATTTATTATTAGTTGCTGACTGGCAATTCTAATGTCATATTTATATGCGATAGAGTTGATTTTTAACTTACCAATTGTATCAACATCGATGAAAGCATCCTCAAAATTATAAGTGTAAGTTAAGTCAGTTTCAATCTTACTATTATTTGGAAGTGTACTATCTAAATGTTGAATGGTTTTTAATTTATTTCCTTTGTCGTCATAAAGCCAAATTTGATTTGACATACCACTTATGGTTACCTTAAAATCATTGTCTTTCGGTAATTTGAGATTATTTACGGCCCATTCTTGATCTGCTACCAAAAATCTTTCTTTTATAAATGGCATAATCATTCTGATATCTGCTACTATTGTTTTTAATCTACCCTTCCAATCTTCATCTTTTGGATACCTTACCTCCTTTAAATTGATTCCATAGTGAGACGCGTATTCTTTGGCACCCTTTTGAAATCCTTCTTTTGAAACCATAATGCCATTAATGTTTCCTATATCTGCAAGTACTCCATAAAAGTCTCTAACTTTTCCAATAGAAACTTCTTTGTTATAATTCTTACACTCTATAGCCACCCTATTTTTAACATCTGCTATTTCATATTCCCAATAAACATCAATTTGATGCCTTTGTCCAGACATCCCTTCTATTTTGATATCATGTTTTACTTCAATTGTATTAACGCCTTGGCTAATTATTAGAGTTTGATAAATATCTTGTACAAACTTCTCATATTCAGTATTTTCATTCATAATAATCAAATCTAATATTTTGTATTTATTACAAACCCTCAAAATACCCCGGCGCCTCCAATAGCCTGCTCCCATACCAGGAAAACATTTCACCATCCACTAATTGAATTTTGGCATTGGGTAACAATGCACGGAATTCATCGATATGTTTTTGCTTAAAGGGATAGGGCTCGGAGGATAATAGCACCAGTTCGGGATTGGCCCCGATCAGCATTTCATTGGTTATTTCGGGATAGCGCGTTATATCAAAAACGTTTTGCAGTCCGCAGCGCTGCAGCATATCGTCAATAAAAGTGCCTTTACCGGCTACCATATACGGTTTGCGCCAAATGAAGTAGGCGGTCGATGTGCCGTTTGGCGCAGGGTGGAACGCCGTAAAGCGTTGCGAAATAGTATCGGCAAGCTCATTAGCTTTAGTTCCTTTTCCTACTACTACACCTACCCTTTTGATCATGTCCAGCGCCTCGTCAAGGTTGGTAATATCGCTTATCCAAACCGGGAATTCTTTAGCTAATGTTTCAATTTGCCCGCGTTCGTTTTCTTCTTTATTGGCAATAATAAGGTCAGGTTTTAATTCGCGGATAAGTTCAATGTTCAACTGCTTGGTACCGCCGATCTTGGTCGTGGATTTGAATTTTTCCGCCGGGTGAACACAAAATTTAGTAATACCCACAACTTCCTCACTTAAACCTAAACAAAACAACAACTCCGTTTGCGAGGGTACCACCGATACAATGCGTTTTGGAATGCCGGGGAGGTTGATTTCGCGGTTGAGCTGGTCGAGCATTAGTTTAAAACGTTGGAGTTGTTACAGAAGTTGTAAATGTTACCTGAGAGTTATTAACCACTACAACATTACAACACTTACAACCATTATAACTAATTATAGATCTGGTAAACCCCCTCAACCGTATGCTGTTCCGGCGAACCGACCAGCACATTGGTGATCTTACGTTCCATCATCAGTTGTTCTGCTGTACCTACAAACGCTTCGCTGTCAATTATCACCGGGTTAGCAGTCATCATTTCGGTTATCTTAAGATGTGTCGTGTTCTGATCACGTAACAAAGCGCGGCGCAGATCGCCATCGGTAATCACGCCTAACACTTTGGCAGACGTGCCCACAATGACCATACCCAATTTCCCTTCCGACATGCAGAGCAACAGTTCAGTAAACGATGCCTGTTCGTTGATAAACGGCAGATCGGTGGTGCGCATCAGGTCTTTTACTTTTATCAGGAGTTTACGCCCCAAACTGCCGCCTGGGTGAAAACGTGCAAAATCCTCTGTCTGAAAATCGCGGCTTTCCATGAGCGCTATCGCGAGGGCGTCGCCCATTACCAAAGTAGCGGTACTGGATGAAGTAGGTGCCAATGCCAGCGGACAGGCCTCGCGAACGATCGCCACATTTAAGTGGTGATCACTGTTTTTAGCGATGGTTGAATTTTGATTACCTGTGATGCTGATAATCAGGTTCTTATTCCATTTTAAAAATGGGATAACACGTAGCACTTCGTCGGTCTCACCAGAGTATGAGATCAGCAGCACGCAGTCATTACTGCCCACAATGCCCAGGTCGCCGTGAAAGGCTTCACCCGGGTGCACAAAAAAGCTCGGCGAGCCGGTGCTCGACAATGTAGCCGCTATCTTTTTACCAATAATACCCGACTTGCCAATACCAATCACAATGATCTTGCCCGTGGTATTAAGCAAAGCATTCACTACGTTCGTAAATTCATCGTCTATCAGCCGCGCTACATTTTGCAGCGACTCGATCTCTATATCAAAAACACGTTTGGCGATTTGTTTCATTGGCCTCACCCTAACTCCCTCTCCGGCAGAGAGGGAGTTTATAATTTTCTTATTATAAACCCTGTTCTTCAAAAGTCTCCCCTGCCGGGGGAGATCAGAGGGGGCTACACTAAAGGTTTTATCGCTTCTTCTAAATCCTGTAGCCGTACCATATTCGGGCCGTCACTCAGGGCATTATCCGGATCGGGATGTGTTTCCATAAAATAGCCATCCGCCCCAAAAGCCTTAGCAGCTAATGCCATCATAGGCACAAAAGTACGGTCGCCGCCGGTTTTACCGCCCGCGCCGCCCGGCCGCTGTACAGAATGCGTACAATCCATACAAACCGGGTAGCCAAAGGCCTTCATATCGTGTACATTCCTGAAATCGACCGCCAAGTTATTGTAACCATACATGTTGCCGCGTTCGGTAAGTATCACCTGTTCGTTCCCGGCCTCTATCACCTTTTGCGCCGGGTAAAACATATCATGCCCCGAAAGAAACTGCGCCTTTTTTACGTTAACTATCTTACCTGTTTGCGCAGCCGCTACTAACAGATCGGTCTGGCGGCAAAGAAATGCCGGTATTTGTAATATGTCTACCACATCGGCAGCAATGGCCGCCTGGTAGCTCTCGTGAATATCTGTTAAAACGGGTAAACCAAAACGATCTTTTACTTTTTGCAGCATTTCGAGGCCTTTTTCAATGCCCGGGCCGCGGTAAGAATGAATAGAAGTGCGGTTAGCCTTATCGAACGATGATTTAAAGATCACCGGCACGTTATACTTCTGCCCGAGTTCGGCCACCTTTTCGGCTACAGTGTACAATAGCTCCTGGTTTTCCATGACGCAGGGACCCAGTATAAAAAACGGTTTTTGCTTTACTTGCTGAAACAAATTCATTGCAGCAAATATAACACTAAAAAGATAAGCGGGGATACTGCCGCCTATTGCTGATTAAAAGCCGGGGTGCGTTCGTTGGATTGTAATTGGCGCAATAAAGGGATGATAGCAGTGGCTTTGATTACCGTTGCCGAACCGGCCAATTGATGCGGATGTCTTGCCAACTCAACGTTTTTGGTCATACCTTCCGGATAGCTGATGATACCTACCAGTTTGTTGTTTTGCACAACAGGTCCGCCGCCATTACCTGCGTAAACAGGGATATTGGCATTAAATCCCTCACTATTAACCGTGTTAATTCTGCCTTCAGAGCTGGTTGCCGATTTATTATTTGTAGGAAATCCAACCGTAAATACATCTTTAACAGCTTCGTTAACAGCAGCAATATCCTGTATAGGGATTGGCAGCAGGCCATTTCGTTTCATATAAGCAACAATGGCTTTATGACTATTGCGTTGAAATGAAATAATTGCCAGGTCCTCTTTGTCTGAAAAGATAAAGGGCGCTGCGTTCGCCTGGGTTGATTTTAAGTTTAGCAGGTAGATGTCGTTCGTTTTCTTTTCAGAGGCATCCATCCAAATGGTAAGCAGATCGCTCACGGCATTAATACCCGTTGCTTTAATATTATGTTTAGCGGTCACTAAATAAATACGCTGACCGTCGGCTATAAATACGCCGGTACCGCGGATAGTATCTTTGGTAGCGTCAAATCCATCCATGATATCATAAGTTTCGTGTTGCGAAATACCATGACCAATGCTGTCAAGCTTCTTTTGCAGCAGCACATCTACTTCCTGCTGACTGTACCGCTTCATGATGCTCTCGATTTTTACAACAGCTTTCTTCCAGTGGCCGGGGTTAGTTTGTGCATTGGCAACGCTAACAATCAATAAACCTGAAAGCACGAACTTTACGATGACTGATCTCATAGATTTTCTTTGTAATCGATTACAAAGAAGCTAAAAAATAAACGAACATCCATGCAGTTGTCAGGAAATTATTGCGGTGCCGAATATGAATTCAGACAGTTCATTTTGCTGTAGGTGTTTGTTGAAAGAGTACGTTCTTCCAAACGCCATGACGACGCATATAAAGGGAGCTCACCCAAACCGGGCTGGGTACTATGATGCTACCACATGTGGTTTGCTGCGCCGCATGATAGGTAAGCAAAGCGGTTTCGCTATTGAGCATAACAAGGTTAAAGTTATCTACTGAGAAATTGGTCACCAAGCATACGCCGCTTGCAACACCATTTATTATATTCTTCTTATTAATAATACCGCCGGCATTAATATCGATATGATCTTCGGAAAGGAACTGATCGAAAAATTTCCCGTCATGATCCTTCCAGGCCTGCCACGACTGTTTTTCCAGCACGATCAATTTTTCTTTCAAAATAGTGTGGTCTGTCTTTTTTACCGTTCGTGGATGAGCGCCCGCAACTGCAAAGCAGGAATGCCAACACATCATTATCATCAATACGCTCTTTTTGTAACTGTTCCAGGCTATTTTCATGATTAAATCAGGGTGTTTAAAGTTTATGAGGCTCTATTCGATTACTGTTTTAGAGCGAATTAAGTAAATCTATCAAATTATCCGACAACAAATGAGCGCAGATCTTAAATGAAAATTTTGGCATACTAATCTCAAAATCCCGGAACTTCCTCCATCATTCGAACAAATGATTTAATTTTTAGTCCATAAAAACTACCTTTTTAATAGTTTAAAGCTCGATTTTAAAGAAAGTATAACATTTTTAAAATTAAATTTGGAAGTTTCAAATACAACCCCTTACCTTTGAAACATTATTTGGTAGCAATACCAATCGATCATTATCCGCACTGGCGTATTTTGATTTATAAAGAAGCGGCGAGAGATCAGGCTCAATTACCCGCTGGCAACCCTCGAAAGCGAGAAGGTGCCAATTCCTGGCCCGGTAAATATCCCGGGAAATATAAATTAAGAAATATGAAAAATTCTAAAAACACCCAAATTCCTTCTACAGCGTCAACACCGGCGTACACAACATCATTACACGGCATTATTGCTTGTTGTATGTGTTGCTGTTGCTAATCGGCCTTACGTTTTCTTTCTGACTTTCCGGAAACTACGTAACGAGCTCGTTAGGGATGGCTTATCCTTATTGCTCTGATGCAATCCCGCAAAACCGAACAAATTCATTCACACCATAAAAAATTAAAAATTATGTCTACTGCAAATTTAAAATTCGAAACCCTGCAACTGCATGCTGGCCAGGAAGTTGATCCAACCACCGGCTCACGCGCCGTACCTATTTATCAAACTACCTCTTACGTGTTTAACAGCGCCGAGCATGGCGCCAACTTGTTCGCACTAAAAGAGTTTGGTTTTATCTATACCCGCTTAATGAACCCAACCACCGATGTGTTTGAAAAACGCGTGGCTGCTTTAGAAGGCGGCGTGGCTGCTTTGGCAACGGCTTCGGGTCAGGCTGCACAATTCCTGGCCTTGAACAACATTCTTCAGGTAGGCGATAACTTTGTCTCCTCTCCTTTCGTTTACGGCGGTACTTACAACCAATTTAAAGTATCCTTTAAAAGATTGGGTATTGATGCCCGGTTTGCCAAGGACGATAAAGCCGAAAGTATTGAAAAACTGATAGATGACAAAACCAAAGCCATCTACCTTGAGACGATTGGCAACCCCGAATTTAATATCCCGGATTTTGAAAAAGTAGCCGCAGTTGCTAAAAAGCACGATCTGCCTTTGATAGTAGATAACACTTTCGGTGCAGCTGGCTATTTGTTCCGTCCGTTGGAGCATGGCGCTCATGTGGTGGTACAATCAGCTACTAAATGGATAGGCGGTCATGGTACATCCATTGGCGGTGTGATCGTTGATGGCGGTAATTACAATTGGGGCAATGGTAAGTTTTCGCAGTTCACCGAGCCATCAGAAGGTTATCATGGCTTAGTATTTAACGATGTATTTGGCATCGGTGGCCCGTTTGGTAATATCCAGTTTATCATCCGCGCCCGGGTAGAGGGCCTGCGTGACTTCGGTCCTTCACAATCGCCGTTCAACGCCTGGTTGCTATTGCAGGGGTTAGAAACATTATCATTGCGTGTACAACGCCACGTTGACAATGCCCTCGATTTGGCTAAATGGCTGGAAAAACATCCGCAGGTGGCTAAGGTAAATTATCCCGGCCTGGAATCTTCACCATATCACGACCTGGCAAAAAAATATCTGCGCAATGGTTTTGGCGCCGTGCTGAGCTTTGAGGTCAAAGGCGACAAGGAAAACGCCGGCAGATTTATTGACAGCCTTGGATTAGCAAGTCACCTGGCAAATGTAGGCGATGCCAAAACCCTGATCATTCAGCCATCTGCTACTACGCACCAGCAATTATCAGATGAAGAACAATTAGCAGCTGGTGTTACACCAACTTCATTGCGTGTGGCGGTGGGTATCGAACATATCGACGATATCAAAGCCGATTTTGAGCAGGCGTTTCAAAAAGTTAAAGAATTAGCGCCTGAACTGGCATAACGATTAAAAAGTGGAGATCATGTCACCCTGGGCTTGTCGAAGGGTCGCGTCGCTACATGAATAAATAACATGAGTTTACAAATCTATAAGCATACCGGGCCATTCGAACTGGAATCGGGCCAAAAACTGGCCGAACTGGAAATTGGTTTCCATACCTATGGTCGTCTCAATAAAAACCACGACAATGTGGTTTGGGTATGCCATGCATTAACTGCCAATTCGGATGTTTTAGACTGGTGGAAAGGACTTTTCGGTGAAAATGACTTCTTTAACCCTGATGAATACTTTATAGTATGTGCCAATGCACTGGGCTCTCACTATGGTACTACCAGTCCCCTAAGTATTAATCCGGTAACCGGTCAACCCCATTATTTGTCGTTCCCTAAAATTACCGTGCGCGATATTGTAAAGGTGCACCAGGCATTGGCGGAGCACCTGGGCATTCGGCAAATCGAGGTATTAATAGGCGGTTCATTAGGCAGCCAGCAGGCATCTGAATGGGGTATTATTGATCCGGACTTTATAAAGAACCTGGTCTTAGTTGCCGGCAACGCCAGGCACTCGCCCTGGGGCATCGCCTTCAATGAATCGCAGCGCCTGGCTATCAGCGCCGACCGTACCTTTCATGCCGGCTCGCCCGATGGCGGCAAAAAAGGTTTGAAGGCCGCCCGAAGTATCGCGCTCTTGTCCTACCGCTGTTATAAAGCCTATAACATCAGTCAGCAGGAAGAAAATGATAATCAAACTGATGATTACCGCGCGTCGAGCTACCAGGGTTACCAGGGCGATAAACTGGTGAACCGGTTCAATGCTTACAGTTATTGGTATTTGTCAAAAGCAATGGACTCGCACAATGTTGGCCGTGGCCGCGGCGGTGTTGAAAAGGCGCTGAGCCTTATTAAAGCACGCACGCTGGTGATCGGTATAAAATCCGATGTATTGTTCCCCATAGAAGAGCAGCAATACCTTTTCCGGCACATACCACAATCCGCTTTTGCAGAATTTGAATCTTATTATGGCCATGACGGCTTTTTGATAGAAACAGAATCGCTCACAAAAATTATTAAATCATTCTTAAGAACGGATGTAAAAGGCAAGATCATCCACTTACAACAAACCGCATAATGAGCAAAAAATTAACTATAGGCCTTTTTGGCTTTGGCGTGGTTGGCCAGGGATTATATGATATAATCCGCACTAAAAATCTAAACCTGGAGATCGTAAAGATCGCCATCAAGAACCGGTATAAAGAACGTTCGCTACCGGCACAATTGTTTACCGATGACCGGGATGAGATATTAAACAACCCGGAAATTAATACAATAGTTGAATTAATTAACGATACAGACGCAGCTTTTGACATTGTTTCAAGAGCATTAAAATCAGGCAAAAATGTAGTTTCATCCAGTAAAAAGATGCTGGCGTTGCATCTTGAGGAATTAATTGAATTACAACACAAACATGGTACTTCGCTTTTGTATGAAGGCGCCGTTTGCGGCAGTATTCCTATCATCCGCAACCTGGAGGAATATTACGATAACGAGTTGCTGCATTCCATCAGCGGTATTTTTAACGGTTCTTCTAACTACATTCTATCGAAAGGGTTAATTGAAGGGCTGGACTACCACACCGCTTTAAAAGAAGCGCAGGATCTGGGCTTTGCCGAAACTGACCCAACATTGGACGTTGGCGGCTTTGACGCCAAATTCAAGTTAGTAATTGCTGCTGCGCACGCTTATGGCGTTGTTGTTAAACCAGACGAAGTTTTAAACGTTGGTATTCAAAACCTTACTGCCGACGATATCCAGTATGCGCGTGAAAAGAATTTAAAGATAAAATTGGTACCGGTAGCTAAAGAACTGGATAACGGCCATGTTACCATGTTTGTACTGCCCAAACTGGTAAATGACAAAGAGTTTTTATATAATGTAGAGTACGAATACAACGGTGTAACGGTACAGGCGGCCTTTGCAGATCAGCAATTCTTTTTTGGAAAGGGCGCTGGCGGCCACCCTACCGGTTCGGCAGTATTGTCAGACATCGCGGCGTTGCGTTACGACTATCAGTACGAATACAAAAAAGCGAGAGAGAACAACGCGCTTCTTTTCACTAATAACGTTGAATTAAAAGTGTATTTACGCTATGACAGCGAAGATTTGGTGGATAAGTTAAAGTTTAGCCATATTAATGAACGTTATGTGTCTGACGGCTACAAATACGTTGTAGGCAAGATAAATCTTCAAAATATTATCGACAATCTGCAGTCCATTGCGGATAGCAGAGCGTTTATCGCTTTTGCCGATCAGTTGGTGAACGTCAACCTTGCAGGTTAATTTTTTGGTTCTATATAGTTTGAAAGGCTCCGCGAGGGGCCTTTTTTGGTTTTGGTGAAAATGGAATATAACAGGTGCTTTCGTGCGCCTTTGCGCGAATAACAATTTTATTGTAAAAAATTAATAATTACTCAATATTATTTCTAATGCCTTTCTAATCTTAAATACTTTTCAGTATTTTTGTAACGACTAATTTACATTAACCCTAATTGATGTACCGGTTGATTCAATTTATAAAAGGGAAGCCTTTTGTGTACACACTTTGGTTTGGCCTCAGCCTGTTTGCTGTTGGCAAGAGCGTTGTATTGGGTCATAGTCACATCCACAATAATTATTTCGTCTATAAGTATAACTTTCTCAATGTTATACATCAGCATAGTCTATACGCGCCCCAACCACAAAACTATTTCGACCTCAATCACTACGGCCCTATCTTCTCATTGATCATTGCGCCATTTGCTTTAATGCCCGATGGATTGGGCGTCATACTGTGGGTAATGTTCAACGCCTGGATTTTGATGAAGGCCATCCAATTATTACCGGTAAAACAAGACCAATGGATAGTGATCTTATTGTTATGCGCGCACGAGTTGATGACCTCGGCTGCTAACGTTCAAAGTAATCCTTTAATCGCGGCGCTGATCATCTTCAGCTATGTATTTATCCGCAATAAAAAAGATTTCTGGGCCGCATTGACCATTTCTTTAGGATTATTCATTAAGCTTTATGGCGTGGTGGCGCTGGCTTTCTTCTTCTTTTCAGACGACAAACTGAAATTGATAGGCGGCATCTTGTTCTGGTCGGTGGTGCTATTTATATTACCAATGGCTATTTCGTCGCCATCATTCATTATTAAAACTTATAGCGACTGGTACACCGATCTTATCCATAAAAACGCCACGAATATTGTTGCCATCCGGGAGAATATTTCGGTAATGGGTATGATCCGAAAGATGATCTATCCTGCTATATCAAACACAGTTGTATTAATACCCGGAATGATTTTGTTTGCTTTGTCCTATATCCGTGTCAACTGCTTTAAGGACGTGAATTTTCAGTTGCTGATCGTGTCGTCGACGCTTATTTTCCCGGTGATATTCAGTACCGGCTCCGAGTCGCCTACCTACATTATTGCTTTTGTTGGCGTGGCATTGTGGTATGTAAACACCCCAAGGCCCGTTGCCTGGTACGATGCAGCATTAATGATATTTGCCTTTATACTTACCAGCTTATCACCTTCAGATCTGTTCCCGCGTTTTTTGCGGACTAACTACGTAGAGCCCTACGCGTTAAAGGCGCTGCCATGTTTATTGATATGGCTTAAAATTATTTATGAAACATTAACAAGAAAATTCCATCTAATAGACCAAAAGTACCCCAAACTAATTTAATAACCGTGTGATGAAGAAATTAAGTGTTGTAATACCTGCTTATAATGAGGAAAGTAATATCAGTTTCCTGGTCTCTGAACTTGAAAAAATTTTAAGATTAACCGATTATGATTTTGAACTGATCCTGGTAGATGACGGCAGTAAGGACAATACCCTCAATGAAATCAAACTACAGGCGCAGATATATTCTAACGTCTTTTTTATAGAGCTATCCAAAAATTTCGGTAAAGATTATGCGCTTAAATGCGGCATTGATATGGCCGACGGTGACGCCGTGATCACTATGGATGCCGACCTGCAGCACCCCCCTCACCTGCTGCCGCAGATGTTGAATTATTGGCAGGAAGGCTTTGATATTATTTATACCTATCGTGAGGATGCCAATCCTCATGCCAATCCATTTCAAAAAATGGCGTCCAGGATGTTTTACAAAGGCATTAATGCTTTGTCTGACATTACATTGGAGGACGGTATATCTGACTTTCGTTTGCTTGACCGCAAGGTAGTGAATGAACTGCGTAAGATCGACGAATATGAGATCTTCTTCCGCGGTATGGTAAAATGGGTGGGCTTCCTGCAAAAAGGTATCCCTTATACTCCTGCCGAGCGCTTAAACGGTGAGGCAAGTTATTCAACTGCAAAGTTGATCAAGCTGGCCATTGGCGGTATCATGGCCTTTAGTGTAAGGCCGTTATACATTGCTACCGGGTTAGGTTTATTCTTTTCACTGGCTTCACTACTATATATACCTTATATCGCAATCAGCTACTTTGCAGGGTATGATGCGCTTTCTGGCTGGGCTTCGTTAATCGCAACTATATCGTTTTTTGGCGGTTTGCAATTGCTTGTTTTGGGCATTATTGGTACTTATTTAGGCAAGATATTCCTGCAAACCAAGCACAGGCCAAGTTATATCGTTCGGTCTACTAACTTGAATGTAGTAAGGCATGATTACGCTCGGGTTTGATGTTGAAGAGTTTGATATGCCGCTCGAATATGGCAAAACACTGCCATTCACCGAGCAATTATCTATCTCAACAACCGGCACACTTCTCGTACTCGACTTATTAAAAGAAGCCGATATAAAAGCTACGTTTTTTTGCACGGCGCATTATGCCCTGCATCAGCCAGAGGTAATTCTCCGAATAGTTAACGAGGGCCACGAAATTGCATCGCATGGTTACTATCATTCAGAGTTCAAACCACAACATCTCGAACAATCCAAATTATTATTAGAGAAGATAACCGGCCAGCCTGTAACCGGTTACCGCATGGCTCGCATGATGCCGGTGGATGAAAGTGAGATAGCTAAGGCTGGTTACCAATATAATTCGTCCATCAACCCCACCTGGATTCCGGGACGATACAATAATTTAAAAAAACCACGAAAATGGTTTTTTGACGAAGGTGTTTTGCAAATACCCGCTTCCGTCTCGGCACGGTTACGGTTTCCGCTTTTCTGGCTGACTTTTCACAACCTGCCTATGTCGGCTATTAAGCGCATGAGTGCAGGAGCCATAAAAAAGGACGGCTACCTGAATCTTTATTTTCATCCCTGGGAATTTACCGACCTGGATAATCCGGCAAAGTTTGGTTTCCCATCTTATGTATCTAAAAACTCCGGCCAACCTTTTGCAAACCGGTTGAAGGATTTTATAAAATGGGCGCAATTAAAAAACTACACCTTTGCCCGTACCTGCGATTTTGCCGCAGGCATTATTGAACAATGATCACCTTAAAACAATTTACTCAATACAAAAAAAGCCCCGAATTACGGGGCATTTTTTGTATATCACATTTAAGCTCCTTTCTATCGGAGAAGGTTGGGGGTGAGACCTCAATCTCCTTCGTTCAGAAACACAAACTGGTTATCAAACATATCCAGCTTGATCTTGCTGTCCCTGTCTACCTTACCGGCTAATATTTGTTTAGATAGCTCGTTGAGTATCTTTTTCTGGATCACACGTTTCAACGGCCTTGCACCAAATTGCGGATCGTAGCCTAATTGTGCCAGCCAATCTAACGCCTCTTCTGATGCCTCTATCGTTACGCCCATTTCGGCTAAAGTATCCTGCACGTTTTTAAATTGCAGTTTCACAATATCGCCTATTTCATCCCGGCTTAGCGGAGTGAACATAATGATCTCATCGATGCGGTTCAAAAACTCCGGGCGGATGGTTTTGCGCAATAAGTCGAATAATTCGCCCTTAGTTTTGGCGATGATAGCGTCCCTGTCATCGTCAATATCCTGGAAGTTTTCCTGGATAATATTTGACCCAATATTCGAGGTCATGATAATGATCGTATTCTTAAAGTTTACCACCCTGCCCTTGTTATCGGTCAGGCGGCCATCATCTAATACTTGCAGCAGGATATTAAACACATCAGGATGCGCTTTTTCTATCTCATCCAGTAAAATAACGCTGTATGGTTTACGACGCACGGCCTCTGTCAACTGACCGCCTTCATCATAACCCACATAACCCGGAGGCGCTCCT
>Ga0206919_1033_pt1 | contig 32481 bp, 30 predicted proteins | sample Alteio_BWOrgHeat_67_FD_152962 | JGI IMG/M metagenome (GOLD analysis project Ga0206919, IMG submission 152962) | Enriched cells from forest soil in Barre Woods Harvard Forest LTER site, Petersham, Massachusetts, United States -... | ecosystem: Environmental > Terrestrial > Soil > Temperate forest >... | reverse complement strand
TTCTTTTCCTGTCATAATAATTATTTGAGATGAGGTGAAACGATAATGTGGTGGTGGATCCTATCAGACTCGAACTGATGACCTTTTCCATGTCAAGGAAACGCGCTAACCAACTGCGCCAAGGATCCGGGCCGGCAAGATACGCCGCCGCTGATTATTGCGTTTTTGGTTTTACATATTTCTCCAGCCATGCATTCATTTCCCAGAGCATGTGCAGCAGGTTTTCGCGCCCGCGATAGCTGTGCGCCTCGTAGGGCAGGAAAACAAAACGCACCGTACCGCCAAATCCCTTGATGGCATTGAACAGGCGTTCGCTGTTGATCGGGAAGGTGCCGGGATTGTCATCCGCATCGCCGTGGATCAGCAGGATCGGCGTCTTGATCTGGTTGGCATAGCTGAACGGGCTCATCTCGTAGTACAGTTTCGGATCATCCCAATAAGTGCGATCCTCGTTTTGGAAACCGAAAGGCGTGAGCGTCCGGTTATAAGCGCCGCTGCGTGCGATACCTGCCCTGAAAAGATTCGTATGTGCCAGCAGGTTGGCCGTCATGAAAGCGCCGTAACTGTGGCCGCCGACTGCTACGCGGTTGCGGTCGCCAACACCCATGTCAGACAATTTATTGATCGCGGCCTCGGCATTCATCCGGAGCTGCTCCACGAATGTATCATTGGGTTTCTTTTTGCCCTCTGCTACGATGGGCATTTCGGTATTGTCGAGTATCGCATAGCCCTGGGTGACCCAGAATATCGGGGAAGCCCAGCTAAGCGTTGTAAACCTGTCTTTCGATCCCCGCACCTGCGCAGCATCCGAGGCCGAATTGAATTCACGCGGGTAAGCCCAGATCAGCACCGGCAGGGGTCCGTCCTTGTCCTTATTATATCCCCTGGGTAAGTACAGGTCCCCGGTCAGGTCCACCCCGTCGGAACGTTTGTAGGATATTTTTTCGTGCGTAACGCCTTCCAGTTGCGGATAGGGATTGGTAAAGGCGGTAATTGCCTTGTCGCTTTCGGGAGCATGCAGGTGACGGATATAATAATTAGGTACGTCAACAGAAGTTTCTTTCCGGGTGAGCAGCACGCCGGCTGCCGGATCGATCACGTCTTCCACTACTTCATAGGTGTGCTCTGCGCTCCGCCAGATGATCTCGCTTTTTTTGGTGTTCAGGTCAAAGCTGGCGAGAAAAGGAAGATCGCCTTTTGGCGAGGCGCCGGTTGTGTTATTCATCAGCACCTTGTTGCCGTTGTCGATCACCTGTATCACGTTACGGCCATATGTATTCTTTGCAGTAACGGGAACGCCGGGATTGTTGTACGCGTCGTTCTGGCTGCGCTCATATAATTTTTCCAGTGTGCCGGCGGTGGGATTGTACCGGCTGACGCGGCTCAGTTGCCGGGCCCGGGACCCTTCCTGCACCCAGGCCAGGGTAGCATTGCCCCAGGTGGTTCCCTGGTAGCGCATCTGTGTTCTGAACAGCAGGTGTGGCTCGCCGCTGAAAGGAGCGCTGAGTGCGTACACCGCATCGTGGTTGTCCATTTTGGTTTTGATCAGCCCGCTGTCGAGCGGCATACACCAGACGACCGAAGCGCCTTCATCAGCGCGCCAGTTATATCCCCTGGGTACATTCTGTGTATTGTCGGCGCCGGAGGGAGTGCCCTCGGTGGAGGGAAGTTCAGCCAATATCTTAATGGTCTTTCCAGACAGGTCCGTAATGCTCACGACAGAAGGAAAGCCGTTCGCGGTAACGAGGTAAGAAAAAGGTTTGCGGATGTTCCGGAGCAGCAGGTATTGTTTATCGGGGGAAAGGCTGACGGTGCCGTAAATCGCGGGCTTGCCGATAGGCGTTTCTGCTCCGTCTGTGTTTTTCACCAGCTGCGAAGTGGCATAGAATTCAAACAGTTGTTCGTCGTACGGCGATTTGATGAGGTCTTCAAAAGTGGCGCTGGGCGCGGCTTTGCCGAGATTTTGCTGTATGGTCGGGCCTTTGGGGACCAGTGGTTTCGGAGGCGCCGCACTGGCGGGGTGCGTGGCTACGCGATACAACAATGTATGATCGTTCACCCAGGTAGTGCCACCACCGAGTACCACGTTCAGCGCCTGTTTATTTATTTTCATGGCCTTGTGGGAGGGAACGTCTATCACGTACAGGTCTACCCGGTTGGCGGAGACATTCTCAAAGGCGATCTTTTTTTCGTTGGGACTCCAGGAAACATTTGTTGCGAGCAATGGGGAAGGGAGCCCGGTGACCGCCGCGGTTTCGCCGGTTTTAATATTCTTGATGCTGAAGCCGCTGGCCAGGTTCTGCCGGCTCGGCGCAAAATTATTGGGATTGATCCGCAGGCCAGCGATCCTCAGTTCCGGCATGGCCAGTTCTGCAACGGAAGGATATGAATTGCGCGAGGTGAGCAGCATCCATTCGCCCTTGCTGTCGATACTCACGGCAGGGGTGGGCTTTGCGAGGAGCAGGTCTGCAATGTCTTTGGGGGGCAACTGGTAATTGATGGCATCCTGCGCGGAAACGCGCACTACCAGGAACAGGGAGGCCAGGACCAATGATCGGGAAAGGATTCTCATGAGCGATTTTTTTAGGGGGACTAAAGATAAGCCTTCGGTATGCAATTTTAACGACTCGGCCGTTTTGCCGCCCCGGCGCATTGCCAGTCGTTAAAAACGCAGCTGCCGGTTGGGTAAATGACCGGAAATATCTACTTTCACGCGATATGAAACAACTGATTATATGCATCGCTGCCGCCCTGCTGATTGCCCGGGCAGATGCGCAAACGAAGATTACCAAGACCTCTATCCTCGGAAAATGGACGACCGTTATTGTTGAGGTGCCGGACATGTTTTATTTTGATATGGACAAAGATTCACTTGCCTTTGGAGGGATACTGAAGCAACGCATTCCTGCGGACCAGATGCCGACCGTCATGGCCGGGTTCAAGCAGCAAAGCAGCAGTTTAAAAAATGGATACGTTCGTTTTTATGCCGACGGAACGGCCGAACTGGACGTTGATGCCAGCCTGCCACCGGGCGCTGCAAAGTCAACCTATACCATTGATGAAGCCAACTCCATCATCACCGCTACCGGCGGGAAGGGTGTAAAGCTGGTATTACCGGGAGAAATGCGGGGGCGGTTCCTTCGGTTGATGATTGATGAGGGTGGGCAAAAGATGTACATGACTTTTAAGAAGGTGGGATAAATTCCTTTGCCCCAACTATAACGGGTTTACCCTATTTTTGCACTATGAAGCACACACAGCACATGCATGGTCATCATTTCTTACCCAACCGGTGAGCTGCAGGTGTTTTGTAAAAGCTGATAAAAACATTCGAGGGCTTACTGAAAAGTAGGCCCTTATTTTTTGGATGCTATAATAGATAATTATGAACACACCCGTCAATGAAACCCGCCTGAAACTCGCGATACAGAAAAGCGGGCGTTTGTATGAAGAATCGATCCGCCTGCTCAAGGAATGTGGGATCGGGATCGGCACCGGCGTCAACAAGCTGAAAGCCGATGCCACCAATTTCCCGCTGGAAGTTTTTTTCCTGCGGGATGATGATATACCTCAGTACGTGGAAGACTCCGTGGCCGATATTGGCTTCGTGGGAGAGAACGTGGTATTTGAAAAGAACCGCGAAGTGACCATCGTGGAAAAGCTGGGCTTCGGAAAATGCAGGCTGTCCATCGCCATAAAAAAAGGAGAGAGCTACCACGATGCTCGGTTCCTCAACCATAAAAAAATTGCCACCAGCTACCCGGTGCTTCTGCAAAAATTCCTGGATGAACGTAAGATCCAGGCAGAGGTACACGAGATCAGCGGCAGTGTTGAAATTGCACCGGGCATTGGTCTCGCCGATGCGATCTGTGACCTGGTGAGCAGCGGCTCCACACTGTTTATGAACGGGCTCCAGGAAGCAGAGACCGTCCTGCAATCGCAGGCGGTGTTGATCCGCAACAAGAACCTCGAAGCTCGCCGGCAACAAACATTGGATAAACTGCTGTTCCGCATACAGGCCGTAAAAAAAGCATCCGACAATAAATATATATTGCTGAATGCGCCCAATGAGAAGTTGAAGGAAGTGGTTGCGCTGCTGCCTGGCATGAAGAGCCCTACCATCCTGCCGCTGGCCGAACCCGGCTGGAGCAGCGTGCACAGCGTAGTGAACGAAAATGCATTCTGGGAGATCATCGAACAACTGAAAGCCGCCGGTGCGCAGGGGATACTGGTAATACCGATCGAAAAAATGGTCGTATAAAACGGTCTTATCAAACAACAATCATGAAAAGATATACTAACCCCCAACGGAGCCAATGGGATGAGATCGTAACCAGGCCTGCGATCGATACTGCAACGCTCGACGCCCGCATTGCGACAGTGCTGGACGCGGTTCGCGCGAGAGGTGATGATGCGCTGAGGGAGTATACGCTGCAGTTTGATGGCGTGCGGGTTGATTCATTCGCGGTGCCGCCGGAAGAAATTGAAGCAGCCGGCGGGTCGATAGAACCGGCGTTGCGGTCGGCGATTGAACAGGCCGCTGCCAATATCCGGAAATTCCATTCCGCACAGCTTGAAAAGGAACAGGTGGTAGAAACGATGCCCGGTGTGGAGTGCTGGCGCCGGAGCGTGGGTATCGAAAAAATTGGATTATATATCCCTGGCGGCAGTGCACCTCTTTTCTCAACCGTGCTGATGCTGGGGATCCCCGCGAAACTGGCGGGGTGCCGGGAGATTGTTCTCTGCTCTCCACCCGGAAAAGATGGGAAGCTGTCTGCCCCGCTGTTGTTTGCCGCACAACTCTCCGGCATTACGCAAATTTTCAGGGTAGGAGGTGCACAGGCGATCGGCGCGATGGCGTATGGTACCGCATCGATACCACGCGTGTATAAAATATTCGGGCCGGGCAACCAGTACGTAACGGCGGCCAAGCAGTCCGTGCAGCAACAAGGCACGGCCATCGATATGCCGGCTGGTCCCAGCGAGGTTTGTGTGCTGGCGGATGAAACGGCTGATGCAAGATTTGTTGCGGCAGATCTTCTGTCACAGGCAGAACATGGGCCTGATAGCCAGGTATTGCTGGTAACCTTGTCCGCCAAACTAGCGGATGAAGTAGTGCGCGAGGTGGGCATACAACTGGAGCAGCTGCCGCGAAAGGAAATAGCCGCCTCCGCCCTGCAAAACAGCCGGGTGGTGGTGATGAACAGCCCCGAGGAAGCCCTCGCATTGGTGAATGCGTATGCGCCGGAGCATCTCATCATTTCCTGTGCCGGTGCAGAGAAGATCGGCGATGCCGTACTGAATGCGGGGTCGGTGTTCCTCGGCAACTACTCGCCCGAGAGCGTGGGCGATTATGCGAGCGGCACCAATCACACCCTGCCCACCAATGGATATGCACGCGCATACAGCGGCGTGAGCGTCGACAGTTTTGTAAAAAAGATTACTTACCAGCGGCTAACGCGCGAAGGGCTCAAAAGCATCGCCGCCACTGTTCAGGTGATGGCCGAGGGGGAAGGATTGCAGGCGCATGCGAATGCGGTAAAAATGAGGTTGTAGTCGTTTAATATATTATAATTAATTGCTATATGTTTGACATTCACCGGCTGATCCGGCCCAACATCCTCGACCTGTCTCCCTACTCTTCCGCGCGCGATGAGTTCAGCGGCGAGGCAAAAGTATTTCTCGACGCGAACGAGAACAGCCTCGGTTCCCCATTGACAAAATGGTACAACAGATACCCGGATCCCCACCAGCGCCTGCTGAAAGAAAAGATCGGCGCCATCAAAGCCGTTCCGGCGGCGCAGGTATTCCTGGGCAACGGGAGCGACGAGTGCATCGACCTCCTGTATCGCTGTTTCTGCATACCGGGGCAAAGCAACGTGATCATTTGTCCGCCTACGTACGGGATGTACGAAGTGAGCGCCCGCATCAACGACATCGAACTGCGGAACGCACCTTTGCTGGATAATTTCCAGCTGAACCTCGCACACATTGAAACGCTGGCGGATGCCAATACCCGCCTGCTCTGGATCTGCTCGCCCAACAATCCCACGGGCAATTCTATTGATCGCGCCGATATAGAAACCGTACTGAATAATTTCGATGGCATCGTAGTGATCGACGAGGCCTATATTAATTTTTCGCGCCAGCGCTCTTTTCTACCCGACCTGACCGATTATCCCAACCTCGTGGTGCTGCAGACTTTCAGCAAGGCCTGGGGCCTCGCGGGCCTGCGTTTGGGGATGGCCTTTGCATCCCCTGATATTATCACCGTGATGGACCGAGTGAAACCTCCTTACAATATCAACCAGGCCACGCAGGATCTGGCGATGCAGGCGCTGGACGAGGTGGAGCAGGTGAACGATATGATCCGCGAACTGGTCAGCATGCGCGATGCGCTGGCCGATGTATTGCAGCAGCTGCCCGTGGTGGACAAACTGTTTCCATCGGATGCCAATTTTCTGCTGCTAAAAGTGCCGGATGCGCCGGCCGTATACCAATACCTGCTGGACCGCGGGATCGTGGTGCGCGACCGCAGCCGCGTGATGTTGTGCGGGGGATGCCTGCGCATCACGGTCGGCACCGAACAGGAAAATACCCAGCTCGTGGATGCGCTGGCGGAATATGCCGTTTGATCGCGCCGATGTTCGGTGCGCGGCGTATCTTTAATCCTCAAAATCCGTTATATGAATAAACGTCTTTTCTTTTTGCTACTGCTCCTCGCGGGTATTGGTGCTGCTGCACAGGTTCGGCCGGATGCCGACAATGCCGGGCTTAAGCTTCCTTCCGGTTTTGGTGCGCTCAGGGTCGCCGACAATATCGGCCGCGCCCGGCATATTGCCGTGACCAAAGAAGGCGATGTATTTGTAAAGCTTGAAAGGATGAAGAACGGCGGCGGCATTTGCTGGCTGCACGACTCGAATGGCGACGGCAAGGCCGATGAGATCAAGAACTTTGGTAATTTTAACGGTACCGGCATTTTTATCCGGAATAATTATCTCTATGCCTCCTCCGACCAGGAAGTGTTCCGCTACCAGCTCGATGCCGGGGATAAAGTGATAGACCCCAGCAACCCCGAGAAGATCGTTACCGGCCTGATCAGCCGCTTTGAGCATGAGGCCAAGGCGATCCTGCTCGATAACAACAATAACCTTTACGTGAATATCGGTGCCTTCTCCAATTCCTGCCAGGAAAAGGATCGCCAGCTGCATTCCATGGGCATCAAGCCCTGCCCCGTATTGGATTCCGCGGGCGGCATCTGGCAATTCAGGGCCGACAAACCCAACCAGACCTACGCCAACGGCATTCGGTATGCTACCGGTCTTCGCAACGTAGTGGGAATGGATTGGAACACACAGGTCAACCAATTATTTGTGATGCAGCATGGCCGCGATCAGCTGCACGATATTTTTCCCGAGATGTACACCGAAAAGCAGAACGCTGATCTCCCTGCCGAATGCCTGTATGCCATTAAGAAAGGCGACAATGCGGGATGGCCTTACACCTACTACGATCCCTTCCTCAATAAAAAAATGCTTGCGCCGGAGTATGGTGGCGACGGAAAAAAGGAAGGCAGCAAGGAATACATCGATCCGCTGGTGGCATTTCCTGCCCACCTGGCGCCCAACGGATTATTGTTCTATACCGGTTCCCAGTTCCCTGCCAGGTACCGGAACGGCGCTTTCATCGCTTTTCATGGCAGCTGGAACCGCGCACCGGAGCCGCAGGAGGGATTTTACGTAGTATTCGTTCCCTTCAGCAATGGTAAGCCCTCTGGTAAATGGGAGGTTTTTGCCAATGGCTTTTCCGGCAAGTCAGAGATCAAAAATCCAAGAGAAGCCGAGCATCGCCCCTGCGGACTGGCCCAGGGCCCCGATGGCTCCCTGTACGTAACCGATGATGTAAAGGGCTCTGTTTATCGCATCATGTATAAAGGCTGACCGGCATGAAAAAAGGAATGATCATCCTGTCACTCTGTGCAGCTGTGATAGTAGTGCTGTCACAACAAAAGGCACCCGCTAAGGCACCCGTTAGGGCGCCTGTTAAAGCAGCTCCGGCACCCGTGTCCACGCTGGCGGCTTCCGTTGCCCGGGGGAACATAGTCTATAAAAAAGTATGTCTCAGTTGTCATATGGCCGATGGCGGCGGCGTTCCGCGCATGAACCCACCCCTGATGCAGACCTCTTATGTAACCGGCGATAAATCCAAACTGATCTATATCGTTTTGAAAGGAATGAATGACCGCGTTCCGATCGAGGACGACTATTATTCCAATACGATGGCGGCACATGCGGACCTCAGTGACCTGCAGGTGGCGGATGTGCTCACATTCGTACGGAACAGCTTTGGCAACAAGGCAACGGCGGTTACCCCGGCAGAAGTAAAGATCGTCAGGAGCGGCGGTCACAAATAACTCAGATGAAGCGTATTCTTTTTATAGACCGCGATGGCGTGATACTGCAGGAGCCCCCGGACAATTTCCAGGTAGACAGCCTGGCCAAGACTTCTTTTGTTCCCGGGGTGATCACGGCCCTGTCGCGCATCGCGGCAGAGCTCGATTACCTCAAAGTGATGGTCACCAACCAGGATGGATTGGGAACGCCTTCCTATCCCCAGGCCGATTTCTATCCATATGAAGACCTGATGCTGCGCACGCTGGCGGGCGAGGGATTTGTGTTTGATGAGATCTGCATCGATCGTTCTTTTCCGCAAGACAACCTGCCCACCCGCAAGCCGGGAACGGGGATGCTCACCAAATATTTCGATAAAGAAAAATTCGACCTGGCTCATTCTTTCGTGATCGGTGATCGCATCACCGATATGCAGCTGGCGAAAAACCTGGGTTGCCGGGGCATTCATTTCCGCAATCCATTGCACCCGTTCGATTCGGCCGGACACCCCGAACTGAAAGACACCATTGCCTTTGAAACGGGCGACTGGAATGCCATACATGATTTCTTAAAACGCGGCATCCGTTGCGTGGTGCATGACCGTAATACAAACGAGACAAAGATCCACATAGAACTGAATGCCGATGGAAGCGGCCGCGCCGACATCCACACGGGGATTGGTTTTTTTGATCATATGCTGGAGCAGATCGCAAGGCATGGCAAAATCGACCTGGCCATCACAACGCAGGGCGACCTGCACATTGACGAACACCACACGATCGAAGACACGGGCATTGCGCTGGGAGAGGCCTTTGCCGGGGCGCTCGCGGATAAGCGGGGAATGGAGCGGTATGGTTTTGCCTTACCGATGGATGATGCGGAAGCCAGGGTGCTGATCGATTTTGGCGGACGTCCCTGGATCGTCTGGAATGCCGAATTCAAACGGGAAAAGATCGGGGAGATGCCTTCGGAAATGTTTTTCCATTTCTTCAAATCATTCAGCGATGGTGCGCGCTGTAATCTCAATATTTCATGCAGCGGCGACAATGAGCACCATAAGATCGAGGCCATTTTCAAGGCGTTTGCCCGTGCCATCCGTATGGCCATCCGGAAAGACCCCATGAGCGATCACCTGCCCAGCACCAAGGGAATGCTGTAACTCAGTAAATTTTTCCATCTTTCATGACCAGGGTGATCTTCCTGATGTCGGCGATCCTTTCGGAAGGGTCGCCATCCACCGCGATGAGGTCTGCCATCAGCCCTGTTCGTATCCGTCCTATCAGGTGATCATATCCAAATACATCTGCATTCACCGAGGTGGCGCTGCGCAGGACGGCGATCGGTTGCATGCCGTATTCCACCATGGCTTCCATTTCACGTGCATTGTCGCCATGCGTGAAAACGCCGACATCTCCTCCAAAACAGATGGTAACGCCTTTCTGCAGCGCCAGGGCAAAACTTTTTCTCTTGCGCGTAATGCGATCAGGCTCGGGCAGGTTTCCTTTCACCCATCCATCGTATTCACTGACGGCGATGCCGGCGCAGATCGTGGGGCAGAGCGCCGTCTTGTGCTGCACCATCAGGTCAAATATTTCAGCCGTGCCGTCATCTCCGTGCTCGATCGTGGAAATGCCCGCGAGTATGGCGCGCCGCATGCCTTCGGGAGTGGAAGAATGCGCGGCCACTTTTCTTCCGCTGCTGGCAGCCACTTCCACTACTTTTTTTAACTCGTCGAGCGTAAAAGTAGGTGCCGCGGTCTTATTCCAGCCCCAGCGATAGTCTGCATATACTTTTACCACATCGGCGCCGTTACCGATCTGTGTGCGCACTTCGCGGATCAGTGCATCAATACCATCGGCCTCTGCTGCGCCGCGGTTGATGATGTTCTCCGTATTTTTTGTTTTGGGGCCGTAACTGCCGGTTGCCACGATGGCACGGGTGGCCACGATCATCCGGGGGCCGGGAACGATCCCTTTTTCTATCGCTGTTTTCAGTCCTACATCCGAGTAGCCCGCGCCTTCCGTTCCCAGGTCGCGTACGGTGGTAAAGCCGGCCAGCAGTGTGCGCCGGGCATGAACTACCGCGCGTGCGGTGCGTTCGGCCACCGATTCGTTCAGTACCTGTTCATCCCATTTCGTTTCATTATAGGGATGCAGGAACAGGTGGGAGTGGCCTTCGATCAGTCCTGGTAAAAGGGTTTTTCCCTTCAGGTCAATTACCCGCGCGGGGGCAGGCGCATTGATCTCCTGTGCGTTACCCGCGCCAACGATCAGGTTCCCCCGCACCAGCACCACCCAGCCCGTGTGCATGCTTTCGCCGTCGAATACGCGATCGGCGCGCAACACGTAGGTGGTGTCGGCGGCCAGGCAGAAAACGGAGGAGAATACCAGCAGCAGGGAGACTATATATTTCATGGCAAAAGGGTTAATGGATGATCCGGGGGCCGGGAAATAAAAAAAAATTTGTTTCCCAGGCCATTCTCCCGCAAATTTGCAGGGTAATCATGAAACAAAATACAAACAAATATTGGTGGTGGCATACAAACCTCTCCCGGGGATTGTAGCGGCATTGCCGGTACGGTTGAATATCATTCATGCCCCGATAGAGATGTCGGGGCTTTTTATTGCAAACTGGTGAAAAATGAAGAAGATACAGGTTCAGACAAACGTAAAGAAAATGCTGGCGGATGTATATACGCCCGTGGGCATCTACCTGCGCCTGCGCGACCGTTTCCGCGATACCATTTTACTGGAAAGCGGGGACCATCATGCGGCAGACAACAGCTTTTCCTTCATCTGCATCAATGCCATTGCCGGGATCGAGATATCTTCTGCCCGCAGCATCGAGTTTAAACTGCCGGCACAGCAACCCGAGAAAATCCCCATCACCGATAAAAGTCTCGTACCGCAACAGCTATGGGAATTCATGCGGCGTTTTTCCATCAGTCCCGTATCCGAAAAAAATGCAGCCTATGCACAGGGCCTTTTTGGTTACGCTTCTTTTGAGGCGGTGCAGTTCTTCGATACCATCCACCTGCCCGAGCCGAAAACCGCCACCGGTATCCCGCTCATGCGTTACCGCTTGTACCAGTACGTGATCGTGATCAACCATTTCAAGGATGAGCTGTATCTCTGCGAGAACCTGATCGATGGAGTGGAAAGCGAACTGCCCGCGGTGGAGAGCCTGATACGCAGCCGCGACATACCGGTGTTCCCATTCAGGAGCAGCGGGGCCGAGACTTCCAATATGACCGATGAAGACTATCGCAGTATGGTAAAGAAGGGCATACAGAGCTGCTATCGTGGCGATGTGTTCCAGATCGTGCTCAGCCGGCGTTTTCAGCAATCCTTTACCGGGGATGAATTCAATGTATACCGTACACTGCGCAGCGTAAATCCTTCGCCTTACCTGTTTTTCTTTGACTACGGTGACTATAAACTGATGGGCTCCTCACCCGAAAGCCAGCTCATCATCCGCGATGGCAAGGCGGTGGTGCATCCTATCGCGGGGACCTTTAAGAGAACAGGCGATGAGGCAACGGACCAGGCTGCCGCGGAGAGGCTGCTGAAGGATTCCAAGGAAAACGCCGAACACGTGATGCTGGTCGACCTCGCCCGCAACGACCTCAGCCGCATGTGCGATGAAGTGACGGTAACCCATTACCGCCAGGTGCAGTATTATTCGCATGTCATTCACCTCGTGAGCGAAGTGACAGGAAGGGTTAAGCCCGGCACCAACCCTTTCGAGTTGCTGGCGCGGACCTTCCCGGCAGGAACGCTCAGTGGTGCGCCGAAATTCAAGGCAATGGAACTGATCGCTTCATTTGAGCCCAATGACCGGGGCTATTATGGCGGGGCGATCGGGTTTATGGGATTTGACGGCAGCTGCAACCATGCGATCATGATCCGCACTTTCCTGAGCCGGAACAATACATTGGTGTACCAGGCAGGTGCAGGGGTGGTGGCGGCAAGCAACCCTGAAAGCGAATTGCAGGAGGTGAACAATAAATTGAATGCACTGAAAAAAGCGATCGTACTGGCAGGTGAACTGCATACGGAAGCCATTAACTAAATGAAGCAATGAAAATACTGGTATTCGATAATTACGATTCATTCACCTATAACCTCGTGCACCTGGTTGAAAAGATCACGCACGAAAAAGTAGATGTGTTCCGGAACGATGAGATAGCGCTGGAGAAAATAGCCGCTTACGACAGGATCATCCTGTCGCCCGGTCCCGGCATTCCTTCCGAAGCGGGATTGCTGCTTCCATTGATCAGGGAGTATGCGCCCACAAAGCCGATCCTCGGCGTTTGCCTCGGTCACCAGGCGATCGGGGAGGCTTTTGGCGGTAAGCTCATCAACCTGGATACTGTGTATCATGGTGTGGCGCTGCCGGTGGAGCTGGCATCCCCCGGAGCAAAAAACATACATCCTTCCCGCAGCGGCCTGTTCGAGGGCCTTGCGAGCGGCATGGAGGTGGGAAGGTATCATAGCTGGATCCTCAGCGACGAGGCATTCCCCGCCGGGCTGGAAGTGACCGCACGCGACGAAAACGGATTTATCATGGCCCTCCAGCATAAGGTGTATGATGTACAGGGTGTGCAATTCCATCCCGAAAGCGTACTGACGCCGGGCGGCGAACAGCTGATGCGCAACTGGCTGTCGGCTGCCGGGATCAATAAAAAATCAACCTGATGAAAAAAATTCTTCAATACCTGTTTGAACACAAGACCCTTTCCCGCGCGCAGGCGCGCGAGGCGCTGGTGAACATCTCCAGGGGAGTGTACAACGAAAGTGAAGTGACCTCGTTCGTGACCGTCTACCTCATGCGCAGTATTACGATCGATGAGCTGCAGGGCTTCCGCGATGCGCTGCTTGAATTGTGTGTGGGGATCGATCTGCGGCAATACGATGCCATCGATGTGGTGGGAACAGGCGGAGACGGGAAGAATACATTCAATATCTCCACACTGTCGTGCTTTATTGTCGCGGGTGCGGGCCGTAAGGTGGCCAAGCACGGGAATTATGGGGCTTCGTCGGTCAGCGGCGCGAGCAACGTAATGGAACAACTGGGTTACCGTTTCAAGAACGACCCTGCCGCGCTCGCTGCTGAAGTGGAAACCGCAGGGATCTGCTTCCTGCATGCCCCGCTGTTTCATCCTGCACTGAAAACGGTAGCGCCTATGCGGAAAAACCTGGGCCTGCGCACTTTCTTTAATATGCTTGGGCCGATCGTGAACCCGGCAACGCCGGCCTACCAGCTGATCGGCGTGTACAATCTTGAAATGGCCCGGATCTATCAATACCTGCTGCAGGATACCGGCAAGCCATTCACCATCATCCACAGCCTGGATGGGTATGATGAAATTTCCCTGACGGGCGATGCCAAGATCATCACCGCAAGGGGAGAACGTGTCATGACCCCGGAGCAGCTCGGCAAACGCGCCGTTCTGCCCGAAGACATTTACGGTGGTAACACGGTGGAAGAGGCCGCAAAGATCTTCCTCAAGATCGTCAGGGGGAACGGTACCTGGGCGCAAAATGCCGTAGTGATCGCCAATGCTGCTATGGCGCTGGAATGCACGGGCGCTTTCGGTTCGTATGAAGAGGCCTATGCAGCGGCGGTGGAAAGTCTCGAAAGCGGCCGGGCCCACCAGGCATTGCAAACATTAATCGGCCTGCAATCATGAACATTCTCGACACCATCATCGCCCACAAAAAAAAGGAAGTATCCCTCCGGAAGAAGGAAACGCCGGTGCGTGTGCTCGAACAGGCCACCTTTTTTTCGCGGGATACCTTTTCGCTGGTTTCTTTCCTGGCGGACCCTGACCGCACCGGCATCATCGCTGAATTCAAAAGACGGTCGCCATCAAAAGGCACTATCAATGCCACGGCCGATATAGTGTCCGTTACCGCTGCTTATGCGGAGGCCGCTTCGGGAATATCCGTGCTGACCGATACGGATTTTTTTGGCGGCAGCAGCGACGACCTGGAACGGGCCCGCGTCAATGCCCTACCCATCCTGAGAAAAGACTTTATTATAGATGAATACCAGCTGGTGGAGGCAAAAGCCATCGGTGCCGACCTGGTATTGCTGATCGCCGCCTGCCTCGATCCGCAGGAGGTAAAACGTCTTGCCGCCACGGCCAGGAAATTGAACCTGGAAGTATTGCTCGAGGTGCATGACCGGAGCGAGCTGGACCGGTATTGCGATGCCGTGAGCCTGGTGGGGGTGAACAACCGAAACCTTCAGACGTTCACCGTAGATATCCAGACTTCTATTGAACTTTTTCCGGAACTGCCAGCCGACAGACCGGCCATTGCGGAAAGTGGTATCAGCGATCCGGCCGTGATCAGCCAATTGAGAGAGGTGGGTTATCGAGGCTTTCTCGTGGGAGAAAATTTTATGAAGGCGGCCGACCCGGCATCCTCATTCCGAAACTTCGTGCAGCAATTGCGGGAAACAGAAAATACAGGCGCACATGGCGAATGATACGAAGCCGATCCGTGTAAAGGTCTGTGGCATGACGCAGGCAGAACAGGTCTACCAGCTGGATGAGATGGGTGTAGAGTTCTGCGGGTTCATTTTCTATCCCCGGAGTCCGCGGTACGTACACAGGCACATGAGCACAGCGGACATAAAAGCGATCAGGGGAAAGATCAACAAGGTGGGTGTATTTGTGAACGCGCCTGCGGAAGAGATACTGAAAAAAGTGAATGACTGCGGCCTCTACCTGGTGCAGTTGCATGGCGACGAAACACCGCGGGAATGTGAAAAGATATCGAACTACATCACCGTGATCAAAGCGTTCCGGCTGAGCGAACTGGATAATATACAGTGGAAGGTGCGCGAATATTATGACGTGGCGGATATGTTCATGTTCGATACGGAAGGCTCGGGATATGGCGGAACGGGCAAAAAATTTGACTGGAATGTGCTGAATGAGCTGGACATCCGCAAGCCTTTTTTTCTCAGCGGGGGGATCGAACCGGGAGATGCGCACAAGCTGAGGGAATTTTCAGGAAAGCCGGTGGCAAAGGACCTTTTCGCGGTGGACATCAACAGCCGTTTCGAAACCACACCCGGCGTGAAGGAGATGGAAAAGATCCGGCTGTTCCTGCAGGAACTGCGGTCATAAAATAAATCAGTGAAGGGAACGTTTTCTCGACCTTCTCTCAAAATATTGAAAACATGAGCATGAATTTCAGAGACCCAGATACCCACGGCTACTACGGCCCTTTTGGTGGCGCCTATATTCCGGAAATGCTGCACCCCAACGTGGAGGAGCTTCGCGAGCGCTACCTGGAGATCATCGGTTCTGCAGGGTTCAGAAAAGAATATGAACAACTGCTGCGCGACTATGTGGGGCGCCCCACACCGCTTTATTATGCGAAGAGGCTGAGCGAACTCCATGGCACCCGCATATTTCTCAAGCGGGAAGATCTCTGCCACACCGGCGCACATAAGATCAACAATACCGTAGGGCAGATATTACTGGCAAGGCATCTTGGCAAAACGCGGATCATCGCAGAAACGGGCGCGGGGCAGCATGGCGTGGCGACCGCTACCGTGTGTGCACTCAAGGGAATGGAGTGTATCGTATACATGGGCGAAAAAGATATTCAGCGGCAGGCGCCGAATGTGGCCAGGATGAAAATGCTGGGAGCAACGATCATACCGGCCACCAGTGGAAGCAAGACACTGAAGGACGCCACCAACGAGGCGATCCGCGACTGGATCAATCACCCGGTGGAAACGCACTATATTATCGGCAGCGTGGTGGGGCCACATCCTTACCCGGACATGGTGGCGCGCTTTCAAAGCATCATCAGCGAAGAGATCGGTTATCAATTGAAAGAACAAACCGGAAGCGGGCTTCCTTCTCACGTGATCGCCTGCGTGGGCGGTGGCAGCAATGCGGCCGGTGCATTTTATCATTTCCTGAATGAAAGCAGTGTGCAATTGCTGGCGGTGGAAGCGGCGGGGCACGGTGTTCATTCAGGAATGAGCGCCGCTACTACACAACTGGGAACCATGGGCATCCTGCATGGCAGCAAGAGCATCCTCATGCAAACGGCCGACGGGCAGGTAGTGGAACCGCACAGCATTTCCGCCGGCCTCGACTATCCCGGCATCGGTCCCCTGCATGCCAACCTGTTTACCAGTGGCCGCGCGCGTTTTTTATCGGCTACGGATGATGAGGCCCTGCGTGCTTCCTTTGAGGTGGCGAGGCTTGAAGGGATCATCCCTGCCCTGGAAACAGGTCATGCTTTTGCCTCACTTCACCAGTTGAAATGGTCACCCGACAACAGCGTGGTACTCTGCCTGAGCGGGCGCGGAGACAAAGACCTGGACACCTATATGAAACACATGAACCTGGAAACGGAATAATATGAGCAGGATACAAGCATTGTTCAGCAGGAAGAAAAAGAACATATTGAACGTGTACTGCACGGCAGGGTACCCGGAGCTCAACAGTACGCTTGCGGTCATGAAAGCGCTGCAGGACCATGGCGCCGATATGATCGAGCTGGGCATGCCGTACAGCGACCCGCTGGCAGACGGGCCGGTGATACAGGCCAGCGGCACCCGCGCATTACAGAATGGGATGACGATCGAAGAACTGTTTCGCCAACTGTCGGATTTCCGGAAGCAGATACACCTGCCCGTACTGCTGATGGGATATATGAACCCGGTATTACAGTTCGGTTTTGAAAAATTCTGTGCCCGGGCGCATGACGCGGGTATCGACGGACTGATACTGCCCGATCTCCCCGAATACGAGTTCGAACAGGAATATGGGGCCATCATCAGGAAGTACGGGCTCGACATTGTATTTCTCGTGACACCGGAAACCTCGGAACCGCGTATCCGCCGTCTCGATGCACTGAGCAGCGGGTTTCTGTACGCAGTAAGCTCTTCGGCCACCACGGGGAACGACAAGGATTTCAACCTGGTGAAGAATTACCTGCAAAAACTGGAGGCGATGCAGCTGACCAACCCCGTGCTGGTAGGATTTGGCGTGAAGGACAGGCAGACATTTGAAGCGGCATCGGAACATGCTTCCGGGGCCATTATCGGCACCGCATTTGTTCGCGCGCTTGCGGAGCCGGGCGACATCGATACAAAAACAGCACAGTTCCTTTACAGCATCCGCCCATCCCACAGAAAAGATCCGGCATGAACATCGCCATCATCCAATACAATGCGGGTAATATCCGTTCGGTGCTGTTTGCACTGGAGCGGATCGGGGCTACTGCTTCGGTGACCGCAGATCATGAGCAGATACGTGCGGCAGACAAAGTGATCTTTCCTGGCGTAGGCGCAGCATCGAGCGCGATGCAGAGCCTGCGCGAAGCAGGCCTCGACCTGCTGATCCCCGGCCTTAAACAGCCTGTGCTGGGAATTTGTGTAGGGATGCAGCTCCTGGCGGCGCATTCGGAAGAAGAAGACACGCCCTGCCTCGGGATCATAGACGGAACGGTAAAGAAATTCATGCCCTCAGATCCGCATGCAAAAGTGCCGCAGGTGGGCTGGAACAATATATATCACCTGCGTTCGCCGTTGATGAAAGACGTGAAGGAAAACAGTTTCTGCTATTTTGTGCACAGCTACTACCTTCCGGATAACCCATTTTCCGTGGCAACCACCGATTACGTACAACCTTATTGTTCAGCTCTCCAAAAAGATAATTTCTACGGAGTGCAGTTTCATGCGGAGAAAAGCGCATCAGTGGGGGAACAGATTTTACAAAACTTCCTAAACCTGTAACATGCAGATCATCCCGGCCATAGACATCATCGATGGAAAATGTGTTCGCCTGACCCAGGGCGACTATGCGCAGCAGAAAATATACAATGAACACCCGCTGGAAGTGGCGAAGCAATTTGAAGATGCGGGCCTGAAACGACTCCACCTGGTGGACCTGGACGGCGCGCGCGTGGGAAAAGTGCAGAACTGGGCAGTGCTCGAAGAGATTGCGTCCCGTACCGGCCTGTTGGTGGATTTTGGCGGCGGCATAAAAACCGCGGAGGAGGCAGACAGGGTCTTTGCGGCAGGCGCTTCCTTTATAACGATCGGGAGCATGGCAGTGAAAGACGAAGAGACATTTATTCAATGGCTCAAAAAATATGGGCCGGACAAGTTTCTCCTCGGTGCGGATGTAAAGGGAGAACAGGTGGTGGTGAGCGGCTGGACGGAAGAGACCGTGTTCTCCGTATTCGACCTCGTGGAAAAATACCTTTCTCACGATGTCACCCAGGTGTTTTGTACCGATGTGTCCAGGGACGGTCTCTTACGTGGCCCCTCCCTGGAATTATATGAATCCATCATAAAAAAATATCCTGCCGTTGGGCTGATAGCAAGCGGCGGTGTGGCTTATATAAAAGACCTCTATGACCTTGCGCAGATCGGTTGCCGTGGTGCGATCATTGGCAAGGCTATTTATGAGGGATTTATTTCGCTGGCGGACCTGAAAAAATTTTCTGGCAGAAAATAAAACGAAACACAAGCAAGTACATGCTCACCAAACGGATCATTCCCTGTCTCGATATTAAGGACGGACGCACGGTAAAAGGCGTCCGGTTCGAAAATATCCGCGATGCCGGCGACCCGGTGGAGCTGGGTGCCTTTTATGCGGAACAGGGGGCCGATGAACTCGTATTCCTGGATATTTCCGCCACGAATGAAAAACGAAAGACGCTTTCCCAACTGGTCAGTCGCATATCGGCCCATATCAATATTCCCTTTACGGTCGGAGGGGGGATCGGGAGCGTAGCAGATGCTTCGGTGATGCTGGCCAACGGGGCCGACAAGGTATCGCTCAATACCGCGGCGGTGAAGGACCCCACGCTGGTGGAACGCATGGCGAAGGAATTCGGGAGCCAGTTCGTGGTCTTGGCGATCGATACCCGGCAGGAGGCAGATGGCGAATGGTATGTATATATCCATGCCGGGAAGCAGCCCACGGGACTGAAATGCCTGGACTGGGCCCGGCAGGCGGTAAATATGGGTGCGGGTGAAATATTGTTGACCTCCATGGACAATGACGGGACCAAGGCAGGCTTTGCCTGCGAGCTCACGTCCCGCATTGCGGCGGCATTGCCGGTACCGGTGATTGCGAGCGGCGGGGGCGGCAACATGCAGCATTTCCTGGAGGTATTGGAGGCGGGTGGTGCCGATGCCGCGCTGGCGGCCAGCGTTTTTCACTTTTCGGAAATTGAAATTGCGGGATTAAAAAGATATTTGTCTGAACACGGGCTGCCGATGCGGCTTTCCTGATCACTAGAACATCCACCTAAATCACCGAAATGAAAATAGATTTTGCCAAATATGCAGACGGGCTGGCACCCGCCGTTATCCAGGACTTTACCACCCACAAGGTGCTTATGCTCGGCTTTATGAACCAGGAGGCATTGGCAAAAACCGAGGCGACGGGCCTGGTAACGTTCTTCAGCCGCAGTAAACAACGCCTCTGGACCAAGGGAGAAGAGAGCGGGCACTTCCTGCGGTTAAAAAGTATGTCAGCAGACTGCGACCAGGATACGCTGCTCATCAAAGTACATCCCGAAGGGCCGGTATGCCATACCGGCGCAGATACCTGCTGGAGCGAAAGGAACCACAGCGAGGATTTTCTTTTCTACCTGGAAGATATCATTCGCCTGCGGCGGAAAGCGCCCCCGGCCGATTCGTATGTGGCCAAACTGTTTTCAACAGGTATTAATAAGATTGCACAGAAAGTAGGGGAAGAGGCCGTGGAACTGGTGATCGAAGCAAAGGATAATAACCGGGAACTGTTCCTCGGCGAGGCCGCCGACCTTCTTTTCCACTATTTGGTTTTGCTTAACGCGAAAGAATTTACCTTGCAGGATGTAATTTCGGTCCTGCAAAAAAGACATTCCAACTGATATGAAAAAAATATTACTCTTTTTATTGATACCTGTGTGGGCGCTGGCCCAGCCTTCGGAAGGATTTACGATCCATGGAAATATAAAAGGCCTGAAAGACAGTACGCTGGTGTTCCTGGTGAATAAGGGCAACAATGCTACTATTTCGCAGGACTATGCCTTTGGAGGATCTTTCACGCTTAGGGGAAAAACCGAAGAATCTTCACTCTACCAGTTGGGATTTATCGGGTATACCGAAACGATCGACATTTTTATGGCGAACAACCAGGTGAGCGTAAAAGGAGAGACGGGCAAAATGAAATCAGCCCTGATCACAGGGTCGCCACTGCAGACAGACTATGCAAGTTTTCAGCAGGGGTTTGTCCCGATCAGCGAAAAGCTGGTGGCCATGATCTCGAAGATCAATGCAGAAAAAGCAGGTCCCAAAAGGGATTCCCTGATCCTCAGGTTCAATACCGAGCGCAATAACCTGGTAAGCTTCGTGGACCGGTACAGCAAGGCTCGTCCCGGTTCGGCGGTAAGCGCCTATGCACTGCTGGTGATCGCGTCCGCGCTGCCGAGCGCAGAAGATATGGAGCGGAGGTTCAGCGCACTGCAGCCGGCCGCCAAAGCCAGTTTTTTCGGAAAGACGATCGGCACCATGCTCGACAATGCAAAAAAAGCAGCGGTTGCTAAAGCCACTGTGGGCGCGGTGGGCACCCAGGCGCTGGAGTTTGCCCAGGCGGATACTGCCGGCGTTCCCGTAAAGCTCTCCTCATTCCGTGGAAAATATGTGCTGGTTGATTTTTGGGCCAGTTGGTGCGGCCCCTGCCGGGCAGAGAACCCGAACGTGGTGGCAGCTTACAATCAATTCAAGGATAAGAATTTCACAGTGCTGGGCGTGTCGCTCGATCAGCAAAAACCCAACTGGTTGCTGGCCATTCATGCGGATGGACTGAACTGGACGCAGGTGAGCGACCTGAAATATTGGGGCAACGAGGTAGCGCAGCTATACCAGATAGAAAGCATTCCAGCCAACATGCTGATAGATCCGGCAGGTAAGGTCATTGGCCGCAACCTGCGCGGACCGGAGCTCGAGCACAAACTGAGGGATGTTTTAAAATAATTCCGCGTACCGCTTTTCATCGAAGCCCACTGCGATCACGCGGCCGTCTTTCTCTATCACCGGCCGCTTGATGATACTCGTGGCAGCCGCCATCAATGCAATCGCATTTTTTTCGTTGGTGACCGGTGCCTGCTCTCCGGGGGTCAATGCGCGCCAGGTGGCGCTTTTTTTATTCAGCAACAATTCCCATCCCACCTGCGAGCTCCATTTTTTGAGCTGTGCCGTGGTAATACCCTGCGTTTTATAGTCGTGGAACTGTACACTTATTTTATGCGCTGCCAGCCATTTCAATGTTTTCTGCACGGTGTCGCAGTTGGGAATACCGTAAACGGTGTATGTCGCCATGTTTTGGGTTGATGGGATCAGGAGACCAGTGTGAGCCGCGGTGCCAGCCAGCTTTTTGCAACGGGGATGAGCCACTGATGGAGCCATTGCTCTTTGGTACTGACCAGGTTGTTGAAATACAGGGTATCGGGGGTAATAAACCGGTTGTCGGCGGCGTACTGAAGCTGCGCGATGGGCAATAGTTGCACGCGATCCTTACTGACAAATGCCAGCATCTGCCGGTCGAACATATTTACGCCGAATTGCGTTTCTATCTTTTTTATTACGTGCACGCTGCTGTCGGTACTGCAACCACCAACCGTAGTGGCAGTTTCATCCGCCATGATCACGATAAACTGCCCGAAGAAAAGACTGGCATATCCTTTTACAGGCGCGCCATGGCTCTTCCAGCCCGCGACGAAATCGCCGAGGATGGTTTCCAGTTCAAAGGCCTCGCTGATGGAGAAAAGACGGCTGGATTGGTATACCCAGACCCGCGAGCGCGGATCAAAGTCTGTGGGAATATGTTCCTGATAAGAAAGGTCCATGCTGCAAAGGTAATGAATATGCGTGCGGTCACTGCATGCTGGCAGCAACCAGTTCGGCAATGTCCATCACTGCCACCTCCGTTTCTTTTTCGCGGTTCTTGACCCCGTCGGTAAGCATCGTATTGCAGAAAGGGCAGGCGGAAGCGATAACGGTGGCGCCGCTTGCCAGGGCCTCATCCGTTCTTTCAATATTGATGCGCCGGTCGCCGGGCTCGTCTTCCTTGAACATCTGTGCACCCCCGGCTCCACAGCAGAGACCGTTGCTCCGGCAGCGCTTCATTTCCACCAGTTCGGCATCGAGGGCCTCGAGCACTTTGCGCGGGGCCTCATAAATATTGTTGCCCCGGCCTAGATAGCAACTGTCGTGATAGGTGATCTTCTTCCCCCTGAAACCACCGCTTTCTTTCATGCGTATGCGGCCTTCATCGATCAACTGCTGTAAGAATGTGGTATGATGGATCACTTCGAAATGGCCGCCGAGCTCGGGATACTCATTGCGGAAAATATTGAAGCAATGCGGGCAGATCGTCACAATTTTCTTAATACCATAGCCATTCAGCAGGTGGATGTTGTTATAGGCCATCATCTGGAAAAGAAATTCATTCCCTGCACGTCTCGCAGGATCCCCGGTACACGCTTCTTCATTGCCCAGGATGGCAAACTGCACGCCCACTTTATCGAGGATGGTGGCAAAGGCACGCGTGATCTTCTGCGCGCGCTGGTCGAAGCTCCCGGAACAGCCTACCCAGAAGAGTATTTCGGGCATTTTGCCCTCCGCCTTCAGTTCTGCCATCGTGTTCACTTTCATGGTACCCGGTTTACAGCGAAAGTAAGAGAAAATCGCCTGTTGCTCATCAGCGGCCACTGAGACCCGTGGTGATTTTTGTTTGTATCATTGCAGTTATATGGTACACTGGATCGTTGTAGTATCGCTGGGATGGCTTGTCAGTTTCCTGGGGCAGCTGCCGCTCGGCACCATGAGCATGACTTCCACACAAATCGCAGTGGAAGAAGGTTTCCGGAATGCCTGGAAATATTCCATCGGCGTGGCACTCATTGAAATATTATACCTGCGGACGGTGCTTTCGGGTGTGGACTGGATCATGCAGCACCATCTTTTTTTTGAAATACTGGGATGGCTCACGGTGGCTTTTTTCGGGACGCTGGGTGTGATCAGCTTTATATCCGCGGTAAAACAGGATGGAAAGAAAAAGCCGCCACTGCTCAATAACCGGATCAACAGGTTCTGGCTGGGCATTACCATGAGCGCCCTCAACCCGGCACAGCTCCCGTTCTGGTTTGTGTGGAGCAGTTACCTCCTGAACATTCATGCGCTCCATTCGTCGGCACTGGAATACAACCTGTTCACCATTGGTTCCGGTACCGGTACAGTGAGCGGCCTCGTTGTATATATGTATGGCGGTAACTGGCTGATCACCAAAATGAAGACCAGCAGCAAAACGCTCAATAAGGTCATGGGAGTCATCTTCGTCATCGCTGCCCTCGCGCAGTTATACCGCATGATCTTCGAAAAGGTATAGGAAACATTTTCAGGCAAGGAACGCACCCATCACCTCGCCATTCACCACTTCCACCTGGATGATGTCATCCGGGGCGGTGGCTACGGAAAGGCCCACATGATCGGGTTTTACAGGGAACAGTTTGTGCATCCTTTCAACGAGCACCAGGGTACGGATGCTTTTGGGATGAAATTTCAATAATGGCCCCAGCGCGTACAGCAGTGTTTTGCCGCTGTTCGTTACATCGTCGGCGATCAGGATATTCTTACCGGAGAAATCGGGCGTGCTGCTCAGTGTGACAGCCGCGGGATGATTTTTGTCGAGCGAAGCGGAAATGACTGTGATGGGTGCTTCCTGGAGGGGAGCGAGCAGCCTGCCGATCTTTTCGGCGATCACCATACCGCTGCTGAGTATGCCAATGATAATCAGGGGCGTGGTATCGCCGTTGAGTTCTTCGGCCACCTCCAGCGCCAGGCGGCGCATTTTATGCGCGGCAGCTTCCTCAGAAAGAATGGATCTTTTTTCCGCCATACCTTGCTTTTGTGCTTCAAATGTAGGAACAATACCATGAGCGCGTCAAATGATTTACCTTAGCCGCTCAAGCGATGCCTATGCAATATGCCCCGCAATTCCTTTTTATTCTGCTCACGGCAACGGCCGTTTATCTTTTTACCCGGAAGGCCATGATGATCCGCCGGAATATCCTCCTGGGGCGCGATGAAGCATTGAACGATCAACCTGCACGGCGCTGGAAAAACCTGCTGCTGCTCGCGTTCGGCCAAAAGAAAATGTTCCGCAATCCCCTGGTGGCGGTCATGCACTTTTTTATTTATGCAGGGTTTATCATCATCAATATAGAAGTCCTGGAAATTGCGCTGGACGGGCTGTCGGGCAGGCACCGTTTGTTTGCCGCGCCCCTGGGCCCGGTATACGGCTGGCTGATCAATGGCTTTGAATTCCTGGCGGTGACAGTGCTTTTTTTCTGCATCGTTTTCCTGCTGAGAAGAAATGTAATGAAGATCAGGCGGTTGATCTCGAAGGATCTCGACGGATGGCCCCGCAGCGATGCCAATTATATCCTGCTCACGGAAATCGCCTTGATGAGCCTTTTCCTGACGATGAACGCCTGCGATACCATCCTGCAAAGCCGTGGCTTTGGCCATTATGGCGAGCAGCTTACAGGGAACTTTTTCTTTTCATCTTTTCTTCATCCTCTTCTCGGCGGCCTTTCCACCGGAACACTGGTAACGGTGGAGCGTACCTGCTGGTGGCTGCACATCACCGGGATATTCGCTTTCCTGAACTACCTGCCATATTCCAAACACCTCCATATACTGCTCGCTTTCCCCAATGCCTATTATGCCCGGCTGGAGCCACCCGGAAAGATGAAAAACATGCCCGATATCCAGCAGGAGGTACTCTATTCGATGCAACCCGAACTGGCGCCCGCCGCCGGCGCGAACCCGCCGGAGCACAAGGCCTTTGGTGCAAAGGATGTGACAGACCTCAGCTGGAAGAACCTGCTCGATGCATACAGCTGCACCGAATGCGGACGCTGCAGCGCTGCCTGCCCGGCTAACATCACCGGGAAACTGCTCAGCCCGCGTACCATCATGATGAAAACGCGCGACAGGCTGGAAGAAGTGGGCAAACAGCAACGCACCGGCGCCGCGGCGGATCAACGCACCCTGCTGCGCGATTACATCACCGAAGAGGAGCTGCGTGCGTGTACCGCCTGCAATGCCTGCGTGGAAGAATGCCCCGTGAGCATCTCGCCGCTCGATATCATACTCCGGATGCGCCGGTACCTGGTAATGGAAGAAAGCAGTGCGCCGCAGGAATGGAATGCCATGTTCAGTAATATCGAGAACAATTTTGCACCCTGGAAATTTTCACCCGATGAACGCGGGCACTGGGCCCGGGCCGAAGGCCAGGCGCAATAACAGGCAATGGCCGGTATTTTTCGGTTTGCGAGGGAGATGACAGCAGTCATTTTATATTATCGTGACTATGGCGCAAAACTTGTTACCCATAGCCAGAATTCTCCTCAAACTGTTGTTCTTTTGCAGAACAACGCCTTAAAAATGTAAGTATGGATGCGGCAATAGAGTCGAAAGTGAATACCTGGCTTAACGGGAATTACGATGATGCCACGAAAGATGCCATCAGGAAGATGACTCCTGATGAACTGACCGAGGCTTTTTACCAGAATCTCGAGTTTGGCACCGGCGGTTTGCGCGGTATCATGCGACCGGGTACCAATGGAATGAACAAATACACCGTCGGAATGTCTACGCAGGGATTTTCCAATTACCTGAAGAAGACCTATGGAGACTCACCCGTAAAAGTGGCGATCGGGCACGACAGCCGCAATAACAGCCGTTTTTTTGCCGAGACCACAGCCAGCGTATTTGCTGCCAACGGGTTTACGGTCTATCTGTTCGAATCGCTTCGTCCGACCCCTGAACTCAGTTTCGCCATCAGGCTGCTGGGCTGCCAGGCCGGTGTGGTATGCACGGCCAGTCACAACCCCAAAGAATATAACGGCTACAAGGCCTATTGGAACGATGGTGCCCAGCTCACGCCGCCCCATGATTCCAATGTAATGGATGAGGTGGCCGCGATCAAAAGTGTAGACGATGTAAAATGGGTGGGGAACGAGTCGAATATATCGCTGATCGGGAAAGAAGTCGATGACAAGTATATTGCCATGGTAAAAGGGTTGAGTGTCTATCCCGAAGTGATCGGGCGTCAGCACGACCTCGGCATTGTATATACACCTATTCACGGCAGCGGCATCATGCTGGTGCCCAAAGCACTCCAGGCATATGGCTTTACCAATGTGCACATCGTGCAGGAACAGGCCACGCCCGATGGAAATTTCCCTACGGTGAAATCTCCCAACCCGGAAGAAAGAGAAACCATGAGCATTGGCCTGAAACAGGCTGAATCATTGAATGCCGATATTCTCGTGGCTACAGACCCCGATTCTGACAGGGTAGGGGTAGGCATTAAAAATCATAAGGGCGAGTGGATACTGATGAACGGGAACCAGACGGCCGTACTGGTGTTCGCCTACATGATAGAAGCGCGTCGTAAGAAGGGCATCGCCAAACCCAATGACATGGTGGTAACCACCATCGTAACCACGGGGATGATCAATGAAGTAGCGAAACAGAACAACGTTACCTGTTACGATGTGCTCACCGGGTTCAAGTGGATCGCATCGCTGATACTTGCCAAAGAAGGAAAGGAAAATTATATTGTCGGCGGCGAGGAAAGTTTTGGCCTGATGATCGGGGACCAGGTACGCGATAAGGACGCCGTAAGCGCCGTATCCATTCTCTGCGAAATGGCCGCGGGCGAAAAAGACAAGGGCCAGACCCTGTTCGATAAGCTGATAGACATGTATGTGCAGTACGGTTTGTACCTGGAGCAGCTCATCAGCATTACCAAAACAGGAATGAACGGACAGAAGGAAATTGCGGATATGATGGAAGCTTATCGCGCCAATCCGCCCGCTGCCATCAATGGCAGCAAAGTGGTGCAGTTGCTCGACTACGAAAAGCAAACAGCACACGACCTGGTTACCGGAAATACAACACCGCTGACCCTGCCGAAAAGCAACGTGCTGCAATTCATGCTGGAAGATGGTTCCAAAATATCGGCGCGCCCAAGCGGCACCGAACCGAAGATCAAGTTTTATTTCAGCGTAAAAACGAATCTCACCGGTAAAGAAGAATACGATACCAAACACGCGGAGCTGGAGAAAAAGATACAGGATATTATCGCCAGCATGAAACTGCAATAGCAGTACGGAGGTTACATCATTATGAGAAAGTTCGAAGACACCTACCAGCATAAGGGTTTGCGAAAACAGTTGGTGACCCTGTTGCGCGGAAAGGGGATCACCGATGAAGATGTTCTCGCGGCGATCCAGCAGATTCCACGGCATTATTTTCTTGATTCCGCTTTTGACAAGATCGCGTACGAAGACAGGGCATTCCCGATCAGCGAGGGACAAACCATTTCACAGCCTTATACCGTTGCTTACCAGACTCAGCTCTTACAGGTAAAAAAGCAGCAGAAGATACTCGAGGTAGGCACCGGGAGCGTTTACCAGGCCAGCGTGCTGGCGGAAATGGGCGCCCGGGTATATACCATCGAGCGGCAGAAAAAACTGTACGAGGCGCACCGCGATTTTTATTTCCGCAGCGCTTATCCCAATATCAAATTTTTTTATGGGGATGGATTCGAGGGACTGCCAACCTATGCGCCCTTCGATCGAATTCTCATCACTGCGGCGGCGCCATTCATTCCACCCAAACTGGTGGCGCAATTGAAACCGGGCGGCATAATGGTGGTGCCTGTTGCAGAGGGGGATTTCCAGCGGATGGTTCGCGTTACAAAGAATGAAGACGGTTCCACCCGTGAAGAATCATTCGACCTGTTTACATTCGTTCCCATGCTCAGCGGCAAACAGGGTAACTGACATCAGCGCGTGCCAGGTGGTCTTTTCGGCATTTCTGCTTTTGGCCTGTTGGCGGGGTTATTGACCGGAGGTGTCACCGGCGTTTTTCCGGGAGGCAGTTTTGTGGGAGCCGCCGGAATTTTATTGTCTCCTTTCAGGTTATCGGGTAATACGTCTGATTCGGGCCTGAGGTCCTCGGGCTTGATATTGGCAGGCACTTCGTAGGTGCGGGCGCCACCGTTCCCCATGTCTTCACCCTCGGTTCCCGGGAGCGGAACGTTCTTTGAGTCATCAATGATCAGGTCATTCTTCATCATCTCAGGTTTAACGAAGCTGGCCTTTGTATCGATGCCGGTGATGCGGGAGTCGTGCATCACCTTGGAATAAAAATATGCCCAGATCGGCATAGCGGCACGACCGCCCTGGCCATTGAGGTCATCGCTTTTGAAACGGATGAAACGGTCATCGCATCCTACCCACACGCCACCCAGCAACTGCGGGGTATACCCCATGAACCAGGCATCGCTGTTATCGTTGGTGGTACCCGTTTTGCCCGCGATCTCTCCATCCACATCATATTGCCAGATACCGCGCGCGGTGCCGATGCGTGTCGCTTCCTGCATCATTTTGATGACGGAGTACGCAGTAACATCGCTGATCACTTCGCGGCGTTGCGGTGCGAAGGTCTCGAGCGTATTCCCGTTCCGGTCTTCGATACGGGTGATAAACAGGGGCTTTACATTGAAACCGCGGCCCGGCAGCATGCTGTAGGCCTGCAGCATTTCATACAGGGATATTTCGCAGGACCCTATACCGATAGCAGGACTGGGTTGTATTTGCGTTTGCAGGCCGCATTTGTTCTTGAGGAAGTCTACAAATTTCACGGCGGCCCTGTTACCTACCGGATCGATCTGTTTCTCGATGTATGCGGTAGCACAGTTGCGCGACATGGCGAGTGCCTCGCTCATCGGTATGGAAGCGCCGGTGCAAGACTTGCTGGTGGCAGGCACCATACCATACACGCCGAAGCTCTGCTGCTCATCCTGCACGATGGTGTTCGGTGTAAAGCCGTTCTGTTCGATGGCCATGCTGTAGAGCAGCGGCTTGATCGTAGAGCCTACCTGCCGCTTGGTATTGTAATTAACGTGATCGTACTTGAAGGTCTTGAAATCGATGCCGCCCACCCAGGCCCTCACTTCCCCGATCAGCGGGTCCATCACCATAAAGCCTGTCTGCATCATCTGCCGGCAGTACCTGATGGAGTCATAGGGTGTCATTAATGTGTCTTTCTCCCGGTTATTGTTCCAGGCAAATATCTTCATGCGCGTCTTTACATCGAATGTCTTCCGGATGTCTGCGTTTGCCACTCCTTCTTTTTTCAGGTTCTTCCACCGGTCGGTTTGCTTGATCGCCGCTTCCAGCACATTTTCGTGTCCTTTCCAGATCACTCCGTTTTTGATGCCTTCCTGTGCATTCATCAGCTTCTGCATATAGCTCATATGCTTGGCCACGGCCTCTTCTGCATAGATCTGCATCCGCGGATCGATCGTGGTGTATATCTTCAGCCCGTCCTGGTACAGGTCATAGGGGTCGCCATTGCTTTTCTTGTGCTCGCGGCACCATTTCTTCATCTCTTCGCCCACTTCCATCCTGAAATAAGGCCCGAGGCCCGCGGTCTGGTCCAGCTTCCGGTAATTCAGTTCGATGGGCTTAACCTTGATCTTCGCCGCGTCTTCCTCGGTAATAAAATTGCTTTTTACCATCTTGTCGATGATGGCATTGCGGTGATCCAATGCGCGTTTTGGATTTACGCGGGGGTTATAGGTGTAGGCGGCTTTCAGCATGCCCACCAGCACGGCGGATTCTTCCACGTTCAGGCGGTCGGCCTCTTTCTGGAAGAATGTCCTTGCTGCATTGTGTATACCATAAACGTTGTCGCCGAAGGCCACGGTATTGAGGTATAGGGTGATGATCTCGTCCTTTGTAAAATTCCTTTCGAGTTTTACTGCAATGATGGCTTCCTTGATCTTCTGCATCGAGCGCAGCAGGAAATTGCGCGTGGCCCAGTTCTCCGTGAACAGGTTCTTAGCCGTTTGCATGGTGATGGTGCTGGCACCGCCCTCGCGTCCCAGGCCCTTCAATGCCCGGAGGAGACCGCGTCCGTCAATGCCGCTGTGATCATAGAACCGGATATCCTCGGAAGCCACGAGCGCATTGATCACATTCTTGCTGATGTCCTTGTATTCCACGTTCACCCTGTCTTGGAGGTAAAATGTGCCCATTACGGTGCCATCCTGCGCAAATACCTGGCTCGACAGCGATGCAGACGGGTTCTGGATATCGTCGATGGAAGGCATCTTGCCGAACACGCCCCAGTCGCACAGGAACAGGAACAGGATAAACGTGCCCAGGCCGATGAAGAATATCTTCCAGAATAACTTTATCGCTTTGCTCATAAAAATGATGATTGATCAGGCAATTTTATAGTGACAGCAAATCCCTCTATCAGAATTTCCCCGGCAGCGTCTGTTTCATGAACTCCTGGTAGGAATCAATATTTTTATTGGATTTCAGCACGGTGAGATTGGCTTCACTGATAATGGTAAATGTATACTTCGAGGCCGACAGCCAGGGCACGATCTGGGAAGCTGCCGCCGGTTTCGTTTTATCGAGGTACCCGATGGCCTCACCCGCGTCTGCAAAGGGGCCTATCAGCATGATGTTATACCTGTCATCCAGTTTCAGGCCGCTGATATTGATCCTCGGAGATTGACTTTTTTCCTGGTTGTAGCGGTTAAATGCATTCCGTGCTTCGCTGGAAAAAACTTCATCCACCTTATCGAAAACCACAGCTACATAATGCTGGTCGGCGGCATTAAAAGAAAAACCGCTGCTGGTCACCACCAGTGGCTGGGGGATTGCCTGCAGTTTTTTGTCGGGCACGGCGGGCAATCCTCTCGAGGTGCGGGAACTGCTGTCCATACGCAACAGGGTCCTGTTCAGCGCGGTAACATTCGTAGAGTCAAGGTCGATGCTCCGCACGGCCATGTCCTGGTTCCTTTCGATATCGAGGTTGGTGAGATAAGATTCGATCTGATTCCTTCTTTTCAGCACATCGATCATTGTTTTGGCCTTCGCTGCCAGGGGAGAAGTGGGGAAACCGGAAGACAGGGCCTGCAAACGGTTGATGGCGATGCTGTCCTGCCGCTGTTTCACATAATAGATCGACTCGATGTACAGCAGTTGCGGGGTCCAGTAAGATTTTCCGTATACATTGTCCGCCTTCAGTTTTTCTTCGCGGGCCGCGCCGAAATCGCCTTCCAGGAACAGGTTGTACACGTGCTCGTATGCTTTGGTGGCGGGATTGGCCGAAGAAGAGAGGGCAGCATTTTTCGGAGCGATCGAGCCCAGCTGGCTGTTCGGGAACTGCACGCTCATCTGGTGGCGCAGGGCGTCGGCCTTATCGTTCATGCCCGCTTTGGTATAGAGATAGGTGAGATTGAATATCGCTTTTTCGGCGAGGGGGCTTTGCGGGAACCGGAGTATCAGTTGCTCATACGCATCGATGGCGGCGGGATAGTCTTCCAGCGTATTCTGGAAGGTCTGGGCATTGGAGAGAAGCGCCTGCGCGATGGCATTGTTCGAGACCTCCATTTTCCCGGGCGTGAGGGGAATATTCGCCTGCATGCTGTCAAAGCTCAGGTCTTTCTCCCGGGCGGGCTGGAGGCCCGAAGCGGCATTGACCTTATCAGCCACGTCCACTGCCGTGAGCGTATTGACAAATGATTTGGTGGCCGCTGCCTGGCGCTGCCAGTTGTCGGTATTCGGACGGCCGCCCCATTTGGCCTTGAAGTCGGCGTATCCCTGCGTTTTTGCAACGGGATTGAGAAAATAGAAGTCGTTGCTGTAGTTGTTGGTGCCAAAAAGATCGGAGTAGGATGCTGTGGGATCTATTGCATTGCTGCTGCCGGATTCTCCCCCTGGCGGCAGGTCGTCTTTCAGCCCCAGGGCACGGCGCGACTGGCGGAAGGCCTTTCTCACAATGGCGTTCCTTTCTTCAGCGGGCATAACGGCCAGTCTCTGCAGGCTGTCTTGCAGGTGAATAAGATCGTTGTTCGCGGTAATAATACGCAGGGCGGGTTTGCGGAGCCCGACACGGTCGCGTTCTTCGGGCAGCAACAGCGCTGCCTGCAGGCTGTCGTAGTATTTGTAGG
>Ga0206919_1023_pt1 | contig 32873 bp, 31 predicted proteins | sample Alteio_BWOrgHeat_67_FD_152962 | JGI IMG/M metagenome (GOLD analysis project Ga0206919, IMG submission 152962) | Enriched cells from forest soil in Barre Woods Harvard Forest LTER site, Petersham, Massachusetts, United States -... | ecosystem: Environmental > Terrestrial > Soil > Temperate forest >... | reverse complement strand
CGCCCCCGGCAGTCATGAACGAAAAGCGCTGAAGCAAACACTGGCCGAACTGAAGGCCACCGAGGCCGATATCCCTATGTATATCGGCGATAAAGAGGTACGCACCAATAAGAAAATAGCGCTGCACCCGCCCCACGAACGGGAACATGTACTGGGCTATTTCCATGCAGGCGAAGAGAAGCATGTGCAGCAGGCGATCGATGCCGCACTGGGGGCACGTGAAAGCTGGTCTGCCATGAGCTGGGAGAACCGCGCCGCCATCTTTATCAAGGCCGCCGACCTGCTGGCCACCAAATACAGGTTCTATATCAACGGCACCACGATGCTGGGGCAAAGCAAGAATGCTTACCAGGCGGAGATCGACAGTGCCTGTGAACTGATCGACTTCCTGCGGTTCAACGTTCATTTTCTCAGTGAAATATATAAACAGCAGCCCATCAGCGGGCCCAATATGCACAACCGCCTCGAATGGAGACCGCTCGAAGGATTCGTGCTCGCGGTAACGCCGTTCAATTTTACGGCGATCGGCGGCAACCTGCCTACTTCCGCTGCAATGTGCGGGAACGTGGTAGTCTGGAAACCCGCGAATACCCAGGTATATGCGGCACAGATGTTCATGCGGGTGCTCAAAGAAGCAGGCCTGCCCGCAGGCGTGATCAACCTGGTATATGTAGACGGCCCTACGATCGGCAGGGTATGCTTTCATCATCCCTTGTTTGCCGGCGTTCATTTTACGGGCTCCACCGGAGTTTTCAACAATATGTGGGAGACGATCGGAAAGAACATGGGTATGTATAAGTCTTATCCCCGCATCGTAGGTGAAACGGGTGGAAAGGATTTTGTGCTGGCGCACAAAAGCGCGGATGTGGATGTACTCGTAACGGCATTGCTTCGCGGCGCTTTTGAATACCAGGGCCAGAAATGTTCGGCGGCATCCCGCGCGTATATTCCATCTAACATCGCGGAAGAAGTAAAGAGGAAACTCATCGCCGGTGTAAAGAGCTTCAGCATGGGTACCGTGGAAAATTTCAGCAATTTCATCAATGCGGTGATCGATGAAAAAAGCTTTGACCGGATCAAGGCATATATCGATGCGGCAAAGAAGGATCCCAAGGCACAGGTGCTCGCCGGCGGCAGGTGTGATAAGAAAGAGGGTTTTTTTGTACAGCCCACGATCATCGAAGCAAAAACACCACGGTATATAACGATGTGCGAAGAAATATTCGGGCCGGTACTTACGATCTACGTTTACCCGGCTGGTGGCTTTGACAAAGTATTGGAAACGGTAGACACCACTTCGCCGTATGCCCTCACCGGTGCCATCATTGCGCAGGACCGCGCGGCCATAGAACTGGCTACCAACCGGCTTCGGAATGCAGCCGGTAATTTCTATATCAACGACAAGCCCACAGGTGCCGTGGTGGGCCAGCAACCTTTCGGGGGGGCACGTGCCAGCGGCACCAACGACAAGGCCGGCAGCATGCTGAACCTTTATCGCTGGCTGAGCGCGCGGACCATCAAGGAAACCTTTCATCCGCCCGTATATTATCACTATCCTTTTCTCAGCGAGGAATAACAACCAACCAACTAACTGTTATGCGCGTCAGAAAAAAAGCGGCACTGGGTTTTATTTTTATTACGATGCTGATCGATGTCACCGGGTTCGGGATCATCATTCCCGTGTTCCCCAAACTGATCGCACAGCTTATTCATGGAAACATCAGCGAAGCTTCGCGCTGGGGCGGCTGGCTGATGTTTTCCTATGCGATCATGCAGTTTATTTTTGCCCCTATCCTCGGAGGGCTGAGTGACCGCTACGGCCGACGGCCGGTCCTGTTGTTTTCGCTGTTCGGGTTCGGGCTGGATTATCTCCTGCAGGGCTTTTCTCCCACCATCTGGTGGCTGTTCCTGGGAAGAGTGATCGCAGGTATTACCGGGAGCAGTTTCAGTACAGCCGGCGCCTACATTGCCGATGTAAGTCCGCCCGAAAAAAAGGCGCAGAACTTCGGTATGATTGGCGCCGCTTTCGGTATGGGCTTTATCATCGGTCCCGTAGCGGGCGGATTCCTCGGGCAGTTTGGCCCGAGGGTGCCTTTCTTTGCGGCCGCCACGCTGGCACTACTGAACTGGCTCTATGGATATTTTGTATTACCGGAATCACTGGATGCCGAACACCGGAGGCCATTCAGCTGGCGGCGTGCCAACCCGCTGGGCTCCCTGAAACAGCTGAACAAATATCCCGCGGTGGGCGGGCTGGTCATATCCATCGCCCTGCTCTATGTGGCAGCGCACGCGGTACAAAGCACCTGGACGTATTATACCATGCAGAAATTTTCCTGGACTGAAAAAACGGTGGGATTGTCGCTGGGCTTCGTGGGCCTTACCGTGGGTTTGGTACAGGGGCTTCTTATCCGCGTGGTCATCCCCAAACTGGGAAATGAAAGGAGTATCTATACGGGGCTGGGATTCTATGCGCTCGGGTTCCTGTTATTTGCCTTTGCCACGCAGGGATGGATGATGTTTGCCTTTATAGTCCCTTATGCGCTGGGCGGCATTTCGGGGCCGGCGATACAGGGCATCATTTCGAATCATGTTCCCCGCAATGAACAGGGAGAACTACAGGGTGCACTGACAAGTCTCATGAGCGCCACGGCGATCGTGGGACCGTTGCTGATGACAAGTATGTTTGCCTGGTTCACGTCTCCACAGGCGCCTTTCAATTTCTCGGGAGCAGCGATGCTGCTGGGTGCGATATTAACAGTAATCAGTGCCCTGCTGGCATACCGTACACTGAAATCAGACTCAAAATAACCGGGGCGTTTCGCTGCGGACATCCTATTAATCAACGCTCATGTGTTTTTCTGCAACAGCCAGTTTCATTGCCGGTGGTACCCTGACGGGGATGGGCGTCATCTCGCTGAAAAAAAATAATGCGCCACGAACCATTGCGTTTGCGGCGATCCCGCTGCTGTTCGGGATCCAGCAGGTATGCGAGGGTATGGTGTGGCTTTCGCTCATGCACAATCCTTACCACAGCTGGCAGCCCGCGGCGGTCCACTCCTTTTTGTTTTTTTCGCATGGGCTCTGGCCCGTATGGGTTCCTTTTTCATTGTGGCTGATGGAACCCGATCCCCGGCGTAAACAGCTTTTTCTGTATGCTTTCGTGTTGCCGGCGCTGGGCATGTGTTTGTATGAGCTCTGGCATATGTTCGCGTACCCTGCCGTAGCAATCATCGAACAGCACCACATTGTGTACCAGCTGGGCCTGCCCGAACCATTTAAGTCCATCTCGGAACCGGTATACGGCGTATTTGCGATCCTGCCATGTTTCCTTTCAGGAATAAAAAAAATATGGTGGTTCGGGATGGCCCTGCTCGTGTCTGAAGTAGTGAGCGCGGCCTGGTACCATTCGGCAATGGTGTCGGTATGGTGTTTTTTCGCGGCGGTGCTGAGCCTCGTTATTTTGTTTGTATTGCCCAGGACCGGAACGAAACCGCGGCCGGGAAGCTCCTGAAAGATCAGAAATATTTTTGCATGGTCACCAGTTGCCGCTGGGAGATGAGCTTTTGCACGAGGAGGCGCTGGTCTGGACCGATCTGGAGGATGTCTCCAATGAGGTCGAATAAACGGATCTCACTGGTATCTAATTTCGAATCGCTGACACCGAGTTCCATACAATAAGAAAATAATGCCAGTTCATTGACCGGCGCGATCAGCTTCAGCAGGTAGTCTACATAACCGCGCTCATTGACTATTGAGCCGGCATAGGAACGGTAGGCGTGCAGCTCGTCTTTCATATTCAGTTCCCGGTGCAGTTCGAGCGCGGTCAGTTTTCCCGCTACATTATCTACCTCCTCTTCGGAAAAGTTGCCGTCCTTATAACAACAATGAAGAAAAAGGTGACAGATGGCTTTTGCCTGGGTGGTGACTGATTCTTGATACATATCTGATAAAATGATTGGTTTCAGGTGATCTCCCTGCCGCGGGAGTTGCGCTTGTTGCGGCCGGCCGCCATGGCCCCCATCAGCACTCCGAATGCCGCTGCAAAAAGATTGACGACGATGGCATTGAGAAACAGCATGTTCACAAACCCGCTGGTATTCGCGGGTGTTTGGGCCAGCCATTTTTCACGGAATACGAAAACCAGGGTGGCGCAGATCAGGCACGACAATACGATGGACTTCAGGGCCATTTTCATGCCCGAGCTGATCATGCCCAGCACGTCGGTGGCAGCGCCCGTTTGCCAGTTGCTGATGGCAACAAAAAACATCATGAGGAACAGGAAGATCATGTTACCGATATACAGCCAGAAAAGCCCCGAAAAGCGGCCCAATGCAAACAGGATCGCTACGGGCAGGCAGTAGGCGGCCGAACAGATCAGGATGTAGCGGGTTTTGCCAGCAGGAGTAACGCCGTCTTTCATATCACCCCATGCAGAAATAATGGTGCCAGAAAGCGGGATGGCCCTGCCGGCCAAAAATGGCCCGCGCTTTCACGAAAATCAGCCGCTCCTGCGCCATCCGTGGTCCAATCCCCCTATCTTTGCACCTCTAAAATTTGAGCAGTGGCAACCAAATTTTCCAAGGAAACCTACCTGTACTGGTATGAGCTGATGCAGCTGATCCGCCAGTTTGAGCTGAAGGCCGAAGAAATGTACAAAATGGCCGGTAAGATCCGCGGCTTTTTCCATGCTTATATAGGACAGGAAGCCATTGCCGCCGGTTGCATGACCGCTACTACGCCGGACGATCCCTTTATCACTGCCTACCGCGACCATGGCCTGGGCATGGCCAAGGGTATTACACCCGATGCCGCTATGGCCGAACTATATGGCAAGGCTACGGGTTGTGCCAAAGGAAAAGGAGGCAGCATGCACTTTTTCAGCCTGGAACATAAATTTTTTGGTGGACACGGTATTGTCGGCGCCCAGATCGGTACCGCCGCGGGTATCGCTTTTGCCGAACAGTACAGGGGCACCAACAACGTGGTACTCTGCTTTTTTGGAGACGGTGCCGCCCGCCAGGGTATCCTCCACGAAACTTTTAACCTGGCCATGCTCTGGAAGCTTCCGGTAGTATTTATCTGCGAGAACAACAATTATGCAATGGGCACTTCGGTGGAACGTACCTCGAATGTGATCGATATTTATAAACTGGCGGATGGCTATGAAATGCCGGCCGACAAGATTGATGGAATGACACCGGAACCCGTGCACGAGGGTGTTGCCCGCGCCGTAAAGCGCGCCCGCGAAGGCGGTGGCCCTACCCTGCTGGAAATGAAGACCTATCGTTACAAGGGACATTCGATCAGTGACCCGCAGAAATACCGCAGTAAGGAAGAGGTGGATGAGTACAAAGGACAGGACCCGATCCATAAGGTTACTGTCACCATCCTCGAAAACAAACTGGCCACCCAGCAGGAACTGGATGCGATCGACCAGCGCATCGCAGGCGTTGTTGAAAAAAGCGTTCAGTTCGCCGAAGAAAGCCCCTGGCCGGATGACAGTGAAGTATTGAAGGATGTATATATGGACAAAAACTACCCGTTTATCACAGACTGACGGGCCGCAATCATTTAAAGTCAAACTAAAACTATAATGGCTGAACACAAAGACGCGCACGCAGAGAAGGATTTTTTACTCCGGGCACAGCATGGCTGGAACCAATACCAAAAACCTATCATTACCGGCATAGCCGCCATTGTTATCGTGGTGGGTGGATGGATGGGATATGAGCGCCTGATCGTACAACCCAAAGAAGAAAAAGCAGCCAACGCCATTTACGTGGCACAGCGCTATTTTGAAGTGGATTCTTCGCGCAAGGTCCTCGATGGAGACGGCGTCAGCAAGGGCGTTCTGTACGTGATCAAGAATTATGGCGGTACCAAAGAAGCTAACCTGGCGCACTATTATGCCGGGATCAGCTACCTGAAACTGGGTGATTTCAACAATGCCGTTAAGTACCTGAAGGATTTTTCCACCGATGCCCACCAGGTGCAGATGCTGGCCTATGGGGCTTTGGGCGATGCCTACTCGGAACTGAACAAGAATGATGAGGCCATCTCCTTTTATAAAAAAGCGGGTGCCGAGTTTGAAAAAGATCAGCCGGGATCCACCGAGTTCCTTTTTCGTGCGGCCCTCCTGTCTGAAGCCACCGGCAAAAACAAGGAAGCGCTGGAACTGTTCAAGGAGATCCGGACCAAATTTCCCAAGTACCGGGGCGCAGAAATGGACAAATACATATACCGGCTGAGTATCGAAAAGAATGACCTGAGCGTAAAATAAAATGGCCTCCACAGGAAATACCTCATTGAACAAAGGCACCCCGCTGATACAGGGTGCCTTTGTTATTATCGTAAAGACCGAGTGGAATGCCCACATCGTTGACCGGCTTGAAGAGGGTTGCCGGAAAGTCCTCGAACAAAACGGGATAACAACGGAAACCATCGTTGTTCCCGGAGCAGTGGAGATTCCGTTCGCTGTCCGTGCATATGCAGGCAGTACTGCAAAGCAGGCAGATGCCTTTGTAGCCCTGGGCGCGGTCATACGCGGGGGTACACCGCATTTTGATTATGTGTGCAATATGGTAACGGACGGGGTTGGCGCGCTGAACTTAACACTCGATACACCCGTTATCTTTGGTGTGCTGACGGTAGACAATGAGGAACAGGCACTCGACCGCATTGGGGGCGCACACGGGCACAAAGGAGAAGAGGCCGCCGCCACTGCCATTACAATGATTGGCTTCAACCGGAACCTGTCCCGGAAAAACGGAAACACCAACCGGTAACTTCAATACTGCATGAACGTACAGTTATTCATACCCTGTTTTGTAGACCAGTTGTATCCGTCCGTGGCGTTCAACATGGTGAAAGTACTGGAGAAAACGGGATGCACTGTTTCGTATAACAGCAACCAGACCTGTTGCGGCCAGCCTGCCTTCAATGCGGGTTTCCGTGGAGAAGCCAGGGACGTCTGCACAAAATTCATAGACGATTTCCAGGGTGCTGACTATATCGTGGCGCCCAGTGCCAGTTGCGTGGGCTTTGTCAGGAACTACTATCCCGGGATTTTCGAGAACTCATCCCGGCACAATGATGTAAAAGCACTTGCCGGGCGCATCATGGAATTCAGCGAGTTCCTGGTAAATGTGCTGGGGATAGATGATGTGGGCGCACGTCTTGATGCAAAGGCCACCTACCACGACAGTTGCGCCGCGCTCAGAGAATGCCGGATCAAAACCGAGCCGCGCAGACTACTCGAAAAAGTGAAAGGCCTCGAGATCGTGGAGATGGCCGACGTGGAAACCTGCTGCGGATTTGGCGGCACCTTCGCCGTGAAATTTGAATCGATCAGCGTGGCGATGGCCGACCAGAAGATCACGCATGCCAATGCTACCGGGGCCTCCTGCGTGATCAGCACAGATATGAGCTGCCTGATGCATATCGACGGACGCCTGAAACACAACCAGGTGCCGATGCAGGTATTGCACCTGGCCGATGTGCTGGCCAGTGGCTGGTGAACAATAAAATCAAACATATGAACTACTGGCTGGTTAAATCGGAACCCTCTGTATACAGTTGGCAGCAGTTTGTAAAAGACGGACAAACCGGCTGGGATGGTGTGCGCAATTACGCGGCCCGCAATAACCTCAGGGCCATGAAAAAAGGCGACCTCGTGCTGTGGTACCATAGTAATGAGGGAATGGAAATAGTTGGCATTGCCAAAGTGGTAAAAGAAGCCTACCAGGACCCCACCACCCCGGAAGATGCCTGGGTAGCAGTGGACCTCAAGCCTTTCCGCAAGCTCAAAACGCCCGTACCGCTTACCACGCTCAAGGCCGACAAACGTTTTGCCGATATGGACCTCGTAAGGCTGGGCAGGCTATCGGTACAGGCCGTGAAGCCAACAGAATGGGAATGGATCATGGACATGGCCGGTTGATCCTTCCATAACTCCCCTTTTATCACAGTTCTGTCATAAAACAAAGTTATTCCCCGTTGTATCTATTAATCTACCATTTTTGTAGGATAATAGATCATTATGCTTCCTGTTGCCATTTTTCATGAACACCCCGACTGGTTCAAACCCTTATTTGCAGAACTGGAGAAACGGGGAATCCCATACGAGCGGATCGATCCTACCCGGCATAGTTTCGCGGTAGAAGATACGCGGCCCAGGTACTCACTGTTTTTTAACCGTATGAGCCCGTCGGCCTATCTCCGCGGAGGCGAGCAGGGGCTTTTTTACACGCAAAATATCCTGAAACACATTGAATTGCAAGGTGTGCGTGTGATCAATGGCCACAGGGCCTTTACGTACGAAACCTCGAAGGCGCTTCAGCTGGTATTGCTGGAATCCCTGGGTATCCGGTATCCGAAGACGCGCGTGGTAAACCATGTGTCGCAATTGGTGGCCGCCACGGACGGGCTCCGCTACCCGATCGTTGTGAAGGCCAATATCGGCGGCAGCGGCGCAGGCATCACCCGCTATGATACGCCGGAAGCCCTGAAGGCGGATATCGATGGCGGCGGCATTTCCTTCGGGATCGACCAGGTGGCGCTGGTACAGGAATTCATTCCCGCGCGTGGCGGCTTCATCACGCGGGTAGAGACCCTTGGCGGCAAATACCTGTATGCGATCCGGGTATATACCACCGGGGATACGTTCAATCTCTGCCCGGCCGATATCTGCCAGACCAATAACGGGAAGGAACTTGTGCGCAATGCCTGCGCGCTCGATGCACCCAAGAACGGGCTGAAGGTAGAAGCCTACGATCCGCCGCCCGCGGTGATCGAAGCGATCGAGAAGATCGTGCAGGCAACGGGGATCGATGTAGGCGGAATAGAATATATCATCGACGACCGCGATGGCGGATTGTTGTACTACGACGTGAACGCACTTTCAAATTTTGTGGCCGATGCCGTTAACGTCATCGGTTTTAACCCGCATGAAAAACTGGTTGATTTTCTTGAGCAGGAGATTCACGCTCCCGTTTCCCGTCGTCAGCCCGCACATCACTTTTAAATCAACCCGATATGCAATACGGATACTGGATGCCGGTCTTTGGTGGCTGGCTGCGCAATGTAGAGAACGAGAATATGCAGGCCAGCTGGGACTATGTAAAAAAACTGGCGATCCGCAGCGAGGAACTGGGCTACGACCTGGCGCTGATCGCGGAACTGAACCTGAACGATATCAAAGGCGCCAAAGCGGATTCACTCGATGCCTGGAGCACTACGGCTGCACTTGCCGCCGTAACGCAACGCATCGAACTGATGGTGGCTGTGCGGCCTACATTCCATAATCCTGCCCTGTTGGCCAAACAGGCGGCGAACATCGACCATATCAGCAATGGCAGGTTGTCGCTCAATGTAGTATCGAGCTGGTGGAAGGACGAGGCCGAGAAATACGGGGTTCAGTTCGAGCAGCACGACGACCGCTATGCGAGAACGGCCGAGTGGCTCACCGTGCTCGACAACGTATGGAAGCAGGATCATTTCAGTTTTGACGGCAAGTATTACAAGGTCAAGGACAATGTGCTGCACCCCAAGCCTGTATCAAGGCCGAGACCGCGCATCTATGCCGGCGGCGAGTCGGAGGCCGCCAAGGACCTGATCTCCGCTACCTGCGACGGGTACGTGATGCACGGGGACTCTCCCGAAGTGATCGCAAGACGCATCGCAGACGTAAGCGAACGGCGTGAAAAAAAAGGTCTCCCACGCATGAAGTTTGGCGTAGCGGCTTACAGCATCATCCGCAACTCGCCAACCGAACTGAAAAAAGAACTCGAGCGCATCACCAATGTGCAGGAGGGCAGCCCCGGTTATCACAATTACCGCCAATGGCTGTCGGGCACACAACTCGAACAGCAGGTATCGCTCGAGGAATATTCCGTTTCCAACCGTGGATTGCGTTCCGGGCTTACCGGGAGCCCGCAGCAGGTGCTTGACCGGATCGGTGCATTCGAACGCGCGGGCGTGGATTTCTTCCTGTTGCAGTGCAGCCCGCAGCTCGAAGAGATGGAACGTTTTTCCGAGGCCGTGATCGGAACCACTGCAGCGGTGAGCTGACCTTTGCTTTCACATTTTTTTCTCCTTTGCTTCACCACAGGTACGGGTTACCTTTTTGGCTATCCAGGTATTGATAGCAGCATGCAGCGGTGTGTTAACACCGCGGACCGGTCTTCTTTGTAACATCATTTGATTCATTCATCAAACCAGCGTTATGAAACACCTGACCGTGCTCATGGCAGGCACCCTCCTGCTTTTATGTTCCTGCAATAACGGACATTCTCCCAAAACAACATCAGCCGATCGCGATTCAGCCGTTACCGCATCAGCCGATACCGCGCAACGATCCGGCACGGTTGCCACAGCGACCCCATCCCCCGAAATACATGACAACTGGGATGTAAAGCTGATCCGCACCGCGGAGGTAACGGTGGAGCTTAAAAATTTCGCGCACTACAACAGCGTTTTCCATCAATCGCTCAAACGTTACGGCGCATATATTGCGCAGGAAGACCAGAAACAATCAGACTTTTCGCTCTCCTCCGACCTGACCATTAAAGTACCGGTCCAACAATTCGATGAACTGCTCAACAGCCTTGGTGGCGACAGCGCGCGGATTGTCAGCAAAAAAATAACCGCAGAGGATGTAACGGGCGAAGTGGTCGATACCCGCTCGAGGATGGAAGCAAAAAAACAGGTGCGCGACAGATACCTGCAACTGCTGAAGCAGGCAGGTTCCATGAAGGAAATACTCACCGTGCAAAAGGAGATTAATTCGATACAGGAAGACATCGAGGCGGCCTCGGGCAGGGTGGATTACCTGCAACATGAGTCCGCATACAGCACACTGCACCTGAATTATTTTCAGCCAATAAACGGCGGCTCAACAGCTACTCCGTCATCAGGTTTCTTTAAACAGTTGTCGGAAGCATTCAACGAGGGCGCTTCCGCAACCGGCAACCTTCTTATCTTCATCATCACGATCTGGCCGTTGTGGCTGGCGGGTGCATTACTTGTACTAATATGGAGAAGAAAAAAAGGCTTGTTGTCCTGACCGGCGCCGGCATCAGCGCAGAAAGCGGGTTGAGGACCTTCCGCGACAGCGATGGACTATGGGAAGGATATAATGTTCATGAGGTTGCTACACCCCGCGGATTCCGCGCCAACCCGCAACTGGTGCTGGATTTTTACAATATGCGGAGAAAAGATGTGGCCGCCGCACAACCCAATGCTGCGCATATTGGGCTCGCGGCCCTGGAAGAACATTTTGATGTGCACATCATCACCCAGAATATCGATGACCTGCATGAACGCGGCGGCAGCACACAGGTGCTGCACCTGCACGGAGAAATATTTAGTATGCGCAGCGTTCTCGATGAGCACAAGACATATCCCATCCGCGGTGATATCCACTGGGGCGACCTGGCAGCAGACGGCGGCCAGTTGCGGCCCCATATCGTTTGGTTCGAAGAACCGGTACCAATGATTGAAAAAGCAGCGGAAATAGCGGCAACGGCTGACCTGTTCGCAGTGATCGGCACTTCGTTACAGGTATACCCCGCAGCGGGCCTGCTGCATTCCGTACCGATGGATACGCGGGTTTGGGTGATCGATAAAAAAATTCCAGAAATTGTTTCCGCCCACCGGGTAATGCCCATTGAAACGGGTGCCTGCGAAGGCATTGCCACCTGGACGAAGGAGCTGTTGCGTTATCGCTGATGTTTACCGGAAAAATATGTATCCAATGAGAATGGCCGCCACTACACCGATCAGATCAGCCGCTATTCCGGCCCAGATCGCGTAGCGCACTTTCTTGATCCCTACGCTGCCGAAATAGAGCGCTACGATATAGAACGTGGTATCTGCAGAGCCGTGAAAGGTACACGCCATCTGGCCCACAAATGAGTCAGGGCCGTTGGCTTTCATCACATCCAGCATCAGTCCTCGGGCGCCGCTTCCGCTGAAGGGTTTCATGATCGCCACGGGCAACGCCGGTGTAAAATCAGAATTGATGCCGAGGGATCGCACAATGGCGGTCAATCCATCAACGATATATCCCAATGCACCGCTGTCGCGGAATACCCTGATCGCTACGAGCAGCCCGACCAGGTAAGGTATCACCTTGATCACGACATCAAATCCCTGCCTCGCGCCGTCGATGAAGGCATCGAATACGGGTACTTTTTTTCGGATGGCTGCTGCCAGGATGAGTATGATCACAAGGAGGAGCAGCAGGTTGCCCGCTACTTTTCCAAAAATATTTTTCGATTCAGGCGACAGACTGCTCACCCATACCATCAGCAACCCCACCAGAACGGATATGGAAAGTATCCAGCCGATAAGCACAGCGTCCCATTTAATACGTTGTTTAAGACCCGTTATCAGTATCGCTGCCAGCGTAGTGCACACCGTGCCCAGCACGCAGGGAATGAAAACACTGGCCGCATTGACCGAGCCCGCCGCCAGCCGGTACGAAAGTATGCTCAGGGGAATGATGGTAAGTCCGCTCGTATGCAGCACCAGGAACATGATCTGTGCATCCGTGGCCGTTTCCTTTTTGGGATTCAGTGTTTGCAGGCTTTCCATGGCTTTCAGGCCAAATGGTGTTGCAGCATTATCCAGGCCCAGCATGTTTGCGCTGAAGTTCATCACCATCAGTCCCATGGCAGGATGCTGGTCGGGCACCCCGGGGAACAGGCGTTTCATAAATGGATTGAGCAGGCGCGCCAGCCGGTTGATGGCCCCGGCCTTTTCGGCAATATTCATCAGTCCCAGGAAAAATACCATCGTTCCCGCCAGCGGAAAGGCCACATCGAGCACGGACCCTTTTGCGCTGTCGAATATGCCATCCACCAATACCTTGAATATCTCAGTATCATGCAGGAAGATGAATTTATACAATGCAATAACGAATGCGATGAGGAAAAAAGCGATCCAGAGGATGTTAAGTGCCATACGGTTGCAATGAGCAGTGAAAATAATCATTTCACCGGAACACCCATTCATACCGAATATTTCCTTTCATCGCTTACAAACACTAATTTCCCCGTACAAAACGAGCCTATGCCACGACTGACGGTCCTGTTGCTGTTTGCCTGTGCCTGCTTTACCTCGCGGGCACAATTCAAGAACGATAATGTGCTGTTTAAGACGGTGTATATCGATGACCTGTGTGCGGCGATGAAAAAGAACCCGGGCTACTTCCTGCTGGATGTGCGTTCGCGGGGCGAGTATGATGACACTTCTCAATACTACGGGCTGAACATAGGCCACCTGAAAGGAGCCGTAAACATGAGCATTGACCGCCTGCCATCGGAATGGCGCAGCCTCGACATCCAGAAGGACCAGCCGGTTTTTGTATACTGCTCGCATAGCCAGCGAAGCCGCCGCGCATCAAAAATGCTGGTGGACAGTGGTTTTACCCATGTGATCAATGTGAATGGCGCCATGACGGAGTATAACCTCATCCGGCACAGTACAGACCCCTGCGTGGGCGCCCTGTATCAAACAGCTAATGCATTCCAGGTACTCTCCCCTGGGGAAGTGGCGCACCTGATCGCCAGTAACAGCGATCTTTTTATCCTGGACGTGCGGAGCGACTCTGCATTCAGGGGGTTGGCACCCACCAGCGGCATCAACGCTTTTGGAAAGTTCAAGGGCTCCGTGAACATACCGCGCGACAGCCTGGCCGCACAGCGCGGCCGGATACCCATGCACAGGCCGGTGCTGGTGGTGGATGATTTTGGAGGCGATGCCGCTTCCGCCGTAGCGTGGCTCTCGGCCAATGGATTTACGCGGCTGCACCTGGCATTCAATGGGCTGGAGCGATGGGCGGAGATGTCTGAAAAGCAGCTTCCGGGCCGCGAACGTTACTGGATACCGCCGCATGGCATACACCTTTTATCACCCGATGACATGGCCGCTAAACTGGCAAAAGACCCTGATATGCTGCTGATCGATATAAGAACTGCAGCGGAATTCAATAATGAGTCCAAAAAAACCTGGCAGAATGTTGGCCATCTCGAAGGCTCGGTCAATGTGCCTGCGGAGGGATTTGAGCAACATGTAGACGAATTTCAGCCCGACAAGTACAAAGACATTCTCGTATATGGTTTCAGTTCGTCTGCGGATGCCTTCGCTGCCGCCCGCACCCTCGTGGCGAATGGCTATGGAAAGGTGAACGTACTGGTCGGTGGCATCTGGGACGTGAGGTGGAAAGCCGCCAACGAAAAGCAGGAAGCACACTTGAAAAAATGGGTGGTGGATGACCCGAACTAGCGACTGATAAGTTCCCCCGTGTGATGGTGAATAAACCCCGGATAACACCTGACAACTTATCCCGCGGGATGGGCTATATTTGCGCCCGAATTCAGTTATTATGGCATTACAGGCAGGTATTGTGGGATTACCGAATGTGGGCAAATCAACGCTCTTTAACGCGGTCAGCAACAGCGCCAAGGCGCAGGCCAGCAACTATCGTTTCTGCACCATCGAGCCCAATGTGGGACTGGTGGACGTACCCGACAGCCGGCTCGATAAGCTGGCGGAACTGGTGGTACCGAACCGGGTGGTACCCACGCAACTCGAGATCGTTGACATTGCCGGGCTGGTGCGTGGCGCGAGCAAAGGTGAAGGGCTGGGAAACAAGTTCCTGGGAAACATCCGCGAAGTAGACGCCATCATCCATGTGATCCGGTGTTTTGAAGATGAAAACATATTGCGTGATGAAGGCGCGATCAACCCCGTGAGCGACAAGGAGATCATCGATACGGAACTGCAATTGAAAGACCTTGACAGCGTGGAGAAAAAAGCGGTCAAAGTAGAAAAGCAGGCCCGCGTGGGTACCGATACCAAAGCAAAAGCGGAATATGCCGTGCTGCTGCGTTGCAAGGAACACCTGGAGAAAGGGAAAAGCATCCGCTCGCTCGGTTTGTCAAAAGAAGACAAGACCGCCATTGCTGATCTGTTCCTGCTGACAGATAAACCGGTATTGTACGTGGCCAATGTAGATGAAGCCTCGATGCACACGGGGAATGCTTTTTCCAAAGCGCTGCAGGACGCCGTGAAGGAGGAGCAGGCGCAGGTGATCGTGATGAACAACTCCATAGAGGCACAGATATCCGAGATGGAAGCCGCCGAAGACAAGCAGATGTTCATGGAAGAATATCATATGAAAGAACCGGCGCTCAACCGCCTCATCCGCTTTGCCTATGACCTGCTGAACCTGGACACCTATTTCACCGCAGGCGTACAGGAAGTGCGGGCCTGGACGATACACAAGGGCTGGAGAGCGCCGCAGGCAGCCTCCGTGATCCATACCGATTTTGAAAAAGGGTTTATCAAAGCCGAAGTGATCGCCTATGACGATTATGTAAAATACGGTTCGGAAGCAGCCTGCCGCGAGGCTGGCAAGCTCCGCATCGAAGGAAAGGAATACGTGGTGCAGGATGGAGACGTCATGCACTTCCGGTTCAATGTATAACCTGGATACGCCGTTCTGATATGAAAAGAATAATCACTCCTTCTCTCCTGCTGGTCTTGCTGGCTGCCTGTCACAATACCGAAAGCAATTCGTCTGATGAGGGCGCCTCACCTGCGAACCGAACTGCAGCGCTCGGTTATACCGTACTGCAGGTATACCCGCACGACACAACGTCCTTTACCGAGGGGCTGGAATGGCATGATTCCACATTGTACGAAAGTGCGGGGCTGAATGGCCAGAGCAAACTGGTAAGGGTGTCTCTGAAGGATGGCAGGGCCATCAAAAAGAATGTCCTCGGAAAAGAGTATTTCGGCGAGGGCATCACGATTTTCGGAAACCATATTTACCAGCTGACCTACCGGGAGCAGAAATGTTTTGTGTACGATATAAAGACGTTCGCAAAAACGGGGGAGTTCAATTATGAGGGCCAGGGATGGGGTATGACGCACAATGACTCATCACTGATCATGGATGACAGCACCAATACGCTGGTGTTCAGGGACCCGAAAACTTTTGCCGTCACCAAACGCGTTCCGGTGACCGGCGTTCCCACGCTGACGGATGGCTCACCTGCCTCGATCAATGAACTGGAATTTGTAGATGGATTTGTATATGCCAATGTATGGCTCACCAACTACCTGCTGAAAATAGACCCCGCGACAGGCAACGTGGTGGCACAGGCCGATTTCACCGACCTCTACACGCGTTATATATCCGGCACCCCCGGCTACGACAAGGTGTTTAACGGCATCGCCTACAACAGCGCCACCAAAACATTTTATGTAACGGGAAAGAACTGGCCCAACCTGTTCGAGATCAAATTCAACTAAGGCGACTTATTTCCGGAACAGCACATAAATCACCGAACTGCATTTTTGCGGGTTGCCTGCGGCTTTCAGGTTCGAGCGGAGACCGGTGAGCATACCGGCCGCAAAATCTGGTTTCCCGTTTTTGTATTGTTCGCTGAGAAGGCTCACGTAAAAGCTATCGAACCACATCCCCTTATACGCCCCGATTACAAACCCCTTGCTGTCTGCCAGCTGGCGCATGCTTTCCGGTGAAAAATGATAGAGATGGCGGGGAACGTCATAGGCGGCCCAGCTGGCTCCGTAGACCTGCGCGTCATAACTGGTATAGTTGGGCACGGCTATGAGCAATTTCCCTTCTTTTTTCAACAGCCGGTGAAACTGGTCGAAGTATCCATGCAGGTCATGTACATGCTCCAGCACATGCCATAACGTGATGGCATCAAACGACTCCGGGGGGAGCGTATACAGCTGTGCGGGATCGTGAAGTTCGAGTGCATGCTGGCGGAGCGCATTCCCGCGGGCAGTGGGATCGGGCTCAAGCCCCGTCACCTTCCAGCCCGCCGATTGCATGGTCTTTGCAAAAGCGCCGGTGCCGGCGCCCACATCGAGGAGTGCGCCCTTTTTTTTCTGAACAACACCCGTTACCAGGTTCTTTTTGCCCGATAAAGTATACCCCCGCACCAGGTGATACATCGTGTTGATCAGTCCCTTGCGCGTATCTGAATGAGAAACATATTCGGATGACTGGTAATAGCGTCCTATGGAAGCCGCATCGGGAACGGATTGCGTAAACCGCAACGTACAGGCGGCACACTCCCAGATGGAGAAAATCTCATGGCTGACGGTGTGATCCGCTGCTTCCAGCACTTTTGCGATCCTGCCGTTACCGCAGCAGGGACACTGGGCGTAGTCTATCAGGTGATTCATGCCGTGGTGTAATAGTAGTAGAATACGGCGCCCGCTCCCAGCAGGCCCAGTGCCAGCGCGTAGATCCACCAATGCCTGTCGAACGGCCGCTGTGTTACTTCATCGGCGGCATTCTCGGCCTGCATGGCCCTGCTCAGTTCGCGCGTAAGGGTTTCGGACAATGCCAGTGACGGCTGAAGCTCAGTGCGTTCCACCGGGTAAAAAACGAAATACCCCTCTGCTTCCTCACGGAGGATCCCCAATCCTTCCAGCAGCGCCCCCGTTTCGGTGGCCGCATCTTGCCGGACCTTTTCCGAAAATGCGCGGAGGCTGTCCCTGGCCGCGATCTCGTTTACCTGTTCATGTAAAGAAATGTACCGATAGAAAGCGGGAGACGGTTCTTCCTGGTCGCCCGAGAAAATGATTTCCTGTGTGGGCGCTACCAGGGCGTTATTTTCCTGATCGATATAGGCGGGTATCTCCTTCAGATAAAAAATACCGAGGCCAGGCAATACGGCCAGACGGCGAACGGCAAGATATCTGCAAAATAAATCGTGGATCAATTCGGGTTATTTTCCGAACGAATATACAACTCCTCCCACAACATTGAAGCCCAGCACATCATATTGATGCCAGCGCTGGTAGTGGTTATTGAGGACGTTATTGAACTGCAGCCAGAGGTTCAGGTGAGACAGGATGGTATAGTCTCCGCCGATATTGAGGTCCATGGCGGGGTCCACTTTCAGCGCCTGCTGGCTTTTGCCCTGGTAATAGGTGCCGTCCCATACAAACGCATCCGCTTTTATGTGCAGGTCTTTCAGCACGCGGTACCGTAAAGAGCCCGTCAGTTCGAGCGGCAACAGCCCAAATGCCTGGTTGTACTGTTGCTGCATGGTATAGTGCGTATAGCTGATCCCGGCAGTAAGCGACAGTTTTTCCTGGTCGGTATAGACCACTTCGCCGTGCAGGCGAACGGCCTGCAGCGTGGGTTCATACAATATCCTGAAGGTTTGTGAGTTCCCGGCAGCGGTATCATTGGTAAACAGCGGCTGGTTGGTGATCTTCAGGAATGAAAGACGGGCATTGTAGGTAAAATGCTTCCCGAGGCTTCCCTTGAAGCCGGCATATTGTTCGCTGATCTTGGTATTGAGCAATGTAGAAGGCTGTTCTATCCATGGATTGAAGGCAGCCAGTGAACGATAGGTATTCTTGTTGAAATAACCTATCCAGCCCGCCTGCAGCACGAACCGTTCGTCAGTGATCTTTACTTCCCCTGTAAAATTGGGCAGCACTGAAAACACATGATTGTCCCACGAAGGCTGGATGCCCAGGTTCAGCTTGAAATTGGGAGAATTGAACTGGATAGAAGGATCGATAAAATACAGGTTGTTGGCGATGGTGGACACTGTACCGGGCCGACTGAGTGAACTGATATCCGCGGTACCTGCCAGGTCGAACGCAAACAGGCGGCCAAACCGCTTATTGATATCGAGACTGCCTGCAAACGAAACTTCCTGGGCATTGCGGTTGTCGTTAAAATAAAAAAGACGCAGTTCGGGGTGATACGTCATCCCGAAACTATTGGGCATCTTGTTCTTGAGACCGAGTTCGAGGCCTAGGCTGTTGAACTGTTGCTCCAGCTGCTCTTTGGTAAACGCAGTGGCAGGTCCTGTAATGCCATATTTGTATTGAAGGCTGTTCTCGAATGTCAACCGGCCGGTAACCTCGTTGTTATTGGTGGTATTGAATATCCCCAGTGCCTCCGCCCCTGTTTTACCAAACTGTTGAAAGGGAAGATCGCCGGTAGAAGATGTGTAATGAGCATGCAGCGCTACCATGGAGTGCACCCCGTCGCCAAATGAAAATCCCGCTTCGAGATAGGGCGTCGTATAGTTACCAAAGCCTGCTTTAATGAACTGACGGCTTTCCCAGTTTACAGAAGTATCGATAGACAGGGCCAGGGGCTTGACCGGAACGGGCTGATAGGCGAAGAAAAGATTCTGCACCGGCACCTGGTAGGTCAATGGCAGCCGGGAAGAATCTATTACGGGCGTGGCCGCTGTAAAGTTGATCTTGGCCGGGTTGCGCAGGGATGGCTTAAAGGCGGAAGTTACGGTAAGTACTTTGGGTGTGCCGCCCGCATCTTTCGACAATACATCCCTGCTCTGCTGTTTTTCGGCAGCCTGCTTTTTTGTTTTGCGGGTTTGCGCCTGCGTGATGCAAGGCAATATTCCCACGGCAAGAAGAAGGGCGGTTTTCCAGGATCGGCTCATATCCATAAATGCTTTACTGTTGTTCAACTTTGTCGGTTTTATTTTTTTCGGCCGTTACCTGGGCCAGCTTTTGCTGGGCTTCGCTTTTCAACTCGGCGATGGTGGCATTTTCCGCTACGCTCTTATAGGTAGCCTCTGCATTGAACAGGTCCTTCTCTTTGTAATAGATATCGCCCAGCAGCAGGTAGCTTTTGGTTACCCACAATTCATAGGACCCGGATTTCCTGATCACTTCAAAAGCTGCTTTTTCAGATTCTTTCAGGTTGTCTTGCCGGAAAAGAATTTCTGCTATGTGGTATTGCGCTTCCGCGGCCAGTTCCGATTTGCCGGTCGCGATCACCTGGCGATAGGCATCCATGGCCTGGGCCAGTTGATTGTCTGCCTGCTGGCCTTTGGCCACTACCATATTGGCCATCATGCGATCGTCTGCTGCGGCACCTTTTTCCTGCAGCAGTTCCTGGGCGTTGGCACCCGCTTCCTTCCATTGCTCCAGCTTGAACTGGCATCTCAGCAGTCCGCGCATGGCTTCGAGGCGATTATCCTGCTGCGTGGCAATGACTTTTAACTGTATAAAATATTTTTCCGCATTGGCATAGTCTTTCAGGTCGAAGTAATAGGTCCGTGCGCTTTGCAGCACGCTTCGCTCGGCATATTTGTTGGGCGCCAATGCCGCCACGGCCATATAAAAAGGCAGCGCGCCGGCCGCGTCCTTCTTTGCCGAGAGCAACTCGGCGGAGAAATAGTTGGCCTCCACCGCGTACTGACCATCCGGGAATTTTGCGAGGTAGTCGTGAAATCCTTTTAATGCGTTGTTTACATCCTTTGCTTCATAGGGCAGCAGGGCAGAGCGGTAGGTCAGTGAATCTTCTTCACTGTAAGTGACCGGTTTGCCGTTCTGTTTCATGAACGCGATGAAGTCGCCTGGTTTCTGCCTGCTGATGAATATGTTGCGGATATATTCGATCGCCTCATCGCTCTCAGGTGAATTGGGATACCGCGTCACCAGCTCTTTAAAATTACTGAGCGCTTCATCCGTTTTATCGAGATTAAAATCGGCCACGCCGATCTTGAGGTATGCCTGTGGCCAGAGCGCTGTCGCTGTTTTTGCACGCAGCACGCTGTTGAGGGCGGGAATGGCCTCTGTATATTTTTCGTCGGCGAGATAGGTATTGGCGATCTCGAGACTGGCATCGGCGAAAAGACCGGAACCGGGATACAGCTTGTCGAGGCTCTGGAGCAACCTTATCTTTTCAGCGCTGTTGTTGCCCGCACCTGCGATCACTGCCTTCTGGTACAGGGCGTAATCGGCCGATTTTGCGTGCTGGGAGATCACCGTTTCATACATCTCCAGCGCTTTTTTGTAGTCGCGGTTCATAAAATAACAGTCAGCCGCGCGCAGGTAAGCGTCCTGTTCGGTGGGAGTTGCAATAACGGAAGGATTGCCGATCTGCTGAAAATACTGGAGCGCATTATTGTAGTCTTCCCTTTTCAACAGGGAATAAGCCAGGTCATACCTTGCATTGAAGAGGTTGGCCTCCCCATTCACTTTGGGGTTTTTAAGGTATTCGGTAAAGTAGCTGATCGCATCATCAAAGGCCCCGTTGCGATAGGCGATCTCCCCTTTCCAGAAATAAGCAGGTTGCAGCTGCAGCGTGTTGTAAGGCACCTTGATGAGGCGGGTGAGCAGCTCGTCGGCGCTGTCCAGGTGCTGGTCATTGATCAGTTCGGTGGCCCTTCCGTACAGGATGCGCGGATACACTTTCTTTACGTTCTCACTTTGTATCGGCAGGCTTTCGAAAAGCAAAAGCGCGTCTTTGTAGTTGCTGGTATTGGCAAGGGTGCTCACCTGGAGTTCACGCGCTTCCTGCAGGTAAACAGACGATGGATAGCCGGATATGAAGCGCTGGAACTCCTTTTGCGCTATATCGAGAAAACCCAGCTCATAGCTGAGCTTGGCATAGCTGAAGATGGATATTTCCTTTTGCGTCGGGTTGCTGTTATTCGATGCACAAAAAAGGAAAGCATTCCTTGCATTGGCTTTCTGACCCGTTTTCAGGTAGGCATCAGCCAGCAGGTACATACTGTTCTGGGCGAGGGAATCTTCTTTGCCACCAAGTTGTTTAAACCCGGCGATGCTTTTGTCCCAATCGTGGGCCACGTAATAACAGTAAGAAAGCTGGTAGAGGTCCTGCCTGCTTACCTTATCCGTTTTCATGACATATTCTTCGAGGTAGGGCCTCGCACGGTCATATTCCTTTTTTTCAAAGAGGAGATGCCCTGCCAGTTGTTTCAGTTGTATGTCATAGAACTGCCCGCTTTTTTTGATCGCATTTTCGGCAGCTTCCAGCGCCTTGTCTTTATCTCCATTGAAATAATATATCTCGGCGAGATAAAAGGGAACGATGTTCTGGTAGGCGGCATTGGTCTCTGCAATATGAAAGGCAGCCAGCGCGTCATCATAGTTTTTGTCGTAGAATGAAATGAACCCGAAATAATAGTTGGCATCCGTATAGTTAGGATCGGAAGGTATCTGCCGGATCACGTTGAACAGCGGTCTTGCATTATTGAACTGCTGAAGGGCAAAGTAGCTGTATGCCTTATGGAATTTCATTTCGGCGATCTGCGCATTGTCGAGATTGTCGATGCCCGATTTTTCGTAATACACGAGTGCATCGCCAAACAATTTCGTCCTGAAATAATATTCAGCCAGGTAAAAGCCCATCATCTCGATGCGGGGAGTGTGGTGTTCGAGGTCGATAAAGGAGATGGCCATCGGTACCGCAGATGAATCGTTCAGCTGCAGCCCGCAGATGATGTAGTAATATTTTGTTTCGAGCTGAACGTTCACGGGGAGATTGCTGTTGGCAACGCCCTGCGTATAGAGTATTTTGAAGAAAGGGTAAGCGAGACTGTATTCCCCCTTCTGGTACAATTCCCTGGCTTCCTTGAAAGCCGCGTCAGGATCGTCATTTATTTTTGTGAACTGCGACCAGGCGCTGTGACTGACCGCGAGAAAGGCGATCAGCGTTGCAAGTGTTTTCAGGGGTCTTAGCATAATGTATAAATCGCAAACAAAGATTTCTGTTTCTTTCTTAATAAAAAGCCAAAAGCACTTAAAGTTAACAAGCCATGTAGGAACCGTTCGCCTGTGGCGTTCGATGTGGATAAAGAAACTCTTTTAACTACCTTTCGCACAAAATGTGCAATATGCAGAAGCCAAACTCGCTTGTTCAACTGATCGCCATATGCATTGGCATGCAGTCTATGTATGCAGGCGCTTCCTATTTGATCGGCAACCTGTACATATGGTTCAGTGCGATTTTTATGAACAATGCACCTACGGGAGGTTACACCGCATTGTACCTTGTCGCGGCATTACTCAGCCTTTTACTGGGATATATTGTGGTATTCCGCTCTTATGGTATCAGCGGCTGGATTACGCGCATCGCTTCTTTCCAGCATGACCTTCCTGTTGTGATCAGGCCTTCCGATCTTCTCTGCCTGTTACTGATATTCATCGCGGTGGGTCATCTCCTCACCTCACTCCCATCCTTCATCAGTCACATGATCAACCTGGTCCCGACACGCCGGGAAAGACTCATTCCCGAAGGCAGGGTCAATTGGGTTACATCCATTACCGATATTGCGCTGCCCGTTCTTTTGCTTTTATACTGCCGCCCCCTTGCGCAACTCCTCACCACGCGCACGGATGTCGACAGCGAAGCAGTGATACCGGCAGGAACGAGGGAAACTTCAGAACCCGATGAGGCGCCGCATTCGGATCAGGCCCGGTGATGATCGGCGCGCCAGCTGCTGATCGCCTGTTTGATTTGCTTATTGGAGAGATTTTCATCTGCCGCGCGTTTCGCCAGCGCCTCAAACTCGCTGTCGGAGGCAAACCTGAGCGCGATCAGCTGTGATATCGTCAGCCGGCTGTCGTGCGGACGACCCGTCAGGTGGAAATGCCTGAAACTCTCTTCGGCCCTGATAGCCCTGTCCTGTGCCTTTAAGGCGAACGTACGCGCCATAAAATACAGGATCGTCAGTACAAGGGCCAGTCCCAGGATCACCCAGGCCTGCAGCATATTGTCTGGGGTGGACCTTACAACATTCATGATGGCACCAACAAGGGTTGCTACCAGTACGAGAAGACCGATGATGTGGTACAGCGGAACATACCTGGCGTGATTGCCGGCATTTTGCTCTTTCATATTAATTAGATTTGGGTGGATGAATAAAACGTGAGGGAAAGGTATCGAAGTTTGCGTGACCGGCCCCTCCTCACTTGAGTCCATCTAAAACTACAAACATTTTTTTCACGATCGAATTGGCGCTGCCGTCGAATCCGTTGACTATCATCGCCACCGTATACGATGTGCCATCTGCGGCGCGGTGGAAACCGGCAAAACTTTTAGCACCGCCGATGGTCCCGCTTTTGAGCTTCATGCCGTTATATTCAGGCAGCGCACTATAAAATGATGGGAACCATGCACACGAGGTGGCATATTGCAGCGCGGTGACCATCCCGCGCGTGGTGACGCGGTTCTGTGGTGAGAGACCGCTGCCATCGATCATGTGAAGAGACGCCTTATCAATGCCCCTGCCCTCCCAATATCTCCGGATAATGGCCAGCCCGGAATCGGTATTGCCAAACCCGTTCTTCTCATAAGCAATTGTGCGTGAAAGCGTTTCGCCATATAAATTGACACTCTTCTTCAAAAAGTAAAAATTGATGGTGTCGAGAGAGGGCGAACGATAGGTATAAAACGGTTTGGGCTCCTGGCGGCTACCGGTTTTGCCATTGGTTCCATTGAGCTCAACAAATCCTGCCGGCAACAGGCCCACAGGCGCAAGATATTGCGACAACAAAGCAGACCATTGTTGCAACGGGTTGGGTAAGGCGCCGGAAACATGGAATTCCTTCTCGCCTGCCGGCACTGTTCCTTCTACAAAGCCTCTGGTACCATAAGGCGGCAGGTAAATAGTCGCCTGGTCTCCGCTTCCTTTTTTTCCGGTGAGCAGCAGGTTCACGAGCGGCACCGGGGCCAGCGAAGGTTCCGTGCGAAGGATCGCTACGGTGTCGCCCTCCGTTTCACCGGGGCGCATGAACAGATCGTACTGGTTCTCATGCCAGTTCAGCGCCCAGTGGCCTGCTCCATAGTAGTTGCCCATATCGTTCCAGGTCCAGCCGCCGGGCGTGGGCTGAAAGGAAAAATGGGTGTTGTTCAATATGATATCCCCTTTTATTTTGCGGATGCCCGCCTTTTGTATCTCCTGGATCCATCGGTTGAACAGCAGCTTCTCTTTCGTACTGTCGTACCGCCAGCTTCCGGTGGTAGGGTCGCCATAGCCTGTGATCCACAGGTTGCCGTTCAGCACACCCTCGTTCAGGGAACCATCGTACCCCAACGTAGTGGCAAAGCGATAATCGTGGCCCAGCAGGTCAAAGGCTGCGATACTGGTAAATATTTTCTGGCAGCTGGCTGGCGCCAGGCCCACAGTGGAATTTGCTTCGAATACGGTGGCCCCGGTACTGCTGTTTACCACGCAAATACTGAGCGTAGCATGTTTCATCTGGTCATCTTCAGCAAGCCCACGAACCAGCCCCGCTATTTTTTCTGTGGCGGATTGACTGAAGGAAGAGAAGGCTGCGATCATGACCCAAAAAACAAGTGCAAATCTTTTCATATGTGCGGTTTACCTTGCAGCAAATTAGGGAAAGATACGTATGGAAAAAGTTACAGCCTCGGTGATCACGATCGGAGATGAACTATTGATAGGCCAGGTAATCGATACCAACAGCAGCTGGATAGCGAAAGAACTGAACAAGGTGGGCATCTGGGTGACGCGGCGGGTGGCCGTCGGCGATGTGTGGGCCGATATCTGGCAGGCGCTTGACGAAGAAAGCCGTCGGGCCGATCTGGTGCTGATCACCGGTGGCCTGGGCCCTACGTCGGATGATATTACCAAACCCCTGCTGTGCGAATATTTTGGCGGCCGCATGGTAACGGACGCGCCCACGCTGGAGCATCTGAAGGACCTCTTCGAAAACGTGCTGAAACGCCCGATGATCGGGCGCAATGCCCAGCAGGCCCAGGTTCCCGATGTTTGCACCGTATTGAAGAACGACCGCGGCACGGCTCCCGGAATGCTGTTTGAAAAGAATGGCAAGACATTTATTTCCATGCCCGGGGTGCCCAGCGAAATGCAATCGATCATGCTGAACGAGGCCATACCCCGGATCGTAAAAAAATACCGGACGGGCCATATCATTCACCGGACATTGCTGACAGCCGGGATCGGGGAATCGTACCTGGCGGATATGCTCTCTGCATTTGAAGCCGGTCTCCCTGGCTATATCAAGCTGGCCTACCTGCCAAATTACGGGTTGGTACGGTTGAGGCTGACCATGACGGGAGCCGATGAAGCGGCCATGACCACGGAAATAGATGCCAGGTTCGGTCACCTGAAGGAACTGGTGAAAGAATACCTGGTCACCGACAGCGACATTCCCATGGAGGCGGTGGTGGGCGAACTGCTCCTCGCCCGGAAACAGACGGTAGCCACGGCAGAAAGCTGCACGGGAGGGTATATCGCTCACCTGCTGACAAGCATACCGGGCTCATCGGCGTACTATATGGGAAGCGTGGTGAGCTACGACTACCGGATAAAAAAGGAAGTGCTCGGGGTAAGGGATGAAACCCTTTTAACATACGGCGCCGTCAGTGAAGAAACGGTGAGAGAGATGGTGGCCGGCATATTGGGAATGATGCGGACCGACTTCGCGGTTGCCGTAAGCGGTATTATGGGGCCGGGTGGCGGCATGCCCGGCAAACCCGTGGGGCAGGTATGGATGGCGATTGCTTCGAGGGAAAGAGTGGTGACAAAGAAATTCAATTTCAGGTTCGATCGGGGCAGGAATATACAGCTGACGGCGGTGAATGCGCTGGACCAGTTGCGCCGTTTTATACTGGAAACGGGGAGGCCGTGATATGTTTTGCTGAATGTGCAGAAAAGTTATCTTTGAAGCGGGTAATCATTCAACATTAAACCTCAGTACCCCTCTTTATGGCAACAGCTGATCTCATTATGCCCAAGCTGGGTGAAAGCATCATGGAAGCGACCATTCTCCGGTGGCACAAACAGGTAGGCGATCCCGTGAAGCAGGACGAAACGGTACTGGATATAGCGACGGACAAGGTGGACAGCGAAGTGCCTGCCACTTCCGGCGGTACCCTGTCAGAGATACTTTTCCAGGTGAACGATGTAGTGCCCGTAGGTGCCGTGATAGCGCGTATAGAAGTGGCTGCCGGAAGCATGCCAGGTTCCGGGTCTCCCACCCCGGCAGCGCCGCAACACCATGCAGAAGAAGAGACAGCCTCCAAAGAGGTTCCGTTTGTTCCCGCACCTGTGGCGGCCCGGGCTTCTGCCGCGCCAGCAGTAAACAATGGCAACAACGGTTTCTTTTCGCCGCTGGTGCTGAACATCGCAAAAAGCGAAGGGCTGGGGCTGGCGGAACTGGAAAAGATTCATGGTACCGGCAATGACGGCCGGGTAACGAAAAAGGATGTATTGCAGTATGTGACCGATAAAAAAGAGGGAAAGACCGCAGCACCGCAAACAGCGGCACGGCAGGAAACGGCTGCGGCTCCTGCTGCGGCGCAGACTCCTGCACCCGCAGTTTCGCAGCAGAACAAGCCCGGTGTAGAAGTGATTGAGATGGACCGTATGCGGAAGCTGATCGCCATTCATATGGTCGAGAGCAAGCATACGAGTGCGCACGTAACCAGTTTTGCGGAGGCCGATGTAACCGGCATGGTCTTGTGGCGCAACCGGGTAAAGAGCGATTTCGAAAAAAAGCAGGGCACGAAGATTACGTTTACACCGATGTTCCTCGAATGTATTGTACGTTCGATGCGCAAGTACCCGATGATCAACAGCTCTGTGGACGGCGATAAGATCTTGGTAAAAAGCTATTTCAATATCGGCATGGCGACGGCGCTGCCAAGCGGCAACCTGATCGTGCCCGTGATCAAGAATGCGGAAAGAATGCAGCTGGCCCAGCTGGCATCTTCGGTCAATGACCTCGCTGATCGTGCGCGCAATAACAAATTAAGGCCCGACGATACCCAGGGCGGCACATTTACGATGACGAATGTGGGTACTTTTGGCAGCCTGATGGGCACCCCGATCATCAACCAGCCGCAGGTAGCGATCCTTGCGGTGGGCGCTATCAAAAAACGTCCTGTTGTGGTCGAAACCGAAAAGGGTGATGTGATTGCCATCCGGCATATGATGTTCCTCTCCCTCAGCTATGACCATCGCATCATCGATGGCAGCCTCGGCGCCTCCTTCCTGAGCGATGTTGCCAGGGAGATGGAGAATTGGGACGATCAGAGAGACGTTTAACTTCCCCAAGATTTATAGGTTACCCAACCTCATAGGTTGTACCCTATTGCCCCAGTTTCTGCATGGGGTTCGTTCCGGTGGATTGCCCCCTGCCACCTGCGGCCCTTGCCTTGAACAATTCAAGCCTGGTTGGCGCATCCACTTTGGGCCAGCTGTTATTGCTCTCATCGATATCCGCGGTTTCACGCATGGGATCCAGGCGGATACTTGTAGCCTCCTTACTGGTTACAAACACCTTCACTACATGGTTCTCATTTTTACGCCAGATCTGCGCGGGTATGCGCTCCGTCTGCGAGGTGCCATCGGCAAAGCTGAACTGAACAATGATCGGCATCACGAGACCGCCCTTGTTGGTGAATGATATCTCGTACAGGTGCAGTCCACCATATTTTTCTTTTGTTGCCATGTCGGCCGGATCACCACCGCCGAAATTGCCCCTTCCACCGGGCGCAGCTCCTGCAGGCGCTTCAACCCTGATGGTTGAATCATAAGGGATGATACCCCTGTCATATTTCCAGTAAAAATCCCGGAGGGATGTGTCGGCATCCGTCAGGAAAATGATGTTCTTGTCTTCCCGGTTACGGATCTTCGAAAGGTCATCGAAAGAGTTAACGATCGGCTTGTCAATAGGCCTTGTTCCATCCGCTGCGGGGCGATTGCCACCGCGATTGCCACGGTTGCCACCGGCGGGCCTGTTGGCATCGGCCGGTGCAACAGCACTGGCATCCATATTCACCACGGCATGGTGCACGGAATCGATGGCGATATCACAGGGGTCGATGCTGTAGAACCAGCCTCTCCAGAACCAGTCGAGATCTTCTGCGCTGGCATCTTCCATCGTGCGGAAGAAGTCTGCAGGTGTCGGGTGCTTGAACGCCCAGCGATGCGCATACTCCCTGAATGAATAATCGAACAGGTCGCGGCCCATGATGGTTTCACGCAGGATGTTCAACCCCGTTGCAGGTTTGGTATAGGCATTAGGACCAAAATTCACGATGTTTTCGCTGTTGGTCATAATGGGTTCGAGCTGGTCTTTCGGAAGGCGCATATAATTGGCAATCGTGAAAGGGGCTCCCATCCTCGATGGAAATTTATTATCGTACAATTCTTCCGTCAGGTATTCCACGAAACTGTTGAGTCCTTCGTCCATCCATGTCCACTGTCTTTCATCGCTGTTTACGATCATCGGGAAGAAGTTATGTCCCACTTCGTGGATGATCACGCCCAGCATGCCGTTCTTGGTGCCTTCGCTGTAGGTGCCATCCTTATTGGTTCTGCCGTTGTTAAAGCAGATCATCGGGTATTCCATACCATTGCTCGCTTCGATGCTCTGGGCAACCGGGTACGGGAACGGAATGGCAAATTTCGAATACGTGCGCACCGTATGCGCCACTACTTTCGTTGAATATTTCCGGTAGAGGCCATATGCTTCTTTTCCATAGGCGCTCATGCACATGATCTTCTTTCCTTCTACGTAAGTAGGCATGGCATCCCATATAAATTTACGGGAAGATGTCCAGGCAAAGTCGCGCACATTTTCTGCCTTGAATATCCAGGTCTTTTTCGAAGTGCTCTTCTGTTTCTCGGCGTTCTTCGCCTCATCGAGCGTTACGATCTCAACGGGCTCCTTTGCTGTCTGTGCCTGCTGCCAGCGTTTCTGCTGTGCGGCGCTCAACACCTGTGCGTAGTTCTGTCCTTCACCCGTTCCCATCACCACGTGATCTGCGGGCACGGTCATCTGAACTTTAAAATTGCCGAAGGTCAGCGCAAATTCCCCGCGCCCGGTGAACTGGTGGTTCTGCCAGCCCTGGAAATCACTGTACACGCACAAACGCGGATACCACTGCGACATCGTAAAAAGATAGTTCCCATCTTCCGGGAAATATTCATATCCCCCGCGACCGCCCATACCGAGCCGGTCTGATATCATATAGCTCCAGTTGATCGTAAAAACGAACTGTTGCCCGGGTTTCAGGTGTACCGGCAATTCCACGCGCATCATCGTCTTGTTGATCGTGTATTTCAGCATCTTACCGGTGGCGTCAGTGATCTTGGCGATCTTATCACCGTAGCCGTTGTCTACCTTGGTGTCCAGCATCCTGTCCAGCTGCGTGGTATTGAGCTGGCGTCCGAGGGTGCTGGCATCCTGGTAGTTGGCGTTGTTCAGGTTGCTATGCTGGTTTTCATCCAGCTGCAGCCACAGGTAAGTGAGCACATCCGGAGAATTGTTATAGTAGGTCAATGTTTCCGTACCGGTCAGTTTCAGGTTCTTTTCATCCAGCTCACACCTGATGTCGTAATCACAGCGCTGCTGCCAGTACTTAGGGCCCGGCGCACCGCTCGCGGTCCTGTATTCATTTGGTGTAGGAAGGATGGTTCCCAGCTGCTCAAACTTGTTGCCGTGGTTGGAGCCCGGATTATTCATGATGTTCTGGGCATTACCGCCCGTTACCAATACCAACAGAAGAAAAGGGAGTAGAATTTTCATGTGCGTATGTGTATTAAAAAAGATGCGATATTTTACCAGGGAATTCTTTCAAGTGTCATCTGTAAAGCCGCAGCGAAGATAGCGCCCGAAACAAATAAAAGATATTCCCGCCGCGGCATTTTTACAACGGCCACTAAGATAAAGGAAATCAGTAAAACTGCGAATACGATCAACAACTGCCCCGCTTCCAGCCCCAGGTTGAATGCCAGGAGCTGTAAGAAAATATTTTCGTCCTTGCCCAGGAGGCTTTTGAGGTAGGTACTGAATCCCAGGCCGTGTATCAGACCGAAGAACAGCGCAAAAAAGTAAATCAGGGGGAATCTCGACCTGAAGCTGAATTTCTTCACAAAAATATTGCTGATGGCGGTCGCCATGATCGTAACGGGGATCAGGAACTCTATCCATTTTGTAGAGTAATGCACCGTATTGGTCACGCTCAGGGCCAGGGTAATGGAGTGGCCGATCGTAAATGCGGTCACGAGCACCAATATCTTCTTCCAGTCTGCAACCTGGTACCGCAGGCAGAGCGCTGCGATAAACAGGATGTGGTCGTATCCATGAATATCCGCAATATGCTGCCGTCCGAGGGTAAAATAGAGCCCAAAATCATTCATGCGCCAAAGTTGAAAATAATACGGAAATTTGCCCTTATAAAAGAGTTCCCATGTTATATACCTGGTTCCAGGCACTCCTCACGGGTTGTGTGATGTTTTTTCACCCGCTTTACGTGTCCATGATCGACATCCAGCACAAACCGAACGAAAAGCTGGTGGAGATCAGTGTGCGCATATTTACGGATGACCTGGAAAAGACCCTTCGAAAAACCAATGACAATGTGGATCTCACGAATGGCAACCGCAACCGCAATGACCATATGATCGAAGATTATATTGCCAAAACCCTTCACCTCCGGCTGGATGGCCGGGAAGGAAATATGCAATACGTCGGTTATGAACAGCAACTGGAGAGCACCTGGTGTTATTTCGAGATCAGGCAGGTTCCTGCTGTCAAAAAAATTGACGTTACCTGCAACCTGTTGTACGATTTCCAGTCGATCCAGATGAACATCTTCCATGTGAAGGTCAACGGAGCCGAGAAAAGTTACAAGCTCGACAACCCGAAGACAAAAGCCAGTTTCGATTTTTAGCCTGCGCTAATCTGTCTTCTGCTTTTTTTCGCTCACGAGTATCTTGTCGATCCGGTTATTGTCCATGTCCACGATTTCAAAGATAAATCCATGTAACTCGAACGTGTCCCCCGTTTTGGGGATCTCTTTCAGTTCATGCAATGCGAAGCCTGCCAGGGTATCGAATGTCTGCCCCTCGTTCTGCGTCCACTCCATTTTTTCGAACTGGTGTATGAAATCATAAAACGGTATCTGGGCATCCACCAAGAAACTTCCGTCTGCGCGCCGGTGGATGTCGAACGTCTGGGTATCGGGTTGCGGCAGGTTGCCTACGATCGCCCCGAGGATGTCGTTAAGCGTCATCAGCCCATGTATGGTACCGTATTCATCCACTATGAAACAATAGTGAAGTTTGGTTGATTTGAATTTCTCAAGCACCTGGTACGCGCTGTTATTCTCGGGCACGTACAGGGCAGGCTGCATAATATCGCGCACAGGTGTATCATCGGCGCTTACCAGCATGTTCTTTACGGTGAGCGTTCCCCTGATATTGTCGATCTTCCCTTCGCAAACGGGATAAATGGAGTGAACCACCTCCCCCATGGAACGCTTGGCCTCTCCCACCGTCAGGTTCACATCGATCCAGGTAATATCTGTACGATGGGTCATGAGGGAAGTAATGTTCCGGTCATTCAGGTGAAACACGCGATGGATCATTTCCTGCTCTGCCTCTTCGATAGCGCCCTGCTCGGTACCCTCATTCACCACCGCCTTTATCTCCTCTTCCGTTACCTGGTTGTCTTTTGTGCGGATATTGAACAGGCGCACCAGCAGGTTGGTGGAAATCGTGAGCAGCCAGATGAAAGGATACATCACCAGGTATACCACCCGCATGGCGCCGGATACTTTCTTTGCAATGCCTTCGGGATTTCCCAGCCCGATCCGTTTTGGCAAAAGCTCACCCAGGACCAAAGAAAAATAAGCGATGGCCACTACTATCACTACTGTAGCGATGCCGTCGCTGTGTGCTTTAAGTGAAGAGAATTGCTGCAGCCAGGCTACCAGGTCTGCCTTTAGCTTGTCACCAGAAAAAATACCCATCAGCAGGCTGATGATGGTAATACCTATCTGCACGGTCGAGAGAAATGTATCGGGCCGGCTGGTGAGGGCCAGGGCCCGCTTTGCATCGGGATCCCCTTTGGCGGCCTGCGCTTCCAGGCGTGATTTTCTCGCAGACACCAGGGATATTTCGGCCATCGCGAAGAAGCCATTCACAATGATCAGTCCCAGTATAATCAGCATTTCGTTCATGTCTCTTATATCATTTATACGCTCTATTGTTCACCGCTGCCAAGCGACACGATCGCAT
>Ga0206919_1032_pt1 | contig 33004 bp, 34 predicted proteins | sample Alteio_BWOrgHeat_67_FD_152962 | JGI IMG/M metagenome (GOLD analysis project Ga0206919, IMG submission 152962) | Enriched cells from forest soil in Barre Woods Harvard Forest LTER site, Petersham, Massachusetts, United States -... | ecosystem: Environmental > Terrestrial > Soil > Temperate forest >... | reverse complement strand
ATAACCATATGATTATAAATTGGTTATAAAACAATTAATTTGCAATAGAACCTGCGAATTTTAGTCCCTTAGAACTTAAAATCTGCGCAAAAAGCGCCAGATTTTAAGTGGAAGGCGAATCTCCATATGCGCTCTTAACCGGATCCCGTTCCCAATTCCTAATTGATAATTGAAATACCCGGTACCGGCTATGCCGGATTATGTTTAAATCAAATGAAAATCTTGCCACGATAGGAGGAAGCGACAGATTGAGTATAGAATGCCTGAAAGTAAGTATCGAAAGTCCAGTTCATATGTCTGTTAAATTAATCAGCACTGATTTTGATGGAACTCTCGTGGGGGCACACGAGGGTTTGGAACATTTTTTTGAATTGGTGAAGGAACAGCGCAAGCGTCATAACGTGGAATGGGTGATTAATACTGGGAGGAATTGGGAAAGCCTCGTGACAGAAATGCATGACCGGTCCTTTCCCATCTTGCCGGACTGGTTGGTACTTGTGGAACGGGAGGTATACAAAATCTGCCGTGATCACCCTGTAGGCGACTATGATTGGAATAATTGCTGTGAAGAAGTGCACACCTCTTTATTTAACAGCGTTCCAGATTTTTGGACCTCTCTCACGGAGTTTATTGTTGAGCAGACCAGTGCCGAAACGATCAGCGAAGAACACTCACCCATAGCCATTCGAGCAAGCAATGATGATGAGGCCGATCGCATCCATCATTTTATTCATGGACTTCTTCCATCCTACCCTCAGCTGGCAATGATGCGTAACTCTGTTTATTTTCGGTTTGCCCACGAGGCATATCACAAAGGGAGTGGCTTGCAGCGCGTTCAAGAACATCTGGAAGTCGGTCCGGAGGCCACAATGGTCATTGGTGATCATTATAATGACATCCCCATGTTAGATTCCACGTGTGCACATTTTATTGCCTGCCCTTCAAACGCTATCCCTCAAGTTCGATCTCATGTGAAGGAGAGGGGGGGGATTTGTGGCCACGCTGCCTGAAGCCGCTGGGGTAGTGGAGGCATGGCGGAAATTCATTTGAAGGCACAACAGACTCCCAGAAGTCCTTTCTGAAGCTTCGAAGAGAAGATCAAAAATCTACAAAAATGAGATTAAAGATTTTGAAGTGGAGGACGAATCTCCGTATGTGCCCTAATTCGATTCCACTTTCCTTGGCGCAAGGGGAAAGACCCCCATGCCCCGACAAGTGGGCGCATACGGAGATTCGCCCTCCACTTTTCCAAGCATTTCTGTGGGATGATTGTGAAATGAGTTTATAGATTTAGAATGAAATTGTTTATTATGTGGAGTGCGGTGACAAGACACCGCTTTGTCCCCAGGTTAGTACTATGGGATACTTGCGTGTTATTTTCGTTTTTGACTCTATTCCTTCTTAACGGATGTGGTCTGGTTCAGAAGGGCAGCTGGGTTCCTCCTCCTACTCTGCTTAATGAGGTTTCTGTTCGGCAGATTCCGGCTTATAATGCAATTGAGTCAGAAGTAACGGGAACGATTGAAAAAAGTTGGGGAAAGGGGTTTCGCCAGGATGCCCGCTATTTATCCACGGTGAACAGTCCCCTACAATATCCGGTGCTAATCAATCTACCCGCCTGGGAGGATCATCCACCAGAACCATCTGGAACGATCTATGTGCAACTGATCCTCCAGGATAACCCCAATTATGAAACCCCACGGGAAAAGGGGCTGGGTGTAGTATCCATCCCTCCCAGGATGGTGGCTTATTACGCATGGGAAGGCACCTACACTTACGAACACATAACATTCGCCTTGAAAAAAATTTACGCGGAGCTACGGCGTCGGGGGATCCCGAGCTCAGGCTCTCCCCGAGTCCTCATTTATCGAAACCCAGATTGGACGTTGGGTCGATGGTGTCTCGGAGAGGTGGAAGTTCCCGTACCGGATAAAAGTATGGCCGACTAGGGAATTCGCCAATCTACTATCTAGAGAACTCCGGCAGATCTGAGAGTCTTCAAAGCGCCATTTTTGGTGATAGTCTTGATTGCTCGGACAGTTAGTTTAACAGTAACAAAGCGTTGCAACTCCGGAACGAAAATCCGTTTGGTTTTGAGGTTGGGAAGAAAGGTGCGACGGGTATTGGCCGTCACGTGGGTACCGATACCGCCCTTTTTCTTAGCTTTACCGCTGCGACGAATACGATGACCAAGGGCAGGTTTGGTGCCTGTGATTGAACAACGACGGGCCATAAATATCTCCTGATTACTTGATGAGCAGAACGTTGCGCGCTCGCTTGATCTCAGTGGTTAACTTGCGATGCAATTTTGCCGGCATCCCGGTGATACGGCGAGGCAGAATGCGGCCACTTTCCGTGATGAATTTTTTTACCATATCGGTATTCTTGAAATCGATCGCGACCGCATTAATGTCAATTCGTTTCCGAATGACTTTTTTGGGTGGGCGACGACGGCGTTTCCCGTCTTTACCAGTATCCTTAGTCTGACTCATAATTCCATCCTTTGGTATCTCTTACTTCTGACTTAATCTTTTTCTTTGTGACGTTCGTCCTCTTCAGCCCCGTCATCGTCCTCATCCACCAGGGCATCGGCAGAATCCATAAACTGTGGGGTGGTATCCCAACGGCGGCGGCCTCGATTTTCACGCTCTAACTGGGCCTGACATTCAACGGTAAACCGGGCATGGGGAATTGCTTCAAGACGAGGTTTGGGGATCTGCTTTAACGACATCTCACAGACTCCATAGGTATCGGATTCCACTCGTTTGAGTGCCTCTTCAATTTCGTAAAGAGCATCCTGTTCTTGCGAGAGCAGGCTGAGTGCAAAATCTTTATCGTAGGCATCACTACCGGCATCGGCCTGATGCATCCCGAACGCAGAAGCCTCGCTGCCCTCAGCTTTGACACGGAGAGTGTCCTGGGCAACGCCGTGCATCTGGTCAAGAATATGATCCCGCAACTCAATCAACCGCTGCTTTTGCTTGTTGATAAATGTCTTGAGAAGCGTTGTTTTAACAACTGGCATGGGTTTCCTGGCAGGCTCGATGATGGCTTTGGATGATTTACCCTTCTTAACAGGGATATTCACCTTAGGAGCAACCTTCTTTAATGGAACGATTGGCCCTTTGGTCGACTTTGCCTTCACAGAGTGGACTTTTACAGCAACGCTCTTCTTGGCCGGGGCAGGTTTTTTGGCGGTACTTTTGGAAGCCACGCCTTTCGACTTGAGCTTCGGGGCTTTCTTCGCAGATTCCACCTTCTTCTTTTTGTGCTTTTCCAGCATAGGGGATTAGGTGCTAGTGGCTTAGAGAGCACTTGCCAAGCAAAAAATCAGCCTAAGCTCGACTTTTTCATGCCCACCGATAGGCCGCCAGGATTCTCCGGAACATGACTAAGGACCAGTTTCGGAGGGGAAACCGAGGCAATTCAAGGGGGTGCCCCCCCCGCGACAACTGACCGATTCTGGTGGTTACAGCCCACTCGATCTTCTCTTCGCGACAGACTTGGATCGTATCAGAATTATAATCAATCTGCTTGCCATAGGGGTAGGCAAAGGTGTCTACCGATTTCCCTAGCCATTCTTGCAGTTTCGCTCGAGCCACAGAAATTTCCCGTTTCTGATCGGCAAAAGAGAGACTGGCCAAACATGGATGGCTTTCGGTATGACTCCCGATAGCAGCCAAGGGATGGCTCGCCAGCTTCTGTAGCTCAGTGATGGTCATGGGACGATATTCCTCCCGAGCCTGACCTGAAATATTCAATCGAGTCTCCAATGGGAGAAGAAGTTCTTCCCGTTGGTAAGGGGACAATCGATAAAATCGCTGGTGAAGTTTTAAACGATTTTGCTCCAGATCAGTGTAGCCCGCCAAAAACCATTCCGGACAAACTTCTTGTTCTAGACGGTCAGAGATGACCGCATCTAGAACCCGGTCGAATCGATCCGTTGGCAGTTCGATTTGTTTTTCAACTGGCCCAGTGCAGACGAACAGACAGAAAGGTGCCTCGAACTCTTCGAGGATGGGCAGCGCCTGATACAAGTTATCGGCATAACCATCATCAAAGGTGATGACCACCTGAGTTTTCCTGGACGTACGTGGCCGATTCCACGTGGCCAAAGGCACGATCTCAAAGTTATCTTTCAGATAAGAGATCTGTTGACGGAAGCTATCCGGGTGAATACAGAGAAGGTGATGATCTCTTTTCTGATCATTCACCCGATGATACATAAGGACCAATGTAGACGGATGGGATTCTCCTAAAAAAAATCTTTTAGGGATGGCCCACATCATCTTCCCGCCCAAATCCAGGAGTTTGTCGAAGTTTTTACCCACCTAGCGTCTCAAGTGATGATACCCAGTTTCCGAAAATGCGGATATTTTGTGCGCAACGCGATATTGATCTGAGGGGGGACGGCTCCACAGCCCGATCGAGGTGTTTCATCACACGCCACATATTTTCCATGGGCACAGTTTACCTAAAAGGTTTTTGTTATGGCGAGCGGCTTCTTCCATAATCCCCACCTCACAAGCATCCCACAGGGATGTCAAAAAGTGGAGGGCGAATCTCTGTATGCGCCCTGACTGGATCCCGTCCGATCCCAATTTCTAATTTCTAATTGAAATGCCCCCCAGGCACCCCTGAGAAGTGGGCGCACATGGAAGTTCGCCCTCCACTGGGTGAAGCCATTTTGTCTCAGTGCCTTTTGTAAATATCTCATCTACGCAAATCTGCGTAATCTGCGGGTAGAATGTATGCGGTTTTTAGGTCAACCTGTGAGAGTTCCTCGCGAACCGTCAAGGCGGTTTCGGGCTATTTTATGGCTACCAAACTCAAAAAATACCGCTCTGTCCGTCTGGCCACCTCAGGCCAGTCATAGGCAGCAGCAGTTTTAAGAGCGGCCCCCCGGACGGAATGGTAAAAGGCGTCGTCCTTGAGCAGACTCCTGGTTTTAGTGACCCAGTCCTCGGGGGACTCAGCCAATAGACCGTCCTGATTGTCCGTGATCAGGTCACACGCAGCCGATTGTGCCGATTGTTGAACGATGACCGGAGTGCCAGCTGCCATGGCCTCAATCGCGACGATTCCAAAGCCCTCCATCTCAGAGGGAAACAGAAAGATTTTAGATTCTGCATAGGTCTGATACAGTTCCTCCTCGCTCAATCCGTGAGTGAATGTGATGCAGTCCTGTAAATTTAGCGATTGGACTAGCCTTTTTAGTCTATTCTCCTCCGGCCCTCGACCAATGATGAGCAATCGCAGTTCCGGCTCGGAACGGTGAAGTTCGCAAAGTGTATGAATCGCCTGCTCCACATGTTTATGAGTAACGAGTCGTCCAGCGGTCACCAACTGGATTTTCTTTGTTTTCGATGCAAATCTGCTGATAAATTTTATGTCGGCTCCACAGGCTACGACGTTGATTGTATGGGGATTTAAATTAAGAATTCCGCCCATTCTCCGACGGGTAAGCTCAGAGATCGCACTATGATTATCAACCACCAGGGAGGTTAATTTTTCCGTCGTGGCGGCCAGAAGGCCCAGGACGCCACGATGTTTCCACCATCCGCTCCAACCACGGACTTCGAACCAGCATACGACCAGGATAAACCGATTAAAGATCTGGGCGAATCGTGCAACAAGACAGGACAGGTAGGGAAAATTCGCGCATTCGACGATATCATAAGAGTTTTTAAGAAGATGTTCTCCTAAACCTTGGGAGAATCGGATGATATCTCCGACCGATCTTTTTACGGACTCCGACGTGGTGGTACTCTTCCTGCTGACTCCCACCAAACTAACCCCTTGACGAAATAGCGTGCTGGCTCCCTCCCACATCTGGCAGGTGAGAATAGTCGTCTCATGTCCGGAGGCCGCAAGAGTCTTTGCCAATTCCCAGACCCGTTTTTCTCCCCCACCGATGTTGTACGGATACACCCGGTCGTAAACAAAGGCGATTTTCACTGGGTTATATGAATCTCTGAACAAGATGTTATCGCAAGCATCCCACAGAGATCCCAAAAAATCCTGTGAATCATGTAAATCCTGTCAAAAAATGAATTTTGTTCCTGGTTTTTGATCTGATCAGTAAGCGTTTTTATTCCTAAAAAAAGTCATGGCCATGATATAAAAATCGAGCCAAAGAGTCCAGTTTTCGACGTAATAAAGATCGTACCGGATCCGTTCATTCAGGTCGGTGTCACCCCTAAACCCATGGATTTGAGCCCATCCGGTCAACCCTGGTTTGATGTTAAGGCGAGCATTATAATAGGGAATACTATGTTCAAGTTGGCTGGCATGGACAAACCGTTCGGGACGCGGCCCCACCAGACTCATATCACCCTTAAGAACGTTCCAAAATTGGGGCACCTCATCAATATTGTGTCTACGCATGAACTTCCCAATCTTAAGCAGCCGTGGATCGTTTCGGAATGTGGACTGGGACAAGTTGTCGGTCTTGTGTGCACCTAAATTCATACTGCGCAATTTGAACATTTTGAATAACTGTCCGTGCCGTCCCCGTCGGATCTGACTAAAAAGAACATTGCCCGGAGATTCCCGGTAGATGAGAATCCCAAAGAGGAGGATAATTGGTATAGATAATGCCAACCCGACTCCTCCCCCGATTATATCCACGGCCCGTTTTAGAATTCGATTCCCTGTCCGGGCCAGAGGAATATGTTCCACACCGAGAACAGGCACACCACTGACATTTTCGAGCACGAGTGCTGTCAGAAGAATCTGAAAAAATGTGGGAATGATTTTGAACTGAACCATATGCCGTTCGCACATCTTCGAGAGCTTAATCATGTCGTGCATTTGTGGTTCCAGTTCCGCCACCAAAACAATATCGATTTTACCATTTTCCATCACCTGTTCCAACTGATCGTAATTTCCCAGCTTTTCCACCCAAGCAGGTGGCGGTGAAGAATAGGTTCCATTGGCCGCAGGCAGGCAGCCGATAATCGCAAAGGGGTTCCCGAGATCCCCTGAGACAGCTTTTGCAAGTCGAATAGCTTCCTGATTCCAGCCCAATACTAAAATCCGTTGCCTGAGAACCATCGCGATCAATTCTGTTGAATGGATCATATGCAAGATCCATCGCCACAGCATTAATGCTAATCCACAGCATGGCACACAGAGCCAGATATATGCGAGCGATAGAACAGGATCTATTTCAGGATTCAACTTGAGGCTCATGGTCAGCAATAAGAACAACCCCAACCATAAAAAAAGTGATCGAAAGAGTTTCCACTGAATTCTTCGCAGCCGCATCATGGTATCGTAATGATACGTGCCCCCCAAGATGCTTATTATTCCGTATAAAAATATCCCGAAAAGCATGTACTTTAAATAGGAAGGTGGACTCTCAAACCGGTAGGCTAGTTTTTCAACCAGGGGACTATGAAAACGAATGTAATAGGCTCCCAACATGCCGAAACCAAAAGCCAGCAAGTCCCCAAACATGCTGATGAAAATAGCCAGATCCTGCATGGATCGACGACGCCCTTGCTCATTCGTTTTTTGGATAATAAACGACAGCTGAGCAGTACCAGAGGAGGATGCCTTCACTTTTAGACGAGCAGAGATTGATGACGCATCGAATTCAGGCATGGATGGGGCTGACGTTAACACTTGTTAGCCAATCAGCAACCCTTGTTAATAGAGAGTAGATACTAGATAGGAGATAATAATCAGGGATCTCGAATAGAGAACTGAATGCTTTTAAAACAAAGATTTACAAGATTGGTTCATGGTTTATCTGCCTGATTCGAAAACGGTGAAATTCCTAATTTTCAATTCTTAATCACAATCATCCCACAGGGATGATTTTTTTGTGGAGTGCGGTGGCAAGACACCGCTTTTCTTCCGAGCGGCTACGGCGTGAGGTGGGCTGAAAGGTGGGCTCAATTTTTACTCGACACGGGCGAATGCTGCTTCTGTAGGGGTGTCGGACTCGGTAAAGAGGATCGGTATTAAGGAAGGTGTCTCACTCACACCCGTCAAAGCGGTGTCATGGCCACCGCACTCTAAATGGGATCAACGAAAATGTATTCAATCATGTGAATTCTGATAGCCTTTTCATAAAATCTATATAGTTTCCGGTCTTCCACCTGGTTGATTCCACTATTTTGGCGATAGAACTCAAAATCTTTAACCTTGATTTTTTGGACCTATAGAGTAGTCTCGTCTCATGCAGACAAATGCCATCAACGCAACGTCGCAATCCATTACCACCACAACAACAACTCCTCCTGTAGTCGAAACAAGGCCGCAGCAGCCATCTCCCAAGCCAGTGGTTACGGCAGCTCCTCCATCGCTCAATCAGCCAACTCTTAATCAACCAAAGTCGGCGCAGTATCAGCCAAAGTCCTCGACCACCCCCTCTTACAGTCCTGTCCAGCCAGAATCCGTTGAGGTACCTCGCACGAATAATAAGGTGGCTGAAAGCGAAAAAGCCTCCGATATCAAGACCCAACAGACAAAACGACCTATCCAAGTTGCCGACCAACGTGTGGCCTCAAATGTTTTGACTGGCGAGTACAGCGCCGATGCCACCACCCGACCTACCTCTCCAAGTGTTGGCGGTTATGTCGCCACCCGCGCCTGATTCCGAATTGTCTTTGTTTTCCTCTTCCTCTGGGTCAGCCACCGCCCTCTCTCAACCCCCTTCCCCTGCAGGATTGGTTGATGGTTCGTAGTTGGCTGTTTGCAGTATAGTTAAAAACCTTTTCATGACTGGTATTACGTGCGGACAGGAATGTCCGCACTCCGTTAACCCTAATTACTGCGGGGAAAACCTCTTCGGATTTTAGGTTAACCTCCCTCCATCTACTCTCTACTCCCTGTAATCTACTCTCTATTAAAACCAGTCCCCCCTTGACGTCCTTGAAGGGTTTGGTTTCATGATCCGATGATTGATGAGCTTTGGGATAAAATCATGGGTGGACCGGAGCGCCGCGCCAAGGTCGAGGAGGTTGCGGAGACAATCAACATCCCCTCCCAACCTAAAGTGATGCAGGACATTAATCTTGAGTTTATCAAAAAGAACGTTGATTTTGGTCGGATCGGAGAGCTGATCAGCCGGGATGTTGGTTTGAGTGCCAAGATCCTTAAAGTGGCCAATTCTCCATTGTTTGCTCACTCCTCTCCCATCGACTCCATCGACCACGCACTCATGATGCTTGGAGCTAAACAATTTAAGCAGACCATCCTCGCCTCCGCTCTCCGACAGGCCATCGAAGGCAAGGTGCCAGCCTCAGAGGAGTTCTGGCATCACACCGAGAGCATGGGCCTGATTTGTGATGCCATTGCCAGAAAGTTCCAGCCCGATCTGGTGGAATATTCCTATATGACCGGACTCTTTCATGACTGTGCAGTGCCAGTTCTGATGGGACGTAGCCCTGAATTCAAACGCCTGGTCCCACGTATTTTGGGCCGGGATCGACTCGTCGCACAAGAGGAAGAGGCGGAATGTGAGATTGAGCATGGCTCGCTAGGCCTTGTGATGACACGTTCGTGGTCTATTCCCATTCCAATCGTAAAAGTTGTGCGGGCACACCATTCTGATGATTTCCTTGACCACGACGACGAACTCGCGACTCGACTTCATGTGATTTTAGCGATTGCCGAGAATTATTTTTTGTATTCGCGTAATTTTGAAGACGAACTCTTTGGTACCGCTGCACGCAACCCTGAACTGTTTGCCGCCATCGATGATGCCACTGGCTGGAATGAGTCCCAGGTCTTACGTTTGACCGATTCCCTGGACGCTAGATTCAAAATCGCTTAGTGGAGGGCGGATCTCCGTATACGCCCTGAATGAGGGAACGGGGATTTTTATCCACAGATTACACAGATTTCCACAGATTATTTTGGGTTCAATCTGATGGCGGGGGTGAGTGAGCCGTCTTCTCCCATACCAGATCCTTCTCATTGATCCCACAACTATAAGGAGCGACCTTTTCTCCTATTTTGCCATTAGTTGGACGATACTCCTATCCTCCGACCCCGCCTCGTCCAGCTGCTGGACTCGGAAAACAAAGCGGTGTCATAGCCACCGCACTCCAAAAAAAGAGGGCGCGGATTTCTCCGCGCCCTCTGTGAATCTCAACTGTAAGCAAGAGGCTTACCGCTGATAAATTCCTTAGAAGCTGTAGACAACTTCAGCAGTGAAGAGGCTCGAAGCACCCCACTGGCTACCAGCGGCGAGCGTGTTACCTGTATTAACACCCCAGTCATTGCCCCAGTCGATACGATATTCAGCCCGGAGAAGCATATTCTCCCAAACGTCAAAACTGCTCGTGATCGTATAGCTGTAGAGGTCGTTGCTCTTACCCTGCGTACCAGTTGTAGCTGGACCAGGACCGGCTTCAGTTGCACCGAAAGGCTCGTCAGAATTTGCCCATTTAGCACCGTTGGTGTTATGGATCCAGTCAGCACGACCAGCCAAGCTGAAGATCTTGGTGAACTGATATTTGCTGTAGAGAGCCACACCGTACCATTGTTCTGTGCTGGAACCTACTGCAGGAGTGACAATTGTATTGTCATACTGGCAAGTACCGTAATCAGCATTATATCCAAGCAACCACTTGTCATTGGCGAACTTTGGCTTCCAGTTACCCCATGAATCGAAGAGGAACAGACCGCTATTATTGGCTGTTGCATTTCCGAGAACATTTCCGTCACCGTTCACACCGTAGTACACGGTATTGGTGATGTTTGCGTTTCCACCGGGAGCATTGACATTGATCTGACCGATAAAGCCAGCGTTGTCAGGATTGCTGCCAGAAGTAGCAGGCGAATTAGCCACATTGAACGGATGGGAATTATTCCAACCGTCAACCACTGCACCCAACACGTTAACTGTGTCGTTGAACTTGTAAGTCGCCTCAACACCCTGATGGTAGAGAGGGATCATGTTCACGAACAGGTTACCGTAGCTGATGTTTAGATTGGCTGGACGCTCGATCACTTCATAACCCATAGGGGTCACAAAACGACCAACGTGGAAGTCAATTCCGTTACCCACTGGAGCGCGGAACTGAACGAAGGCCTGCTCAACGAACACATCGTTGCCAAATCCACCTGTAGTGGTCGTGGCAGCATTTGCGCCTGTTGCGGTAGTAGCTGTCGGTACAGCAGTGGATGAATCCCTACCAGCGAGGAAGCCCGCATCCTGACCGAACATCAAGTCGGCACGGAAGCCGGCTACGAAGTCGTTCTTGTCTCCGAGGGGTTTTTCCAAAGCCAATTTAAAGGCATTCAGATTGAAACCATCACGAGTATTATCATCAGCACCGAAACGGACATTGTTAACTGTGCGTCCGTTAACGGTCCCGGCGGTACCACCAGCAGCACTGTCGGTATTGTAAGTTCCACCTGCGTCAACGTAACCACTCAGGACAACTCCTGGTTTGGCCGTCTCAACGTAGATACCTTGATCTTCGATCTTCTTCGCGACTTCTTTGTCCTTGTCGGGGGCTGGGGCTGCGGCCGCAGGGGGCGTAGCTTCAGTTCCGGCGAAGGTCACGCTTGTCACGAGGGCGAGGATCGCCATCGATTTAAACATATTCTTCATTTATTTTTTCTCCTACTTTGTTTTTTATTGTCCCTCAGAGCTCTGCTTTGAGTGACAATCCTGATAAGCACACAACGTGCCTAACAGGCCTTTGGTGACAATTAGGTGAATATCCCCCTGTTTGTCAAAATAAATCTTAAAAAACTTTGAACGCCCCTACAGACTATTGCGTATACTGGCGGCGGTAATCTGGAATTACGAGTTAGAAATTAGGAAACGGGTGGGGATTTTTAACCGCAGATTGCGCCGATTTTCGCAGATTAATAAGCAGGGCGGGACTGAGGACGGGAGCGGTTCGATATGGACTGCGGTGGCCACGACACCGCTTTGTTTTCCGAGCGGCTACGACGCGAGGCGACCGGAAAACGGGTGCAAAATGACTCGACATTACACCCTGAATGAGGGAACGGGGAGTTTTTACCCACAGATTACACAGATTTCCATAGATTATTTTGGGTTCAATCTGAGGGCGGACCTCCTTATGCGCCACTATTGTCCTCTGGGGGGAGCAGATGAATGGGGTGCAGGGGGGAGGCTGTCCAGTGAGAGGGGGGTCCGTCGGGCTCGGTGAACAGGGTCTGGCCATCGAGGAAGGTGTCCCATTCACACTCGCTCCTTCCTCGTCCATCTGTGCCGGACTATGGTGGACGAGGGCAAAGGGGTGTCATGCTCACCGCATCTACAAATAATCTGTGAAAATCGGCGTAATCTGCGGGTAAATCGCCTTTCCCCGTCCTCCTAATTCTCAATTCCTAATTTTTAATTTAGCTTCCACGACAGGATCACCTGGTCTCCGTTTTTGCCGATCACCTTGTTCAGAGTGAGGTTGCCCGAGGGGACGGGTGAGGAGGCGACATTGACTGAGAGGTCATTGAGATCGATGTATGAGTTGTAGGATATTCCCCATGTGCGTCCTCCCCATGCATACACAACCAGTCCGTTGTTGGTAAGGATTGGAAATCCGTGATTTCCATAGAATGCATATTGGGGTTCGCCACTCGCTGACCCAGCTCCCTGTACGATACTACTTCCAACGACCTGACCCACCACAGCCTGGGCCTGTGCGCTGAGATCGAAGGCGATTAGAATCAGACCGACGACCACGATCCGGAATCCACAACCGGAGACACACCCTAAAAAACGGGGAGGGTTTATCCACAGATTACACAGATTTCCACAGATTGCGGAATTTAGGAACATAAACAGCCTCGTTAGATATTTCATACAGCTTCCCTTGGTTAAAAAGGGGCAATAGCAAGGGGGGAAATGAAAAAACTGAGAAAGCGGAAAATCTAATAGTCTAAAAAGTGGAGGGCGAACCTCCATGTGCGCCTACTTCTCCGGGGGGGGGGCCTTTCCCCTTGGATCCCATGAAATCGGGATCCAGTCAGGGCGCATATGGAAATTCGCCCTCCACTCATTCGTTTAAACAGGGGGGTTGACTCCAGACAAATAACCCCATGAGATCTAAAAAGCTTTTTGATGAGTACCCGTGAAAAATTGAGGCAAAGAGTACTATATTCGACGAGTATTCAGACCATCCGCTATTCTGAGCTTGCTCTCTTTCTAACCCGCGAAGGATTTATCCGAGCTGGAGGACAGGGAAGTCATAGGGTCTTTGTTAGGGGCAAAATCCGATTTACAATCGTTCAACGGGGTGATGAAATGGTGAAGCCGTACATAATTCGAGAAATTAGAGATCGATTACTATGAATGACCTGCATTACGAAGTTCAGATAAAGTGGAGTGCTGAGGACGGATGCTTTATTGCTTTTGCCCCAGAACTCCCTGGATGCATGGCGCATGGCGATTCGTACGATGAAGCTCTAAATAGTATTAAAACCTCGATTAAACTCTGGATTCAGGCAGCTGGCACAGGTACAATCCCGGTTACAGGCAGAGTTTGACACCATATCACAAAATCGGGAAAGTAGAAAATCTAATAGGCTAAAAAGTAGGGATGGGGATTTTTACCCGCAGATTACGCAGATTTTCGCTGATGGTTTTTGTTCAAACCCATGCGTTTGTGCTGTAGACTGGAAGAGCCGAAATTAATCAATAGAGCTTTTTAATCCCGGTTGCAAAAGCCAATCTTTTTTCGAGGAGGGTCAGGCGGAGGAGTCATCAGTTCGCGGATAGCTTGAAAGACGACTTCAAACTGCTGGCCGTGTTCCTTAAAACCCTTCTCCAATGAATTGACACAGTCACGCTCATCGTAACGGCTTGAGGACTGTTGAGGACATTGGCAACCATGAGAGCGCCGTGTTCGGTAAATACGCGAGGTAGATATTTGATATTGTGCCCACGCTTCAAGGTCGCAAATTGCGACCTTGAACGAATCAGTTCTTCGGCTTCCTCCTTGGAAAGGACGAACATAAACTCCTCAGGGAAGCGGTCGGCGTTACGTTTAACTTGTTCGTTAAGTCGTTTGGTTGGAACACCGTAGAGAGTAGCCAGATCGGTATCCAGGATTACTTTATGCCCACGCAGCGTAAAGATGGCCAGAGCGATGCTGGGAAGAGTGAGTGAGTTTGTCATGGACTAATGTATTTCTGTAGGGTCGTTCCTTGCCTATCGTGCCATCTCTCTCTACTTGGTGTTTTTCTCCCACGGTCAAGACTCTAATCTCGGATTTCGGGTTTAACCAGATAACGGAGATGGAGACAATGCGGTGACCTTACGTGCGGACAGGAATGTCCGCGCTCCGTTAGGAACAAGGAGGCCAAGGGCGAAACCCACTTGAAGTCCGGATTCATAAAAACAACCAAAAAACAAATCTGTGAAGTCCGCGAAATCTGCGGGTAAAAGTTCCCCTCCGTCCTTTTTTAGACTTTCCCCACATCTGTCTCGACATTTGATAAAAAGGCCTTAGTTACTGACCTCTCAAGCTTGGCTTATACTCTTTCTTTTATGGCGGATCCGAACATCGACTCAATGTTGCAGGAAAAACGGGTCTTTAAACCTTCAAATGCTTTTTCGAAATCGGCCAGGATTGGCAGTTTCAAAGAGTATCGGAGGCTTTATCGTCAATCGATTGAAAAACCGGAGAAGTTCTGGCGCAAACAGGCTGAGGAACTGGCGTGGTTTCGTCCGCATAAGAAGATTCTCAATTGGAAGCCCCCGTTGGCTCAATGGTTTGTCGGCGGTAAGATTAACGTTTCTTATAATTGCTTGGATCGCCACCTAGAAGGGCGAACCCGGAACCAGGCGGCATTGATCTGGGAAGGAGAACCTGGGGATTCTGTCACACTAACTTATCAGCAACTGCATCGGGAGGTTTGTCTCTTTGCCAATGTTTTAATCCGAAATGGAATTGTTGCTGGTGATCGGGTGGTAATTTATCTGCCCATGATCCCGGAGGCAGCCATTGCGATGCTGGCTTGCACCCGGATTGGGGCCGTTCACAGTGTGGTTTTCGGGGGATTTAGCGCCGAAGCCCTCAAGGATCGGATCAACGATTGCAAGGCAAAAGTCCTCGTAACCGCCGACGGGGGATATCGTCGCGGATCCGTGGTTGAATTGAAAAAGCAGGCGGATATCGCCCTCGGAGGAGCTCCCAGTATCGACAAGGTGGTGGTCGTTCGGCGCACCCGTCAAGAAGTGCCCATGCAGGAGGGTCGCGACCTATGGTGGCACGAGCAGATAAAAGAGGTTGGCCCCAACTGCCCTGCCGCCAAACTGGATAGCGAACATCCACTATTCATTCTATATACCAGTGGAAGCACCGGTAAACCCAAGGGAATCCTTCACACGACCGCCGGGTACCTATTGGGATGCTATCTCACGACTAAATACGTTTTCGATCTTCGTCCGGAGGACGTCTACTTCTGCACAGCGGACGTTGGATGGGTCACCGGCCATAGTTACATTGTATATGGCCCCCTCTCGAATGGGGGCACGACCCTAATGTACGAAGGCGCCCCAAACTGGCCTCAGCCGGACCGATTCTGGGAGATTATTGCAAAATACAAAGTTTCTATTTTTTACACCGCACCAACGGCCATTCGATCCTTTATCAAGTGGGGAGATGAGTGGCCAAGGAAGCACGATCTCTCCTCCTTGCGCTTATTGGGGTCGGTCGGGGAACCCATTAATCCTGAAGCCTGGATGTGGTACTATGAAAAAATCGGCAAAAAGCGATGCCCAATTGTCGATACCTGGTGGCAGACGGAGACTGGTGGTCATATGATCACGACGTTGCCTGGAGCCAACCCGATGAAACCTGGCTCAGCCGGATTACCGTTCTTTGGGGTCGATGTCGCCGTGGTGGACGATAAGGGGAAGGATGTTCCAACCAACGCAGGAGGAAAACTGGTAATCCGTCGTCCATGGCCATCGATGTTGAGGACAATCTACGGTGACTCCTCCAGATACAGCAAAACTTACTGGGGTGATATAAAAGGTTGCTATTTCACGGGTGATGGAGCCCGTCGTGACGAGGACGGATATTTTTGGATTGTCGGAAGGATTGATGACGTTCTCAATGTTGCCGGGCATCGGTTGGGAACCTCCGAGTTGGAAAGTGCCCTGGTAAGCCACTCCAAAGTGGCTGAGGCCGCGGTTGTCGGACGCCCTGATGAACTCAAGGGACAGGGGATAGTGGCCTTTATCACCCTCAAGAGTGGGGAGTCCCATAGCCCCATACTCTGCGCTGAACTTCGGGCCCATGTGGCAAAGGAGATTGGACCGATCGCCAAACCCGACGACATCCGATTCACAGACGCCCTTCCGAAGACCCGCAGCGGAAAGATCATGCGTCGTCTCCTGAAGGAGCTCGCTTCCGGGGGGGCAGTTAAGGGTGATGTAACCGCCTTGGAAGACCTCTCCACCCTGGCCAAGCTCCAGTCGCATGAGGATTAAAAAGTGGAGGGCGAATCTCCGTATGTGCCCTAATCGGATCTCGACCGTTCCCAATTCCTAATTCTCAATTAATAACTGTTAATTAATCTCCCCCCAGACAACAGGGCGCATACGGAGATTCGCCCTCCACTTTTAGATTCCAAATTCGTAATTAAATTATGTACTTTAATCACAACCAAACCGGCATCCTGATCATCGATCTGCAGGAGAAGCTTATACCTGCGATCCATGAAGGGGCCAAAGTGGTGAGACAAGTCAGACGGCTCGTGGAGTTCGCTCAGCTGCTGCAGCTCCCGGTACTGGTGACCGAGCAATTGCCACAGAAACTTGGTCCGACGGTTCCAGAGCTTCGAACGATAGAAAGCTGGCCGATCCCCCTCTCCAAATCCACATTTTCGGCAGCCCCCATTCTGCCCGGCTCCCTTCCCAAGTTTTTGCTCGTTGTGGGAGTGGAAACACATGTTTGCATTCGGCAGACGGTCTTCGATCTTACGCAGAAGAAGCAAGACCTCTGTATCGTGGGAGATGCGGTGGGTTCTCGCAATCCTATCGATCATGACCTCGCCTTGAGCGAGATGCGCTCCCTCGGTATTCGCATCGCTTCCCTGGAGGCCATCGCCTTCGAAATGCTCGGCTCCGCCGAACACCCCCTCTTCCGATCAGCCCTTGCAATTTTTAAATAGAGGATGGGGGAGGGGGAGGGGATTTTTGGGTTAATTACAATCTTCCTTTTCCAATCGACTCCAGGGTCGAACGGGCGAGGGTCTCAGCTTCCTGAAGGTCGAGGGGGGGGAGATATTTCTGCAGATCGGCAACTTTTTTGGAGGCTGGGGCAAACCCGCTGGCGGCACTGACAAGGTACCAACGCAGGGCTTGTCTGGAATCGGGTTTGACTCCGCCTGCGGCCGTTTCCCAGATATGAGCGAGTTCGAACTGTGCCTTCATATGGCCCTGACGGGCGGCTCGTTCGTACCACACGATCGCTTGATTCGTATCATTCTGTACTCCCAAAGCCAGGTTATACATGCGGCCTAGGGAGTACTGAGCGTCGACATGATCCAATTCACCTGCTGCTCGGAAATAGCTGGCGGCTTCACGCAAGGAACTCCCGGCAATTTTCCCCTCTAGATGGATCATTCCTAGGAGGTATTCTGCCTCGATGTATCCCTGTTTGGCACTCAGAGTCAGCCAATAAACGGCCTCCAAATAGTTGGCATCGAACTTCAATCCTTCCTGATAGAGGGCTCCCAGTTTATGTTGAGCCTTGGGGTCCCCCAGTTTGGCCATCTGAAGATATTCTAAAGAATCAGGGTCGGTGGTTACCTGACCCAGCCAATACTTCCCCTCAGAGGATTCCTTGGCTGAGGCCCGGGTCAAAAGATCAATGATCTCTTTCCTAGGCGCCTCGTTTTTCAACAATAAGGTTTGTATCAACAGTACTGCCAGACGAACGAGGGCTGTAGGATGTTCCTGTGCAGCAGCTTTTTCAAGCCATTCAGTTCCTGCCTTCTCATTTATCGTAGTCCCATAACCCCGAAGATAAGTCAATGCGACTTCGTACTGGGCCTGGGCATCACCACCTTTGGCTAAGCCAATGATTTCATGGGAAAGCATCCGCGCCGAATGCGGGATGAACTTCGTGGCGTTCGCAAGGTCACGTCGCACCACTCTACCTGCTACCGTTAGGATCTCCGTCTCCACGTCGTCAGGCAACTTCGCCCGGCGCTTTTCCTCAGCCCTGGTTAAAATAGCCATCGCCGCCTCCTCGCGGGCCCGGTGAACGATTTTGTCTCGCAGGCTCTCGATTTCCACGCGCAAATCATCGAGGTCCCTCATCAAGACCGAGGTGATAGCCTTGTGGTTTGCATACTTGCCCAATAGTTCCCTGAGGTCGTCCGTCCCTAGAAGTTCTGCGGACTCGATTAAGGGCTTCAAGGATTTGGCGAGGTCGATCGTGGTGATATTCTGTCTGAGTTCCTCAATCACCCGGAAAGTTTGTCCATGGAAGCGTTCCACGATGCTGTGCAACTGGCTGGTTTGAATTCCCAGCTCCTCAAGCAATTCCTTGGGTTCCTTGATCCACAACCGATGCAGCGGCAATAACTCGCGCAACTTGGCCTGGACCTTTTCACGCGATACCGGCTTCACTAAAAATTGCGTGCAGCCGATCTTCGCAGCTTCGCTTACCAGATTCAAATCCGCCAGTCCGCTGGTCAATACCACCGGTATCCTCATCATAGAAGGATGACATTTAATGGTTCGAAAGAGTTCCAGGCCATTCATCCCGGGCATGTAGACATCGGAAATCACCAGCTGAATGCTGTTATTCGACTCCAGCAACAAACGCATCGCGTCCGATCCGTTTCGACCTCGAATGATTTCGAATCCTAGATTTCTTAGGATCCCACTGATGATCTGTGCGGAAAAATCATCGTCGTCGACTACTAAAACTCTCAAAGCAATTCCTCCACTTTTTCCAGTGCTACCAGAACTTCTCTGACCGCTTGATCCAGGCTGGGAACGAGGAGTACGGCTTCTTCACCTTTGCCGTTACGGCACAAAAGCTCTACTCGTTGGGTTAGTTCAAGCGATCTGGTCGCTTCCCAATGCGCCAGTGTGGTTTTCATCGCGTGTGCGGAGAGTTTCACATTCAAATAATCTAACGCGATAGCCGCCACGCGTAATTGCTCGAGATACTTCGGAAGGTCGCTTCGTGCAGTTTCCACCAGGGCGCAGAGTAGCTCTCGGTCCTCTCCTATCTCCTGAAAAAGGACCTTGGGATTGATCAGCGCGGTCTTGGTATCGTTCACTATTCCAGTAGACACCATACAAAACGGCCATTTATGCAAGATTTTTCAATCTTACAATCATTACTTGGCCGTTTGGGGATGGATGTAGGTCATTTGAATACCAAATCCAAATGCGGGGAATTTTTGCCGCATTTCGGGTTAAAACTCCGCCTTCCCTTTTTGTCCCTGAGAAATGGTCATCCGATTTCGGCCGCGATTCCGTTTCAGCTGAACTTGGGCACCGAACGTCCGTGAAAGCAGCTCGGGTGTAAGAGTGACATTTATTTTTCCCTGGGCGAGTGCTGATCCATTTTTAAGGAGAAGCACGTGGGAGAAGTTAGGCATGATCTCTTCAACATGATGCGTCACCAGAACGAGTGACGGTCCACCTCGTTGTCTCGCCAGCCTTTGCACGAAATTCAGGAAGTGCTCTCGGGCGACCGGATCCAGTCCGGCACAGGGTTCATCAAGGATGAGCAGTTTGGGTCTGGCCATTAGTGCCCGTCCGATCAGCAATCGTTGCCTTTCCCCCTGAGACAGAACTTGCCACAGACGCTTCTCCAAGTGTGCGGCCTCAATTTGTCGCAAGATCTTTTTAGCAGCCACCTGTTCGGCCCGGCTAATCTTCCACGAATTAATAATAGCCTTACGACCACTTGCAACAATTCCCAGTCCGTCCTCCCAAGGTTCCACCATCTTGATTAGCTCAGAACTAACCAAACCAATCTCCTTCCGAAGATCCCTCCAGTCCGTTTCACCATACGTTCGGCCCAATACCTGGATATTTCCGTCGCTCGGCATTAAATAGCCATTAAGTGCACTCAACAAGGATGTCTTCCCGGAACCATTCGCCCCCAGAATCACCCAATGCTCCCTCTCTCGAACCTTCCAATTAATACTTTTCAGGATGGTATTGCCCTGCCGATAGATGGTCAGTTTTTCCACCTGAATAATGGGCTGCTGGTTTCGCATATTTTCCCACAAGCGTCCCACAAGGGCCTGGAAAAGTGGAGGGCGAATCTCCGTATGCGCCCACTTGTCGGGACATTTGGGGGGCGTTGTAATTGGTAATTGAGAATTGGAATTGGGAACGGGCGGGATCCAATTAGGGCGCATATGGAAATGCGCCCTCCGCCTTTCAGGATTGGGATTTACATGATGAGCTTTGGTGATACCATGCCGACTTCCCGTGAAAGCCCCCAAGGACAACACTTCGTTGAAGTTCGAGACTGTGATGGAGAACCTGCAGACCATCGTGGAGGAGATGGAAAGCGGAGATTTACCGCTGGATGATTTGATCGGGCGATACGAAGAAGGGATGAAACTGGTGAAAATATCGCGTGACAAACTGGCTCAAGCAGAGCAGAAAATTGAGGTTTTAACCCGAACCCAAACCAACGAACTAACTTCCAAGATTCCGACTTCCAGTGAATCCGACGACGACCAGAAGAAAACAGGCGACGTAAGCCTCTTTTAACCCATTTCTAAAATATCATGAGCCGCATCCTCGATACGATACGTTCCCCCCGAGACGTCAAGACTCTCTCTATCGATCAACTCAAAACTCTGGCTGAGGAAATTCGTCAGGAACTCATTACGGTACTTTCTAAGACCGGTGGTCATCTGGGTCCAAACCTCGGAGTGGTTGAGCTGACCCTCGCCCTACATTACGTTTTCAATACCCCAGCCGACAATTTTGTTTTCGATGTCAGTCACCAAGCTTATGTCCACAAACTCCTAACGGGGCGGCGAGATCGGATTCATACTATCCGTCAGACGGAGGGATTGAACGGGTTCATGCTTCGGACTGAGAGCGAGCATGACTGTTACGGTGCGGGTCACGCCGGGACCGCTCTCTCGGCCGCTTTGGGAATGGCCAGTGGCCGCGATATGCGCGGCACCAAAGACAATGTCATTGCCCTATGCGGAGATGCCGCGTTTACATGTGGCGTAACGTATGAGGCCTTAAATAATATCGCCGGTCATACCAAACGACTGATCGTCATTCTGAACGACAATGAATGGTCGATTGATAAAAACGTTGGGGCCATTGCCGGGTATCTCACCAAACTCGCCACCAACCCTAAGTACTCCCATTTGCATGAGCAACTGGAAAAATTTCTCCAAAAGATCGGGGGCAAGAAAGCCGGTCGTGTCCTTCGCAAAGCCGAGGAAGCTGCCAAGAGTATGATCGTTCCAAGTGTGATTTTTGAGGAATTGGGTCTTACCTACTACGGTCCGATGGATGGCCATGACACAGCCACACTGATCAAAACTTTTGAGTTTTTGAAAACTCAGGATCATCCTGTCCTTCTTCACGTACTCACGAAAAAAGGAAAGGGGTTTGAGCCTGCCATCGAAAAACAAAAGAAATTCCATGGCCTCGGACCATACAATCCAGAGACTGGCGAAACACAGACTACCTCCCAAAGAACGTATTCGGAGGTTTTCGCTGATACAATGATCAAGCTGGCCGACATGAACAAGAACATTGTTGGCATCACTGGTGCAATGCCTAATGGAACCGCCCTGGACCGTTTCCAGGTCAAGCACCCTGACAAATACTTTGATGTTGGCATTGCGGAAGAACATGCGGTCCTCTTTGCCTGCGGACTGGCGACCAAAGGTTTCAAACCGGTCTGTGCCATTTATTCCACCTTCTTGCAGCGGGCAATTGACCAGATCATTCATGATGTCGCCCTCCAAAATCTTCCCGTGATCTTCTGCATGGATCGTGGAGGTCTCTCCGGGGACGATGGCCCGACTCATCACGGTCTGTTTGATATTTCCTATTTGCGCGGTGTCCCGAACATGGTTTTGCTCCATCCCACGAACGAAGATGAGCTTGCCGATATGATGTTCACAGCGATGCATCATCCCGGACCGGTGGCGATCCGCTATCCACGCGGGACTGGTCCCGGCGTTCAGGTTAAGGATCATCCGCAGCTGATTCCCGTCGGCAAAGCCCAGGTGATCGAGCATGGCAAGGACGTCCTCGTTTATGGATTGGGTGCCATGCTCCCTATGGCTCGCGAATTTGCTAATAAACTGAAGGAGCAAGGTTATTCCGTCGCAGTCGTCAACCCCCGCACCATCAAACCGATGGATCTGGGGACGCTCGAATTTTTTGCCCGCAGCGCTGAACTCGTCGTCACGTTCGAGGATCATGTCCTGATGGGTGGCTTCGGCAGCATCGTTCTCGAATCGTTAAGCGAATTGAATATCTCCGTTCCGGTTGTCCGCATGGGCTGGCCCGACCAATTCGTCGACCACGGCAAGATTGATTACCTCCGCCAAAAATACGGATTGACCGTTCAGAACGCCCTGAAAAAAGCTCAGCCATTCCTAAAGAAGAAGGCTCCTGCCGACAGTCAGAAGGCGATTGCGTAACAGTGATAGGCTGATCGCATTATTTTGGAGTGCGGTGGCCAAGACGCTACTATTGTCCCCTGAGGGGCGCAGTTACATGACACAGGCGAATGGGAGGCAGGGGAAGCTGTCCAGGTGAGGGGGGCGCCGTCGGGCTCGGTAAAGAGGATCTAGTGTCGAGGAAGGTGTCTCACTCCCGCTCGTCAAAGCGGTGTCATCGCCACCGCACTACAAAAAGGACGACCCACTCAAAATCTTTAATCTTATTTTTATAGGTTTTTCGATCTTTCTCTCGAAGCTTCACATGAATTTCCGTAAACCCTTGATCTGTGGAAATCTGAGAAATCTGCGGGTAAACCTTCTGCGATTTTAGGGTCAACAGCCTCCTAAATAAAAAATAATCTGTGGAAATCTGAGAAATCTGTGGATAAAAATCTCTTCCGCACCTTTACTTATTCTCTTTCAACAACTCTGAACCCATCATGAAAATTGTTCTCGCATACTCAGGCGGCCTCGACACTTCGGTGATCGTCAAGTGGCTCAAGGATACCTACAAAGCAGAAATCATCACATTCGCTGCCGATATCGGTCAAGAAGAGGAACTGAAGGGTCTTTCTCAGAAAGCGAAAAAGACGGGGGCCAGCAAACATTACACTCTGGATCTGGTCGAGGAGTTTGCCAGCGATTTCATTTACCCGATGATCCGAGCCAATGCCATCTATGAGAGCCAGTATTATCTCGGCACCTCCATTGCCCGACCACTGATCGCCAAGGCGCAAATCGATATCGCGCGCAAGGAGAAGGCCGATACCGTGGCCCATGGCGCGACTGGCAAGGGCAATGACCAATGCCGGTTCGAGCTCACTTACATGGCTTTGGCCCCTGATCTGAATATCATCGCCCCCTGGAAACTGGACAACTATCGCGCCAATTTTCCGGGTCGGGCCGAAATGATCCAATATTGCAAGACCCACAAGATTCCAGTGGAGGCTTCGCTGAAAAAGCCCTACTCAATGGATCGTAATCTCCTACACATCTCCTACGAGGCGGGGATCCTGGAGGATCCTTGGTTTGACCCTACACAAAAAAGTAATAAAGAGATGTTCAAACTCTCGGTCTCACCAGAGGATGCTCCGGACAGGGCGGAATATGTCGAACTGGATTTTGCACACGGCAACTGTATCACGGTGAACGGTAAAAAGCTGACCCCTGCATCAGTGCTCAAGACCTTGAATACTTTAGGGGGCAAACACGGCATTGGACGGGTCGATCTAGTGGAAAACCGATTTGTCGGCATGAAATCACGGGGGGTCTATGAAACCCCGGGTGGAACTATCCTCATGCAGGCCCATCGGCAGGTGGAAAGTCTGACGATGGACAGGGAAGTCATGCACTTGAGAGACTCTCTCGTGCCGAAGTATGCCGAACTGGTTTACTACGGATTTTGGTTCGCTCCGGAACGTGAAGCGTTGCAGGCATTGGTCGATGAAAGTCAGAAATTTGTCACCGGCACTGTCCGACTCAAGCTCTACAAGGGTAATATCATTACCTGCGGTCGCAAATCCAGGTATTCGCTCTACGACGCCAATATCGCGTCGATGGAAGGCACCAAAAGCGTCTACAACCAAAATGATGCCACTGGGTTCATCCGTCTCAACGGCCTCCGACTCCGCATGCGGGCATTAGTGCAGAAGAAAAGCGGGAAATCGCGAAAGCTAAAAGGCTAGCTGAATCAAGGTGGGCGGACTTCCATGTGCCCCCACTTCTCGGAACGAAGGGGGGACCTCTGCGGTTTTTAACCCGAATCCCGAGATTAAGATCAAGGATGTTCCTGAAGCAAATCCGTTGCGGGATGAACGGCTAGATAAGCGAGCAAGTTGGTATACTTTTTCTCAGGGATCTCTCCGGCAAAGATCCGGTAGTCCTCTTTTATCTTCACGAGTTGAAATGCCATCATCTTTTGGTGATCGGGACTATCATTGCATCTTATCATGACAATTAAATCACCAAAATGTTTGAACACGCATTCCAGTTGAGGATTCGTATACTTGGCGACTTCGGCTTTCATACTGACTTCGGCCTCATGGTTGGAGAGGATATTGGAAATCGCCTTGGCCGCATCGGGAGTGTAACAATCGGCTACGGAATCGACGTCCTGCTTGGCATAGTCATTAAATAACCTTCGCATGAGGGCCAGAACACCTCGGCCATCACCATCCAACTGAACGGAGTCGGATAGCTTGATTGGCTTTTTGAATATTACTCCATCGATCTTGTACTGAGCCACGTTCTTACCCTCAACTTCGCTCGTGACGTCCAACACATAACCGGGTGTATTGGTGGGGATCTGAATGGCGAGTGGACTCAGCGAGTAGGGAATGGTTTGTCCTATGGCCACCTGGAGGACCAGAACGAAAATCCCAACAATGAAAAGGAGGTGTTTCATCTTTACACTTTATCGGTCACGAACATCTCACAGTATGACCTGATTTTTCAATGAAAAAGTCGAGAATATCCAGCTCGGCACTCGATTTAATCTTGGCATACAAACCCAAGTTCCCCAGAGTACCGTTCTGAGCATTAAATGATTTAGACACAAAAAACCATGGTCAATAAGGCACAAAAACCGAGGGTTCAGCTTTTTAAAGGTGATTGCGCCAAAGTGTTGAGAGAATTTCCAGCCGAAAGTGTCGACTTGATTGTAACCTCTCCACCCTACGCCGACCAACGAAAAAGCACCTATGGAGGAATTCACCCAGATCGATACGTCGAGTGGTTCATGCCTATTGCTGATGAGTTAAATCGAGTATTAAAATCTACCGGTTCATTCGTTTTAAACATTAAAGAGCGAGTGGTCGATGGAGAGCGGCATACTTACGTGATGGAGCTCATAATAAATATGCGCAGGCGCGGCTGGCTATACACAGAAGAGTATATCTGGCATAAGCGCAACTGCTATCCTGGAAAATGGCCCAATCGCTTTCGAGATGCTTGGGAGCGGTGCCTCCACTTTACAAAACAGAAGCGTTTCGCGATGTATCAGAATTCGGTCATGGTCCCAATGGGGGATTGGAAAAATTCGCGTCTTAAGGTTCTAAGCGAAATAGATCGCATCCGTGATGAATCAAAGGTCGGTAGTGGCTTTGGGAAAAAAATAGAAAATTGGATTGGCCGGGAAATGGCATACCCAACCAACGTATTGCACATAGCAACGGAATGCGGGAATAAAAGTCACAGTGCAGCTTTCCCAGCAAGTTTGCCTGAATGGTTTATAAAACTATTTACCAAGCAGGGAGATGTGGTATTAGACCCCTTCTCTGGGTCCGGAACAACGATGCGCGTCGCGTGTGATCTTGACCGTAACTCGATTGGCATCGAATTAGTTGATGAATACTGCAAACTGACAGCCGTTGATTTAGGGCTGAGAAAATGTCGGGGCAGTCTCTATGATTCCCCTTAATCTTACTGAGGTTGCACATTACATTGAGTCAAGCATAGGCACTCAATTTCACGCTAAAAAGATCGCAAAATTAAGAGGATTAACGCTGGATGACATCATCAGACGAAAAAACCCTTACCTGTTTCGTGCCAAAGGCACCAATAGCGCGCATGACTTTATTAAATCAGTTCTTGATGCCACGGTATCCAGCGGGGAGGAAACTACATTTGGCAACTTCCTTGAAAATGTGGCCGTCTTCGTATGTGAAAGAGTACACGGTGGCAGGAAATCAGGCATCGTCGGAATTGATCTTGAGTTTGAAGACGGAGAGAAAAAGTATCTTATCGCCATTAAAAGTGGTCCAAATTGGGGGAATTCCGGCCAAATCACAAATCTACGCAACAATTTTAATACAGCTAAGAAGTCGCTAGCTACTTCCGGTGGCGCTGCTAACATGAATATTATCTGCATCGAAGCATGCTGCTACGGTGTAGACAATGCCCCTCATAAGGGCACACACGACAAACTATGTGGACAGCGCTTTTGGGAGTTGATTTCTGGCAACAACCAAACTTTATATAGGGATATTATCGAGCCGTTAGGCCATATGGCGAAACAAAGGAACGATGAAATTGAGCTTCTTTGTACTGAGAAGCTCAACGTCTTTACTGCCGCCTTTGTAGGTCGTTTCTGCGATAACGGTCTGATTAATTGGGATCGATTAATCCATTTCAACTCTGGGAAGAGTTAATCACCTATGCCGCGGTTCAGGCACACTTGGTGAAGCCATTTTGATCAAACGCCTTCCACAACCAAACAATCTGTGAAAATCGGTGTAATCCGTGGATAAAAATCTCTCTCCTCACATTCAATCTTCCGGATCAAAATATAAATCCAAGGCGAGGAAGAGAGCCTTGGCATGGCGGGCGAAGAGGAAAGCGACGATCCCCGTAGTGGCGCTCCCGACAATAGTGACCCAGATGAGGTCCAGATTGAAACAGTAATGGGCGATTAAGGCAGCAACAGCACCACAGGCCGTGCTGTTTCCAAAACCAATGATCCATACGGGCACCAGCCAGTAACCGGGTTCGCGCACATAGGGATACCCGCAACGGTGGCAACCATCAAGCGGGGTGAACCAATCGTAGAATGTCCTGGTTTTTAGGGCGGGGATAAACATAGGGGAGAGTCCGCAAACTGGGCACTTCAATCGCAACGCACGAAAGAAATACCGAAATGCATTCCTCAAGGTTTGCACACGCTTTGTAAGATCGCGTTTGCGTTGTTCCATATATGTTACATTATAATGCATTACCCATGGAGTCGAACGCGATCATCAAAATTGACAATCTAAGCTACCGCTACGGAGCGGAGCACCACGCCCTGGAGGGCATGTCGTTCACCGTTCAGCCAGGGGAGATCTTCGGTTTTCTGGGGCCCAACGGGAGTGGGAAGACGACCTTGTTTCGAATTCTGGCAACTTTGTTGCCGGTCCAGAGCGGACGGATCACCGTTGGCAATCTTGATTTATCCCAAGAACAGGCTCGCGTCCGCGCCATGCTGGGAATCGTCTTTCAGTCGCCCAGCCTGGATAAAAAACTGACCCTGGCAGAAAATATGACGCATCAAGGTCATCTGTATGGGGTGCATGGTGTTGAATTGCGACAGCGCACGGGCGAGTTGTTAGAACGATTTCGATTGTCCGATCGTGCCGACGAAACTGTGGAAAATCTCTCAGGCGGCTTGCAACGTCGGGTCGAAATTGCCAAGGCTCTTATTCACCGTCCCGCCGTTCTTTTATTGGATGAACCCAGTACCGGCCTGGATCCAGGGGTTCGACGGGATCTCTGGCATCTTCTCAGGAGCCTGCAAGTGGAACGACAGGTGACCATCCTTCTAACTACGCATTTGATGGATGAGGCTGACCAGTGCGATCGGTTGTTAGTTTTGGATCAGGGGAAAAAGATCACCGTTGATACTCCGTCTGTTTTGAAAGGCCAGGTGAAAGGAACCGTGATTACAGCTCGGACGAAAGATCCCGAGGCCCTGCGGGAACTGGTACGGACGAGACTGAACTTTCCAGTGCGAGTAGTTGAAGGGTCGCTTCGACTCGAATGGCAACCGGAGAGCAGCCAAGGAACAGCTGCCGAGTGGGCGGGTCGACTGTTGCAGGAGTTTCCTCAGGAGATTGAGGCAGTCACACTGTCTCAGCCTACGCTGGAAGATGTGTTCATCCAACTGACCGGTCGGAAGTTTGAGGCGGACTCGGCAGTCACATAAAAACTATGAATCACTATTTTCTTCCCACCTGGACGCTCTTTCAACGAGAGGTGGTCCGTTTTCTGCGTCAGCGCAATCGCGTCATCGGGGCAATCGCCACACCACTGATGTTTTGGTTTTTGATCGGATCAGGGATGGGACGATCCTTTCGCCCCAGCGGAGCATCGGCGGATTTCACCTACCTGGAATACTTTTTCCCAGGCACGATTTTATTGATGATCCTTTTTACCTCAATTTTTTCTACCATCTCCATCATTGAAGATCGGCGCGAGGGCTTCCTTCAGGCAGTCCTGGCCGCGCCGGTAACCAGGGGTTCAATCGTTCTGGGTAAAGTTCTTGGAGGCGCCACACTTGCCACACTGCAGGGACTCGCGCTGTGTTTACTTGCCCACGTTGCCGGACTCTCCGTGAGTGTCGAAGCAATCGCTATGGCCGCGATGGTAATGTTCATCACGGGATGTGCCCTAACCGGCCTCGGCTATTTGGTAGCGTGGCCGATGCAATCGGTGCAGGGGTTTCACGCCATCATGAATCTCTTTCTCATGCCACTCTGGCTGCTTTCCGGAGCACTTTTCCCCGCATCCGGTGCTGCACCATGGTTGGGAGTCGTCATGAAGATAAATCCACTATATTATGGACTGATTGCTTTAAGACATGCCTTTTATCCGATAGATCACCCACTACTTGCTGGTCAACCGGGGATGAGATTCTGTTTGATGCTCCTGATTGGAGTAACGACTGTCCTGGTGCTTATTAATATTCAATTGACCCGTCAGAAACCGGGACGAAATCCATGAGTCCCCCCCTGCCCGCACCCAACCCCTTGCTTCATCGGACTCTTTGGACGCTCCTAATTTTGATCGTTATTGGGATGTTTGGTTATTTCGTCTGGAAAGCGGATAAAAATCTGATGGCAGCTGCATCGAGAACACTGCCGACCTACGATGTCATCACCCCTTTCTCCATGACCGAACGAAGTGGCCGCACCGTCACCGAAAAGGACTTGCTAGGTAAGGTATGTGTGGTCGACTTTTTTTTTACCTCCTGTCCGGGACCTTGTCCCGTTATGTCGCAGCGACTGCAACAGCTTCAGCAGTCTCTGAATAAAACAGACAAAGTGAGACTGATCTCCTTCTCAGTGGATCCGGAGACTGACACCCCCGAAGTACTCCAGGCTTATGCGAAAAGGTATTTCGCCGATCCCGATAAATGGTGGTTTCTGACAGGCTCATCTCAGGACGTCCAACATTTAGCGGTGAACGTGTTTCGTCTTCCACTTTCCCGAAATCCGGATGAGGACATTCCAAAAGTTGGTAAATTCCTTCACAGCACACGTTTTATTCTGGTCGATGCCAAAGGATATATTCGGGGGTACTACAACAGCTATAATAATGACGGTACCTACAACCACGAATTCGAGCCTCAACTGCTGCGGGATATCGGTCTAGTCATGAAAGAAGATGGTTTATAATCCTCATCCTCACCAAAAAATAACCTTTATTCCAGAGCATCCCTATGGGATGACTCCATAATGGATTATAAGATTTTCCCTCCCATTAACGCCTCACTGAACGGATTGACCGCCGTTTTGCTGCTTGTGGGATTGATTCTGATCAAGAATGGGAAGAAGACGGCCCATCGCGTGGTGATGCTCACGGCCCTCGTCAGTTCGACTGTCTTTCTGGGTTGCTATCTTTATTATCATTTTCACTATAAACTGACCGTGTTTCCTCGCCACGATTGGACGCGGGTTCTCTACTACTGCATCCTGTTTCCCCATGTCATTCTGGCTATGGTCATGGTGCCGTTCATTTTTATGGCCGTCTCACGAGCCTTGCGCGGAGAGTTTGAACGACATAAGCAACTGACCCGCTGGGTCTGGCCGGTCTGGATGTATGTCTCCGTCACCGGCGTCCTGGTTTACTTCATGCTCTACCAGTGGTTTGTTTGAAAGACGGGAAAAGATTTTACTTCAGGAGAGAATGCTTTTGTAGGGCTTCGTCGAAGATGTGTAGCTTGAGTCCACACAAAACAGCAAAGGCCGCCAAATAGTTGTCGGTCAACTGTTTTGGAGAGGATTGCGTCAGGGAGGATAAGTGCAGTCCGAGTAGTTCTTCGATTCCTTGTGGCTCTTCGTAAAATATGACGCGATCGTCCGAACGGTACGCTTGATAGAATGACCAGGCCTGTGCCGAGATAACTGCTTCACCAGGGAAAGCCAAGCTGTTTTGTACCAGACGCAGAAAGCCCAACATGGTAATCCGGGAAAATCCAACTTGCGATGAACCTTGCTTTTCAAACCACGAGCGGGCTTTCACATGGTGACAATGACTCTCAAACGTCAGCGCAAGCCAGAAATTGACATCAGGAAGCGTCATCTGCTTCGCTGGCTGATTCGATCGATTCGATCTTTTCGGCTGTGAGATGGTTCGATCCTGGTTTAACACTTGGAACGAGTGGTAGCTGGATTCGTTTCCGTGCCTGCGAGGCGCTATTCGATAGCTTTTCCTCCAAAGCTTCGATGAATATCTGCGTGGAAAACTTCTATCTACTAATTCGTGATTCCTAATTTCGCTTCCGCGCCGGGGCTTGCATTATCTGGAATATCGGATAACAATATCAACATGCGAAGTCGTTCCTTTTGGACCGTCCTCATGTGCCTGGTGGTTCTAACCTTGATGGTTGGAACGACGTGGGGATGCGAGGGCTGCAAAAATCTTTCCGCCACCACCTCAGGAAAAAGTGTTCAGACGGTTCAGGCAGCATTCTCTTGGAGCGTATTATTCATGCTCGGGGTACCGATGCTGCTTTTTGGTTGCCTACTTCGAATTATCTTCAAGGCCTGTCAGGCCGCCGATGCAAAGGTCAAACCAGAAGCTTGAGATTAGTCACGTCGCGTTCCGTAACCCCTTAAATCTATGGAAGTCCGTGCAACTACGGGAAGAACCTCTGCGGTTTTTGGGGTCATCCGTTAGCGGCCTGGCCGACCCCACCAAGGATACGGATCCGTTCGACAACGCGTGGCACATAGCGGGAAGAGACAAAACTTTGCACGCCGTTATCCATCGCCGTAGCTTTCCATTTCGGATGGGTCTTTTTAAATTCCTCAGTGTGAGATAGATAAAACTCGCGGGCAGCCTGCGAGCGGATAAATAGCGACTCGCTTGACCAATTCACTTTTACCACGCCTGCAGCAACGCCTTCTCGCAGCGCTGATTCCGGCAGACCACTGCTGCCGTGGAGCGCAAGGCCGATGGGCCTTCCGCAAATCTCTGATGCACGAGCACTATGCCTTTTCACTGCTTCCGGTGAAAAGGGGTATCCCTTCTCTGAAAAGCCGTGCTGGGTCCCCACACCCGGTGCCCACAAATAGATACAACCTGGATGTTCCCGTTCTACAGGGGCAAGTAATCGGTCAGCGACTTCGATAGGGGTGACGCCCGCATCCACACCGGCTTCCATCTCGAGAGTGATCGATTGGCCACATTCCTTCGCACACATACAAAGTGCACCGATAGCCGTAATGTTTTCCGCCTCGCTCATTTCCGAGGAATCAAGCGAGATCGTGCTGGGTCGCAACGAGAGACCTCCATTAGCAAAGGAAAGACCTTGAATCGCGTTCGTGAGCAAAGGCAGCGTCAGTGGACCTTTGATGTGATCGGTGTGAAGTATAACGGGGACATCGTGAAATCGTTCAGCTTCCGTGAGGACAATCAATTGGGCGAGATACCGCGCTAGACCGAGCACCGGATCGCCTGCACCAAAGCTGTGCCCCATGAGTTGCCAAAGACTTGTCTCAATAATGATCGGTGAATTGCATTCGCGGGCCGCTTCGAGACAATCAGTGATGGTGGCGGGGCTATCGGCATTGACCGCAAGGATGGCAAAATGTTTTTCAGCCGCTCGGCGCAGCAGGGCACGAGATTGGAGTGCGTCAAGTAACGTGAAACAAGCTTCTAACGAGGCTTCGCCTCGAGTCCAAAACATGGGAAGTGTTTTCGACAGGATTAACAGGATTTACATGATTAAAATACATTAGATGCCAAGGTGCCACGTTTTTCAGGCCCGCCTCGCGGCGTGGCCGCTCGGAAGGCAAAGCGGTATCTTGACACCGCACTCCAAAAAAAGACGGCCGATTCAATATCATTAATCCGATTTTTAAATTCATATATTGATCACCTAGATTGCGACCTTGATGTGTTTGGGTTTGAGATATTCCAGTACCGCCCGTCGAGAGAGTTCGACGCCGTAACCACTTTCTTTCCACCCCGCGTAAGGCGCATAGTTGGTGTTTACCGCCCCATTATTCACGCAAACAGTACCAACTTCGAGCGCTTGACTCAGACGGACTGTCGTCGAGTAGTCCTTTGTGAATAGATAAGCAACGAGTCCGTAGGTCGTATCGTTGGCGAGGCCGATGGCTTCATCGAGCGTGTTGAACTTCGCAAAGGGGACCACGGCAGCGAACGTCTCTTCACGCATCACTAGCATCACATGCGTACACTTGGTGAGAATTGTCGGAAGGTAGTAATTACCCTTGGCAAACGTCTCTCCGGCTGGCCGTCGGCCGCCACAAATGAGAGTGGCCCCGTGCTTCACAGCATCGTCGACATGCGCGTTTGCGGTCTCGACGCCGTCATCGGTGGCCATGGGTCCGAGGTCCACCTTGGGATCGGTAAGACCGTCACCCAT